>Ga0210243_100064_pt1 | contig 68645 bp, 69 predicted proteins | sample ChrtobMeP5a_32mM_FD_155461 | JGI IMG/M metagenome (GOLD analysis project Ga0210243, IMG submission 155461) | Chrysochromulina tobin associated microbial communities from unialgal haptophyte culture, Seattle, Washington, United States - P5a_32mM | ecosystem: Host-associated > Algae > Haptophytes >...
CCTCCCCCCCCTCCGACACTCGGATCGATCCCATGGCTAAGGAAGCTCGTCATCACAATCCACGGCCGAGGCGACGGCTTGGGTGGCTTGGGTGCCCTCCCCTCCTCCTCCTCCTCCTCCTCCTCCTCGTCCTCAGCGTCGCTGTCCGACGGAGGCACATACCTGATGAGGCATTCCGAGGTCTTCAGGTAGCCATCAGGTAGTCCTCAGTGGTCATCAGTGGTCCTCAGTGGTCATCAACGGTCATCAGTGTTCATCCGTGGCACGTACGCCGGCGGAGGGACCTCAACAGCCATCGGCATCCCAACCCCTTCAGCGAGCTCGAGCGAGATGAGCAGCTTCGCGGTCAGCACGAGAAGCCGGGGTTCGTCAAGGCTCTCCTCGAGCACCTGAGATCGAACGAGATTCGAATCAGTCGCAATCGGTCGTAATCGGTCGTAATCAGCGCTCCTCGGCGGCACTGAGCGGCACTGAGCGGCACTGAGCGGTGCATCTTCTCTTGGCGCGCTTCGGCATCAGTCGCAAGCAGAGGTCATCCGTCGCAATCAGCGTTAATCAGTCGCAATCAGCGGTCATCAGTCGCAATCAGCGTTCATCAGTCGCATTTACCTTCTCCATCCGATCGAGCGCCGACCGAAGGTGCCGGCGCGCCTCGGCATCGTTCGCCCCCGCCGTCGAGCTCTGAAATGCAAGCTCCGCCTCGACCAGTGCGAGCCGCACGGAGGCATGCGCGTCACCTGGGGGGAGAACAGATGGGCGCCGTGCTGAGCACTTGCATGCGGCGCACGCATGCGAGCGGCGCGCGCCGTGCGGAGGCATGCGCGTCACCTGGCCGTTGACGAAGCACGAGGGACCAAGCATCGAAGGCGGACCTCAGTCGCAATCAGTCGCAATCAGTCGCAATCAGTTACCTGGCCGTTGACGAAGCACGAGGGACCAAGCATCGAAGGCGGACGAGAGGCGGTCGCGACCGGTAGACGAAGCCGCCGGGAGCGGGAGCGCCGCCGCGAGCAGACCTGTGGGGCGGCGGGAGGGCGCCGTGGTGAGCACTTGGCAGGCAGCCCGGCGGGAGCGCCGCCGCGAGCAGACCTGTGGGGCGGCGGGAGGGCGCCGTGGTGAGCACTTGGCAGGCAGCCCGGCAGGAGCGCCGCCGCGAGCAGACCTTCTCGTGGCAAGTCGTGAAGGTACAGCGCCTCGAGGACCGCCGCGTACCTGTGGGAAGATGGGCGCCGTTGTGAGCACTTGCATGCCGCGCAGACAGGCGCAGCGCCTCGAGGACCGCCGCGTACTCGGCCTGCACTCGGCGCAATCAGACGCAATCAGGCGCAATCAGGTGCAATCAGGCGCAATCAGACGCAATCAGACGCAATCATCGCTCATCGTATCTCATCAAGCAGCGTACTCGGCCTGGACGGTGCACTCGGCGCAATCAGGCGCAATCAGGCGCAATCAGACGCAATCAGACGCAATCATCGCTCATCCGTACTCGGCCTGGACGGTGCACTCGGCGCATTCAGGCGCAATCAGACGCAATCAGATGCAATCAGACGCAATCATCGCTCATCCGTACTCGGCCTGGACGGTGCACTCGGCGCATTCAGGCGCAATCAGACGCAATCAGATGCAATCATCGCTCATCCGTACTCGGCCTGGACGGTGCACTCGGCACGCAATCAGGCGCAATCAGACGCAATCAGACGCCATCAAGCGGCGTACTCGGCCTGGACGGTGCACTCGGCACGCTGGCGGCTCGAGAGCACGCTAAGCAGTAGATCCTCCGCCGCCGCTGCCTCGCCTAGAGCGACCCGCGCCCGCGCTGCTGCCACATACCTGGAGTGGGGAGCGGGCGCCGAGATGAGCACTTGCATGCAGGGCGCCGCCTCGCCCAGAGCGAGCCGCGCCCGATACAGCGCCACGCACCATCGCGAGCGCGCCTCGCTCTGCGGGGGAGCGTCGGCGCTCGATACGGCGCGCGCACGCAGCCATAGCTCGGTAGCAGCCTGAGAGGGCTCTGCGGTGCCAAAGGCGAGTGCGTCGAGAGCGCTGGCTTCACCTGAGGAGGGGCGCCATCAGAGCTCATCAGCTGCAATCAGAAGGTCATCAGAGAGCGCTGGCTTCACCTGAAGAGGGCACTCGGTCGCACTCAGAAGTCATCAGAGGTCATCAGAGGTCATCAGAGATCACTCCGAGGTCACCGAGCGCCTCTCTCCTCACCGACGAGCGCCTCGATCTGGTCCTCCTCGCGCTGCCGCGCCGCCGCGAAGGTCTCTCGCGCCTCGCTCGCCCTTCCACAGCGCAGGAGCGCCGTCGCGAGCGCGAGCTGGGCATCGACAGACGCAGGCTCGAGCTGGGCGGCTCGGGCGAGGAGAGTGACGGAGGGTCCATGCCAGCCGCGCCGCTCGCATCTGATGAGGGGCGCCATCCGAGCTCATCAGCTGCAATCGGAAGGTCATCAGAGGTGGGGCCCTTCGAGCCGCTCTGCTCGCACTCGGTGCCTACACGCGCGCAGTAGCTGGCTGAGCGCTCCTCCGTCCCGTCGATGGCGCTGAACCCGTCGAGAAGCGAACGGATCGATCCGCATGCGCGCTCCCAGTCCACCACGAGGGATGGCGCTGTGCCGAGCAGCCAGCCGTACTGCTTGGTGGCGGCGTCTCGGAAGAGCTTGAAGGCACTCGCCTGTGGGAAGTTGGGCGCCGTGGTGAGCACTTGCATGCAGTCGCGGAAGAGCTTTAAAGGCACTCGCCTGGGACGGCTGCCACCACGGCGCGTGCGCCTTCGTCAGGCACAGCGCCATCTCATGGTGATGAAGGTCCGCGCGAGGGACGGCGAGACCGCACCCATCGCAGTGCTTGAAGCAACGATCCATGTGGCGCGCCAGCGCGGCGGCCGTGTGGGGCTTCTGGCAGCTCGGGCACTGGACCGTCCGGTAGCGGCACTCGGACGCGAGGTGTGCCGCGCCGTCGCGCAGAGCGAACGACACGGCGCAGCCGAGCGAGCGGTTCGGGCAGCTCACCACGAGCGTCTCGACCCTGCGCGAGAGCTCGAAGTCGATCTCTGGGTGCTCGTCGGCCGCGAGCGGCCGGCGGTCGATTGGGCAGCACTGGGTCAGGCCACCGTCGCGCTGCGACTGCAGCCAGAAGGCGATGCACTGCCCGCAAAAGGTGTGCCGCGCGGAGCAGCGAGGCAGCCGGCGAGGCGCGAGCATCAGGCCGAAGCAGATTGGGCAACGGAGGTCGTCGTAGTCGCCCAGGAGCTCCGCCGCCGCCTCGACGGAGGTGGCGAGGAGAGGCGAGGGTAGGAGCGACGTTGTCATGTCTGCGACGACGTCGCTCGCGCAATGGCTTCCGAAGTGGGAGCGCCGATCGGCCGGCGCTTGACGCCTGTGCGGCGAGCGAGCCGTGAACGGTGCATCTTCACGGTTCTTTTCTGACCCCAAAACTCAGTTATGGAGGCCCGTACATGTACCAGGTTTTAACTTGGCTACTTCCCATCAAGTCGCACTGCGGTCCGCCTTAAATGATCATTATTAGAAGGTGTCCTCAGTCCCCGTGCGCGTTCATTCAACTCGCCCCCTCGCCCTGTGCATCGCCGCCACCAGCTCGCTGCAAGGCCGCGTCCGCCAGCGCCTGTCGATTCTTCTCGGCGACGAAGTCGAGCGCGTCGAGAGGCGCACACACGAGCGGCTGGCCCGGCGCACCGGCGGGCTCGCGCAGGCAGACGACGAGCGTCGCGAGGTCGATGGCGCGCACAGGCGGCCGCTCGGTGCTCGAGTCGCCGAGCTCCTCCCAGAGCCGATCGATGTCGCTCAGCCGGAAGAAGAGCGGCCAGAGCAGGCCCTCCGCCGCCTCGTCCACCTCGAATGCCATCATGGGTCGCCTGGCTAGAGTGCCGATGTGGAAGACGGGAATCTCCGTCAACGGCCGCCAGCGCTTGGGCACCGCGCTGCTCACGATGGGCGGATCACTCGAGCTCGCGGCGGGCCCTTTCGCACGCAGATCGCGCGCCGCGCGCTTGGCGTCCGGCGACGCCACGAGCGTGATCCGGGGCGGGGCCTCGCGCTTGATGAGGAGGCCGCTCTCGCTCAGGACGGTGCCGAGCGAGAGGGCTTCGAGCGCGAGGGCCTCGGCCGGATATGTAGATTGCAGCTGCGCGAGCACGCGTGACGCGTCCGATAGGTGCGTGTAGATCATGCAGCCAGTCTCGTCGGTGCTGTACAGCTTGTCGCCGTTGATGGCGATCGCGAAAACTGGCACCGAGTCGAGCTCCGTGACGACCGCACTGACTGGCCGCCGATCAGCTGCTGCGGCATCCATTCGAATGGCCGGCATTCGAAGCGGTGCGCTCAGCGGAAGCGCCAAGTGTGTGGCCACGGCCGCCACGAGTGATGCGACCGTCATCATGAGCAGATCTTGTGTCGTGTGAATTGCGAAAAAAAATTCGTGAAGTGCGAATCGTGGTGTGCGAAGGTTGTTGTCCGATTCCCATGTCTTGTTGCAACCGTTTCCTGTTTCTCGAAACTTTCTCCGTCTCGGCAAGTTCTCTTGCGGGACAGACACGAGTATGTCGGAGCTTCGCGGTGGCCCACTCGCGATGCGACTCGGATGCTCAATTCGGCACCTCGCAAGGCGCCATCCCTCCGCGGCCTGCCGCACATCGGCGCGCAGCCTTGCGAGCATCGTCTTTGACCGCAAGTTGAAGCGGCACCATCGCGAGCGTACCGCGCTCTCGCCACACCATGCGCAGTACGCTTACCTTCGTGACGAGGTCGCCGAGCGGCTCGCCGACCGGCTGGATGACGTCCACTCGTCTTACAAATTCAACGATGCCGTGGACCTCGGCTGCGGCACGGGGCACATGCGTCGTGCGATGGCCGGCCGAGGTGTCGGCCGGCTGCTCGAGTGCGACCTCTCGAGTGCGATGCTGGCCGCAAGCGCCGCCGACGCGGCCGCGAGCGGCGCGGGGGCCGAGGGCGACGCGCCGATGCTGGTCACGCAGCGCGAGCTCGACGACGAGATGCCCTTGCTCGAGAAGGAGTCGGCCGACCTGATCGTGTCGAGCATGAACCTCCACTGGGTCAACGACCTGCCGGGCTCGCTGTCGGCCATCCGTCGCGCGCTGCACCCGAACGGGCTGTTCTTGGGCGCGATGCTCGGCGGCGAGACGCTCGCTGAGATGCGATCGGCCTTCGTGCTGGCCGATCTCGAACGCCGGGGAGGCGTGGCGCAGCGCATGTCGCCCCTCTGCTCGGTCGCGGACGCGGGCGCGTTGGTACAGGGGGCTGGCTTTGCTTTGCCGGCGGTGGATACGGAGGTGATCACGATCCGGTACCCGGACGCCTGGACGCTCTGGCACCACCTTCGCTCCATGGGCGAATCCATCGCGACGGTGAACCGCGCCTCTGCCGACCGCGAGACGCTCGTCGCGGCCGCGGCGATTTATAGCGAGGTGTACGGTGATCCGACGGACGGTTCGATCCCAGCCTCGTTCCAGATCATCTACATGACGGGCTGGTCGCCGCACGAGTCGCAGCAGCGCCCTCTGTCGCGCGGCTCGGGTGCGATCTCGCTCAAAGATCTCAATCTCCCCGGGTTCGGGATCACGGATCTACCGACTGAGAGCGGCGGCGGCGGCGGTTCCGTTAGATGATCGGGAGGGCTCGCCAACACACACGTGAACGGGTTTGAAAGGGGGTTGTGCGTGCCACACAGTTTTTGAGACGGTGTTCGTGTTGAGGCAATTGTGTTGAGGTTTGTGTTTCTTTAGAAGTGTTGGGTGGCGCTCCCAATATGTGTAGCGAGGCTGTGAAATTGAGGTGTCCGTACGTTCACACCTATACATTAGGTGTGAATTAGGTGACCCCGAGGGTTACAAACGATGAACTCTACGGCAATCGAATGGGAAGCTGCTTCCGGTTCTTCGCGTTCACACGGCGACGTTTGTAACCCAAAAGGAGGTGACCTGGAAGCGTTTCTCACGATCGCGCGCATGGCCACGCGAAGAACTGCGTGATGCCGAGATCGAGAGCGCCGCCACTTGGTGCTCCCCTCTTAATCCAACGGCTTAATGTGACCCTAGAGCTTCGTCTGGGCACATACAAGACGAAGCCACGGCTGCTCGTCGAGCTTTTCGACGAGGACGGGCAACGCCGCTCGACAGTCTGGCTTTCGGATGATGCGTCCAGACGAGTGGAGGAGGTCATTGACGGCTTGTCCAGGAGCCATGTCCAAGAAAGTGATCTCACCGAAGAGTTCATCGCCACACTGCGCATTGTTGGTGTGGGTGCGGATGCCAAGACAGTGGCTGCTGGGTTATTTGGCGACGTCAATGTCCTTCTTGATGACGTTGCATCGATCAGCCGGAAGCGGAAAGCCCCAGAACGCTTCCAGCCCAGCTGCGAATTGCGCGACCAGCGCAGCGCTAGTGGCTCTCGGCCTACTCCAGCGCGCATGGAGGATGAGCATCTGTGCAAGAAGCGAGCTTGTGTTGCTGCTCGTGCTGCGAGACAGGAGACTCGTGCTGAGCGCGATGAGAAAGTGCTTGAGCTGCAGGAGCTTCGGAGTAAACTGCTCGAGCTTGCATCGCAAGTTGGTGAATCTGATTGCCGGCTCGGTGTTAGCGCGCGAGGTTTCCAGATTGCACTGATGGAAATCCTGGACGCTGAAGGAGAGGAAGAGGAGATGATGCGCGACAAGACAGCTTGCAATTCGACAGCTTCCAATGAGACAGCGTGCGACGAGACAACGTGCGTCGAGACGGCGCGCGACGAGACCGCGTGCGACGAGCTCATACAGCTCGTGCGGCTGACCATCGCTGCACGAGCTGTTGCCACGGGTGCTCCTGTTGGCGAGCTGAGCATCGACAATGGCACGCTAGTGCACGTGGTGGACGGCTCAGTGCTGTCTCGGCGTGCATTCACCTCAATCTCCTCGGCCTCGTGCGATATCAAGCAGGCCAATCCGTTCACACGTGTCGCTCATTTACGCGTCAACCTGCGAGCTGGGAACTTTGAATCGTATGAGAGTGCTGATGTGGTTGCTGCACGCCAGTTTGTGATGGATCTCAATGCTTCTGTCACCGCTGCGGCTACCGCTGCCGCCGCCGCTCCCACCGCCGCCGCCGCTCTCACCGCCGCCACTCCCGCTTCCGCTCCCGCCGCCGCCGTGCCCGTCTCTGCACCTAAGCCGACAAAGCGAGTACAGCAAGGGCGAAAGCTGCGCGAGCAGCTCCTCAACATCAACCACCTTCGCCTCCATGGCGGTGCAGCTGAGGCGGCCGAGCTCGCTAGCTTGCTCGAGGCGGCAGAGCCATCCGACGCAAAGAAGCTGGATGCGCTCGCGCGACAGCGCGTGCGAGAGTTGCGCGACACCGCCTTCTCGTTTGGAGGCCTGGCGCTCACGCGCGAAGTCGTGCAGCGCTTTTGTGACATGCCCGAGGTACGGCCTCTGCTCACGGAGCAAGTGCTCGAGCGGCGACGTGATATGGTCGATGGTCAGACGGGGCGCCTGTTGATCAAGGCCGCCAAAGCCTTCTTTGGCGAGCTACTCAAGGCGCCGCGTGGAGACGGCGCACAGCGTGGCGGCCGACGGACCGATGACGATCGCAATGCGCACGCGGCTGCGCTTGCAGCACTGCTGCCGCGAGATCTCTTTGAGAACCGGCGAGGGAGGGCGGCGATGCGTCTGCTTGGCCTGACTTATATGCAGGCGAAGCGCGGCGTCGAGGTGCGAGGCGAGATGGAGGATCGCGGGCGCTGTTGGAAGCGACTGAAGACCTCGGAGCACTACGACAAGGTCAATTACAAAATTGTCGATGAGTTTTGGCACTCGGAGCTTGCCTCCGATCCCGACAATCAGAACAAGGAGAAGGTTGGCATCTATTTGGGCGTTGATGCAAACGGCAACGCGCTCTACGATCTGCACCCGCGACGTGCTCAGACGGGCACCCTGAACACGCTGCTTGGCAAGTTTCGCAAGTCGGAATTTGGTGCACGCTTCCGCGCTGCCACTGCGACAAAGAAGCGGCCGAAAGGCGCGCAGCTCGGCCGCAGGCAGTTTGTGGAGGCTCGCTGCGCGTGCATCAAGAAGCGCAAAGCGACGCAGTGTGACTGCCAATTATGCACGTACGTTGAGGAGAACCTCGCTCGCCTGCACAAGGCGCGACGCGGCTGGCACTCGGCCGAGCGACAGAAGCTTGTGGATGGCGACAACGGCCCCGCGTGCCGTTGCCACATCCACCGGTGGCTTGCACCATCAAGCGCAGAGGAGGAGGAGGAGGAGGCGGCGTGGCATGCCGCCGCAGCGGCGGCATGCGAGCACGGCGCTGAGCACAGTGAGCGGTGGGTGGCGGCGACGGCGGCAGCGGAGGCAGTTCGTCGCAAGCGCGTTCGCGCGCTCAAGTATGATGGCATGACAGTCAGCACCAATGCGCTGCTCGATGCGCTGCAGCCGTGCGGCAAGCAGAGCTTCCCGGACTACTCAGTGACAGGCGCATCTGTTTTCCGCTCGTACAACCGTGCGTGCGCCGAGGGCAACTGCCCAATCAAAGTCTTCAATCGAAGCAATGCGTGCGACTGGGAAAACGTGTTTGGCGCTGACTGCCCCCTGGAGAGCAGCAACGAGAAGTACGACTGGTGGGTCTGGTCCAAGCAGCTGCGCGGCACAGACCAGGACGGCAAGCCTTTCTACTCTCTGGAATGGATGCCTCATCGCGGCGGCACTCGCGCCGAGTTTTTCAATGAGCTACGCGCCAAGGTGCGCGACTGGAAATGGCACGTGTGGCGCGATCACTTTCTCAAGCAATCGCTGCGTGTATTCGATGATCGTCGCAGTGGTGCGAGAGTGCTGGCGCTACGTCAGTACGTCTCTGGCCCGCTGCTGCTCTCTGCTGCGCTCGACGTGGTCGCGGAGCACAGCGCGCAGTGCGAGTGCGAGCTGCGAGCTGCAATCGTGGGCCCGCACCGCGCCGCCGTTCTCGCGGCGCCGCGCGCTTGCACCTTGGCCATCCTTGCCCGCCTTGCGGACGCCGACGCAGCAAGCCACCGCCGTTCGGCCGAGAGCGTTGCGAAGCTGGAGCGCGCCGAGAAGGTGCACGCAGCGCTCGCCAACACGACACACGTCAAGTGCGACTACGCCGCGCAGGTGGAGACGAAGCGGTCGCACACCGCAACGTGCGCGACAATGGAACGCCACTGCCTTGAGGTGACGGTGGTCGGCTTCGGCCCCTACCAGCAGGCGCAGTCGTCAGCACGCAAGCGCGGGCCCAGCAGGATGGATGTGGCGCATGCGGAGCTCATGCACACTGATCGCAACGTGTCGGTCCTGTCCGCACCTCCCAACGTGACCTTGAGCTCTCGTGCTCGCCCCACGAAGGTGCGCTTCGTACACAAGCAGCACATTTACATCTTTTACGCCTTCCACGGCGCTGGCTTCAAGCCCAGTGCGCGCTCGCACAATATCGTGCAGGAGGACATTGACCACTTCCTCAAGTATGGCTACTTTCTGTACGGCGAGTGGTTTGAGGGAGGCGAGCGCTGCCCGGGCGGGCCGACGGGCGCGGCTCGCAAGCCGCTGCCGTCAGGGCTCGTCGAGGCATCACGCAAACCTCCCGTGCTGCCCGGCTACAACCGGCGCCTTGAGAATACGGATGGTTCCCCCAACCAGTTCGACTACGGCGACAACCACCGCCAGACGGCAGAGTGGCGCACGAAGACTGCCAACTGGGCCGAGGCGCGAGCGGCGGCTGATCGGTGGGCGGCGGTGGAGACAGCTGCAACGGCACTAGCAGCGGAAGTGATGGAGCCAGCGGCCAAGGCGGCAGCTGAGGCGGCGGCGGCGGCGGCGGCGCGTGCCAAGGCGCGGGCGCGGGAGGGCATCACCCGCGCCCACGTCAAGAAGGTTGAGATGCACGGCAAGGACATATGTGACGGCGCCGCCGTGCTGATCGCACACGCGATCAACGCGGCGATCACATCGGGGGCGCTGCTCGACCCGGGCACCCGTGAGCTGGTCCTCTACCTCGCCGATCTGCTACGTGCACCGGCGACGCCCAAGGAGCTCAAGGATGGCTGGGAGGCGCCAACAAAGTACTTTTTTGGCTTCATGGACACTGCCAAGTTTACCAAGAGCCGCGTCCCCACAGCCGAGGCGCGTGGCTGGGACTGCAATAAGAAGCACTTCTACGTTGGCCGCTGCGCCGACGCCCAACGCGCCACTGAGGTCGGCCCGCTCGAGACGGCTAGCATGTTCTGTGCGTGCGACGCATGCCTGCTCTTTGATTTTGGAAACTGCGAGATGAAGGCCCACAGGGGCCAGATGGTCTCCGTTAGGGTGCCTCTGAAGAAGGGAGAGGTGGCGCGTACAAACCAGATCGATGACCTCAACGAGTGGAGCAAAATGCTCAAGCCGGGCATGGTGGTGGCCGTGCGTGCCGCTGCGCACGAGCTCGAGATCGAGGGCCCTTACTGGCTGCTGCTCGTTGACTCCGAGGCTTTTGAGTTGCCAGAGGACATGGTGCACACAACCGATGAGTTTGAGGCGGGTTGGCTTGTCGTGCGCGGCCGCTGGTACTCGTTGGTGCAGAAGAGCCCGCGTGGGTACAAGCTGAAGGAGGTGAACAAGCTGGTGCTGGTCAATGCGATGATCCGCCTGCCCAACGTCATCTTTTCTGGCGGATCCGTGGGCAAGGCGCCGCGTGCGTCACGCAGTGGCTTGAATGTGCTTGAGGATGACATGCATAACCTGCTCATGAGCAGTGTGGGTGGCGAAGTCTGAGTATAACGCAGAAGTTATGAAAGTACAAAAACTTTTACTACGCATGGACAATACTCGGTTACTCGCCCAACGTGGTTTATTTCCGGTTCGGGCGGTACCGGCCTTTGCCTATCGCTATCCCATCCCATTTACCCCCCAAAAAATTTTCGCCTGCGGCGGGCACTTTTCACTACAGTGAATTTTTTGCTACACATATTGGGAGCGCCACCCTGTTTCTCGTCTCAAGCGGCGAGACCGCGGCGCGTCGGGTCGCCCGTCGTGCGCGCGTTGAACGTCAACGTGTTCGCCCCACACCCGTTTGCGCGGGGTCGCGGGGGAGTTGGCATCCTGGGTCCGGTCGGCGGGTCGGGTTCGAAAGCGCCCAGTGAGAGGGTGGGGGGTAGCTTTTCCGGACGGTCGTCGGTCCGGAACTTTTACCGTTTCACGCCCATTTGCATAACATTCCTGTCTGACACTTCGTTAACCGTTTCATCGGCAACGACGTGCTGCGCGGGTGCCGGCTCGGCTTCAGCCACACCTGTGTGAGCCTGTGTTACTTCGGCCCCCGCCCGGCCCATGGTCCCACCACATGGTCCCACCGCACCAGCTCCATAAACCTCCATCGTGTTCTGACCTCCATGCACACCTTCAAGGACCTGACTACCTGACACGTCTCAAAGTGCCTCGACCCTCGTCTTCCCTGCACTCAGTTTGAAATCAGGGTATGAGGAATGGGTGCAAATCCAGATATTAATCCCTCCCCTACCCCTCTTGGCTAAAACTCCGTCATCATCAGCTGAAACACGCTTGAATCTAGCTGGGATCATTCTCGATGAGCGCCGCTTTTTCATGTTTTTGTCTAGAATCTCCGTTGAGATTGTCCGCGTGCCTATTTGTCGACTTCTGCCGCCGACACGCTTCGAAGGACGGATGGCGTCTCGCGCGGACCCGGCGGTTGAAGTCGCGGCGGTGGTGACGGATGAGTCGGACACACTCATTCATGATGTTGTCGATGACGACACAGCTCTCGTCGTGGTGCCCGCCACCATGGATGACGCGGCGGCGACGTCGGAGTCGAACCAGCGGAAAAAGGTCAACCAGCGCTGGGTGCTCTCCGATGAGGCCAAGCGAGCTCTCGAGGCGGTGTATAATGAGCGGCGCTTCCCGACGCTTGCCATGCGCGAGGAGCTCGCGCAGGAACTCGGTGGCTCGCTCCGGCAAGTTCAAGTCTGGTTCCAGAACCGACGGCAACGCGACCACCGGCCTGACGACGAGGCCACCCTGAGTACCGGTACGACCGCGATGGCCGTGGGCGGGAGCGTGCAGCCAATGTGGGGGTTTATGCCCGGGCATCCGTACCCGCTAGGCGCGATCCCGATGCCCTCCATGCAGGCCCACCCGTTGGGGACTCTCCCAATGTTCCCACCGTCTGCGGGCGGTGCCTCGGCCTTCAGCGTGCAGCACGGTCCACAGTACCCGGGGGGGTTGACGCCTGGGCCGGGCGGCTCGCCGCCGCAGCTGTCCCATCCGATCCTCTCCATGAACAACCATCTCTACCAGGCGCTTGCGCAGCGCCCGCCGTCGACGGCAGCAGGTTGGACTGCACAACAGAGGTCGACAGCTGCCCTCAGGAGCCCGCAGCCTTCGCATCCCCAGTGCCTACACCCGCCTTCAGTGATGGCGTCGCTCCCGCCGCTCCCGCCGCTCCCCTCGCTCTCCTCGCTCGCCCCACAGCTGCCGGGGCAGCCTCGTACCGCGCTCGGTACAGCGCTCGCCTCCCCACTGCTGAGCGGCGCGCATGCCCAACACGGCGCTCATGCCCAGCACGGCGCTCAGTCGACGCCCGCGCCTAACGCCTCCCCTGCCATGGTCAGCAGAGGCGGCAGCTGCAGCTGCACCGTTTCGGGCGCCGTTTCGGGCGCCGGCGCCGCGCGCGGCGCCGCCGAGGTTGCCGCCGGAGACACGTGCATGCTCAACACGGCGCTCAACGACGGAGGCGGCACGGGAGGCGGCACGGGAGGCGCCTTGGTGGGCACGGGAGGCGCCTTGGTGGGCACGGGAGGCGCCTTGGTGGGCACGGGAGGCGGCACGGGAGGCGCACGCGCGCTGTACCGGTCTGGTGCCCACCAAGGCGCGTCGCCGCCCATCGGCTCGAGCGCCGTGTCGGGCACCCGCGCTCCCGCGCCCGCGTCCACCGGCGCCGTGTCGGGCGCGCCCTCGGCGCCCGTGCAGCCCTTTGACCCTCTGCCCTCCGTCGCGCCGTCCTCGAGCGCGCTGCCGACGCTGCCGGCGCTGCCGACGCTCGGCACGGCGCTCGGCACGGCAGCTGGCGCGCTCGCATCGGGCGCCGTGTCGGGCATGGACCATCTCGCGGGCGCGCCTGCGCTGAGTGGCTCCATACAGCACTATCTCGACCAACTCAGCCGCGTGCAGAGGGAGGCACAGCAGCTCACCACGGCGCTTGGGCGCGTGGTCGCTCAGGTAGCCTCCGCGACGGACCCGGCCCATGCACACATGTACCAGCAGCAGCAGCAATTGAAGCAATACCACTCGTACTGCCAGCAGCAGCAGCAGCAGCAGCAGCAGCAGCAGCAGCAGCAGCAGCAGCAGCCGCTCGCGCCGCCCTTCCAACCCGTCGGCGCAGCTCCCCGCAGCTACAGCAGCGGCAGCGCCAGCGGCAGCGCGCCCAGCATGGCGCCCGGCAACTTTTCTACCGGTGCCTCCCCTCTTCTTCCCACACGCAGCTCCGTCAGTGCTTCGCCGAATCTCCTGAGCAGCTCGCTGTTTGCTCCGCCAAGCATTCCTCCCCACAGCTGCCTCCCAAGCCCCAAGCCCTCGTCCCTGCTTTCCCACAGCTGCCTCCCAAGCCCGAAGCCCTCGTCCGTGCTTTCCCACAGCTGCCTCCCAAGCCCGAAGCCCTCGTCCCTGCTCTCTACTGAGGCTGGGAAGGCGGCAGGTAGCGCCGTGGCGGGCGTCTCGGGGGTCGGCGGCGCCTCTGCAAGCGCCTACGCCGTCCTGGGCGCCGCCGTGGTGGGCGCGTGGATGTCGCCCGCTACCGACTGCGCGCCGTCACCCGCCATAGCCGCCGACCTGTGGGAAACGAATCGGGCGGTGCCCGCTCCGGCGCTCCGTGCGCACGCGAGGCCGGACCAGGCGGCGCCGTCATGGGCGCCCGTCATGAGAGGCGCCGTCATGGGCGGTGCCGCCGGCTGGGCGGCGCCGCGCCCAGAACGGCGCTTGTGCGCAGCCCCCGCCCCCCCCACCGCCGCCGCCGGCTCTGAGGACCACGGAGACGACGAGGAGGATTCGTCAAGGAAGGACCAAGTTTCGTCAACCAACGTCCCGAGAGCCGCGGGAGATCGCATCCGCAAGAGTGACCTCTCGGCGGGAGATCGCATCCGCAAGAGTGACTCCGACCTCTCGGCCACCGGACTGACGCCACTGCTCACACCCAACTTCCATGATGATGTGATGGCCGCGTTTGCGTCCAACGAGGCGGCCGCGCCTCGCGCGCCGGCCGTCCTTCTGGGCGCCCCTCGCGCCGTTCTGGGCGCCCCTCGCGCCGCCTGGGCCGCAGCGCCCATCACGGCGCCCTTCGCCCCTGACGGTCGCGTGGATCCCTCGAGCAAGTTCAAGCGAAAGCGCGCGAGTCTAGAGAGCCTCGGTCTGCCGCCTCCGACGCGCGGCTCCTGCCCTCCTCCGGCGGCTAGTGATTCCTCCGGCGGGTCCGGCGAGTGAGCTCCGCTGGCGTTGTATGAGCTCTGGCCTCTGCTTCTACCTACTGTACGTACAGGCACAATTCACATGTGTTAGCCATATACTGCGCACGTTTTGGTATCAGCGGGCGTTGTGCTTGAGTGCATACCGATCCCGTAGTGTGCGTGTTCTACCATCAGGTTACCGGCATTAGAGGGTGGGTTCTAGCGCTGGCGCTAGATTGGTTGTCTTCCAGAGCGAACAACGTTAACTAGGGCGGCAGGCGCAACACCTCGACCCGTACTGTCGAGCCCGGTGCGCCGGCGGGCGGGTGAAACTAACATGCATGCATGCATGAATATACAGAAGCATACTGTCCTTGCCAAATCTGGCGAAGCAAGATCCGTTATTATTGCGTGACGTGTCGCATATCTCTTGAGACGTCGCTCCAAGCGCGTCGCGCATTCTGGTCAGCGGCTCCGCCGCGTTTGTCGTGCACAGAGAAGACTGCATGGAATACGAATTCGAATACTCCTCGCGTCGAGTTATAGTTTGTAAGCATTCATCATGTGCATGATTCATGTGAGCGGTGGTCGATTATGGCTGAAAATTGCAAATTGTCTCGTCGAATTCGACTCGAGATCTTTATTAGTAATCTAGACGTCTCTATAATTTGTGAATTGTCTATAAGGACTCAGAGGACAGAGGTCAGAGCGTCGGCCTTCGGCCAGCTCTCGGGGCTGTTCTATCTAAACATCCCTAAGTGTGTGAAGCACAAAGAAGACATAACAATATACAGCTATACACTCGAAGTAGGTTTCGACTTCGCATCTCGCATTATTCTCGCTTGTATGGTCCATGGAGAGCGGTCGCGTCGAGATTCTACATCGTCTTTGGGACATGGCGGCTTGGCGGAGGTCCGGTCGCCGACCAGTCGTGAATATAAACAATGAACCGCTCAGTGAGTTTCCTCTCTGTCTCACGGACGCACGACGGGTCCGCCACCCACGCAGGGGCGAAAGACCAGGTTGGAGATTTCTTCATATATATTATTTGTTTTGGGAACGGAAGGAAAGCTCAAGCACCTGTGTTTTTTACTTGGTTTTTCAAAAAGACAGGGGTTTTTTAAAGACACCGCTCACCGGGGGGAGCCGGTAAGGCCGGGGTGGGGGTGCGCCATGATCGCGACCTACAGCTTGCGTAGACTTATGAACACAAAACGCCTCTCGGAAAGGTTGAGGAAGTGTCCACACTTTTTCCCGCAAGATCCACACTCGCTCATGCTTTCCATCATGGCTATGACCTCGGCGGCATTCGTTCCCGTCATGACACCGGTTCGACCGGCGCCTTTCGCGACGCGGACTCTGGCACCAGAGATGAATGCGGCCTTCCTCGCTTTGGACGCCATCGAGCCGGCAGTCTCCTCATACGTCAACATCTGGGTGCCTCTCTTCGAGAGCGCCAAGGCGTCGGGTCTCGCACCCGACTTCCTCCTGCACTGGGGGCACGGCGCCGCAATGGCCACGGTGCTCTTTGCCATGGGTGGCTTCGGCGCCTTCCTTGGCTGGCAGATCCGCTTCGGCAAGGGCGAGGAGGTGTACTCACTGACTCTGGGTGAGACCGTCCGCGAGCTGCACCCCAAGCTCATGGGCGCTATGCTCTTCTTTTTCCTTCTTGGCGGCCAGGGCGGGCTGGTGCTGCTCGCGACCGGCGGCCAGCCAATCCTCCAGTCGGCGCACTCGTCCACGGCCGTCATCGGCCTGTCGCTATTGCTGGCGCAGGCGGCGATCGGCGTCACCATGAAGGACTCTGAGCTCGGCCGTACGGTGCATGCATACCTTGGTACCGGCACGCTGCTCGCCCTCGTGGTGCACGCCTACTTCGGGCTCAACCTCGGCCAATCCTTCTAAGGCCCCGGGCGCGCGCTGCTGGCTTGGCTTCTGTGGGTAGGTGACCCCTAGGTGTTCCACAGCCACAGGGCAGCATCACTGGCATATGGTCCATACGACGGTGGACGTGAGGTCGCATTGGGGTGGCAAGAGACAAGGATTGACTGTGAGGTGGCACTTATCACACTCACGGGAGGGGGCGGAGGCTGCCCCGACGGCAGGCAAGAGCAAGCTGTTCAGCTTGTTCCAGCATATCGGCTCGGCCTGCTGTGTAATTGCTAGCCACATGTGGGTGGGTGAGTACTTGGGGTGGTGCGTCGATCTTTAGAAGAGCTCAGACGATTTCGAAGGCGGGGACGAAGAGATGCCGTAGACTGTGGGACCTCATCCCCACCTTAACTCTGAGACTTCGCGTACACCAACTCGGCGCGAAAGCTTGCCGCGTAAACGTGCCGATGCGACACGAGGGACACTCTCCCTCAGACTGTCGACGTCCGTTCGAGTGATCGCGCAGACGATGAAGGCACCGCCCCCTGCAGGCGACTTTGCGGACACCTTATGCGGTGGAGATCCTGGGCCGTGTGGGTGCTGCATCTCCGATCGCCGAGTGGGTTGCGTGTCCGTGCTCGTTTCGTGGTGCATCCCGGGTGTCGTTGTTGCCCAACTCTTCCAGCGCGTCACACGGATACCCGACTCGTTTGCCATCATCGCCATCTTCTTGTTCGGCACAACCATCACCAACATCCTTCTAAACTCGCTCTGTGGCGATCAATCCAGCCTCTTTGGGCTGCCTGGCTTGCTTACGCGACCCTTCTGGCCGAGCTTGTGTCCCGTCGGCCAAAAGTGCGCACCGGACAACGACGGCGCGAGTGGCGACGACGCGGAGGACGGCGGTCGATCCGACGTATGCATCTTCAACGACTGGCTCGCGTTCACGTCCGGGCTGGTCCTCTTGAGTCTCTTCTTGGTGGTCCGAGCGCGCGTGCGGGAGCAGTATCGCATCGCGCCGTGTTGCTGCGGTGTCCTCGAGGACTGCTTCCATGCCCTGTGGTGCTTGCCGTGTGCGGCGAGCCAGCTGATGCGCCACGTCAGCACGCACGAGGCCACCGAGTACAGCCTCTTTTCGGCCGACGGCACGAAGACGTTGGACCCACCGCTGCGGGACGCGAGGGGTGCTGAGGCGTCGCCGGCGCGCGCAGCCTCGATTCGCGCTGAAGCCTCGATGCGTGTCTAGCGCGTACGTGCGGCTGAGAATAACTTTGCAGCCGGTAGCTTGACTGAAATAAACTGAACATAAAAATTCTGCACACGCCGCCGTGGAAATCTGGCCCCAATCTGCATCTATCTCGCTGCCTCGGTCCAGATCTCCCGCGCGTCTCCCGCAGCAGCGCGCTGAGCCAGCACGGCCATAAGACCGCGACGGGTCGGGCACGGGGGACCCGGCATGATTACGCCGCCGCTGTCCCCCCGCTCTCCTGCCGTGCCGTCGGCGTCGTCGGCGCTGCGTCATCCTCGTCGTCGGCTTGGTCGTCGGCTTGGTCGTCGGCACGATCCCTCTTGGCTTGGTCGATCCGAGCAAAGCGCCTCGCCATAAACCCTCTTGGCGGGCTGAGCACGGCTGCTGCACCTGACTCCGAGGCAGCTGCTGCACGTGTCGCCGCGCCAGCAGCGCCGCCGAGTGCCGCTGCTGCTGCTACCGGCTGCGCGCCGTGCCGTGCGCCCACGGCCTCCGCCTCCTCGATCTCCCGGAGCTCCGTGAGCGCTCGATACGGCGCGCTCGGTACGGCGCGCACCGCCTCCTCGATCTCCCGGAGCTCCGTGAGCGCTCGATACGGCGCGCTCGGTACGGCGCCCACCGCCTCCTCGATCTCCCGGAGCTCCGTGAGCGCTCGATACGGCGCGCTCGGTACGGCGCCCACCGCCTCCTCGATCTCCCGGAGCTCCCTCAGCGCCACCGACAGCTGCGCATGCAACTGCGCCTCCGCGACCCGCCAGGCGGAGCCTTCGAGGGCATGGGCGCTCAGGACGGCGCTCAGGGCGGCCTGCATGCCTGCGTCCTTGTCCCTCTGCGCGCGCCGCGCGCGCCGTACCGAGCGCCCGAACAGGAGGGCGAGCGCGAGCGCGCCGAGCCGGGCGCCGCCGCTCAGTGCGCCCAACGCGACGCCGAGCAGCTGCCACGCCCACGACAGCGCCCACCATGCCCAGCGCGCCGCCTCGAGCAGCGCCGCCTCGAGCGCGCACGCGGGCGCGGAGCCGGCGAAGCAGAGGGTGCTGACGACGACGTAGGCGGCGGCGGCGAGGAGGGTGCCGACGCTGGCTGTGAGCGCGGCCATGCGTGCGAGGGAGAGGGCGGACGCGAGGATGACGTGGCCCATCCCAAACAGGAGCGCCGTCGTGAGCGCGAGCAGCACCGCGCACGTGAGCTGCCACGTGAGCAATCTCGTCTCGAGCTCGGCCACCCGTTCGCTCAGTTTCGTCAACTCGTGGGCATGCAGCGCGCTCAACGCGGCCTCGCGCTCACGATGGCGCTCCGCCGCCGCCGCCAGCTGCGCCGCGTGTGTGCGCGTCTGCAAGGAGAGCGCCACGTCGGCAGCCATCCGCGCATAGTCCGGCTTCGATTCCGCATCGGCTTCCGTAACGACTTCAAGCTCATGCGCCACATTGGCGTGCACGGGAGCCGCCGTCGGTTGGCTGGAAGCCGAGTCGGCATGGGAAGGCTTGGAGGCTGTGGAAGGTGAGGGAGGGGTCCCTAATAAGGAAGGGGAGGCTGTGGAAGTGGCGGCCGCTCCGCACGACGAGAGCTCCGTGTCACCGCTAGCCGTGTCTCCCTCTGCAGGGCAAGCACCAGGCTGGCCGCCTACCGCCGCTGCTCCCGCCGCCGTCGAGGGCAACGGCTCACAAAACTCGGCCACGTCAGGCACCTCGTTCGCCACGTGGAGCATCAACCGTGCCAAGCGCGCGCCGTTGCGGGCGCATGCATCGGCTGCGCGCGCGTAGAGGCGCTCAACAGAGCGCTCATCCAATCGCATCAGCTCCTCAATCCGTTTCCGTAACGACTTCCCATCGTTACCGGTCAGGCCACTCGAAGACACCGTCGACCCGAGAGCGCCGTCATGAGCACCGCCGGCTCTGGCGGCGGCGGTGGCGGCTTCAACGACCGCACGCATGCGCGGCGGCTCTGCGCCGGCGCCACGCTGGTCGACGCCCAGGACGGCACCACGCTGGCGCACGATGAGCCTGGCGAACTCGGGCATCCAAAACAGCCCAACGGGCCGGCGGGAGGCATTGTACAGCTTGGCGCGCTCCTCGAGCTCACGTTCAAACGCGGCGACCATCTGCGGGTCTGTGAGCGGCAAGAATGGGTACAGGTTGCCCCGCATGCGATCGCGCATCTTGCCCGCGGCAAACGGGTTCGGCGTGCCCCTCTGCGCGTCGCACGGGATCCGCTCGTCGAAGATCATGGCGTCCATGGCCTCCCGAGTCGCCTTGTACAGGGCCGTGGGCTCGCTGATGCCGGCGCGTCGTTGACGCGCGACGACGTCGGCCAACGCGTCCATGAAGCAATTGGACGTGAGGATGATGAAGGCACCTGTGGGGAAGAGAGAGCGTCGTGGTGAGCATATGCATGCCGGGTCGGGGGCTGATGAGGATGATGGGCGCACCGGCGGTGCGCGCGTGCTCGCTCACGCACGCGCCCTCAGCTGTCTTACGGCTGAACTCGACGAAGCCCCGATGGTCGATCGCGTTCACCAGGGCGGACGTCATAAAGTCCGCACGCGCCTCCTCGATTTCGTCAAAGAGCACAACGGGCGCTGGCCGCGCGCACGGGTCCGCGGCCGTGGCCGTTGAGAGGGCCCACGAGGACCAGGAGGCGTCCCCGCCACCCCCACCGGCGCCTGCACCGCCGCCGCCCGCGCCCGCGCCGCCCGCGCCGCCCGCGCCCGCGCCTGCGCCTGCGCCGCCACCGCCCGTGCAGCCGACACGCCCGGCGAAGAGCGCGGCGAACGCACCCTCGCCCTTGACACCGCACGGCGGCGAGACGAGCTTCCACATATCCTCATCCGTCTTGTAGTTCTGCATGCTGAAGCGCTGAAAGGCCGGAGGCGAAGTGCGACCATGCTGCGCGAGCGCCACAAGCTCCGCAAGCATCGTCTTCCCCGTTCCAGGGAAGCCGTAGAAGAAGAAGACGTGCGCATCTTGGCCGCCGTCTGCACCACTCGCGATGCCGCGCAGCCGCTGCACCACCTCGGAGACGACGCTCTGCTGGCCCGCGATCCTGTCGAAGACGCTCAGGTCAGGCCACGTGGAAGCCGCCGAGCCGTCATCGACGCCGACGTGCTGCTGCGCCGGCTGCGCCGACTGCTGCTGCTGCCGCCCGTGGCGCGACTCGAGCTGCTCGCGCATGCGTGCACCGAAGCGCTCCGTCGGCTCTTCTCCGAGCACAACGGCGACCGCCGAGCGCAGCAGGTGCGGCAGCAGGCGCGGTTGAGCGCGTTGCGCGGCACTGAGCCACGGCGCCGCCTCTCCTTTTGCGGAGGAGAGAAGCCTGTGCCGTGGCCCGCTCCGCTTGTCGGGCTGCGCCAGAGCCTCGGCGCCCCAGCTCGTCGAGAGCGCGAAGAGCACGAGCCGGCAGTCGACGTCCAGCCTCGTGTCGTGCGCGGCGGTCGCGTGCGTGCACTTTGCCTGCTGGAAGAAGCGCGTCGCGAGCGTGCCCACGGCCGCGGCCGGCGCAAGCTGCGCCTCGCGGATGAGCACGAGAGTCCACAGGCCCTGGCGCTCGCGCAGGACAGCGCCCACGTCGTCGACGAGCGATGGGCACCCGCCTACGTTCACAGCACACGACAGCTCGCGCCACCCGGCCATCGGTGAGGTGAGGTGCTGCAGCTCGTGGAGCCGCAGCCAGCACTGCAGGGCCGCCGCGTGCGCAGAGGCGTTGCCGGCGAGCACGACGTGTCCCGAGGTTCTTGGTTCGCCGCTCACCCAGCGCTGGAGCGGGAAGTCGGTCGAGTGCACGAGTGCGAGGGCCTCGCACATCGCGACTCTTCCCGCCACAGGGGGAGGTGTGAACGGAGTTGGTGTGTTGTAGTGTGGCCATGCAAATGAATGCGCGGAGCTCGCCGTTTCTCCGCGACGGGCTGCATGCTGACGCTTCCATTCGATCGCTTCAATCCTCTTCAACTGTAGCCCTTGTAGATCCCCGCCGTACCCCGCTTTTCTCGGCCCACGGGCCCACGCAGCAAGAATCATCACCGGGCTGCACTTATCAAGCAATCGGTAGCACCCGCCCTTTCCTTTCTCCCGACACATCCAATCCGGACCTTGCCCTCGCCTCTTTCAGATGCAGCTGCACACTGCATCCGCTCACGGCTCCGCTCCGCCCAGCCTCCCTGGTGCTCCGGCCTCCGCCGCCGCACACGCAAGTGTGAAGTGATCATTAAGTAAGTAAGTAAGTAAAACATGCCAACAGGCAGCGTACACGTGGCGAGGGGACCGTCCCCAGTGATCATCGGAACCCAGTGAAGTTAGATCGCGACGAGCACCAGAAGTAAAATATATTTGGTTATACATGTGAGATATATGGTTCGAGTCGCCCACAAACACCAGGCAGGCTCGGAGGATGCAGGATCACACCAAATCACACCAACCACGCCTACGCTTGCACGACTCTCAGCTCTTGAGTATCATTTTTGTTGAGCTTGTGCACGGCTGTTGAGCGAGCATAGACGTCAACAGATAGTCTCAACACGTCAACAGACGTCGCCTACAGCTCAAGAATGTCCATCTTTCGATCTAACTTCGGCCTAAAGGCTCATAAAAGGCTCAGCTGGAGAATTTCGCCATGCCAAATGTACCGTGACATGCGTGGCACTGCTGTGGCATCATGCGTCTTGCGTGACACAATTCCTAGGGTGCATCGATGCACTCATAGGCCTTGCCAAAGTGGATTGAATCTGCGCAACGCTCACGAACATGCTGAATTCTCGAGTAGCATTTCGAGTGGTAGTAGTAATATTCAACTGTTGGGATCTCCGTGGGATATTCCGGCAAGTCGCGATGAGCTCTCGGGACTTTGCCGCCGTCCAAAAGCTCTTTGATACGTGCAGCGATCACATTCAGGCGCGTCTCCTTCTCAACATGATGCCCAGGGTCGCGCCCCTGTGGGTTCCAGCGAAGAACAATCACGTGCGGGAAGAAGCCATCTTGCACGTACCCATTTTGGCGATAGAGGAACGTCAGCGCCTCGTGCATATCTGTCATCCAGGTAGCGTCGCACTCTTGGAGGCGATCAGGATGGCCGCCATCTTCATCGCATTCCCAAATTACACACCTTGCTGGGCGGTGACTAAGCCATAGCATATCTGGCCGGCGGCCTTTGTTCACATCGCAACTTTTTTTGTGTGTGCCAAACATCGTGTCATCGATGCTTGAAGGCAGGTGGCCGGCTCCCAGCTGTTCAAGCTTCGAGAGCAGAGCAGCACGCATGATGAGCTCGATCCGTTGGGGAGCATTCGAGCTGCACTTGGCACATACGTGGATGTTTGCGTTGCGACGCTGCTGACTCAGGCGGCTACCATCACAGTGTGTGTGCGCGATACATGAAAACGGGGATCCGGAGCCAAGCTTGCGACCCTTCTCATAAGTGCTGCTTTTGCCGCTCTTGCCGCTCCTGCCACTCTTGCCACTCTTGCCGCTTTTGCCGCTCTTGCCACGCGTCCCAACAAGGCCGTTTTCACATCTGCATTTCCCCTCCACGTCTCTCTTCTGCTTGCATCGCCGGCAGCTGGGCAGCGCGGGGCCCCGCATTAGGATGTACAGAGATCCCAATGGAACAAGTATGCATGCGGATAAAAAATGGACCACTCACTCACGAGTGGCGCGTGAGAGAGTGAATTTTGAATTGAATCCTCAACACACATTCACATTCACACACTTCGTGTGCCTCCTGCTCTCGTAGGAGCCACAGCGTCTGTAAAGAGAGACGTGTGCCACTGAAAATGGCGATGACCGAGCTCGAAGCCGCTTACGCCAGGCGCAAGAGCCACCTCATCACTAGTCTCGAGCACGGCATCTTCCTCGGAATGGGCGCGGCGGCGGCAGACTCCGGCTTGCTCAGCCACAACAGAATCACCCACATACTGAATGTGGCCGACGACGTGCCAAGGTCTGCTGCCACCGAGGGCCTGGTGTACTGCTGTCTCAACGTTGGAGATTTCGGCGCGGACGCTGGCATCTCACGTGTGTTTGACGCTGCACTCGCGTTTGTGCGTCCAGCTATCGACTCTGGTGGTGTCGTGCTCGTTCACTGCGCGAATGGCTCCAATCGATCACCGACGGTGGCCATTGCGCTGCTCATGCAGCTGCGGGATTGGCCGCTCGCTACCGCGTACGCCCATGTCGCCAGCCGGCGACTAGTGCAGCCGCTCGCCGATAACCGTCGCGAGCTACTGCGCTTCGAGGTGGCGCTGCGCGGCGTGGCCAGCATGGAGGAGGGCTCCGGAGGCAAGTTGGTGCCCCTTGCTCTTGACTCTAGTGCCGCGCCGCTGACAGCACGAGCAACGCCGCCGCAACCATCGTCGCCGCCGCCGCCTTCGCTACCGCCTTCGCCTTCGCCTTCGCCATCGCCATCGCCGCCGCCTTCGCCGCCGCCTTCGCCGCCGAACAAAGCCACCGCAACGTTTCTGCCGCCGCCGCCGCCGCCGCCGCCGCCGCCACCGCCGCCGCTACCACGCAGCACCTTGGAGGCGGCGATGGCGGGACGGATGGAGGAAGTGGTCACTTGGCTCGACGATTGGCTTGAGTGCGGCGATGCTAAGCTCGACTCGAGCGGTGATGTCGTCTCGGAGTGCGCCGCGGTCAAAGCGAAGGACGCCCTCGAAGGCAGCCAGGGCTGCGTCTCGGCGTGGTTTCACATGGACTCTCGAGTGGAGGCGCGCTGCCAAGAGTGCCGAGAGATGACGTTACTCATTGCTGCCTCGATGGGCGGCCAGAAGGCTCTGGTGGCCCGCCTCCTTGAGTGCTGTCGGAGTGCGCCCGCGCGCCTCAAGATGACGGGAATGCGCGATGCTGACGGGTACACGGCGCTCATGTGGGCGGCGGAGCGGGGCGAGTTCGGTGTGGTGGCTGCGCTGCTCAAGGCGGGGGCACTCACAGATCCGCCGTGGCCGTCGGGGGCTGAGTTACAAGAATCACCTTCGTCTGAGGCACCATTGTCGTCGGAGGCCAAGGCAGTTTCGACTGAGGGGACCTACCCCCTTATTTCGACGGAGACAGCCCTCACGATTGCGTGCAAGCTCGGTCACGCTTCGATTGTGTTTGCGCTCGTGCGCGCCGGGGCGAGCACGAGCGCTGTCGACGGGGACGGCGCGTCTGCCCTCGAGTGCGTCGCGCGGCAAGGGCACGTGGCCGCTGCTAAGGCCTTGATTAGCAAGCAGCAGCTCTCGTCACATGACCCGCACGCGCTTGGTGCCCTGATCGTCGCGGCGATGCGGGGGCACGGCGCGATGGTGGAGCTCTTGCTGCTGAGTGGGCTCGAGGCCGACGCGCTTGATGGTAACGGGCTATCTGCGCGCTCGGCTGCGCGGATGGAGGGGCGAGAGGAAGTCCTCGCGGTGATCGATGGCGTCGACCGTCTGAAGCGTGCTGAAGCTTCAAGCTAAAGGCGAGCGAGTCGCCGAGCGGAGATGAAGAAGCGACGTGAATAGTGATTTTGTTCCGTTTATCGTGGGTCCCTCGACGACGCGAAGTTGGCGACTATCTCAGACTACTTTTACAATCATACAATGTACCATGCAGGTCGATCCCGAATCAGACGAAACTTTCCCGCGCGCCCGCAAAGCGCGGACGGCGTTTCCCGCGCGCCCGCAAAGCGCGGACGGCGCGGCGCGCGCGCCGCTCGCGCAAAGTTTACCGGCAAAATGAAACAGAGCCGGCTTTCTGTTTTTTTCGTCGCGCCGTGGGCCTGGGACTTTGGTTGTTCTCGCGGACGTGTCGAACGATCTCGATACATGAGTTCCACTACGTTGCTCGACGCCTCGTGGCCCAACAAGACATCTCGGCACGTCCCACCGGTGGCGGCCAATAGCCTGACCGGGTTCCTTGGCACGTGGGAGCGCAACGTGCTGAGATCCTCGCAGCAGTCAGGCACACTCGGCGCGCAAATGGGCCAGATTTGGAAGTCGAGCCCAGCAAATTTCATGACGCTTCCTGTCGCGGTGCAGATGGTGGACGTCGACAAGAGCGGAACCATCGACCGCGAAGAGTTCCGTAGACTGTTGGCGATGAGTGGGTCGAGCGTGAATTCAGACGCACTCTTCAACAAGTTGGACAAGGACGGTGATGAAACCTTGACCAGGGAGGAGATTGCTCAGCTGCTCGACGTGAGGCGGAGTTTCATGAAGGCTCGCAATCCATAAGCGTTGTACGGACGCCACAGCAGCGCCTGTGCGCTTGCGCGGCATAGAAGCATTGATGCAACATCGGTTGCTTGACAAAGCAACGCAAAGAAAGGTGGGAAAACACGCTTGCTCCGCACTCCGCACTCATGTTCAAGTGTCACGGACAGACGAGAGACGGAGCGCCTCACGCTGCGAGGAAGGACCGTCGGAGACCATGCAAGTCCCAATCGCAACGCCGTCGGTATAGCAGTGTCACGCGCAAGGTCAAGCGGCCTAGATAGGGTCGCTCTTTCCTCTCTTTCTTATGTCCGATCATGCCTGTACTGCCAGTGTGAGCGCCGTTTTGCGTATTGGTGATCCTTACTGTCTTAGGTCTTCAAGGTCGAAGGCTCGTGCCGCGTGCGTATGCACTCGGGGCTCCGGGGCGCGCGCGCGGGCCGCGGCGCGCCCCGCGCTAAGCCTATAAAGCCTAAGGGTCGCCTTGCTCGAACATTAGTTACTTGTCCTGCCATAATTGCCTGACTGTCTATGTCTCTCTGTTGTTCAGTTGGCAAATAAAAACTTCTCTGTTTCTGCCTGTAACGTGCGACTGCGTTTCGTCAAGCATTTCGCTTTCGGGCAATTTGGCGCTCCGCCGATTGTGCAGCCGATATGCACGTCACCATGCAAGGGCACGGGCGCCCACTACGATCGAACATCCATATGTGGTCATGCGCAGTGGTGCTGGTCCTGCTTGCGCCCGAGGTGAACGCGCAGCAGCCGCCGTCTTTCGTCTCAGGAGGTTCTGTCAAGGTCGACGGTCCTCCTCCGCCTACACCCATCCCCATGAATCCGGGAGCCCGTCACTCGCACGATGCCGAGATAAATCTTGTGCAGCCGCGGCATGCCCACAAACCGCCGCGACACAGAGCGCACGACAATGGCCTAGCGCAGCGCTACCTCGGGACGGCTGGCAATGCCGCCATGAGCGGGAACTGGCGGCTGTGCGCCGACAGCTACCTCGCGGCTTACTGGGCATGCACCGACGACTGGGAGTATCGGTACATTTGCTGGTCGGGCTACACGTCAGTGCTGCGCGAGGGCAACATCCAGGTGGCTGCGAGCGACGTGCAGCTGCTCGACGAGGTCGCGTCCGACTCGAGGGCGCCTTCACACCACCGGGTGCAGGCCTTCTTCACACGCGGTTTCGTCGCGCACTCGATGCTCAGAGACGACCAAGCGAGCGCGGCCGGGTATGCGAGCGCCGTCCGGGAGGGCGTCAAGGCGCTCGCCGACCTCGCCGCCCGCACCAGTGCCGAAGGGAAGAGCGCCGTACTGAGCGCCGATGCGAGCATCCTCATGGCCACGTCGGCCGGGTACGTGGCGCCGCGCGGCCCGAGAGAGTGCTCACCACGGCGCCCCGTCTCCCAGCACGCAAGGGCTCACGACGGCGCCCTCTCCCCACAGGTACGTGCACATGCTGACGAGCAAACTGCTGCACGACCTTCTGGACTACGCCGAGGATAATCTCGCGCTGGTGAAGCATGCAATGGCCGAGCAGAGGCGGCTGGGCGAGCTCTCGCGCCCAGGACAGCGCGACGTGCACGACTATGACGAGGACGAGGAGGGGGAGGGTATGACTTCCTAATGACTTCCTAATGACTTCCTAATGACTTCCTAATGACTATGACGAGGACGAGGAGGGGGCCTTGGCCGGCATGCAAGTGCTCACCACGGCGCCCCCTCCCCACAGGTACCAAGATCGCCGCCTTGGCCGGCATCGCGCGTCATCACCATGGAGGGCCGCTACGCGCCGTCGTGGGCGCCACCCGCGACGGGCTGCCCCGATCGGCTCCACGAGGGTCGTGCCCCGCCGCCGTGAGCGCCGCCTTGAGCGCCCAAGACGGCGCGAACCCCGCAGGCGCCTACGACACGCCGTTGGTGCACACGTCGGCGGCGCTCGAGTTTCGTCACACGTACTATGAGATCGCGCTGCGCAAGCGCGACGAGCTGCGCGCTGCGCAAGCGCGCCGTCGCAAGCGCCTCGCCGCTGCCGCGATGGGCACGGGCGACGGCGACGACGACGGCGACGACGGCGACGACGACGGCGACGACGACGACGACGACGTCATCGTCGGCGACGGTGGCGGCGGCGGCGGCGTCGTGGCGAGCGCCGTGACGGCAGATGAAGCTGGCGGCCTGAGCGAGCCGCCAGACGCCGTGCTGAGCGCCTCCGCCTCTGGGTACGTGGGCACCCTCGCCTTCGAGCAGCCGCTGCATGCAAGTGCTCACTACGGCGCCCTTCTCTCCCCACAGGTACGCGGGCACCCTCGCCTTCGAGCAGCCGCTGCCGATGCCGCAGTCGTCGTCACGGGAGTGCCACGTGCACTCGTGCGTGCTCACGGAGCGCGACCACGAGTGCCTTCACAGCCGGAGCTGTGAATGGCCGTTAGGCCATCTAAGGCCTGTGGGGGAACAGTTTGTGGCGCCGCGGAAGGTGCGTGAATGGCGGGTCAAAAGCGGCGGCGGCGGCGGCGGCGGCGGCGGCGGCAGCGGCAGTGAGGACGACGTCAGCGACGAGGAGGACGACGTCAGCGACGAGGAGGACGATGAGGAAGGGGTCGTGGTTGCCAGCCTCGAGCCCGAGCTGAGCCCGGGGGCTTTTTGGCGCCAGCACGTAGGCGCGTACAAGCCCGTCATCGTGCGCGGCGGCGCGCGCGCCGCCATGGGCGCCCAGCCGTGGGATGACGCCTTCCTAATCGAGCACTGCGCCCTCGCGGATGGGAAGCCGTGGTACGCTAATGACTTCCTAATGATTTCCTAATGACTTCCTAATGACTTACTAATCGAGCACTGCGCCCTCGGAAGCCATGGAACGCTGATTGCCACTCATGGGCTCTGGTGATACCCTTGATTGCCTTCCTCATCGGGTACGCTCTCATCGAGAAGAAAAACCGCATGCAAGTGCTCACCGCGCCCCCCTCCCCACAGGCACGCTCTCATCGAGAAGCAGAACCGCATCACACACAACGACCGTCACCCCCTGATGACCGGCTGGACCTTTTGCGACTTCCTCAAGCGCTACAACCGACCCGAGCATGAGAATATGTTGTACACGGTCACGCCACTCTCGGAGGCCGGCAGTACGCTACGTCGCTTCCTTTGGCTGCCCGAGCCACTCAGGTGCTCCCACTACTGATGACCTCCCTTGCCTAATTAGGTGATACCCTTGATGACCTCCCACTACTTATGACTACTGATGACCTCCCTGATGGCCCCATGATTGCATTTGATGGCCACTCCGATTGCGGCTGATGACCACGGGTGGGCGCAGGTGCGCTGAGCTGTATGAGAGCTTGCACGAGGCGCGTCTGTGGATGAGCGCAGGCAACACAACCTCCTCCATCCACTTTGACACCCATGAGAACTACATGCTCCAGCTCGATGGGTCCAAGGACGTGTACATGTACTGCTCGAGCCCAACGGCCGCCTTCCATGCTGATTGCCTCCCTCATTGCATACAGCTCGAGCCCAACGGCCGCCTTCCATGCTGATTGCCTCCCTCATTGCATGCTGATTGCCTCCCTCATTGCATACTGCTCGAGCCCAACGGCCGCCTTCCATGCTGATTGCCTCCCTCATTGCATGCTGATTGCCTCCCTCATTGCATACTGCTCGAGCCCAACGGCCGCCTTCCATGCTGATTGCCTCCCTCATTGCATGCTGATTGCTTCCCTCATTGCATACTGCTCGAGCCCAACGGCCGCCTTCCATCTCTCTTCCCTCTCCGTTCATACCTTTGCCCAATTAGGTGCTGAGATGCGCCTGCCCCTCTTGCCTAATTAGGTGGCACCCCAACGAGTCGCGCAAGCTCTACCTCGACTTCCACAACAAGTTCGGCCTCTCGCCCCTCAACGCCGACCGCGTCGACCTCGAACGCTATCCCGAGTTTGCCGCCACGGCGCCGATGCACATGAAAGTGCATGCGGGCGACGCATTCTACATCCCCGAGGGTCATTGGCATCTCATCATCTCGCACGGGCCGCGCAACGTCGCCGTCGCGCTCGAGTTCGCGCCCTTTGCGCTCGGCGAGCAGCAGCACTGGCCAGCCCCGGTGACCGAGCGGTACCACTGGCCAGGGCTCTTCTGGGCTGAGTCGGTGCTCATCAGGTATGCGATGCGCGAGCGCTACGGCGCCGAGCACTACCACGCGGCCAAGCGCGGCCGGCCCATCACGTGCGAAGAGCTCGTCCCCACTGTCCCCCTCTCTGAGCTCGGATGGCTGGGCTCGCACGAGCACGCTTCCTAAAGTTTCACCTAGTGTACCTAGCTGCTGATAGAATCAAATGTTGAGAAAATGCGGCCGCGAATACTGTATTGGTTATACCCGGCGCGCCCGCCGCCCGGCAAACGTCGAATAAAAAGTGCACTTATCATGGCACTTAATTTATGTAAGTCACTTATCCGATCCTATCAACCTAATTGTAAATTGAAGCAACCAACTAACAAAGCTCCAACGGGCTGGGTGTAGCACTTTCCATCACTCTGTTTGGGCCCACTCTCAGTGTGGATAGCATGGGAAAGCAAGAAGCCGTTCTGCATGCATCGCCGCCGTTTTAATTTTGCGATGACGTTCGGGAATCGTCAGCGAGTGTTAATTGTTGTGTGTTTGCGGTCGCGACAAATGGCGCCAGAGAAGAACGCGGGCTCGCTCGCCGCAGCCGATGCCCTGCTTCGTTCGCAGCTCCGCCGCGTGGATGAGGGCGTCCGTCAGTCTGGAAATGGCATGCTAGTGTACCAAGGGAGCATTCTCAGCGAGAGCATGGGCAGGCCTTTACCAAGCCGACCCTTGTCTGCCCGCCCGACTGGCCCCAGTGCGTGGGTGCGGCCCGGACTGGGAGACGACTCGAGCCCGGGGATCCAGCGCCCAGTCTCCGCACGGAACAGCCGCTTCCCCAATGGCGGCGCCTTCACGGCCATCGAGCGCAAGAAGCTGCACACGCAGGCGCTGCAACGGCTGCAGAACGACCCGGAGTTTGAGCATCATGAGCATGCGATCACGCCCAACGCCTTTCTGGGCGCGAGCCGCTTCAGGCAGCTCCTGCCTCCGTCGTCACGGCCTGAATCCACGAGCGTCGCGGGCGCCGTGGCGGCCACCTTCTCGAGCCAGAGCCCGGTAAAGAGCCCGGCGCCTCGGTTGGCGCCATGGCGGGGCCTCCAAGGGGGCCTCGAGCCTCCACCTCCGCCTTGGCCGCCACCCTCGATGAGTCATTGGGGCCCGAAGGGCGGGACGACGACGATGCAATCCGACTTTGTCGACTGGCAACAAGTGTTGCGCCCGTCCGAGAGAGGTGGGCGACCGGTGCGACGACCGGCGGGGTTGTCGCTGACGATGGCCTACCCCAATAACGTCCAGGCGCGCCACAAGCTATTCGTGGGTGTGGCGGCCGAGGGCGTCAGGGCGATGCATATAGACCGAACGACGGAGACGCGCGAGGCATATGGACCAAAGCGGCTCTCGCCACGGCCGTTACCACGGCCGCGCCCGGGCGCCGTCACGGGCGCACCAGTCTGGTATGGTATCCAGAAGAGTGACCTGTGCTGGTGAGACCCTCGTGGTGAGACCCTGAGTGCCGTTCTTCCGTGTCGAGACAATTACTCAAATATTTTTTGTTGTTGAGTGTCGACCGCTGTCCCTCTCGGCTGCCTCGTTGTGTGCAGCCTCGGCTGCCTCTCCGCTAGTCGGAGGCGCCTGCGGCAAACCACCCTTCATTTGCTCAATTGAGCGGTGTCTTGGACTCTTGGTTGTCGTTTCTAATCAAAACCGTGGGCTGTGAAGAAACTGTGAATGCGCCGCTCGGCGCGTCGCGTCGGTCGGGAGAAGCTGCTCAATGGCTCTATCCTACGCGTCGGCGCTCTTGGCCTCGGCTGCTGCGCTGCTCGAAATATCCGACCGTACGCTGCGCGTTCAGCCCGACATCGAATTTGAGCTTACGGCGCGCGGCGGCACCGGTTGCATCGAGTGGGTCTCCGAGGACAAAAAACTTGCCAAGGTCGTCGGCCAGAAGTGCGAAGGTGACGGCGAGCTCACGAAGTGCGAGGGTGACAGCGAGCTCACCTGCAAGACGTGCTGCGAGGGCGCCGCATCAGTTGCGCGCGTGCGCACGATCGCGCCGCCTCCCGGCAAGACGCAGCGTTGGTTCACCTTCATCCACGCGAACGCGCTCGACGGCAAGCACGACACCATCTTCTGCGAGGTGAACGTGGCGCCGCTGGACCAGCTGCGCGTGGTGACGACGGTGCGCCAGGAGCTGCATGCGCACGAGCTGCAGTGGCTGCAGCTCTCGGCCTACGACGCTCTGCCCACCATCTATCTTCACGGCGGCTCATCCCTGGGCAACGTCTTCTCGCCCCCGGCACTCGAGGCGCTCGACGTGCAGTGGCACTTCCACCCCGAGCGCCTTCTGCAGCCGGTGCCGCCGAATGAGACGCGGCAGCAGCTGGACGGCGCGCTCGCCAAAGCCGGTGACAACTGGCAGCGCTACCACCGCCTCGCGGTCGTCGCGGGGAGCAACACAGAGGCACACCCGCTCGAGGTGCGCGTGAGTGCGTCGGTGGCGCTGTCGGGTGGCGGGCGACTCCACACGTCGGAGACGCTGACGATCCAACCGAGTGACTTGCGGCTGGTGCCGCTGGGGCGCGTGGCACTCGCGCCCACGATGCAAGTGCAATTCAAGCTCCTCACGTGCGATCGCGCTGGCACATGCCAGAAAAAGCCACACGACAGCGTGGGGCGGGCACCCGATTGGAGCGTGTCACCGACGAAGACCGCGAATGTGCGCATGGCCTCTTGATGGCCACTGATGGCCTCTTGATTGCCTCTTGATTGCCTCTTGATTGCCTCTTGATTGCCTCTTGATTGTGAATGTGCGCACGCCGAGGCTCACGACGGCGCCTCGCCCCCTCCGCGACGCCTTCGCCATCCCGCCCCCTTTCCAATCCCCCGTAACCGCCTCCCCGTAACCGCCTTCCCGTAACCACCTCCCCGTAACCGCCGCCACCTAACCGCCACTCGTAACCGCCTCTCGGGAGCGCAGGTGACGGCGCAAGGGCTCGTGACGGCGCTCGAGTCGGGGAATGCGAGTGTGCGCCTGTACCAGCCGCTCTTCAACGGCAGCATTCCCCTGCTCGTCTCGCCACCCGCCGCCGTCGTGATGGCGCTGCTCGAAGCCTCCTCTTCCAAATTAGGCGCGGACCTGAACATCCTAATTAGGATCCGCGACGCCTCTTCCAAATTAGGCGAGGGGCTGAGCGCGCTCGAGGCAGCGCCTGCGCACAGAGCGGCGCCCGACGGCTCGTACCTTCTGCTGCATCGGCCAGGCGCGCCGCGGCTGCTGCTGCGCACGCACCTGATGAGCCGCGCGCGCGTGGGGGCCGATGCGCAGGGGGGCGCCCAACACGACGCGCCCGCGGGGGGGCACTTGCTGGGCGGCGGCGGCGGCGGCGGCACGGTGAACCATTCGGTGCCGTTGCTGCTGCCTAGCGACGGCACTAAGACGCCCATCGGGAAGCTCAAGCACCATCTGCCTCAGCTCAACGCTCGTGACGTGGCGGCCGACAGCGCCGGCGCTTCGTCAGCTTCGTCAGCTTCGTCAGCTTCGTCAGCCGTGGTGGAGCTGCGGGAGGTGGAAGCGTACCGGTGCGGGAGTGAGTGCACCCTAGAGCGATGTGCACAGGATGGGACGTGCAGGGGCGGTCGCGCGCCGCACCCGGTCTGCCTGTGCCACGAGCTACGCACGCTGGCGCCGGGCTCTGTGGACCTGCGCGGGAAAATCGAGGCATCGCCGTCGGACGCCCAGCACGACGCGGTGGGCGAGGCGTCGCAATGGGGGGCACTCGAATCAGTGCTCAGGCTGCGTGTGCTCGAGCCTCTCGAGCTGAAGCCGGCCGCTGCACGCGTGCCGTGGGCGTGTGAGGCGTCCTCGAGTGCACGCACGCCCGCCCTCGCACTGCCGCAGCTCAGCGGCGGATCGGGGGTGGCCGCGTGGGCGGTGAGCCCCGGCGACGCGGCGACGCTCGCCACGGCGCCCTTGGGAGCCACCCCGCTGCTCGTGGTACGACCTGCGCTGCTCACGCTGACGGCGGCCGAGCCGGAGGCAAGGTACGCGTCGTCGTCGTCGGACGCGTCATACATCTCCACGAGTGCTACTGTCGACGTCGTGCGCGTGGCGTGGCTCGAAATTCATGTGCCCTCCGAAGACGTCGTTCTGGACGCGGACTTCAATGTGACGGTCGCGCTGCTCGGTGTGAACGGCCACCCTCTCGCCCTCGACACGTGCGGCGCGCTGCGCTTGAGCTACGAGCTCCTCCACCGAGCAGCCGACTCCCCCTCCGCCGCCGCCTCCGCCGCCTCCGCCTCCCCCTCCGCCTCTGCCTCCGAGCAGCTCGTACCGGTAACGGCCGTTGGCTCGGCGGGGACGGCGGCAGCGGGGGAGGTGGCCGTTGCTGCCATGGGCGACCTGCAGTGCCTGCCGCAGTGCCCCAACGGCACCGTCGTGGGCGCCGTCGAGGGCGCCTCGTGCGTGACGCTCCGGCTGCGCGCGGTTGTCGTCGGGCGCGTCGCCTTGCGTGTGAGGGTCGCGTCTGGATGCGCCGCCGACGCCGCCGACCCCTCCCTCGTCGCCAGCGCGGAGCGCGTACTTAACGTCTTCGCCCCGCCCCCCGTGCATCAAGTCCAACTGTGCGTGAGCGACGACGACGCGCCGTTCTCGTACGTGCCGCTCCTCCCCTTGCCACCCACCGTGCGTGCCGCCGCGCTCGCGCACAACCCCGTCTTCGAACCAGCGGCCGGCCAGGCCGACAATCTCGTCGTCGGCGAGATTGTCAACCTCGTGAGCTGGGGGCTTCATTTTGAGGTGCGCTGCCGCCGGCGTCACGCGCAAGTGGCCAAGCTGCTGCCTAGCATGCAAGTGCTCACAACGGCGCCATTTCCCTCGTCCTCAGGTGCGCTGCCGCCGGCCTCACGTGCAAATGGCCAAGCTGCTGCTCAACTATTCCGTCGGACTGCCTCCCCTCGAAGTGGGACTTCACGTCACCTGCGGCGACGTGCTTCGCGTCGATGCCGAGGGCGGCAGCCTCGCTATACAGGTGGGCGAGACGGCAGCGCATCCGCTCGTTGGGGCGTGGCGGGGCGCCCATGTCAGCGCGACGCCCACCGCCGAGGACGCCGACGCCCAGATTGCGATTGAGATTGCGGAGGCGGCGGCGGACGCGGCGGCGGACGGCCTCGCCCCCCTGCAGCCAAATCGAATGCTCTCCCTCCGAGGCGTGCGCTCCGGCCTCGTGCGCCTCGCCCTACGCGTAGAGCCGCCAAGCGACGCGAGACGCCTCGACGACGTTTCGTCAGTTTCGGCAGTTTCGGCAGTTTCAGCAGTTTCGTCAGCTTCGTCAGTTTCGTCAGTTTCGTCAGCCGGTGGGGTCGCCTCGGGGTCCACGCGCCGTGGCGAGCGCCCCCGCAGCCCGCTGGCGACGTGCGCAAGCACAGCGTCGGTGCGGGTACGCGTGGGCAGTCTGGCGCTGGTGTGCCCGTCGACGAGCGTGCTCGTGGGCGCGTCGGTCGTGTGTTACGCGCTGCATGCCGCCTCGGGTGTCGCGCAGCCACCGGACGCCGCCCTTCTCGCCACCGCTACGTTTGAATGGTCGCTCGTCGACGGCGCCCACGACGGCGCGTCGTCGTCGGCCGTGCTTCGTGTGGAGCCCATGGCTGCCTCTGCCTTCGCCGTGCGCCTCGTCGCGCTCAGCGAGGGTACGGTCACGCTGCGTGTGCACATGCGGAGGCCGGCCAGTGGCGACGAGGCGAGGCACGAGGCGAGGCACGAGGCGTCCCTTCGCGTGAACGTGCTCCGACCCCTCGTGACCCTTCTCAGCCCGTCGATCGCAAGCGCAGCGCTCGGTACGGCGCCACTCCTCGTGCCGCCCGGTACGGCGCTTCCCCTCGCGGCCGCCAGCGCTGCGCTCGGTACGGCGCGCGCGCTCTCGTTCTCCCTGTGCGCCGGCGGCGCCGGCGAGGGCGCTCGGGACGGCGCCGATGAGGACGCTCGGGACGGCGCCGCGCACGTCGAGGGCTCCACCCTGCACAGCGGCGATCGCCTCGGTCCGCTGTGCGTGCTCGCGACGACGCGCGCCGTCGTGGGCGATCCCGAGGAGGCGCCCGTCGTGCAGTCGCTGCGTCTCCATATGGAAGTCGTCGCCGTTGCCCAGCTTGGCTGGGCGTATGCCATCAGCGACGGCACCGACGGCACCGACCTCGGCGGCGGCGGCGGCGGCGGCGGCGGTCTGGCCGCAGGCGCGATTGCATTCGATGGCATGCTCCACGCGCACTTGCCAACGGTCCTCTGTGCCCGAGCGTTCGATAGCCTCGGGCGCGCGCTGCTCGGTACGGCGCTCCCCTCCGGCTGGCTGAAGCTGGGGAGCTTGCATGCTGGAGCGGTACGCGTCAAGCGCATCGGACGAAGCTGCGTGACCGTTTCACTGCATGCAAATGCTCACCACGACGCCCTCTCCCCACAGGTACGCGTCAAGCGCATCGGACGAAGCTGCGTGGTCGTTTCAGCCGTTGGCGCGTGGCGGGAGCGGATGCGTGGCGAGGACGGCGACGACGACGCTGCCCGCGCGGCGAACCACACCGACTTGACGAACCACACCGACTTGACGAACCACACCGACTTGACGAACCACACCGACTTCGCGGCGGCCGAGGAGGCGGAGGAGGCGGAGGAGGCGGACATGGAAACTCTCCCTCCGCTGGCCATTTTGGATGCAGTCGCTGCATTGCCCAATGCATCCAGTAGCCTCGCCGCGCACGCGTTCATTCCTCTGTCCCTCGCGCACCCCTTGGGCGCTGCTGGTGGCTGGGAGGTCATCCGCAGCGCCTCCGCCACCTTCGCTGCCGCCTCGTACACCGGCGCCGAGGCCGCCGCCGTCCCCGCTAGGGGAGCCGACGCCACCAACGGCCATGCCGCTGCCGCTAACGCCGAGGCCGGTGCTCGAGACGGCGCGACGGCGCTCGAGACGGCGCCAAGCGACGTCACGACCCTCGGCGACCGATTCGACTGGCGGTCGGTCGGCACAGCGGCCCGCGCGGCCATGGCGCACGTGCTGCCCGAGACGGCGCTCCCATTCCTCGAGCTCGAGCTGCCTACTCTGCCGCTGCCGTCGGTGGATGCGAGCATCCTCGCGCTCTCGGCCGTGCTCGGTCTCGTCCTGATCGGCATGTACCAGCTCTCCTTCTCGGCGCGGCCGAAGCCGAAGCCCGTCAATGTGCGTGATGACCTCTGATGACCTCTGATGACCTCTGATGACCTCTGATGACCTCTGATGACCTCTGATGACCTCTGATGACCTCTGATGGCCACTGATGACCGATGATGACCGAGGATGACCGAGGATGACCGAGGATGACCGCTGATGACCGCTGATGACCAATCTTGATTCCCCCCTCCTCAGGTGCGCGAGCTGGGGAAAGAGCTGCGTGGGCCTCAGTCGCCCAAGCACGTCTTCTCGCCCAACCCCAAGCCGCTGGGCTGAAGAGGGTTCGCTCTCCTGAACTGGTCCTGTGAACTGGTCCTGTGAACTGGTCCTGTGAACTGGTCCTGTGCGACCTTTTGGCGCTCTTGTCTCAATAGACACCTCTCGCGCAGCCGCGGCGGAGAGCGCGTGAGCAGCGGGTGGTGAGAGGCGCGCCCCTCCCGCCCCCTGGCGGTCTGGCCACATGCTTTATTACGAATTCAACGAATTCATTTTCATGATGTTTTATTTTTGGACAACATGGGAAAATGGGAAGTTCTCGGAAACTCACGCGCAATAATTAACGAGACAGCAATTGTCCAACGTTTTCGTGTGGGAAATTGGTGAAAGCAAGCGCTTGCGTCGGAGACCCCACCCGCTTGCTTTGACAACGCGGTTGGCATGGAGAATCCCACCACCAGATCGAGCGCAGCGCTCGAAAGTCATCTGGATTGGTTGCGCAGCGAGCGCGCTGCCTTTGAGCAGCACCAGGCCCGTGGCGGGCTACTGCTGGCAGCGGGCGACTTTGCCGTGGGCAGCGACGCCTTCGCCGACGTGGGGGAGGAAATGCACTTCGAGCGGGGGATGAGCCTGGGAGATGAAAACCCTATTGATGACGACGTTCCTGTGTACCGTTCACTCTCTGTTGCCAGGGGTCCCGAACCGGCGGCGACGATTCCTGGGCCGCCAGCGATGAGCGCCCCTCCTGCCTCAGATGCGCATTCGTCATGGGCCGCGCAGAAGCGGCCCCCGCTGCTGCGGCGCCAGAACGCCTTCGTGAGTCGCAATCCAGACTGGATGGACGACTTGGATCAGGTATCGGGCAGTTGACTCCCCTCAACTTCATGCGCCGCCACGGGGTGAGACTCTCGATGTGCATCATGTACAAACTCAGACGAGTCTCCCCTAGAGGTCTCCACAGAGACCAGACACCACAGTCATCAAGTCTAGGCTTGAGTGATCTGGAATGATATGAACATAAACACGCACAGTATCTCTCGTGGTGCCGTGAGCTCAAGTCTCTCATTGTTATACGACTAGACATCAACGTGTCTATTGACTATTGAGACGCCAATTCGCGCACCGTAATTCGATTGTGAGCGACGCGCGGGACGCCTCGCGGACTGCGTCGACTTATGTTCGACCGGCTCGCCGCCCCCCCCGCGCGGCCGGCAGCCGTGAGCGCGTGGCCTCGCGCGGCGCCGCTCAAGGCCGCCGGGGGGGGCTTAGGTAGCCGGGCGGGGGATGATACACCCTTACGCGCACCGGCGGCCTTCGGCGGCCGGCTCAGACGTCTAGCGTCGAATAGTCGTTTCGGAGGGCGTCCCGTTTGGCCCGCCGCAAGTCTCTCGGTCGCGGCGTCGCTCCCGTGACGGCCAGGTGCGCAAAGTGCACCGGGCAGGGCACGCCAAACTGCTCTGTCACGAGCGCTGCGGTCCAATCCGTCTCAGGGAGTCTACAAAAGGCGCGCAACCTTCCTCGAGGATCGCCCAACACCAGCCGGCCGTTGGTCGCGTCCTCGGCGACGGCCTGCTCGGCGCGAGCGTGCTCGAGCTCGTGAGCGTTCTCGTGGGCGTTCAGCCAGCCAAGCCCTCGAGGCACCATCGCCCAGCTGCCACCTGTCAGCCGATAGCTAGCCACCACCCCTCCGGCGTCGTCCGCGGTCAGTCGCAGCCAGCAGCTGCCGCGGTAGTCGGGCAGCGGCAGTTTTCCCGCGACAAAGGGCACCGCAGCGTGCTGAGAAGCAAAGACGAGACTGACTCCGCCGTCCGCCTGACCCTCAATGACCAACTTCACCCACGAGCGCTCGTCTGCGTAAGCATACAGCCCAGCCTGCTCGCCGGATGTGCGGGGCTGTACGGACAGCTGCGCTTCCCACTCGCGCGGCGGCGGGGTATCCATGCTGAGCAGCCGAACGATATTTTGCGGCGGGCCAACATCTGGCCAGCCGCGCTGCACACGAGCTTCACGCGTCGTCCAGCTGCTGCCACTGGAGGCATGGCAAGTTGCCTGACGTGCGCCGCACGAGCACAGCATGCTGAGCTCGGGATTGATCACGTTGAAATCGATCGGTCTCACCCATCCGGTCGCATCCATGGTCGCCTGAGGAGCGAGCACCGCGTCCATGATTGAGGTGACCGCTTTTTCTCAAGTCCTGGGTCCCAGCGTCCCACCACCTCAGGTTTGGCCTGCTGGTACACGAGGGTCTCAGGAACACAGATCGCGCGGCGTGATCGCCACTCCTGACAGAACCCGGGCATGAACAAGCGGCGTCTTCATTATCCGATCTCTTTAACTGTGGAGCAGCTTCAGCACCTCCTCAGCACAAGGCGCGTCGCAACGATGACTCTCACAGAGCGTGCGCGCGGTGCTGCCGTCGACGGCACGCGCCTCGGCCGGAGCGCCTCGGGCCAGCAGCAGCGCGGCCACACCCGCCGGGTCACATTTGAATCCTTCCTCGACGCGCGCCGCGGCCAGAGCCAGGTCGATGCAGCATGCATGCAAAGCCGTTCGACCCTCCGCATCGATGGCGTCGGCGCGCGCGCCGGCGTCGAGAAGGAGTGTGCAGAGGTCCAGGCGCCCCTGATTCGCCGCGAGCATGAGCGCCGTCCGCCCCGTCTCGTGCCGTGCGTCTACGGGAGCGCCTGTGAATAGGATCGTTTGAACGAGTTTCGTCGAGATCCGTTCCGGTCGTAGGCATGAGATGTGGACGGCGAGGCAGAGGGCGTTCATGCGGTGCTCGTCGAGCGCCTCGCCATTCGCGTGCCGCAGCGCCTCGCGCACCGCGCGCATGTCCTCGCTCTCAGGCTCAGCATCCTCGCACTGACCGATAGCCGAGAGCAGAGCGCCAACCGCCGCCGGCTCGGGTGGGTCTGGCAGCAGCTCGACAGCCGGTGGTTTCAGGCCACGCTCGATTGCCACGCTCACATAGAAGCGGCACTCGGCCACCGCCGCCCGCTCGCCGGCCGTGTCGCCGGCGCGGTGACATGCCTCGAGCAGACGCCCGGCCACCTTGGCGGCGAGCACGGGCGCTGAGAAGCAGGCCGAGCCGAGGGAGAGGCCTTCGAGGAGGCGCGTACGGGCCGCCGCAAGCTCTTGGTTGAGGATCTCGCAGTCGTCGCGTGTGAAGTGTGCACCCACCTCGGCGGCGGCGAGCTTGAGGTGGCAGAGGCCGAGGTTGGAGAGCAGCGGTAGCCGATTCTCATCCAGGACGGCCTCTGCGAGCGCAGCCTCGTAAGCGACGACTGCGTCTGAGATGTTGCCAGTGCGGAAGAGCTCGTTGGCCTCGTGGCGTTTGAGCTGCTCGTTCACAGTGAGCGAGATGCGCTGCTGGTACGTCATGTCGGCTTTTTCGGCTTTCGTCGCCATTGACGCCATAGTTCTACTTGTAGGGACGTGTCACTTGGAAAAGGCGAGCACCTCGCGAACTTTTGTATTTTAGGTGGACTCGTATCGTCTTTCCGCGTACCAGGCGTCAGAGCTCGTGAAAGCTGCAAGTCAGCTGCGCCTGCGCCGCCGAGCCTCCCCAGTGACGCGTCGCCACCAATGCCGACGCCACCACTGCGAGCCCACGATGGTCTTTGGCGGACAAGTGATTGCATCGTTGAGCCGCTCGTGGATTTCCCACTCCTCATCATGCATCTCGGGCAAGTACCCGACGAGGAGATGGCACAAATGGAGAGGCTCCAGGCCGGATGAGATCTTGGCCTCGAGGATCTCAAGCGCGGCGAGATTGATGCGCACTTTGCTACCGGCGCGAGATCGCTCGTCCGTGCACTGCCCGCGTTTCGCATCGACACGCACCAGTAGCACCGGGGCGTGCGCACGGCTCGAGCGACAGGAACCCTTGAGGATGAAGGTGGCGTTCTTGTCATCAGACGTGAATTCAAATGAGAGCCGTGCGGCGCCCAACGTCGCGCGACCTCGTGCGATGGTGTCTCGACTCGTCTCCGTGCGTATGTGCTCCTCGATGCGGAGCCGCGCGAGACGCTTCCCGGCTCTGGTAAGTCTGCCTCGTGTTGCGGTGTCCAGTCCAAACTCATCCCTTTGCAATCGTTCGCGGAAGCCAGCTTCGACCGCAAGGCGCGCGGCAACGTCCGATGCGCGTTGGAAAACGTTGCGATCGGAACAATCGGAGCTCAGCAGCGCGGGCAGCGACGCCAGGTGCGCTCGAAGCCGGTCGTCCATGTGGAGCTCGATTTGTGGAAATGCGTGCGGAGGGAGCAAAAGACGAGCAAAGTATGCCACGACAACTGATGCGTCACATAAAATGCGAGCAGCCGGTTTTGGCACTGAAATGTAAAGCCTTCACGGGCGTTTGCGGAATCGAAATTCACTTTTTGTTCGATTGCTCATGCCACCCGCGCCGACCCCGCCCAACTCCGCGCCCGCGCGCAGCCGAACGCCGTCGGCCACGCGGAGCCGGCCCTCGTCCTCGGCCTCGGCGCCGCTCGTTGATTCGATGGGCCGCCGGCTGCAGCCCGTTGAGAAGAAGGCGCCGCCGAAGAAGAAGGAGGTCGACCAGGTCGCCGTGCTCAAGGAACGGCTCGCCAAGGGGCACCGGCTGAACGACGAGGAGCTCGCGCAGCTCGAGCTCGCGGCGGTCGCGCGCTGGCACGATCTGCAGCGAGAGGACGAAGCGGAGGCGCAAAAGGCGCGCGAGCGCGCGGCAGAGTTCGAGAGGCAGCGTGAGCAGCAGATACAAGCGGAGCTCCGGCAGCTGAAGAGCGTGGCGACTGCGGAGCGCGTCAACCCGAGGCGCGCGGACCGCACGGTCTCCGACGAGCTGCGCGAGCTGCGTGAGCTCCGCGACGCCGCTGCGCGTGACCGGGAGATGCTCGACGAGGCGGTCTCGCGTGAGCTCGAGGAGCTGCGGCAGTGGCAGGTGCAGCGCGCGAGCCAACGGCAGGAGATGGAGGCGCGGCAGCAGCAGCAGCAGCACCAACCGCCGTCGCCGCCGCAGCTGCCGCCGCCGCCGCCGCAGCAGCAGGCGGCGCGCACGGCGCCGGCGGGCGGCTCAGCCGCCGAAGAAGGTCTCTCCCTGGCCGTCTACGGCGATGGCTATGACGACGACGCGACCGACGCAGCAGCCGGCGGCGCCCCCCTGCCGACGCCCTTGTCAGCAGGCTCCGAGGAGGCGCGCGGTGCTCGCACGCCGGGTGCGGTCGTGAGCTTCGCGCGTGATTGGGCGGCGGCGGCGGCGGAGGCCGCGGCTGAGGAGAAGGAGGCGGCCAAGGCTGCGGCCGCGGCCAGAGCCGCGGCTTCCGCGGCCGCCGCGGCGGCGTCGTATCGGCAAAAGGCGCCCGCGGAGCTGGCTGTGCCCAACAGCGGCGACGACGCGGCGGTGGGCCCCTCCGGCGGCGGCCGCGGTGTGAGCCACGGCGGCGGCGGCGGCGGCGGCGGCGGCGGCGGCGGCGGTTCGAATCGCTCTGGCGTTCCGCGCGCCCCCACCGCCCCCTCCGCCCCCTCCGCCGCTGCCGCCCCCTCCGCCGCCGCCGCCGCCCCCTCAGCCGCCGCCGCCAAACGGCGCCCGGCCGCGCCGCCGGCGCGCAAGGAGGTCGATCCCGAGATTGCGCTGCGAGACGCCGCCTTTGACGACTTCCGCCTGGAGCGCCGCCGATTGGCGGAGCAATCAAACGAGCCGGTGCCGCCGCTCGCAAGGCTCGAGGAGCTGTGGGAGAGTCTGCCGCAGCAGGTGCGCTTGCGCTTCGAGCGCGGCGCGGCGGCGCGCCTCAAGAGTGCGGGCCACGCGTGGGAGAAACACTCGGTGACGGCCGCCCCGAACGGGGCTGTGAACGTGACTGTGAATGTCGCAGCGGCGGTCGAGGGTGGTCCGTCCGCCATGTCGGAGGCCGAGGCGGCCGGCAGCGGCGCCGGCGCGCCCATGATTCACGAGAGGCGCGCCGACTTTCGGGGGGGGGGCTACGGCAGCGGCGGGGGCTACGGCAGCGGCGGGGGCTACGGCGGGTACGGCAGCGACGGGTACGGCAGCAGCGGCGGCGGCGGCGGGTACGCTCGCCATCTGACGAAGCTGCCCAGCCATGCGGGCGACAAGCCCGCCGCTCGCCGCCGCCTGCCGCTCTCGTCCCCCCCCAAACTGACGAAATCGCCGCCGGCGCCTCGCGAAGGCAGTGGTCTCGCCGATGTTCTCAGTGCGCTCGGGCTCTGCGGGCTGATGGCGATGCTCATCCTGCGCCTGGCTGTGTGTGCGCCGGCCGTGGCGGGCTCGTCAGCTTCGTTGGAGCTCATGGCGGAGCTCAGGGCCCACGACGGCGCGGGTGCCCACGACGGCGCGGGTGCCCACGACGGCGCGGGTGCCCGCCGCCTTGCCGCGGCGTCTTCGCCGCCGCCGCCGTCGCCGCCGCCACCGTCGCCGTCGCCGCCCCCTGACAGCGCCGCGGCCGCGGCCGCCTCAGCGCCGCGGCAGTGGCCGTTGATCAACGCGTCGTCCACGCTCGCCGCCGATGCCGCACGGCTGGGCCTCGTGGTGCAGCGCGCGGCCGCCCGGTACGAGGCCATCCTTGGCGCCGAGCTGGGCGCCGAGTTGGGCGCGAGCTGCGCCGGTAACGTCGACGATGTCACGGCCGAGGGGACGTTGTGGCTTGGGCTTGGGGCGGGGTCCGCGCTGCTCCATCTGAGCGCCGTCGTGGTGGGGGTGCTCCTCTTCGCGCAGCTCGGCCGTCAGCTCTACGTGCGCGTGCGAGGCTCGTGCGGCGGCTGCCCAACATGCCACGCGTCCGCCCACGACGGCGCCGCCACCAATGGCGCCGGTGCGTCGTGGTGGGCGCCACGTGGCACCGACGACGGCGCAGAGCCTTCGCAGCCGCTGCTCGACTCGGGCGCCGTGATGGGCGCCACGTCACCTCGCGCCCAGCCAACGGCAGCCTCACGGGGGGGGTGGGACGCGGCGCCCATCACGGCGCCATGGTCCACCCTTGCCCTCGCTGAGCTCTTCCTCGCCGCCTACGCCGCCCAAGCGATGGCCACGCGCACCACCGCCGCTGCGGCCGCCGCAGAGGCCGCGGCCGCCGCAGCTGCCGCGCCCTATGACCCCTCCCCTCCTCCATCTCGCGGCCGTTGGTTCGACCCCCCGCCCCCCGCCCCCCCCCCGCCGCCTACCTCCCCCGCGCTACAAGCGCTATGGCGAGCGCTGCGGACTCTGGTGCTCGGTGACACAGGCTCGCTCTCCCATCGATGGCTCCTTGGCTGCGCCACCCTGCTACTGCTCGCCGCCGCCCTTCGCACTCTCCAGGTACGTCGCGTGCCTCTGATGAGCTGCCTTGCATGCATGCGCTCACCACGACGCCTCGTGCAGTACGTGGCGTGCCACGGATGAGCTGCCTTGCATGCACGCGCTCACCACGGCGCCCTCCCCTCTTTCCCTACAGGTGTGCTTCTGGCGACGCCGCGTCGCGAGTGCGGCCGCGGCCGCGAGCGCTGCGGTGAACGCCGCGGCGGCGATGCCGGCGCGCGCGGCGCCGTCGCGGGCGACCACAGGCGCCGTCGCGGGCGCGACCGGAGTACCGGTAGGAGGGGCACCAAAGCCGCCCACGACGGCGCCGGCGGACAAGGGGGGCGGCGCCATTGACGAAACTCGAAAGAAGGCCGTGGCTCGCGTCGTGGGTGCACATGGGTGCGGCCCGCCGCGCGCGCTGCCGCCAGGGCGAACGTCGGGTGTGCCGCCGCCGCCGCCACCTCCACCTCCGCCGCCGCCCCCGCCGCCGCCGCCGCCGCCGCCGCCGCCGACACAGCCGCCATTGGGCCTCCTCGGCGACCTTTTGAGCCGCCTTGTGCCCTTGACCCCAGGGGTGACCTTGGCCGGCGCTCAGGACGGCGCGACGCCTGGCGCGTCCGCCGCGCTCAGGGCGCCCGGCACGGCGCTCCCACCGCCGATGCCGACCGTGCCCGGTACGGCGCCCGGCGTGTACCGCCCACGTGCTCCACCCACGGGCTCCGAGCGCGGCGGTGCCCAACACGGCGCGGTCCCACTCGCGGCGAACAAGCCCAAGTCGCTCGTCTGACGTCAGCGAGGCCTTGCACATGAGTCATGACACCCCTCGAACACGGAGGCGCGCGTGAAGACGCGGGCGAGGTGCCCACGGAGGCGCGCGAGACGGGAGAGGAGAGCCGTTAACGGAGCCTCTGGTAACTCATTAAATTTTGACAGCCCGGACACAGCCAAAGGTTACATGTCACACACCTGTCGCGTCTGTACCGTGTTATCGTTCACACTTAATTGCAAAAGCGCTAAAGAAAAGGAGAGCGCGCGTGCACGCTCACGCGCTACTACGCGCTCCGTCGCTCGCCGTGCTCAACGTGTGCGTCGGTGCGATCGCTGCACGCGCACTCCGCACCGCCCTCGCACACGGAATCCATCGAGTCCGCCCAGGTGCTTTCCTCCATGGTGCCCTGCTGGCATTCCGGGAGCACACGTGCGTCTCCCTTTGCCTCTCTCACGACTGTGATTTTTTCCGCGTGCCTTTCCGCAGTAGCGCGCCGCCGCCGACCAGTACGCCTCCCTCCTCTCCACCCCCGCGCGCTTCACTGCCACGTGACTGCCCAATCCTGAGGCCCCGAGCTGGGCTGCCTCTCTCGAGCGGAGGGCATGCGACTCTCCGTTCGCGATGAGCTTCGGAGCCACACGCCGCACGCGATCCCCCTCATACTTCGGGCATGCTGTGGGCTGTTGCATGCCTGCGTCGAGACCCATCAATCGCCCTTCGAGCTTGCAGCCGCTCGTGGTCCCATATCTCCATGCTGCCGAATACAAACACGTCTCTTGTTCGCAGGATGATCGCGATGCTCATGAACTGTGTAGCGGAGAAGACCAACGCCCACAGCCACTGGGTCACGTCGGTGGCGTTATCCCCGGCGTTATCCCCGGACGGGACCAAGATTGTGTCGGGATCGCACGACGGGACGATCAAAGTCTGGGATTCAGGTGCGCCGTGAGCCCTCAAAATCGCCCCTCCTTGGCAAAAACTGACGCCTGTTGGCTTGTCTGGCAGTCAAACTGGAGCAGCTCAGCGAGAAGACGAATGCCCACAGCGAGGCAGTCACGTCGGTGGCGTTTTCCCCGGTTGGGACGAAGATTGTGTCGGGATCGTGGGACAAGACGATCAAAGTCTGGGATTCAGGTGCGCTTTTGCCCTCAAGTCACTTCTCCTTGGCCAAAACTGACACTTGCTGGCTTGTCTGGCAGGCACGATGGTGCAGTTGAGCGAGAAGACAAACGCTCACAGCGGCAGGATCTTCTCTGTCGCGTTTTCCCCGGACGGGACCAAGATCGTGTCCGGATCGGGCGACAAGACGATCAAAGTCTGGGATTCTCGTGCGCCGCGAGCTCATAATCGCCCCTCCTTGTCCAAAACTTACGCATGCTGGCTTGTCTGGCAGGCAAACTGGAGCTGTTGAGCGAGAAGACGAATGCCCACAGCGACTGGATCCGGTCGGTCGCGTTTTCCCCGGACGGGACCAAGATTGTGTCAGGATCGGACGACAAGACGATCAAAGTGTGGGATACAGGTGCGCTTTTGCCCTCAAATCGCCCATCCTTGGCCACCACTGATACCTGCTGGCTTGTCTGGCAGGCGCGCTGGGGCTGTTGAGCGAGAAGACGAATGCGCATGCTTCTGGCACCATGGGCTCCATTTCCTGCGTCCAGTTTTCCCCAGATGGATCGAAGATCGTAAGTTGCGGCGTCACCGACAAGACGATCAAAGTCTGGGATTCGGGTGCACCGCGAGCTCAAAATTGCCCATCCTTGGCCAAAACTGATTACTGTTGGCTTGTCCGGCAGGCGCGCTGGGGCTGCTGAGCGAGAAGACGAACGCCCACAGCGAGGACATCAACTCGGTGGCGTTTTCCCCAGACGGGACCAAGATTGTGTCCGGATCGGACGACAAGACGATCAAAGTCTGGGATTCGGGTGAGCCGGAGTCCTCAAAATCGCCCCTACTTGGCCGAAACTGACGCTTGTTGGCTTGTCTTGCAGACAAGCTGGAGCTGCTGAGCAAGAAGACCAACGCCCACAGGAGCTACGTCATGTCGGTGGCGTTTTCCCCGGACGGGACCAAGATTGTGTCGGGATCGGACGACAAGACGATCAGAGTCTGGGATCTGGTCAATTGGTCTCGCAAAGATCATTTGATGTTCAATCATACCACACAGCAATTCGTCTGGCTGCTGCTGTGGCTGAACAAAAACAGCATGAAGTTTCCCGACGATGTGCTTGATTTGCTCATTGAAGCTTGCTTGAAAAGCAGGTGAGGCACCCAGTTAAGGCGTTCACGGGCCGCGCCTAGCAATAGGTTCCCGGAGCCTAAACGTAACCGGGTAACCGGGTAACCGGGTACGTAGCTGACTAGCTGTACGAACATCAAGGAACATCGAACTTAATCATCACAACTCAGGTAGTCTTTCCTTCCCACGCTCGTCTGCGCCGTCTTTGCGACCGATGCGCTAGGACTAGGTCCGAGGCTCGTTCTGTAACGACGATTTTCGGAGTGCGGGTTTCCTGCTTCGTGTGAATGTGAATGGAGATCGATCCGAGGAGAGCGTGCGCTGTCATACCGGGTTACACCGGTCGCGGCCTGGCGCTCCTTTTTTGCGCGATGTCGGTCATCCCCGGCCAAGACCTCATCTCGCTCGGCTCGCTCTTTGCGAGCAACCTGGACGACGCGGCCTTCGTGGCGCGCCGCTCGGAGACGGAGGTGCGACTCGCGGCGCTGCGGCGCGAGCGCGAGACGCTCGAGAGCTCCGCGCGCCGGAGGCACGAGGTGGAGGTGCACGTCAACCGCATGCGACGGCTCTCTCTCGAGCAGCGGCTCAACTCGCTGCAGAGCGCACCGTCGCGTCCGCCCGACTCCGCTCCGGCAGCTCCCTCGCGCTCCAGCTTTCTGGAGCACCCGCACTCGGCGGCCGCGCAGCTCGAGGCCGCGCGGCAGCGCTTCAGCGACCGCGTGCGCGCCGAGTACCCGGCGTGGAGCGTGGCGCGGCAGGCGGTGCAGGTGGAGGCGGCCACGGCGGTGCGCGACGAGCTCCTCCAGGTCGAGAAGCGCCGCGCCGTTGCCAACGAGGGCTTCCAGGCAGAGATGACCGTGGAGGCGGCGCTTGCGCGCGAGCGGCAGCGGGTGCAGCTCGCGCGCACGCTGGAGCGCGAGGAGGCGCGCGCGCACGAGCAGCTGCGCAGGGCGCTGCTGGGCACGGGCGGCGCCGCAGCTGTTTCCACCGCGCCGCCAGCCACGTCAGCCCTTCCGAGCAACGCGGCCGACTGGGCGGGTGCACTCCCCGCCATGCTCGCCGCCGCGGCCGCCACGTGGCCCACTTCACAGACCGCCACGTGGCCCACTTCACAGACTGTGCGGCCGACGGGGCCTTTGGCTTCCACGGCGCCCGCCACGGCGCCCGTCGCACTGCCTGCGGCACCGCCGCTGGCCGCGCCAGAGGCGGCGGCGGCGGCGGCGGCGGTGGGAGTGATGCCGATGGCCCCGGTGGCGGCGATGGCGCAGGCGGCGAGGGCGCAGGCGGCGCGCGCCCCGACGGCGGGGCGCACCGCCGCCGCCGCCGCCGTACCGCCGCCTGCAGCGGACGCGGCGAGTCCAGACACGTGGGATGATGAGTACGATGTGAGTGCGCTGCGGCGTGCTGTCGGCGTGGCGCCCGGCGTGGCGCCCGCGCTCATGGCGGACGCCGCAACCGACATGGCGCCCGACATGGCACCCGCCCGCGCGTCCTTTGTGCCGATCGGCGACGAGGAGGCCGACGGCGACTTTGGCGAGGGCGGGCCGAGGTATGGCTTCCTAATGACTTCCTAATGACTTCCTAATGACTTCCTAATGACTTCCTAATGACTTCCTAATGACTTCCTAATGACTTCCTAATGACTTCCTAATGACTTCCTAATGACTTCCTAATGACTTCCCAATGACTTCCTAATGACTTCCTAATGACTTCCTAATGACTTCCTAATGACTTTGGCGAGGGGCGGCGTCGGGCGCATATGGCGGCGCGGCGCCGCCGTACGCCTCCGCGTATGCATGTGCTCACCACGGCGCCCCGCTCCCTTCCCCACAGGTACGCCTCCTCGCATGGCACCATGCCCGAGCAGCAACGACTGACCATCGAGCAGACAGGCGGCACGTGCAATGTGTATCTCGGCTCGGAGGCCACCGCCGCCGCTGGTGGCTCTGGGGGCTGTGGGGATTCCGCCGAGGGCGGTGCGAACCCGGCGCGGCCGCAGGCGAGGGCGGCGGCGATGCCCCCGATGCCCCCTGGCTGGGCTGCGATGATGCCACCGTACATGGCCGCCGCCATGTTCGGTGCGTGCGGCGCCGGCGCCGGCGCAGCGACGAGCGAGGTGCCGTCGCCGTTGCAGGCGCCGTTGCAGCAGCTCGTCCAGCTCCAGATGCTGCAGGTTCTGACGCAGCTGCTGCCGCCGGCGCCGCCCGTGCGCGCCGCAGCCACCTACCCGGCCGTGCCGCCACTCCCCGCAGAGGCCGATGGCGAGGCCGATCTCGGTGGTCATCTCGGGGGTCATCCCGGGGCGGCAGGTGGGCCCGTGCCGCTCGCACGTGGCGCGGCGTATCGTCAAAAGGCGCCCGGGGAGCTGGCGGTGCCCCTTCGGTCCGACGGCTCTGTGGCGCCCATCTCGGCGCCCGTCTCCGCCGCCGCCGCCCCCACCTTGCTGCCGTCGGTGCCCAGTCCCGAGCCGCCGCCCGCGCCCACGGCGGCGCCCATGGCGATCCAGCCCATGCCCCCTGTGCCCTCGACGCCGCCTCCGCTGAGCTCTCTAGGCGCTGGCGCCCTGGGGGGCGGCGCTCTCGCCACTCCCCCCGGCGGGAGCAGCGGCGGTGCGCTCGGCGGCGGCGCTCGTGACGGCGCTCGGGCGTCGGCATCGCGATCTCGCCCGAGATCTCCCCTTTCCACAAGCTTCGCGTCTCCGCTCGCGACGGAAGAGTCCATGGAGGCGGATCAGCTCGAAGCGATGATGTGGCAGGGCAGTGCTGACCGCTCCGCCAGCCGCGCCGCCGCCGCCAACACCGCCGCCGCCGACAACACCGCCACCGCCGCCGCCGCCGCCGCCGCCATCGCCGCCCCTGCGGCCGCTCGCCCACCAGCCGCGGCCACCTCACGTCCATCTCTCTCCCTGAGTGCTGCGAGCCGCCCCGCGCTCTCGGGCGCGCCGCCACCCGCCGCCGCGCCGCCACCCGCCGCCGCGCCGCCCGCGCCCGCTGTCGCGCCGCCGAACGCGCCGCCCGCGGGCAGCAGCTCGACCCCCCCCACCCCACCCAATGCCGATGGCGATGAGCTTCTACCGCTGGCCGCGGCCCTGCAAGCGCAGGCGGCGACGCTGCTCAGCCGCCCCGAGAGCGTCGCACGTCGCGAGGCGGAGCAGGTACGTTGATTGCCACGGATGAGCTGCCTTGCATGCAAGTGCTCACCACGGCGGGAGGCGGAGCAGGTGGTCCAGTCGTGGCGCATCGCCCTCCCTCCCTGCATGCAAGTGCTCATCACGGCGCGTCCACTCCCGTGCTCATCACGGCGCGCCCCTCCCCTTTCCCCACAGGTGGTCCAGTCGTGGCGCACCGCCTCTCAGGTTCGTGAAGTGCCACTGATGAGCTGCCTTGCATGCACGCGCTCACCACGACGCCTCGTGCAGTACGTGGAGTGCCACTGATGGCCTGCCATGCATGCACGCGCTCACCATGACGCCCCTTCCTCGCAGGCGCTGCCCCCGAGCGCGCGCCAGGAGCATTTGCGCGCGCTCGAGCTATGGCGCCGAGACGGCGCGGGAGGCTTGCGAGCCCTCACGCCCACACAGTGCGCGCATGCCCTGCGCGCTCTCGTGATGAGCTGCCTTGCATGCAAGTGCTCACCACGGCGCGCCCCCCTCCCCTCTCCCCACAGGTGCGCGCATGCCCTGCGCGCTCTCGTGATGAGCTGGCCTGTCGCTCTGCTGCCGCCCGCCTTTCTGGACGTGCCGCTCGGCGCCAAGTGGGTGAAGGCGGGTTTGACGAGACCGGCGGCGGGCAAGGAGGTGAGCAACGGCGCGCTCGCGACGGCGCTCCGAACGCGGCTGCAGTTTGGGCGGGAAGAGCTCGACAAGTTCAAATGCTTCGACCTGCGCACCGACAGCTACGTCAAGGTTGGCGACGAGTATGATTGCGACTGATTGCGACTGATTGCGACTGATTGCGACTGATGAGCTCTGATGGCCTCCCTCATCAGGTTGGCGACGAGTATTATTGCCAGGCGGCGCTCACGCTGGACGCGCTGCGTGCGGCGGTCGGGCCGGGAGAGTGGCGGCTCTTCGGAAGCCTCATGCAGTACGTGGATTGCCTCTGATGGCCTGCCATGCATGCACGCGCTCACCACGGCGCCTCATGCATACGTGGATTGCCTCGGATGTCCTGCCATGCATGCACGCGCTCACCACGGCGCCTCGTGCAGTACGTGGATTGCCTCGGATGGCCTGCCATGCATGCACGTGCTCACCACGGCGCCTCGCCCTCTCTCTCTCTCTCAGGTACCTGCACGGGCTGAGCAAGGTGGGCGGCCTCGCGCGCTCCGCGCTGATTGCGACTGAATGCGACTGATGAGCTCTGATGGCCTCCCTCATCAGGTGGGCGGCCTCGCGCGCTCCGCGCTGTGTACGCTGCTCAACTCGGCGCTTGTGCCGCCCGCGACCGGCGCGAAGGCCACCGAGTACCAGCGCGCGGCCGCCCAGTTTCTGAACGAGAGCGTGCTGCCACAACCCGGCCAGCCGCTCCCCGAGGTGCTGCTCGCTCAGGACGACGCGGATGAGTACTCGGAGTCCTTCGAGGAAACTTCTAACGAAGGCACGCCCAAGCCGGCGGCGCCCGCCACGGCGCGTCTCCCTGCGCCGTCCGCCGCGGCGCTGGCAGCGGGCCCGCTCGGTGGTGCTGGCGCTGGCGCCGCTGCTGGCGCCGCCGCTGCTGCTGCAGGCCAGCCGGTCGGCCGAATGGGCGCGCGTGCGGGCATGGGTCTCGGATCCCCTCCTGGCAACGCCTCACGCGAGGCCACCGCCATCCGCGGCGCCGCTGGCCACGGCCGCCACCGTATGGGCGCCGTGATGGGCGCGGCACAGCCACCGCAGCCGCATCCGCGCACGTCGCCGTCTGCGGGGCGCCGTGATGGGCGGCACGCCGGTGGTGATGATCTGCTCGAGGCGAGCTACGGCGGCTCGGACGTGGCGTCGGAGCTCGATCTCGACCTGTCGGCCGACTCGCCCTACCGCCCGTCGCCGGGGCGCTCACCACGGCGCCTCACCACGGCGGGCGCCATCGCGGCGCCTCCTCCGGCGCTCACCACGGCGCGCGCCGCACCCGCCGCCGCCACCAGCGCCGCCGCCGCCGCGTCATCCGCCACGTCATCCGCCACGTCATCCGCCTCGGCGGTTCGCACGCCGCCCAAGACGACGCTGCTCAGGACGGCGCCGATCCAGGAGGTCGACTCCGCTCAGGACGACGCGGATGAGTACTCGGAGTCCTTCGAGGAAACTTCCAACGAAGGCACGCCCAAGCCGGCGGCGCCCGCCACGGCGCGCATGCAGCAGCCGCTGGAGGCGCATCCGCCCGCCGCAGCGCCAGCTGCGTCCTCCGGCGCGAGTTTCGTCAACCGAGGCAGTGTCGGTGGCGGCACTGGCAGCTTCGGCGGCGGGGTTGGGGGGGGCGGGCTTGGGGGCGGCGGGCTGGGTGGCGGGGCGCGCCTGGGGCGCCGTGGCGGCGGCGGAGGGCTTGGCGGCGGGCTGGCACCCGTCGAGGTCCCCGCTCCAACCGCTCCGACCCCTGCGCCCGGCGACCCCTCGGCGTCGAGTGCGATGCAGAGGGCTGGCTTCGGTGCTGTCCTCTCGTCCTACGGCGGCGGCGGCGGCGGTGGGTATGGCGACGCGGCGGACTCGTTTTCCTCCGAGGAGGGGAATCCCACTAGCTCCCTCTACGGCAATTCCACAGGACTTCCCACAGGACTTCCCACAGGACTGGGAGGCAACCGCCTTGCCGGCCTCGGCGGCGGCGCGAGGGGGGCTGCGTCCTCATCCGCGGCGGCGCCAACGGCCACCCCGATGGTCACCATGACGAAACCCATCATGACGAAACCCATCATGACGAAACCAATCTCCTCCGCGGCAGATCGCGAGGACACCGAGATCGGCGATCTGCCGGATCTGGAGGAGGAGGACGGTAACGACAACATAGGCATCGCCCGTGCTCGAGGTGCCGCCGGTGGCGGCATCGCCGGTGGCAGCGGCGGCGGCGGCGGGCGCGCGTCGTGTCGGGCGCCCCCCGCGGCCTTCACACGGCCGGCTGTCCGGCCGGTGGCCGCACGCGAGCCCCTGCTCTCTCCCTCGCACGACAATCTCTCCGATGATCTCGAGTCGCTCTCCCTTGACGTTGAAGACATCCTTCCGCACTGACGCATGTGATGGGGTTGGGCGTGTGCGGTGTGTGTGTGCGTCGAGTCAACTTCAAATTGACGACGCGGGGCGGTGCGTCCGCACAGCGTGCGCGACTGCTGGCGTGCGCGCCATCCTGCCGGGGATGCTGCCGGACCCCGCCGCACAAGGGTGGGCGGGTTGGTGTCAGCCGCCGCGAGACCAGGTGAACCCATAGATCGTTCGTGAACAGTACATGGTATAATGCGAGCACTCCTTATTGCACCGGAAATGGACCTCCGCGCATCTCGAGGAATCTCCTCTGAAATAAAATGCTGCACTCCGTGCTCGTCGCCTCGGCGCTGTCATTCGCGCCCGAGGGCGCCCTGCTGCAGTCGCGGGCGCCGCGGGCGCCACGCGCCTCCGCCATTCACGCCGCTGCCGGCGCCAAGCCCAAGATCGTCGTGACTGGCATCGGCGTCATCTCGGCGCTCGGCTCGAAGGAGGAGTTCTGGCAGAATCTGATCACAGGCAAGTGCGGCATCGGCCAGGTCACGCGCTTCGACGCCTCACAGTTCCCGACGACGATTGCCGCCGAGTGCAAGGACTTCGACCCGAAGCCCTACTTTGCCAACGCGAAGACGGTCAAGAGCGTCGACCGCTTCACACACTTCGCGGTCGCGGCGAGCAAGCTGTGCGTCGAGGACGCCGCGCTCGACCTCGGCAAAATCGACCTCGCGCGCTTCGGCGTCATCGTGGGCTCCGCCTTCGGCGGCATGGAGACCTTCGAGGAGCAGACGCTCAACCTCGCCAAGGGTAAGAAGCTGTCGCCCTTCACCATCCCGGCGCTGCTTGGCAACACGGCGTCGGGCATCGTGGGCATCGAGCTTGGCGCGCAGGGGCCCAACTTTGGTGTGGCGTCCGCGTGCGCGGCGGGCTCCCACGCCATTGGCGAGGCGCTGCGCTTCCTGCAGAATGGGGAGGCCGACATGATGCTCACCGGCGGTGCCGAGGCCGCGATCACGCCCTTGTCGTTTGGAGGTTTCTGTGCGATGAAGGCGATGAACTCGGCGTACAACGACAGGCCGCAGGAGTCGTCGCGCCCCTTTGATGCGGACCGCGCGGGGTTTGTCATGGGCGAGGGCGCGGGCGTGCTGATGCTCGAGACGGAGGCCCATGCCATTGCGCGTGGGGCGACCATCTACTGCGAGCTCGGCGGGTATGCGGCGACGTGCGACGCGCACCACATCACCACGCCGCATCCGGAAGGCCGGGGCCTCTCGACCTGCCTCGCGAAGGCCCTCGAGGATGCCTCCGTGCCCATCGAGGACGTCGCTTACATCAACGCGCACGGCACCTCGACCGCGTACAATGACAAGTTCGAGACGATGGCGATCAAAAAGGTCTTTGGTGAGTTTGCGTCCAAGCTCGCCATCTCGTCGACCAAGTCGATGACGGGGCACACGCTCGGCGCCGCGGGCGGCATCGAGGCCGCGATCGCGGTCAAGGTGATGCAGACGGGCATTGCGCCGCCGACGATCAACTACGTGACGCCTGACCCCGAGTGCGACCTCAACTACTGCCCGAACAAGGCTCAGACGCTCGCGCACACGAAGGCGGCGATCTCGGACAACCTCGGCTTCGGCGGCCACAACGCGGCACTCGTCTTCAAGGCCTACGAGGGCAAGGGCACCAAAAAGTAAGCGGCGTCGTCGCAGTGATTGGGCGTCGCAGTGATTGGGCGTTCGGTTGCCTTCCATTGCTGTGGCATGATTCTTGATCCTTTGCTGGGCGTTGCCTCATTTGGTCGGTATCATAACTTGGGGGTCGAATCCGTGTGCGGTGGACTCATCAGTGTGGTCTTCAAAAGTGGACGCCTTTCGTTTTGGCTGGAATCCGAATGGAGTACGGGTGGCTGCAAGGCGGCGCCGAGGGGAACTTCCTCGGCTGCCCCGCCCCCGGCCCGCGCGCGTGGCAAACTCCAAACAGAAACACGCACCGTCCCGCAGCCGCGCCGGCGCACACACTCCACGGGGGAGGCGGTCCGGTGACCGGTCCGGCCAGCGGGGTCAGGACAGCGCGCGTGGTGCGACGAACCCTATACTCCCTTGGGACTTCCGCGCCCGAGCACACAACGATCGTCGAAAGGGAAAGCGTCGAGAACGGTATATATTCCTTTTCTGAAACGTCCGAAGCATGAGAGTTTAGAACCTTAAATTAGACCTTCTCGGAGTACGTCTTGGTCTTCCTGGACCATGGGAAGGGCGTGTTCGTGGCCACAAAGTAGTCCACCGTGTTGGGGATCCCTAACTGGTGCTCGCGTACTCGCCGATCGATCCACGGCTGCGTCCGTTCCCGCAGCATGCCGAGCATCGCAGAGAGCTTCGGGTGTCGGCCGAGCAGGGCGGTCGAGTCGAAGCAGCGGAACTCGAGACACTCTCGCAGGACGGCGAAGAGCGAGACGTCAGCATACGACAAGGCCTCGCCGCACACAAACGGGCCGCCCGAAGCGACCAACGCCGCCTCGGCCGCCTGCATGGTCTCCTCAAGCGCTGTCGTTGGCGGGCCCATATCCACCTTGCCCCCCAGGAAGCCTCGCGCCCAGTAGAGTGTGCCGAAGAGCTCGGAGCCCAGAATGCGCTGCACGATCATGGCGCGCAGCAGGCCATAGAAGACGCGATCCAAGCAGCTCTGAGCGGCGAGGCACACCTCCATGGCCTTCGCGTCCGCTGCGGAGTTGGGCGCTGGCGCCAAGCCGACCCGCTGGCCGACGAAGCGCATGATTTCAGACGTCTCGACGCAATGAGTTCCATCAGGCGCGGTCACCGCCGGGCACAGATCGGTACCGCACAGCGGCGAGTCGTCGCCCATTGCCGCCTTCTTGTACGGATCCAGGCCTTCGGGATAGGGATGCACGCGCACGTCGGTGAAGACGGTACCTGCGAGAAAGAAGAGCTGCCGCACTTGCTCGCCGCGGTTGGGCGCGTCGAAGTAGATGAGGCGCCACGTGCCGGGCGTGTGCGCGATCGCTGGCCGGATAGCGACGACGGGACCCATTTTCGGCGCGAAGTTCCTCGCTAGTACCCAAGAGCATGAACGATGATTCGTGAATTTCTGAGGATTTCTAACTCACGTGGGGGAGGGGAAGTCTCCACCACGGGACCGTCGACACCAAATTTCGCGTTCGAGTTTCTGATTGCGCTTCTGATTGCGCGCGGCGGCTTCAAGTTCCCCCATGGAGCGCCTCGCAGGCTTCGCCGAGCAGCGCATGGACCGCGTGGCCCTCGACGAGGCCCTCGAGCGACGCCGTCAGGTGATCTCCTCCGAGCTCTACAAATTGCAGCTCCAGCCAGCGGCGGTACGAGCTCCGCAGTACCAGAAGCCGCCGCCGCCGCCCACGCAGCAGCAGCAGCAGCGGCAGCAGCAGCAGCAGCAGCAGCAGCAGCAGCAGCAGTTGCCTGCATCGCAGCTGCTGGCCCTGTACGGGAGCAGCCGCGTGCAGGCGTACCTGCAGAGCACCTCCGACAATCCGGTGAGGCAGAAGGTCGAGCTCACTGGCCACGTCGCCCGGCTGCGAAAGCTCGCTCACTCAGGCTCGGCAAGCCGCCTCGGCGAGTCGTCGGCGGCGCCGCTGTACAGCCTCGCGGCCTTGGAGGCGCAGAAGGAGGACACGGTCGCGCTCGAGCAGGCCCTCGACCAGCGGCGGCGCGACACCGTCGCCCAGATCTTTGGGATCAACCATCGACAGCTGCGCTTGCTGAGCATCGTCAGGCCCGTCAAGCACATCGCTCGGCTCGTCTCCTCGGAAGAGTCGGATTGGGACATGGTGCCGTCGCGCCGCAGCCCCGAGTGGCGCGACCCGTACCCCCACCTCTCTGCCCAGGCAGCCTCGTATGCTGTGAAGAGTGCGGCGCGCCCGTTGGCAAGGCCTCAATCGGCGCCGAGCCTGCCGCAGCGGGTCGGCGTCGGCAATAGACGCGCCGCCAACGGCAGCAGTGGCGGCGCCAGTGGCCGCGCCAGCGGCGGCGATTCCGATGCCGGGAGCCGCGCTGCAAGCCCAGTACGCAGTGCCAGCCCGACATGCAGTGTGAACAGCACTGGTACCGGTGTGAACAGCACTTGCGCCGGCGGCGGCGGCTACGGCCGCGCTGCAAGGCCAGGCTCGGCAGCAGGCACTCGGCCGCCGCCGCCTCGCGCCGTCCGTCCCGGCTCAGCCCCCGCGCCCCCGCGCTCCACAATGTCCCTCCACCCGACGTCGCCCGGGCTGAGCGCCGGGATGAGCACGGCAGTGAGCGCCGCGGCGGACGTGCGATGGCGAGCAGCCCCCACCATCCCAGCGGGAGGGGGGGCATGGCGCCCCAATCCAGTCGCCGTCGAGGCGCAGGTCTGGCGCGCCGAGAGCGCCGTGTTGGGCGCTTCGCCCGATCCCTACGCGACGACCGAGGCGCCCGGTACGGCGCCCGGTCCGCCGGTGCTGCTGCCGCCCGCTGTCGAGTCTGCCTGGGCGGTCGCCGCGTTGGCGGCGGCAGAGGAGGAGGCGGCGGCGCAGGAGGCGGCGGCGGAGGCGGAGGCGGAGGCGGCGGCGAAGGCGGCGGCGGCGACGTCTCTGGCGCATCGGCCAGTTTCGTCAGTTTCGTCTATAGAGCATCGGCGAGTTTCGTCAGTTTCGTCGCAACGGTTCGCGCCGCCCGAGGATGCGCCCGACACGGCGCTCGACTCGGAGCTCTCCCTCACTGAGTTGATGACGTCGGCAATTACGAGCCCTCCCGCGCGCTCTCCGCGTGCCCAGCACGGCGCTGCCTACGAGGCGGCGGCCCAGGAGGCGGCGCTCGCCACGGCGCTTGCGGCGGCGGCAGAGCATCCCGCCTTCGCGTGGAGCATGGGCGCCGTATCGGGCGGCGCCGTACCGGGCAGCGGCGCCGTGGAGAGCGCGGCGGGTATCGTGAGCGCCGTCGTGAGCGCCGGGGGAGCAGGTGGCGGTTACGACTGTGGCGGAGGCGGCTGCAGTGGCGCTGCCGAGCAGGAGCCCAACTACGGCGATGCCCAACACGGCGCGTACCCGCACGATGCTGCCCAACACGGCGCTCCGCTGCAGGAGCCCAACTACGGCGCTGAGGCTGGCTTCGATGCCGTGGGGATGCACTGGGGGGTGCCCAACACAGCGCTTCCGCGGGCCGAGACGCCATCTGACGAAACCGTCGAGATCGAGATCGAGATCGAGTGCGGGCGAGTGCGGGCGATTGCGAGCGAACCACCGTCGGTGTCGCCCGGGCGGCGCGACTGGCTGCGGCGCAAGGTGAGGCGCGCCGTGTGGGAGGCTGTGGAACCATATGATTGCCACTGATGAGCCTCTGATGAACTCCCTCATCAGGTGAGGCGCGTCATGTGGGAGGCCGTGCGGCTCTACCGACAGGTGCGTTTTGTTTGCATGGGATGGCCTGATGGCAATCAGAGGCAATCTGATGGGACGGACGGGTGGCATGCGAGCGGAGGCAATCAGAGGCAATCAGAGGCAATCAGAGGCAATCAATCAGGCCGGGTGGCATGCGATCGGAGGCAATCAGAGGCAATCAGAGGCAATCAGAGGCAATCAGAGGCAATCAATCAGGCCGGGTGGCATGCGATCGGAGGCAATCAGAGGCAATCAGAGGCAATCAATCAGGCTGGGTGGCATGCGATCGGAGGCAATCAGAGGCAATCAGAGGCTATCAGAGGCAATCAGAGGCAATCAATCAGGCCGGGTGGCATGCGAGGCCTGATGGCCTGCTTACACCTGCTCGCCGTGCCAGCATGACATCTCAGAGTGCACTCGGTCGCATCTGATCGCCTCTGATCGCATCCTGATCGCATCGAATTGCATCCTGATTGCCTTAAATTGCATCCTGATTGACTTTAATTGCATCCGATGGCCGTCTGATTGCATGCCGTCTGATTGCATGCCGTCTGATTGCATGCCGTCTGATTGCATGCCGTTGGTAGGAGGTATACCGTGCCAGCATGGCTGGTCGTGACGTTGTCGACGTTGCTCGCTTGGCCAAAGTCGCCCTTGACGTGCACAAGACCTCCGAGGCGCTCAAGACGTGTGACTTCTTTCATGAGCTTGACACTCGGCAGCTCGCGATGCTCTCATCGGCCGGTCGGCGCCGCCGACACGCGCGGTACTTCTGATGCCCTCGGATGCCCTCGGATGCTCTCGGATGCCCTCTGATGCCCTCTGATGGCCCTCTGATTGCATGCAGATACGCGGCGCTCTATCGCGAAGGGGCGGTGGCGAAGGCATTCTACGTCCTCACCGCAGGCAAGCTCGAGGAGCGGCAGGTAGCAGCTGGTCTTGGAGATGACATTGGGATACCGCCGCCCCCTGGCCCACGCATCCTCCAGGTGAGCGAGGCCCTCCACGTGACGCTACGGCTGCATGCAAGTGCTCACAACGGCGCTCCCCTCTGCCCACACGCATCCTCCAGGAGAAGCGCAAGGGGCGCGAGCGTCGCGCGGTGGTGTGTCCTCGTGGCGCGGGCTGTGAATATGTCCTCTTCGGGACTGAAGTACGTTTCCAAGCATGGCCGATCATGGCCCGCTGATGGCCTGATGATGATGGCTTTCTGATGGCTTTCTGATGGCCTGATGATGGCCTGATGATGGCCTGATGATGGCCTGATGATGGCCTGATGATGGCCTGATGATGGCCTGATGATGGCCTGATGATGGCTTTCTGAGTGCCTCTCTCAATCGCGCCAGCTGGGGACCTCCTACTGAGTGCATGCTGATTGCCTCCCTCATCATGTGTGCATGCTGATTGCCGGCAGGCGCTGCTGGGGAAGCCACGTGCCTCGACGATGAGCTGTTCGGACGATGTCGAGGTGCTCACATTCAATGCCGATGAGCTTCACCTCCACCTACGCCCCGACGGTGTGGCCAAGGTTCGTCAGCTCTGAGTGCCTCCCTAATCAGCTCTGAGTGCTTCCCTGTGGCCAAGGTTCGTCAGCAGCTGCCTGTGAAGATCTCCTGTGCTGATTGAATCTGAGTGCATCGGATTGCATCTGAGTGCACCAGGTACGGCGGAAGCTGTTTGAGACGATGGTCGAGGCCGAGCTCGTTCACACCGACCTGTTCCGCGACCTCCCTAGCCGCTCGGTGCGCGAGTTCGTCTGCTTGCTCGAGCTACGCGAGGTGCTTGCAGGCGAGGTGCTCTTCGACCTTGGCAACCCGGCCGACTGCGTCTACTGGGTGCTGCAGGTGCGATGGCCTCTTTGAGTGCCTCCCTAATTACCTCTGAGTGCCTCCATCCCTAATCACCTCTGAGTGCCTCCCTAATTACCTCTGAGTGCCTCCCTAATCACCTCAGTATCACCTCTGAGTGCCTCCCTATAACTACCTCTGAGGGCCTCTCTGAGTGCCCTCCTCGGTGCCTCCCTATAATTACCTCTGAGTGCCTCCCTAATTACCACTGAGGGCCTCTCTGAGTGCCATCCTCGGTGCCTGCCTGGGTGCCTGCAGGGGGCGGTGCAACTCACACGTGGACGGCAGTTACTGGCCACATTAGGGCCGGTGCCCGCGGTCGGTGGCGCGGCCGCGACGCCGGGGGGGCTACCGGCCTTTGGTGAGGCGGCCTTGCTCGACCGACGGCCGCGCACCGCGCACGCACGCGCCGTCACCGACTTGAAGCTTCTGGTCTTACCCGTCGAGCAGTTCGCCGCATGCACGCTCGCCGTGCCCGACTTGAAGGCTCGCCTGCGCCGACACAAGTCCGAGGTAATCAGGTGATTGCGCCGACACAAGTCCGAGGTAATCAGGTGATTGCGCCGACACAAGTCCGAGGTAATCAGGTGATTGCGCCGACACAAGTCCGAGGTAATCAGGTGACGTTGCGCCGATGGATAGGAACCTGGCCTGACCCATTCCGTCGGGGCGCAGAGCCATGGCGCAGTTCGGGCGCAAGGCGCCAGGCGTTTGCCAGGCGTGTTCAGGCGCACGGCGCCAGGCGCGTTCAGATGCCTGGCGCAGGCGTAGTCAGATGCCAGACGCCAGGCAACAAGCGCCTCGTATCCAAGGAGAATCGTAGCCAAGGACAAACCCACAACGGCGATCATCTCTGACGTGGCAAATTGTACATGCGAGGCGGACACATCTGAATCGTGTCGGCATAGCATTACGATTTCCCCCGTCGCTCGTCGGGTGGAGTCTGGAGTGAGTGTAGAGCGTGTGGTAGTTTACACGATGTAACGAAAGAGTCGGAAAGTCAAAGTGGTGTAGCGTTTTTGATCGCATTTTGATCGCGCACGGTACTTGACGTGCTGCCTGCTGGGTGCGATTCTTGTGCTTTTTCCGAAAACAGCAAACTCCAAATGCAAATCCGAAATCGCTACGAACCGGGTAGCCCACACCTACGACTTACCTACGACCAACCTACGCCTATAGAGAACCGAACATAATACAAAATGATGCACAGTCCTCCGTCGCACCGACAGGGCGCGGCGGGTCGGGTCAGTTTTACAGTTTTGATGCTTGAACATGTCTAGAACATGCTCCGCGTCCCCGTCCGGCGCCGACTCAACAAGTCGGAGGTTCGCAAGCCCCAGCAGCGGCGATGGGACGCCGATGCGGCTTCGATGCGGCGCCAACGGCCGATCCCCCTGTGGTGATAAGCAACTGTGAACCACGTCCTCGGTCGTCGGTCGTGCGAGAGGAGCAGAGAAGCTGAGAGCTTCTTACATTTCATTATGAATACATACACACGTAAACAGCAAGGCAGTGTGAACAGGAATACCGAACCCCCATTCACAGCCTGGCGTATGCACGTTCCGCCGCTCGCCGTGCTCAACGTGTGCGTCGGTGCGATCGCTGCACGCGCACTCCAAGGTGCGCGTGCACGTTCCGCCGCTCGCCGTGCTCAACGTGTGCGTCGGTGCGATCGCTGCACGCGCACACCGCACCGCCCTCGCACACGGAATCCATCGAGTCCGCCCAGGTGCTTTCCTCCATGGCCCTGCTGGCATTCCGGGAGCACACTTGCGTCTCCCTTTGCCTCTCTCTTGACAGTGATTTTTTTCCGTGTGCCTTTCCGCAGTCGCGCGCCGCCGCCGACCACAGTACGCCTCCCTCCTCGCCACCCCCGCGTGCTTCACTGCCACGTGACTGCCCAATCCTGAGGCCCCGAGCTGTGGGCTGCCTCTCTCGAGCGGAGGGCATGCGACTCTCCGTTCGCGATGAGCTTCGGAGCCACACGCCGCACGCGATCCCCCTCATACTTCCGGCATGCTGTGGGCTGCTGCATGCCTGCGTCGAGACCCATCAAGCGCCCTTCGAGCTTGCAGCCGCTCGTGGTCCCATATCTCCATGCTGCCGAATACTAACACGTCTCTTGTTCGCAGGATGAACGCGATGCTCATCAACTGTGTAGCGGAGAAGACAATCGCCCACAGCGACACCATCCGGTCGGTGGCGTTTTCCCCTGACGGGACCAAGATTGTGTCAGGATCGGACGACAAGACGATCAAAGTCTGGGATTTGGGTGCGCTCGACCCTCAAAATTGCCCATCCTTGACCGAAACTGACGCCTGCTGGCTTGCCTGGCAGCCAAACTGGAGCTGCTGAGCGAAAAGACGAACGCCCACAGCAGCGTGATCACGTCGGTGGCGTTTTCGCCCGATGGCACGAAGATTGTCTCAGGATCATACGATGAGACGATCAAAGTCTGGGATTCGGGTGCGTCGCGAGCCCAAAATCGCCCCTCCTTGGCCAAAACTGATGCATGTTGGATTGTCTGGCAGGCAAGCTGGAGATGCTGAGCGAGAAGACCAACGCCCACAGCGGCATCATCATGTCGGTGGCGTTTTCCCCGGACGGGACCAAGATCGTGTCCGGATCGTACGACAAGACGATCAAAGTCTGGGATTCGGGTGCGCCGCGAGAGCCCTCAAAATCACGCTTCCTTGGCGAAAACTGACGCATGCTGGCTTGTCTGGCAGGCGCGCTGGGGCTGCTGAGCGAGAAGACGAATGCCCACAGCAGGCGTATAAGCTCGGTGGCGGTTTCCCCCGATGGCACGAAGATCGTGTCCGCATGTTATGGCGGGACGATCAAAGTCTGGGATTTGGGTGCGCCAGAGCCCTCAAAATCGCCCCTCCTTGGCCGAAACTGACGCTTGTTGGTTTGTCTGGCAGACAAACTGGAGCTGTTGAGCGAGAAGACGAACGCCCACAGCAAATGCATCAACTCGGTGGCGTTTTCCCCGGACGGGACCAAGATTGTGTCGGGATCGTGGGACAAGACGATCAAAGTCTGGGATTCGGGTGCGCCGCGAGCCCTCGATCGCCCCCCTCCTTGGCCACAACTGACGCCTGCTGGCTTGTCTGGCAGTTAAACTGGAGCTGCTGAGCGAGAAGACGAATGCCCACAGCAACTGGATCATGTCGGTGGCATTTTCCCCGGACGGGACCAAGATCGTGTCCGGATCGTACGACGGGACGATCAAAGTCTGGGATTCGGGTGCGTTGCGCCCTCAAATCGCCCCTTCTTGGCCAAAACTGACGCTTGCTGGCTTGTCTGGCAGACAAGCTGGAGATGCTGAGCAAGAAGACGAACGCACACAGCAACTGGGTCATGTCGGTGGCGTTTTCCCCGGACGGGACCAAGATTGTGTCGGGATCGGCTGACGGGACGATCAAAGTCTGGAATCTTGTCAATTGGTCTCGCAAAGATCATTTGATGTTCAATCATACCACACAGCGATTCGTCTTGCTGCTGCTGTGGCTGAACAAATACAGCATGAAGTTTCCTGATGATGTGCTTGATCTGCTCGTTGAAGCTTGCTTGAAAAGCAGGTGAGGCGGGCGGTGACGGCACAAGACGGACCAATTGGCTCGCGCTTACCGTTTCAAGGGGGCTGACAAAATAACCTGGACAGCAGAACAGAATCATCCGCCTTTTCGATGGAATCGATCCAGAGTCCCTCGCCTCAGTCAATCAATCGCCCTCACCCTTCGCCGCACCTGTGTTGTAACCTGTGTTGCATGATAGGGGGTACGGGTACATATCATGCTGTGATAGATTGTAACCGGGAATGCCATATGTCCACCACGGTCCACACTGCCGGCCAGGCGAGGTGCAGGTGGTTGCACGGCCTAGAGGTCTAGTCTCTAGACCGTGGCCTCGCGGGGACTAGACAGGTCCTGCCCGGGCGGTCGCATACGGTGCTCGGTGCACGGTGGTGGGGCTCGGCCACGCGCGAGACGTCAACGGCTGACGAAACTCGCACGGCGGCCTAGCCCACCTGGTCGTCAGGAGGTATTTATGCTAAGACTCTGTCTCTGACCATCATAACCTGGCCCCAAAGCGGGATGAACCAGCCAGCTCTTGACCCAGGTCGGGCGGGTGATACCGGGTCGGGCTGGTCGTCCTGGTCGGCCGGCTCATCCCGGGTTACGGCTTACGCTACGGGTTTGGTCTTGAGCCCTGGCCTCGACAGGAAACTCGACAGCTACTCGACAGGCTACTCGACAGGATAGCTCGACAGCTACTCGACAGACCTCGACACAGACCTCGACGCCGGGGGGGCTACCGGCCTTTGGTGAGGCGGCCTTGCTCGACCGACGGCCGCGCACCGCGCACGCACGCGCCGTCACCGACTTGAAGCTTCTGGTCTTACCCGTCGAGCAGTTCGCCGCATGCACGCTCGCCGTGCCCGACTTGAAGGCTCGCCTGCGCCGACACAAGTCCGAGGTAATCAGGTGATTGCGCCGACACAAGTCCGAGGTAATCAGGTGACGTTGCGCCGACACTAGTCCGAGGTAATCAGGTGATTGCGCCGACACAAGGTAATCAGGTGATTGCGCCGACACAAGTCCGAGGTAATCAGTTGATTGCGCCGATGGATAGGAACCTGGCCTGACCGATTCCGTCGGGGCGCAGAGCCATGGCGCAGTTCCGAGTTCGGGCGCAAGGCGCCAGGCGTTTGCCAGGCGTGTTCAGGCGCGCGCACGGGCCCCACGGCGCCCAATTGTATCATCTATCAACCGAACCGCGGAAAAAGCCGGTTGCGGTGCACGTCGACCTATGTGTATGTCTTTTCGCGGTTGGGGTTGCTAAGCAGGAGACACTCACACAGTCACATACCATTCATACGATTCACACTGCCTTGTTATACTGCGAACTGCGTCACTGTGTGCAATGTGTACAGTATTGTACGGTGTGCGCATCGCCGGTCCGTTCCCTGCTTTGTGCTTTCCCTCCCCTCCGCCATGGATGCGTCGACAGCCTTACCCCGACGCCATCGTGAAGCTACATTGCATACCGTACGTCATGAACGGAGCAGCGATGACGGATAAGGTTCTCGCTCCCCGGTGGCTGCCACGCACATCACGCGGTGGCTGACATTTCTCAAGCACCTTGTACACGCCATCCCTCCCCCGCGAACACCTGGTTCTCAACGGCGGACACGCACGACTGGACCCCCCCCCATCCACCGCCCGAAGTTTGTTCGGCTCGACTGGTTGCGTAGCTCAGACCGCGGCACGGCAATAGGGCGGAGGCCGAAGAGGGACGCATTCTGTGAAATTCCGAGATTGTAATTGTCGAGCTAGCGCAAGATTGTAGCATGAAATTTCGACATCAAGCACGTGAACGTGCTGCACGCATCAACGAAGTTGAACAAGCCACGGAGGTTGTACGGAGTTGAACGGCATGACGCTTCACAGCGCAGGGGGAGAGCGATCTAAATGAGGCGTGAGAGCGGAGGCGTGAGGGCGGACTAGTGAGAGCCGTCCGCTCGCGTCGGCTGGCCCACGGTGCGCTGGAGGTCGGTCAGCGCTTCCTCGAGAGGGCGTTGATCGCCCGTATACGCGACACTCAGGGTCTGCAGGAGCGTGGTGGTCGCGGGCACGCGCATCTGGCACATCGTACGCACGAGCGCGACGACCTTGTGGTACTGCCCATTCTTGCAAAAGGCCGAGGCGAGAGCGTTGCACGTGGTGCCATCGAGCACGAAGCCATCCGATTGCATCTGAGCGACGAACGCCTCAGCGTTGGCCAGGTCGGTGCAGCGGCAGCAGACCTCGATGATCGCCTTGTAGGTCACAGGGGAAGGGCGCATTTGGCATTGGCCCATCAGCCCAAAGAGCTCGAAGGCGAGATCGAGCCGTTGGACACGTCCGCACGCAGAGATGAGGGCCGCGTACGTGCTCGCCTCGGGCATGATGTGCGCTGCCGACATGTGCTGGAGCACCACGAGCGCGCGGTCGAGCTCGCCACTGGTCGCGCACACCGAGATGAGCGTCGAGTACGTCGCCGCATTGGCCGGCACGCCCAGCGACTGCATGTGCTCGTACAGGGCGAAGGCGTGGTCTATCTTGTGGGCGCGTCCGCAGGCATCGATGAGCGAGTTGAAGGTGGCCGTGTTCGGCTGCACGCCAATTTGAGCCATGTAGGCCATCACCTTGAAGGCACGCTCCACCTCGAGGGCCTTGCCGCACGCATCGATGAGCGAGGTGAAGGCGGCCGTGTTTGGGCGCAGCCCCGCCGCCTGCATCTGCTGAACGACCTCGAGGGCGCGCTCGATTTGGAGCGATCTGCCGCACGCGTCGATGAGGCACGTGAACGAGACCGCGTCGGGGCGCACGCCCGCACGTTTCATCTCGGCGGTCACGGCAAAGGCCCGGTCGAGCTGCTTCGCCTTGCCACACGCGTCGATGAGCGCATTGAAGGTGTGCGTGTTCGCTTGCACGTTGGCCTCCTGCATCATCCGCAGCACGTCAAAGGCGCGCTCGAGGTTCTGCGACTTGCCGCACGCGTCGACGAGGCACGTGTACGTGGCCGTGTTGGGCTGCACGCCCTCCGACAACATGCGGTTGAAGACGTACATGGCGCGCTCGAGGTTCTGCGACTTGCCGCACGCGTCGATGAGCGACGTGTACGTGGTCGTGTTAGGAGTGATGCCGTGGTCGAGCATGTCGCCCAGGACCACGAACGCGCGATCGACGTCCGCCGCCTTGGCGCAGCCGTCGACAAGGGCATTGAAGGTGAACGAGTTGGGCAGCACGCCGTTCATGCGCATCTCGTCGAGCAGAGCAAAGGCGCGATCGAGCTGCTGCGCCTTGCCGCATGCGTCCACGAGCGACGTGTAGGTGACCGTATCCGGCGAGAGGCCCACCTCGCCGAGCTGGTCGAAGAGCTCAAAGGCGGCCTTGAGTTGACGAGCCTTGCCGCACGCGTCGATGGACGAGTTGAACGAGACGATCGACGGCTTGACGCCCGCCGCCTTCATCTCCTTGATGACGCCCACCGCATCGGACCACTGACGACTCTTCTTGTACCACAGGATGAGCGCGTTGTAACGGCCCACGTCGGCAGGCATGCCGGCCTGCCCCATGAGGGTGAGCATCTGGTGGGATTCCCGCCAGCGTTGCTGGGCCTGGAGCCGCTTGAGCTCGTGGCCGCACGAGACGCGGTCGGGCTCGCCGAAGCAGCCGAGCAGCCGAGCGAGCTCTGCCGACGCTTGGCGCTGAGTCTCCTCGGAGTAGCGAACGCCGACACCCCAGCTGGCGGAGGCGCCACCGTTACCGAAGAGGCCGTAACCGCCTCCGACACCCTGGGAGCCCTTGCCGACGAAGCCCCCTCCTCCTCCCTTGCCCATGCCGCCCGTATATCCTCCCCCGCGCCCGAAGCCGCCGCCGCGCCCGCCCTGGGTGTGGAAGTTGCCCTCGTGGGCCGGCTGACGAAACTCCGGCGGACGAGGCTCAGCGAGGGAGCCTCCATGGGGGGGGACGCGCGCAGAGTTGGACGGCGTCCAGATGGGGGAGCTGTCTGGGATCGCGAGGAGCGCATGGTTGTTCGAGGTCAGCTTGTAGTCGTGGTCGCGATCCTCCCCGCTGTGCTGCTGGATGCCAAAGTCACCGCCCATGCCGCCTCCCATTCCGCCTCCGCCCATGCCGCCTCCCATGCCGCCTCCGCCCATGCCGCCTCCCATTCCGCCTCCGCCCATGCC
>Ga0210243_100067_pt1 | contig 66941 bp, 42 predicted proteins | sample ChrtobMeP5a_32mM_FD_155461 | JGI IMG/M metagenome (GOLD analysis project Ga0210243, IMG submission 155461) | Chrysochromulina tobin associated microbial communities from unialgal haptophyte culture, Seattle, Washington, United States - P5a_32mM | ecosystem: Host-associated > Algae > Haptophytes >...
CGGGTCAGGGGGGGTTTGTTATCGAGTTTGGGGGGGGTTGTTATCAGGATACGTATCCTGATGTATTGTGATGTATCCTGCGTGTATCCTGAAGGATACATGTATCCCTCATGTATCCTGATGTATCTCAAATGTATCTTAAATGCCCTGTTACATTCCAAGAGAATACATGTATCTTGATATTTTGCATGTATTTTACACGTATCCCAAACGAGTCCAGGATACATTTTGGGATACACATCAGATACATCAAGATACATGTATCTTGGGCGCTTCCTTGGTGTCACACTGGATACATGTCAGGATACATCAGGATACATGTATCTTGGATTCTTCATCACGATACATCAGGATACACCGGGATACAAAATTAAGATACATGTATCTTGAACACGCGTCATGACGACACTTCAGGATACAATCAGGATACAATCAGGATACATCACGATACATGTATCTTGTACGCTTCGTCCGAGCCGCGCTGGATACACACAAGATACGCTCGAGATACACAGCAGATACATCAAGGATACGTATCTTGGGCTCGTTCTATTTGCCCTGCTGTCCAAGGAGCGCGCGTGTCCAAAGATGGAAATCACTACCGCATCCTGGAGCACACTACTGGCTACTTCTACCAGCAGGGCTTCCTGCCCTCCGCGACCGAGGAGCCAGATGAAAGGAGGATGCTGAGCTTGAGGACAAGACAGGCGGCGGCAACGGCGATCAAGGCGAGGAGGAAGACGAAGAAGAAGAGGAAGTACAAGAAGAAGAAGAAGAGCCCCCACCCAAGAAGCAGAAGGGAGGCAAGGGTGCTCAGGCACCTAACAAGGCAAGAAAGGCAGCGAAAAAGCCGCCACAGGCGCCGTCCCAGCGCGCATCCAAGCGTGGCCGCAATAAGTAGGGCTCGAGATACGTATCCTTGAATGTATCCCGATGTATCCCGATGTATCAAACATGTATCGTGAGTGTATCTTGTGTGCCATGTATCTGAGGGTTAAGATACATTGTATCTTAAATGTATCTTAAATGTATCCTAAATGTATCTTAAAGAAGGATACATATCCCTAGGTAAGATACATTTCCTATGATGGCCAAAGTGAAGATACAAATGTATCTCGATGTATCTTGATGTATCTTGATGTATATGAACGGGACACATCAAGATACATGCAAGATACATGCACGATACATGCACGATACATGGGATACGTATCCTGATAACAAACCCCCCCAAACTCGATAACAAACCCCACGTCACCCCGGCGCAACCGGCACCACTGGATAGCCCCGAGTCGGGGCATCATCCCCATCTTCTTGTTCTTGATCTTCGCGGCGCCGCGGGGCTTTAACATCGTGCCTTTTTCAGGAAGTCTACCAGTACGGCAACGCAACACGGCTCCAGGCCGACGATGGGAGCGATCGGGGGCATGTGCGATGGCTGTTCCGACGGGCCAAGGTGTCGGTAGGGCCTGGCGACCGCCGGCGCCGCGCGTCGAGCACGCGCGGCCTTTCTTCGACGAGTTTTGGCGTTTTGGGCCTGACAAGGGCACGTCAATCGATTTTGGCCAGGCAACAAAGGCGGCTGAGACGGCTGCGGCAAGAGTGGTCGAGGGCGTTTGCCGTTTCTGCGGTGCGCGCCACACACCTCCATATCTCACGCATGCGCGCGCTCGCGACATACAGGTGTGTCGTTGACTGCGGCGCGAGAGGCAGACGAGTGGCGGGAGCAGCAGAGGGAGGTGCCTGCAGGGCAATCGGAAGTGCGCTGGTCATCGGCAGCAGCAGGCGATGACGGGAGCTGATCGTCCACTGGCGGCAGGCGAGGCGAGCGGGAGTTGAGCTCTGAACGGCGTGAATGAGGAGGTTCCAGTCCTGCGCCTTCATTGTGCTGCAGTACGGGCCTTCTCTCCCACGCTGGTCATCTCGACGAGCGTGACGCGTCGTCGACCGGCCTCGAGCTCCTCGGTCGAGGCGCCTATGTGTATGTCTCTCCCTCTTTCTCTCCCCCAATCCCCCCATCTTATGCCTGACGCCACGGTCGATCTCGAGCCGATTTCCTCTTCGGCGTAAGAGTGGCGCTCATCGGCGCTCATCGGCTCAAGATCGGCCCGTTACTTCTCACCTACTTCTTCTCCGAGGGCACGTATGTCAGCACTTATGAGCACGTGTCACCTCTAGATGGACCCCCTCCGTCATCTCCGCCCACTCCCGTCCTCCCCTGCTGGCTTCCGGAGCACATTCGATAGGCTTCCGTATGGTTGTCTGTTGTTTATTTATAGACTTGACTTGACTTGACTCGTCCATTTCGTAGATCGTACTGTACGCGGAAAGTTCTGTAGGAATTACCGTAGTATTCGCGCTGTCCCGGCTCCCCCCGGTGTCTTTCTACCGGAACCCGGTACCCTGGCTCCCAGCCTCGGAAGTTGCTAATTAACACGCCGCGAAAAAGTGTAACGAAACTGGTACCGGTAGGTGTGAAAAGGCAAGTCCGCGGGCCCGCAAGGCCTGAAGGCGACGCGCCTTCTTTCTCGCTTCAACGGGTTCGTAGAAGGAGTTGACGTTCCATCCCTCCGATCCGACCAACGTCAAAGTATCCGTGCTGATCATGGGTGGCAAGGCGAAGCCGAAGAAGCACACAGCTGCGGAGCTGGCGGCGAAGGACAAGGCGGCGAACACGTCGGTAGGCGGCGGAAAGGATGGGATCAAGGAGCGCGATGCGAAAGCCAATCTTACCAAGGAGTGCTTGGAACCGGGCTGTGTAGGCATCAAGATCACTTCGATGACGGTCATGAAAACCCATTGGGCCACGAAGCACTGCACATGCAGGCGAGAGCCTTGCGAGTGCTTCCCGATGGAGAAGTATGAGCCGATCTTCTGTGTGAAGGTCGAGGCCGTTCAGACGCACCACAACCAGGCGGCCACGCTCGCCTCGAATAAAAACGCCTCCAAAGCTGTGCGCGACAAGCTCAAAGCGCAGCAAGCCGCCGCTGCCATCGTCGACGCTGCAAAGCAGGGCAAGATGGTGAAGGAGTTCACCAAAAAACAGGCCGGGCCGAGCAGCAACCCTGGTTGAGTGGCCGAAACCCTTGCACGTGTCGCATCCGTTCGATAAGCTGCCGCCAGGCGGACCGGCACGTTCTCTCTGCATGGCGTCCTCTGTACCATTTGGGGCGGTTCCCGCGCATGTCGTGTGTCCGGGCGTGTCGTCCACGGACCTCTCGCCATGTGTGTGTGTGCAAGTGCTGCGCGCCCCCATCTCGCCTGGTTAGGATCAGCGGGTTAGCGTTAGGTCATATCAGCTTTATGTTGAACAAAACAAAAGTGGCATTTGGGGCAAAAGGGGCTTTTCCGTTCCGTCGGCGGTCCCGGGGTGATGTTTGTGCCAGGGGGACGAGGGAGACACATGTGCAGGGGTTTGGGCCAGGGTATCCGGTTGGGGCGACCCACGGTCCGTCGTCGCTGCTTCGATTTCCCTCGACTCTCATCGATCACCTCCTTATCTTCTTCTGGAGCACCCCCGCCTCCCTGTCGTCGAGTGCATGGACTGTGAGGACGAGGGGAACATTGGTAAGAGGGTCGCACGTCAGCACAGCACCTCGGCAAGAAGGCAAGAAGATCCAGGGAAAGGCTCTCTGGGCTCACTTTTGCGGCTGTTCTTCTGCTCTTCGAGCTTGGCATAACGGTCCTGCAGCCTGGCGACCGAGCCAACCGTCCGTTCCTCATCGCTGCATGCGGCGGCGCTGCTGCTGCTGCTGCTGGCTGCTGCTTTCGTGGGTGACTTGCCGCTCCTGTCCACCACTCCGTCGCCCTCCATTCCACGGCCTCCACACTCTGCGATCGCCTTCCACGACTTGATGAGTTCAGCACTTATGCTGGCGACAGCCACTGCGTCAGACTTTCGGAGCTTGCTGACGGTGACTCCAATCTGCGTCGCCTGCAAAGCAGAGAGCGTCATGCGCATGCATTTCAAGGATGAGAGGATGTTCTGCGCTGAGTGGAGTGCAGCTTGCTCTTTCGCCCGAACGTCCGCCAGCTGCTTCAAGATCGCCTGCTGCTGTGCGTGCGCGGTGCTCTGCTCAGCGAGCGCGTGCTTCAGCGCGTCGTGAAGCTCCGCCACGAGCAGGACTGAAGTGTGCGACATCGATCGATTTTCACAAGCCAAGTCAAGTCAAAACACAGGTCCAAACCCGCGGGGAAGTCAAGTCAAGTCTTCCGCAGGGTTGACTGTTGTTTATGTATGTCCATCTCATACGCCCCCGCTACACTCGTACTTTCGGATACTGTGTACGCCACTTCGCCAATGTATCCTGCTATGTGTCGGGCAGAATATCGTGCGGCTCAACGTACATCCACTCACCGGGCTGCAGCGCGAGCCGCTCCGCTTGCAACGTGCCCACGCCCATCCTCACGAGGCGCAATGTCCGATGCCCTGAATGCAACGTCGTCCTTCGGATTTGCCGATTCATGCCTTCCTCGAGCGTGAACTCCAGCCACGTCGAATTGCTCGGATTGCAGGATGCGACGTGGCTAGTCCCGGGCAGCCCTGCTTCGGTCGACGTATACTCGAGTCGGCGGATGCGGCACGGGCGCGTTGCCCGGCCACGGATGCATAATCCGCCCGCTCCCATGGCAGCAAGTGCAGCGTCACTCGGAGTGCCTGCTACAAGGACGTGGTACCGTTTAGAAACACCGCCTTGCAGCACGCGGTTGCACAGAACGCCATCGTCGGTGAGCAAGAGTAGTCCTTCGCTGTCGCGGTCGAGACGCCCAACGTTAACGAGGCCCGCAGGGAGATTCAGTGTGAGGAGCGTTGTGCGGCCGCGCGCGCCGGCCTCATCGACGAAAGAGCACAGCGTATTATACGGTTTGTACAATGCAATTACATTGCCAGCGAGCTGTCGCACGGGTTGTTGCTGCGATCCTGCGCGGCGTGAGTACCGCCATAGCAAGAGCACGACGCCGACCAGTGCGGCGGCGGCCAGCGCCTTGTCCTCGCCTCGCAGCATTCGAAGATTTCTCGGGACGCGAGGAATCTGTGAATAGGACTTGTCCGCACACCCCGCCTGGAAATTTCGGCAAAAAGAAAAAGTGGAGATAAGGCCCTTCTTTGAATTCACGGCGGCTCTTCACGCTCACGCGAAGCGCGATCATGGAGCTCGCTCGCTAGGGAAAGCACAGTACGCCCCGCCCCGAGCATCGCATTCCGTCGGACTCGATCGTGGTCGATGACGACAGTCGTGCGCGTCCGAAATGTGGATGGCCTGAACTCCAGCCACTTGAAAAGGTGCGTGCCACCTCCAGCAGACATGAGCTCTCGCATTTTGAACAGAATGCTCACCTCGCGCAGGATTTTCCAATGCCATGGCGATGTATTGGACGTGAGGATAGATGGGTATGCGAGCTCACATCCCTACTGCATCCATAGATCGTGTCCTGACTCAACGCTTCTGTCCATAGGTCGACTGGGCTTCTCCAATTCGCCAATAGTGAAGCGGCCTTAAGCGCTCTCTTGTACGATGGCAGCACCTATTATGAGCGCATCCTCGCCGTTGAGCTCTTTGAAGTTGCTGGCATGGCTGTGCAAGACATCACGATCGCCGATGCTCTGAGGCGCATCCTTGAGGAAGTTGAAGCTAGCCGCAGTCAGCTGCGGCAACTCCAGGAGCTCATCCGGGGTGCCGCCGTCAACGGCACCTCTCCGACACTCGAGCTTGTCAGGAGTCGTGACTCAGCCAGACAAGCTCACGTCGAGCAGCTATCACGAGCCGTTCGTGTCGGTGAAGACCACGGGGAGCGCTACCAGCTCCTGCAGGATGAGACCGCACATCTACTCGACCCGGCAACTGCCCAAACGCCCGTGCAGCAGCAACGACTTGAGGCCCTGCAGGGCTCGCTGCTTCCGTCCGTCGGGGGTTACTTGCAGCGGCTTCCGAGCTTGCGTGATGAGCTTGCCGACCTTCAAGCATACCTCAGCGGCCAGCTCCCGAACACAGCGCTGCTCCATACGCTCCATGCCGAGTGGGAAAAGGCTGCGGACGATCTACACGAAGCCAGCCACGCTGAGAAAAAGCGACGGCCACCTCCCGGAGCAGCGGAAGCTACCGCCCAGGCCAGGCGCGAGCTGCAGCAGGCGGAAGCCAAGCTGCGTCACGAACGCATGCGCATCTGGCGTATGGCCACGCACTTTCCTGAGCTCCTCGCACAGGAACAGCTGCTTCGCCTCGGTGCCATCGACGGAGCGGCTATCCAAAGTCTTCTTGTAGAGCGTGAGCTCGATCAGTATTCAGAACTGCAAGTGATTGCTGATCATCGGAGCTCGCGCCATCGCATCTTTAGTGCCGAGTTCGGAACCGATTCGCATGGCCGTTCGACTGCGTGCGTGCTCAAGGAGTATGAGCTGGATGCCGCTGGTAGGGAGTGGAAGCGTCTGGTCGCCGAGGTGGAGGCTCTGCGTAAGCTACAGCATCCTCACATCGTACAAGTCGAGGCAGTCTTTCAACCCAAGAACCCACCGACACCGATGCCTGTCGCGTACGTTCAGCTGCCATTTTACGCGAACGGTGATGCCGCTTCGTGGCGTGCGCGCTTAGCGCCCGAGCTCTGGAAGCGGCGGCGCGTGCTCATGCAGCTCGCACAGGCACTCGATCATCTTCACACGCACGGCTATGCGCACGGAGATCTCAAGCTCGAGAATGTGCTCATCTCATCTCAGGAGACGGCTCACTTGGCTGATTTTGAGGGTGTGCGCGAGCAAGCTCCTTGCGCTACCAGCCTTTGGGTCGCTAGTGTGGCCAGCTCGACCTTCGGCGTCGTCACAGCCAAGTACATTGCACCCGAGATGCGCTCGAGCGAAGCATGCGCACAGCCTACGGCCGCAACTGACATGTACGCCTTCGGAGTCTGCTCGCTCCTGATGTGCTGCGACGAAGGAGACTTTACTTTCAGCCCGCCTCCAACCGAGCAACTTCAGCGCTGGTCAACTGCTTCTGCCTCTTCGAAGGGTGGCGATCATCTGCCCTCCTTTCTAGACGGCCTTCTTGACCTCGACCGACCGCCGGCCACCAACCTGGCTGATGCTCTGCAGCGGCGGATGAGCGCGGCGGAGGCATTGCGGCATCCGTTTCTGGACACGGGCGCCGAGCGCCAGGCTCTGGCGGAACAGGAGCGGCTCCAGCGTCAGCATCGTTGGGAAGCAGCGGAACGCCAGAGACTGCTTGACAAGCAGGAGGCCGTTGTCAAGCATGCGGAGGCAGCAGTGGCGCAGGAACATCAGCGGCTCGGCGCGGCCAAGGCGGCACTGCTGCAGCGCACTGCGGAGGCGGAGCGTGGTATTCGAGAGGCGGCTGAGAGTGCTAGTCAGCTTCAAGACCAGAAGCGCAGGGCGGAAGGTGAACTCTTGCAGCTTTCACAGAACCTGGCAACTCAGGACGCGCGACTCAAGCAGCTGCGGGACGAAGAGGCGAGGCGGAAGCAAAGCGCGCCAGGCGTGGTGCTTTGGCTAGAGCTCGCTGAGAACTGCGTGTCGGAGCAAGCAATCAGAGCTTTCTTTGATGCTCGGCAGCGGCGCTCAAACGGGCATCTTCGCGTGGCGAGCGCGGTGATGGTGCAGAAAGAGACTGCGCTGCGTGCGTTCAAGAAGAGCTCAACGTTCAACATCGACCCGCTGCAGGCATACCAGCATGCGAAGGGATATGGCGGGTGCGACACGCTGCTCTTCCACGGGTGCTCGCAAGAAGCGGCCGCCAATATCGAGCACGAGGGGCTTCTGCTCCGGTATGCGGCCCCGGGCATGCTTGGCAAGGGACTGTACGGTGCACCTGATCCAAACAAGTCGAAGGGATACTGCAAGGGCGGCACCAATGGCAACTTTATGTTCATCTGCCGCTTCAATCTGAGTGGTGCACAGCATGCTGGGCCTTCCACTGCTCATAGGAACACGCTGTACGACGAATTCTGCATCTACGACGAGTCCCACGTGGTTGTTCTCTGGTTGCTGAAGCTAGCATAGTGACTACACACGATTCGATTAGTGAAGACGAGCCGCTTTGGGCTTCTGCGTGCGCGGTTCGGGCGATATTTGTTATTTCCCCTCAGATGCGAGCGATGCCTTTCTGATTGCTTACCATCTGAGAGATTATAGTTTATACGGCTGGTGCGAGAATGCGGCGGGGTTCGCTCGGGTTTTAACTTTGTACTTTCGTTCGTAATCTTCGCTTATACGTGCGCTGCCTCGTGTTGTCCGACAGTTTTCATCATACTCACATCTCAGTCCCACACAGGCGGTCCACATGCTGTGCGTAGAAACACGCTGGTGCGTGGCTGCTGGCTCTGCCCCCGCTGTGGAGTGCGGTGCGAGGACCTCGCTCGCCTCTTCACCGCACCCCACCCAGCCACCGACCAGCACTGCTCACCCCCACACCGGCTACGGGCTCCGGAGTACGCACGTTGTGCTCGAACGTTGTGTGTCCCTAACCCCGGCGCTGCTCATCGCCGTTTCATAACCCCACCCCGCCCCATGCATGTACCTTAGATGCAGGACAGACGGTGTTCAGCGCCACGGTGCTCCTCCTGTTGCGTGTCTGCATCTCCGTGGTCCCTCTCGAGTCGGCACTCCAGCAGCTTCCTTCGGCACCTCAGCAGGTTCTGCCGTGCTTCCTTGCCCTTGTGCCTCCATAAGATATGACTTCCCCAGCCCACACCACTGCACATGGAACAGCCAAGCGGCACGGCGACGCACACCTCTTCGCTCTCTCCGCTCATCCTCGCTCGGCTCCACTCCCAGCCCCTTCGGCTCCAACGAGTTTTGTGTCGATTCATGCATGTGCTACAACCCGACTAGCGGCTAAAAGACGGTTTCATCCGCTCGTAGGCGTCCGCGAGCGCCGCCCCTCCGAGCGACGTTAGGATCTGCTTGCAAACAGCATCGGTCAGCAGCTGTGCGCCCTCTTTTGAGTTGACGTCAAGCTTCTGCGAAGTACCACCGCCAGTCAACGCTGCGATCGCATTGAAGCTATCTTTGGCTCTGCCGGCCATCCAGTAGCAGTGAAGAGGCACTGGTTTCACAGCTTGGATCTCTTGCAGCATCCCAGCCGCATCTCTCTTGGGGATCCCAGATGGAGCCCAGGGAGGCCTCTGCGCGTCCCAGTAGTCACGGCCGTAGGATTTCCCGTCGCCACCACGCTTAAGATCAATATCAGAGAGTGAATTGGCAGGAGCGTCACCGATGATGATAATCTGGTCGATGGGACGCTTTTGGTGCTCTGACAGAGCATGCATCAAGCCGACTTCGATCGCCTCCTCACCCCAACCGCCGCGAACGTGGAGCGAATTCAGGAACAGCGATAAATTGTGCGGCTTCAGCTCCCACGTAGATGCCTCGAGGATTTCCTCCATTCGAACGTTGTAGTTTGAGAACCCAGCAAGCTGTAGCTCGAAGCCTGAGACGATACCCTCCTCATCCAAGACCTTCTGGCAGCGATCGAAGAACTCGCCGATGCAAGCCTTGGTTTTCTCGATCAACGAGTCCATCGAACAGGTCACGTCGATCAAAATGAGCGTGCGGCTCGTCGTCGAACTCGCGATGCGGTTGTAGCTCTTGAGCAGCTCGCAGAGCTGTTTGGAGTCATGGCGTCGCTGGTACGAGTGCAGAGCTGTCGCGACTTTATCATGCTTCTCCTTTGCGGATTCAGCCTGAGCAAGTCGCTCCGCTAAGTCATCCGCTGCGCGGGCCGACCGAATCTTCGACATCTCCTGATACAGCTCAGCGTTTGTCACCCACGTCTTGATCGTGTCGGCCGGCGCCATGTCTCCTCCAAAGTCCTGGAGGTGAAGGCTGTTCATCACCATCGAGAACGAGCCCTTCTCACCCTGACGCCCGCTCCGACCCATGATCTGAACCTCCTCCTGCACGTCGCGGGGGAAAAAGGTGAGCAGCACGTGCAAACCACCACAGGTCACCATGTGCTCGTCGTCCACAATGAAATCGACGCCGCGCCCAAAGACCCGCGTCGCTAGCGTGATCTGTCCCTGCCGCGTGGCCTTCGAGACGAGCGAGTCACGCTCCTCCGGCTCCTTCGCCGTGACCTCGGTGAGTAAATTGGCGCCATCTTTCAGCCGTGCGAAGTAGCTCGAGTTGTAGAAGCGATCGAGCTCCTCGATGCTCTCGAAAAAGACGAGCACGGCACGCTTGCCCGTATACTTGTGGTCGGTCGGCTTCAGCCGCTTGACGATCTCGTTGTTGATCGCAATGAAGTGCTCGCCGGAGTTTGACGCCACCTGGACGTCGTCCTTGCTTTTGCTGTCAAAGTTCCTCTGCAGCGCCCCGTACATGGATGGGCAGTAGGTCATGTGCTTGATCAAGATCTGGTCGCGCAGCAGGTCGCGGGCCTCTGGCGGCAGCCTTCCCTCGCGGAGTGTGCCAGTCACGCCAAGGATGAAGTTGTAAAAGGCGGGCACGGCGGTGCTGTACGGCTTGGTGGACGGCAGCAGAGCATATGAAAACTCGCCGCAGATGGCATGCAGCGGCAGCCCGTGCTCGAGCAGCTGGGCCTCCTCGACGCTGCCACGCTCGTGCTCATATAGGTAGACGCAATTCGTCATGTACGAGTAGTTCAGCTGGTCGCTGCGCACCAGGCTGTCCTGCGACTTGTACCACACCCACCCGTTGGTGAGTTCGTAATCGCGGCCGCGAATCTGAGGCTTCTTCTTGAAATCGGCAGCGGTGCGCTGCATCTCGCGGGCTGCTGACTCTACGAACCACTCGTATCCCTTCGCGACGATGGCTTGCTGCGTGAAGAGTGCCTTGTACTCAGCCAGCTCTAATGGGTTCTGCGACGGGTTCGCCCAAATTGCACGCATTAGAGCCGCCGCGCGCTCGTCATGCATCATCAAGCCCGGCCGATAGATGCCGCTGAAGAAACTTGGGTCGAGGAACACATCGACCTCGTCGATGAGCAAGACGCGACGAATAGCAGGCTTCGCGAGCTTGTCGGCTGCGAGCTTCTTGCCCTGCAGCGAGGCGAGCATCTGCTCGCGAATCAGGCCGTGCTTCTCTGTCATGAGGCGCTCGCTTAGCTGCTCGAAGGTGCCATACCGGATGCGCGGTGAGCTCTCATCATAGAGACCGAGTGCGCCAAACAGGTCCTTGAAGGCATCATGGTCGCGACTGGACAGGTTGTTGCTGTAGCAGACGCAATCGACGTGGTAATCGTAGAGGGCAAGGGTCGCAGCAGTCACGGCGAGAACGAGTGATTTGCCCTCTCCGGTGGGCACCTCTGCGAGGTGGTTTTCGAGATGAACCCCACCTTTACCGACAGCTCCGAGGAGGCGCAAGATGCACAGCACCTGCACGGCGTGCGGCTGGCGGATTGCCGCGTCGGCCAAGCTCGAGGTCGGATCGCGCGTTTTCAGATAAAACTGCACGCTCCAGAGTGCACAGATCGCAGCCAGCACCTTAGGCAGGCTGTCCAGCGCGTTTGGTGTGAAGCCAATAAGTGCTCCTGCCTGCTTGGTCATACTCAGCTTTGTGCGCTGTTTGGCCTTAGAGGCGCAATAATTCACCTCTTCGCCAAAGCAGCCCCCACCGAGCGCCCACTTCACGTCGCCATCGTACGTGTCTTTGAACTCATTGTATCGGCGTTCGAGCACCGTCTTATCCATGTCAGGCTCACCTATGAGGCCCGTGAGCACGTCTCCAAAGGCTTGCTGCGTGCGCGCATTGAAGAGCGTGACGCGCAGAGCGGCAAAGATCTCCGAGGAGTTGACAATCGCATTGCCGAGGACAGGATCAATTGATTTGAGGCACGCGCCGAGCATGACCATGCCCTGCGGGAACTTCTTTTGTAGCGCAACCAGAAGCACCTTGATCGCTTCTCGGGCAACGCTCGTCGAGGATGGAATACCATCCTCAAGCTTCTTGAGCCGGATCAAATGCTCGGCTAGGTCCTCGGGAGCACGTGCCGAAGGCAGAGCAGCAATTGCTTGGTCCTCGAGGCGTTTTGCATGGTTCTTCATCTCCTCGTTGTAATCGGCGGCACGTCCACGGCATTCCCGGAACTCGCTCATCTCCATGAGGAACTCGAAGCGCTTAAGTCCCTTGAGGGCTTGGCCTGCTAACGTGTACTTCTGAGTCTGCAGCAGCTTGATGAATTCACCATTGAAGTCCGACACTTGCTCGATCACTCCGGACTTCAAACACGCCCGCTTTGAGCGCACGTCGTCTACCTTCCACGAGAGCTCGTTGACGAGATCGTCCATCTGCTTGCTCAGAGCGAGCTCGAACGGCTCCTTGGGCAGAGGCACGGGATTCTGCGGATCGCGAGGGGCATCAAGCAGCTCCTTTGTCTTGTCGAGTTGAATGCAGATCACGGTGCCGGCGTTCTGCACTCGCGTGGCGTGCGTTGCGAGTAGTCGGATCACATCAGCCGCCGTTTGCTCAGACGACACGCTGCTGGAATCTGCGGACGCGGAGGCCACGGATTTCTTGGGGAGAAGTTGCTCAAGTTGAACGATGAGGTCGAACATGGAGTCTTCACCGGGCTTGCCCTCCCAACGCTGCAGCCGGCGCAGAGCCGTGCCCATTGCATTGAGGTCGGCCGGGCATCGAGCTGGCGTCATGGAGTGCATCTGCAGCGTCTGCAACTCCTTGAGCAGAAGCCCGAAAAGCTCAGTGGCCTGGACGATGGCATGGTGAGCATGTGACCGTGCCGTCTCAAAGTCAATGATCACTTGGTCGTGTCCTCGGCAGTACACGTGATCGTCGACTTGTCTTATGGCCAGCTGGTCGCTCCGATTGGATGCGCTACACTCGATTGCGTTGACCGCAATACGGAGGAGCTCCAGATATCCCTTCAGGTAGCCCGTAAGTTCAGAAGAAGCATCGCCGCCAGGGACCGAGAGCACCTGAATCATAGCCGTGAGACAAGCAGATCCTTGAGCATGCAGCTCGAGGAGCTTATTCTCGCACTTATGATATGGCTCAAGATCGGCAGGGCCTGCGGTGTCGAAGGTGTCATATTGTACGTAGCTGCGCATCCGAATCATTACGCGGCTGAGCTCACGAGGTGCCCACGCCGTGACTGGCTTGTTCATCATGATCTGATACGCGTCTTCGCTAACCTTCTTGTATCCGGCTCGATATCTTTCGACGAAGTCTGAGTACTCGGTTGGCATGGCCAGGTGGTCCGAGATGATGCTTGCCTGTTCAGATGGCTCCTTGGACTCGAAATTGACCACGACGAAGCTGCGCTTCTTCACCTGAATCCGCACATTGACTTCTTTCAGGTCGTCCTCGCTGATCGCGAGATCCTGAGTGCCTGCCGGCAAATCACTAAGGATGCGCTGATATGCCGAGACAGCAGACTGTGCGGACTCGAGCTCGTCCTTCTTCATGTTGCGCCAGAGGTGGCCATCGAGCACAGGCGCAAGCCTCGCCTTGAAGTCTCCCCTGATCTGTAGGATAACGGCGTCTGATGTGGCTTCGTACTCGGCTTGCATGTTCCCTTTCCGCTGCAGCGCATCAAGCTGCCGCAGGAGGCCCGCTCGGTTCGAGAGCCATGCCTTCAGATTCTTACCATCTGTGGCCGTAGAGCTGTCTGACTTGAGGGACTCCAGGTGTGCCTTCTGCCGATTTCTCACCTCATCGATCAAGTGACGAGCATTCTCGTACAGTTCCGGGGCTGAGCGCAGTTGCTCGATCACCATGTCGATCTGTTGAATGCCAGCTGCGGCCGTCTCGAGATGATTCTGGCAGAACTGACTGACCAGTGGCTCGAGCGAATCTTTGAGGCTGGCAACCATCAGCGCTACCACCTGCTCGAGTGACTCTTTGAGGACGAACGGTGCCGGTGGCACTGTGCCAGGCTCCTTCTCTACCATGTTGCTATAAAACCTCTCGAGGAACGTGCTGTGCTGGGTGATGAGCGCGGCCTGCAAGAAGTTCCACGGTGCGACGATGCGCTCGACGAGAGGGAAACTGCCGAGCGCTTCGGAATGATTCGTCGCGGTCAGCTTGAAGATGAGAATCCCCGTGCTCATCTCCTTCACAAGTCTTTCGAGGCTGCCCTGAAGCTCTTGGCACGCCTCGGCGAACTCGTGCGAGTCTTCGCCAGGGCCGCGGTAGAGATCCTGCATCTTTCGGTACGTCGAGGAGGTGTACGTGTGCTTGAGGAAGTCGTTGCATATGTCCGTCTTGTTCTTGTCGATGTTATCGGAGTGACGCGCCGCCATCGCCTCGTGACGCGTGTCGAAGTCCTTCTTGAGCCCTGCTACCATCACGTCCGTCGCGGGCAGCACGCCCTCAAATTCCTTCAGCGTCTGAGTAAGCACTGACTGGTCAGTGAGCTTCAGCCTCGGAAAGTTCTGGCTCGCCATCTTGAGGCTCCGATAGAAGGCAGTCTCGATCTGCACGAAATCCGGAAAGTCGCCCTCAACATGCTCGTAGAGCATCTGGAAGAGCGCGGGATAGGCGGCCTTGCTGTAGAGCACACGCAGCACCTCATACACGTCCTTGGCGCGCGCCCATGCCGTCTCGAGGCGCTCCCTCGACCCCTTGGCTATGGCATTGGCCAGCTCCTCAACACGGGCCTTCATGTCGCGGAACTCGCTCTCGACCCTGCTCTTGCACAGAGAGCCTGCATGCAGCAGCTCTCCAACTTGAAGACAGTCCCCGAGAGCTTCCATGTGTGTCGTTAGATCGACAAACTGATCGGCGCGCTTGAGGTTGTCCAAGACAGCCTTGTCGACACGGGGTGGATCGGATGCGGCCCAGGAGCCTTCGCGAAGCAAGTTCTGTTGGACGGCGAGAATCTTCGATGCAAGCACCTGTTGAATGCTAGCTACGCACGTGTCGAAGAGATCCTTGGCCTCGTGCGCCTTGCCATTCGGCTCAGTGCCGGCACCCCCGGTCGACCACAGTGGGCTCATCTCACTGAGCTTGCGGAACTTGGCCGCTGCGGCCTCGTGGCGGCCACTGCGCAGGAGACTCTCAATGCTCTCGGCCCCTGACACGAGGCGAACCTCCCGGTCGTGAAAGGCACGCCACATGGCATCGAGTGCCTTGCCGATCGTGGCTTCTTGCGCAAGAGCATCCCACCACGCTGCGGCCTCGAGCAGTGTCAGCTTCTTACGGAAGTCGGCGTACGAGCATCGGCCGTTATCGAGGTCTTGCACCTCACTGATCGCCTCCTTCGTGTACCGCTCGAGCTCGCCGTGAATCTTATGCTCAAGATCCTTCTGCCGGCCCGCGGTCGCACCCTGAATGGCCTCTGCCACCTTGGGCTCGATGCCCGTGCGAGAGTTGGACCCGAGGAGGAAGAGATGCTTCGCAACCTCGAGCGCTGCGCGGTGCGCGCAGATTCGGCTCACACAGTCAGCGTCTGACGAGTACGTTTCCGCCTTCTTAACATCCTCGAGCACAGGTTCCAACACGCGGGCATGCCACGCGACGATGCAATCAATACCATTCCGGTAGCGCATGTCCAGTGCATTCGTGCCAAGCGGAGGCAGAGCGACCCACGAGTCATCTGCGGCCAGAGTCGAAGCGTCCATGATCTCGACACCAGTAGTTGCAGACGTCTCAGACGGCTCAAAGTGAATGCGGAGCTTGAACGAGCTTCGTGCCTTGCTCAGAGCAGCGAGATGAGTCGTCAGCTCAATGAGCTGCGGAGTCGAGAGCTGTACGGTGGCACCGGCGGCCGCTTGGATCACGCATTGAAGGTAGGCATCGAGCCGTGCAAGAATGCATTCGCAGGTGCTCTCGAGCACGCCAGTGAGCTCCGGCGCCAATGGGCTGAGGCGCTGCTGCGCCTCCCGCATGATTCGAAGCTTTTCTCCCGCCTGATCAAAGTGAAAAGCGGCCGCATTGTCCGCCTCCTCGGCGACGAACGCAGACCTCGGGAAACTGTCGTCGTGCTGCGCGATGGAACGAGCTATTGCGGCCTCGACGTCCCGGTAGCCAAGGCTAATGATGTTGCTCACATCCTCTTTTAGCGACGCCATCTTTTCGATGAGAGCCTTGAGCACAGTCAGCCGCCACTCTCCCGCTTCTTTTCCGACAGCAGCAAAGATGCTGTCAGTCGCATCGGTCTGGAAGTACGAGCACACTTGACCAAGCTTAATGAGGGTCACCTTGAAGGCTGGGTCCGATACCTCGAGCTTGATCGTTTGATCGCATAGCCCACTGAGCAGAAGTTCAAGGCGTAACTGAAGCGACTCTTCCGTTGGAAGGCTCTCGACGTACGTTTCGATCTGTTTAGCGGCTCCGAGGCAGCGGCGAGCCCACGAAAAGGCGTGAAGCGCCTCTTGATCCAGTTGGCTGCTCAAGTTCGTCTCACTCAGTGCATTGCCGAGGCGTTCCATGCGCAGCTTCAACTGCTCCTCGATGCGCGCCTTGACTTTGTCTTTCGCTAGCACATATTGCGCGATGACGATCTTCGTCGCCTCCTTGACGTCTCTGACCATTGTCGCGCGACGTGGGTCGGTCGCACCGGGCTCCGCCTCCCGCAGTCGCTCGATGATGCGAGAGAGCAACTCAAATCCCTTGGCAATCGTCTCAAAGTCAGGCAGCTCAACAGCAGCTTCGCAGCGGTCTCGCACCTCACGTGCCACCTCTCGCAGATGCTCTTGCGACTCGCTCGAGAGGGGAAGCAAGACCTGCTCCGAAGGCCGATCGAGCGCTTTCATGTGGTCGAGCTGGCGCAGGAGCTTACTGACGTCGAACGTGACCTTCTTCATCGTGATCTCCTCTTCGCCACTCAGATCTTCCTCGTCGTCGGTCCGCGCACGCTTTGGCGGCGGCGACGCGCCGCTCGCGGGGCTCGTGACGTCAGAGGCGGAGCCCGGGTTGGGCTTCTCGACCATCTCGGCATCGGAGTCGCTGTCGTCATCCGATCCGCCGCCCTCTTCTGAATACTTGACGACGCGAAGAGGCTCAACATCGAGCTGCTGTAGCAGCAACCCGAGCAATCTCTGAGCCTCCTCGTTCGTCTTGTCTTTGTGAGCCCTGGCGAGCATTTTCGTGAGGCGCTTTTCGTCGACCTCATTATCCGTGTACTTCTTGGGCACCCAGATCGTGAGTGATTTAGACGCTGTCTCGAAGTCGGAAAACAATTTCGAGATCGTCTTACCCAGGTCGACAAATGCGGTCATCCTCGCGTTCACAATGTCGCTCTGGTTGATGAGCATAATGACTCGAAGGGAGGAGCACATGCACGTGACCTGCGTCGAAGGGACAAGCGGCTGTGAGTACACCGGCGGTTGGCGACTGGACTAACGACTGGACAGGCTGGCAGTGTTTTCAGGCGAGCGTGCAGCACCTTGGCTATCGACACAGCGCTGACAATGTTGTCCATTGGACCCTCTGTGTCTCCAAAGCCTGGCGTGTCAATAAGGAGCCACGTCGGATCCGAAAACGGTACCTGGATCCGGATTGCGTTCGCCATCTTAGTCTCTGAGTTGGTTGTGAGTCCGATCTTCGAGCCTTGAATCTGCTCGTCCTTCACGCTGACGTACTTGTTGGTGCCGTTGTCAAACAGATACCTGCATGTGCATCATCGCATTGCGGGCGTCAGCATCATGGTAACCGCAGTGGCAAGACGCTGGTGGGGCAGATGCATGCATACATCTGATTGCCGGAGAGGATGTGCATCATCGTGCTCTTGCCAACACCAGTTAGGCCGAGGAGCATCACAGCCGGCAGCCCTGCGGCTTGGCTCTTGAGCTGCACGTCCATGAGCGAGGCCATCTCGTCAAGCTTAGCCAGCAGCCCATCAGCGCGAGTGGGGACCGCCTCCAAGGGAGTGTAGAACTGGCCGTTGAGCATGGTCAATCGGATCCACTGAGAGCTTGGTGGAAGCTGTGCGGCGGGCACAAAGCGAGCCCCATCAGTATCTTCGGGTGTGAAGCGAACGGCAACGTTGAAACAATCGCTGTACACGAGGATTTTGCGGCCGAGCACGAGGCATGCGAGCGCCAAGATGAGCCAGTCCGCCCCAACTTGGTCAAGGTCTTCATCGTCGCGGATATATGCGGAGAGCGCCTGCCATTTCTTGGGCTCGATCTCGCTGTCGTCAACGACGGCGTCGGGCAACCGACCCCAAGTGACGAGGTTGAGAATATTCACGTCTCCTATGCGTTGGGGCCCCTCCTGCACCACCGAGTCAAGCTTGTCGGCGATTCGGCGTGCAAGCTCTCGATGCGCGAAAGAAGTTGACAGATCGCCGTCGGGTCCAAGAGCAGCGCTCAATGCGTGAAGGGGTGAGCCGCATCGGCCAGCACTGGCCCTACCGGCCTTCAGGCCGGCTACGCTGAGCCGCTGGTCGATGCTATTCCAAAGTACTGAATCGGGGTTCCTCACACGCGACCCCGCGGCGTCATCAAGAAGGCCCTCGATGAGCGCTAACACTTCGAGCTGCGGGGCGATCGGAGCCAGGATGGCGGCGTGCGCATCCCCCGTTGCTTGCTGAACGATAAGGGTGAGCTCATCTCGCTTCTCGAGGTCGGCTCCGCATCTCTCCCTGTGGTTTGTTTCCGCAGTGCAGATATGTTTGGCGATTTTGTCGGCTGCCGCATGTTCCGACTTGCGCCGGGATGCACGTTCAAAGCTTCCAGCGCGCTGTGTGAACATTCGCTCCTGGATCGTCACGACCCGAAGATCGCGGACAAGACCGCGACAGAAAGCGCGCGCTTCGACCGCGTGCAGGTTTGCCGAGCGTCCCAAGAACTTTCCCAATCGGGACTACCGGTACTTGCGGACGCTGTCATCTCAAAACCTCCAAACTCCCGGTTCTGACTCAAGGAATCCTATGTGTGCGAGTTCCAGGAATTCTCTGACTCCATGAACATGGGCCTTCGGCCGTTGGGCCTGTGGAAAGGAACTCGCCAACCGTGTCGAGAGAAATGCGAAGTGCCATGGCCGAAGCGTCCCGGTCGTCGGCGGCCAACGCGCGCCGCGAGGCGCGCGCATCGCTCGCTGAGCCGTCGCGCCCGTTCACGCCGGCCAACTCATCTCGCAGCCTCTTCCACAACAGCGGATCCATCAGCGGCAACGTCGGCGGCGGCGTGAGTGCCGCAGAGCTCGCAAACCGTCCGACCTCCTCGTTCCACATCAACCGTGAGCTCTTTGGTACATCCATGGCCCCAGTTCCACGGCCGACGAGCATGTACGGCGGTGCCGAGGTGTTCTCTCTCGATGCGTCGCTGCCATCCTCCTTGCCGCATCCGGCAGCGGAAGCGCCCACGGTGAGCAGCTACGGCAGCAGCAACAGCAGCAGCAGCGGCGGCGGCGGCCGTGGCGGCAGCAGCAGCAGCGGTGCCGCGGCCGCGGTGTTGCCGCCGCCGCCGCCCGTGCCAGGGGCGCCCGCCGGCGCACCTGCCGCCGCGCTGCCGCCGCCGCCTGCGATCGGCCCTGCGGGAGCGGACGAGAACATCATGCCTGTCGAGCAGCAGGCATGGTGGGCGGAGACGCAGGGGCTACTGGCGGAGCTGCGGCCGGATGCGGCGCTCGAGCCGCTGCTGCGCTCCTGCGACGCCCTCTGGGAACGGCTGCGCGAGCCCGCGAGCTCCGCGGGCCCAGCCGGTGTGCCTCCAGTGTTTGGCGAGGAGCTGGCTGCTCGACGGAAGTGCATCCTCGCGGCGGCGGGTGGGCTGATGGACCGGCGCGAGGGGCCGCTGCTGCTGCGCCTGTGCCGGCTGATCCTGGGGGCGCGCGCCGACCGCTCCGCCCAGCTCGGCGCATGCAAGCTCCTCTTCCGTCTTTCGAAATCGGAAAGTAACGACCGCCGGTTTCGAGAGCTGGGGTTGCTCCCGCTGCTGCTCGCGGTGCTGAGCCAAGGGGACGCCAAGGGGAGCGAGGCGATGGTGTTCGCGGCGGGCGCGCTCAAGAACGTCTCGGCCGACGCAAGCAACCAAAAGGCGCTCGTGCAGCTCCATGCCGTCGGCATCCTCTCGCAGGCGGTCAAGCAACAGACGGATCAGATGCTGGCGGCGCCGCCCACGCCGCGCCCCGGCGGCAGCGCGGCGGCGGCCAAGGAGGCGAGCGTGCGGCCGGCGCACCTGCTGGTGCAGCTCACGGCCACGCTGCGCAACGTCGCGGTCTCGGGCTCCAGCCGCAAGCAATTCGTGTCGACGAGCTGCGTCGAGGAGCTCTGCGCCCTCCTGCGCGCGGCACCGCATCATGCCGAGCTCTGTCTCAACGTGTCGCGGGTGCTAGCGAAGTTGTCTCTGCACGAGGACGTACGGCAGCGGCTGGACGCGCGCGAGGAGCACCTGGACGCGCTGCTGCAGGCGCTCGCGCTGCACTCGCAGGACCGGCCGCTGCTGATCCGGCTGTGCTTCATCTTGGGCAACCTCTCGGCAGCGCACCCGCCCAACCGCGAGGCCATCGCGAGGCTCGCGCTGCCGCGGCTGCTCGGGCTGCTCGAGAGCCACGCGGAGGAGCTCCTCGCGCGCACGAGCCGCGGACACGCTGCCTCCGTCCACGAACGATCCATGGGCGCGCAGGCGAGCGCTCATCACGACGCGGCGGCGGGAGGTGCTCGGGACGACGCGAGCACGCGGGAGCTTGCCGCAGGGGTCGACCCGGCGGCCGCAGACGCTCGCGACGGCGCGACGAACCGCGAGGGTCCGGGCGGCGGGCGAGGCGATGTCGAGGGCGGCAAGCATGCCGAGAGGCCCGCCGGCGGCACCGAGGGCGTCGGCAGCGAAGGCGACTGCGGCGAGGGCGGCGAGGGGGGGGACGCAGGCAGGAGCGGCAGCGGCGGCGAAGCGGCAGAGCTGCTCGACGTGCTCGTGAAGCTCGTGCGCCTGATCGCGCACCTCGCGATCTCGCCGCACATTGGCGAGCGCATCGCCACCGCGCCCGCGTCGCTCGCGCTGCTTCGGCTGCTTCAAGGCACGCGGATGGCGGGTGATGACGAGCTTCATCTGAATGTCGTCTCGGCGGTGACCAACCTCTCCTATTACCTCGTGGACGGCTCCGTGCTGCTGCGAAGCCATGAGACGCTTTGCATGGCGTTGGTGCCCGCGCTCACGTTCCCGAACGCCGAGGGGCAGGTGGAGGCCGCACGCGCGCTCGGCAACCTGTCGCGACTGCCCGAAGCGCGTCACACGATCTGTCGAGTGCGCGTGCATGAAGCGCTGCTGCTGCTACTCGACCACTCGTCGTCACACGTCGCCGAAGCCGCGTGCGGCGCGCTCATCAACCTGGCGGCGGACCCACCCATGCGAGCAGCCCTGATCGAGGTCGGTGGAGCCGCCAAGCTCGCCGGACTGCTCCTGTACCTCCTCTCGTCCGCACCGCCGGTCCCCGTGGACGAGGCCGCAGCCGCCGAGGCGATCGCCTCCGACGTCGGCGCGGCACTGCTCGCGGCCAAGACGCTGTGCAACCTCTGTTGCGGCGTGAGCGTGAACCCGCTCGACACGACGCTCACCTGTGAGCTGCGCGCACGGCTTGTTGAGCCGAGGCCAGCCGCGTGGCGCTTCGCTGCCGATTCGGCGCCGCTGCTCGCCGAGTGGCCACAGGCGGCCTCCTTGCTACTCGAGCTCGTGGGCCGTCTGCCTACGGCCGACGACGGCGCCAACGGCGCCTTCGGCGAGGAGGGCGCCTTTGCTGATGAGGGGGACGAGTATGAGGCGGCGCTCGTCGACGAGTACGAGATGTTACCGGTCCGCTAAGCGCGCCGCGCGAGGCGACCAGCGCGACGGGTAGGGCGGGTAGGGCAGGTAGGGCGGGGGGAGGGGGGGGCACGATGAGGTCGTGGCCGCGGCGCGAGGCGTGCCGTTGCGTTGCGGATGGGGAATGGTGCCCAATAGCAGCTTGGAGCGGGCTGGTCTGCGTGGCATGCGGCATGCGGGAGGCCGAAAGCGCTCTCAGGAGCAGGTGCATGGACGAGGCGCGCTGTGCGGCGCGGATGTCTGTGGTCGTGGGACTTGGCTTGGAGCGGACACCGACATCAATTGACCGACATGGAGCTCTTGTGGACGGGGTGGCGCCTATTTCGTTTCGCCCGGCCTATCGTATAACGCAGAAATAAGAAAGCACCATACCGCGACTAAACGTCGGCCGACTCAGAAGAGCAAGAGGCCACCCAGTGCGGAACCCGACCCTGTGCTCAGACCCTGTCTGGGTGCCGACTCCACCATGGACTCCACCCGCTCCGAGGAATACCGTAAAAAGACACCGGGGGAGCCGGGACACACCGGTACCCGGCACACACTGCGGCACGGGGGGCAGCGGAAATTAGGTCCCTCCTCACGATATGCTCGCAAAGTTCTCTCCAGCTCGCCTTTTGCTTTTCGATCGCGCTCACACAAGCATTTTTCCAAGCTCGCAAAAACGGACTGAAGAGCCGCACTGTCGCTCGCCGCAATCAGGACTCTGACAATATGATGCAGCAGATGGAGGAGACTGGAACGCTGGAGCAGATGGAGAGGAAGAAGATGCTGGCGGACAAGAAGGCGGCGGCCGAGAAGGCAGCGGCCCAGAAGGCAGCGGCCCAGAAGGCGGCGGCCGAGAAGGCGGCGGCCAAGACGGCGGCGGCCGAGACGGCGGCGGCCAATGCTAAGATGCGCGCAAAGGCCGCCGAAACCGTGGTGCTCAAGGAGGCGGCCGTCCGCCTCGAAGAGGAGCGAGTCACGGCTTGGGATGATCTTGATCGGAGGTTTCGCAACCTACATCAAGTAAGTGCGCTAAAAGTTGGAACAGATGCCATGAGCCTGTTGGGCAAGACGATCGTATTCACCGGCACCTTGACGATGGCGCGCGTTGATGCGACCAAGGCGGCCGAGGCGGCAGGAGCAAAGGTCGACTCCTCCATCACCGAGAATACCAGCATTCTCGTTGCAGGCTGGGGCGCGGGAGCCGAGGAGAGGAAAAAGGCCAAGGCCGAGGGCGTCGAGATCTGGACCGAGGACCAGTTCGTAGCGGCGGTCGGCGGAAGGGGTTGCGCCATCGCGATAACGAGTACTGGCTCCCTGCTTGGGGTCCCTTGTGTATGCATGGAGTAGAGCATACTCCACAGCCAGGGTCGCACAGCTTCTTGATGTGGTACAGTGGTAGGTGAGGCCGAGATCTGTACTACGATGATTACGTAGGCGCTCACCTCACACCTGGCGCCTCTTAGTTCTGGCAGAGGGATCTTGGGCATAGGATTGGGATGGTCTGAAGTGCATAGGCTCGCTCTTGCATGGGGCGCAACGTTGTCGATGTCTTAGATGTCGGTGCGATCCCGAGTTCGTCCCGACTACCTCCGCTATACGCTTAGGCTATAGTACTTTCAGTTCTCTACACGGCGGAGCTGGCGCCAAAACAATTGAACTGAAGCCCAAACGCCGACGGACCGCGTGATTAGGAACGCATGTCTTTGGCGCGAATAAAGTGTACGAGGGTTGACGAAACAGGACCAAACATTTTCCACAGGCATGTTTGTCGCCTCGGCTCGACGCCCCGGCGAGCCCGTATGCATCGCCGACATCTCGGCAGGCTATCTACAGCGCTCCTACGACGTGGCGCGGTGGCTGCGACGGGATGCGGTCTTGCAATTCTCGAGCTCGATCGGCGGCAGCGGCAGCCAGCTGAGAGCCTGAGCCTCTTCGACGGCTCGTCCAAGACGGCAGGGTCTGGTGCTCACAGCGATCTCTACACGATGGGCAGGACGCTCGGTGAAGGTGCCTTTGCGGTGGTCAAGGAGGCGACGGAGAAGGCGACGGGCATCGTGCGCGCCATTAAACTAGTCGACAAGAAAAACAGCGACAAGGCGGCGCTCGAGCGTGAGATGAATGTGATGCGAGTGGCTGGCCGTCATCGGCACATCGTGAGCCTTGTGGACGAGTTCGAGCTTCCCAACGCCTGGGCGCTCGTGCTAGAGCTTGTCAAGGGCGGCGAGGTCTTCGACCGCATCTGCGAAGGCGGTCTGTATTCGGAAGCCGACGCGGCGGGCGTCGTGCTCCAGGTGGCAAGAGCTCTCGAGCACCTGCACGGTCGCGGCATCGTGCACCGCGACCTCAAGCCCGAGAACCTGCTGCTCGTCGACAAATCCCAGCACTCGGACATCAAGCTCTGCGACTTTGGGCTCGCTCAGTTCTTCGGCGAGGGCATGCCCGATATGGTTGGCCGCACGGGGACGATCGCATACATGGCGCCCGAGATGCTCGCCGGGAAGGCCTACGATGAGGCAGTGGACCTGTGGGCCCTCGGCGTGATTCTATTCATCCTGCTCGGCGGCTACCACCCGTTCGATCCTCAAGGAGCGACCCCTGACGAGGAAGTCGCCCGCCGGGTGCAGCGCGGCGCGTGGAGCTTCGAGGATCCGGCTTGGAAGCCCGTGTCGTCCGATGCCAAGTCGATCATCCTCTCGCTGCTTGCCCCCGACCCGACCAAGCGTGCGCGCGTGGCCGACCTGCTTGCCTCCCCTTGGGTGCTCGGGCACAGCGCCTCGCCGGCCCCACTCCCCGACTCGACCACTGCCCAGCTGCGCGTTTTCAACGACATGCGACGCACGTGGCGCGCGGCTATCCGCGCCGCGTCCCTGGTCGGCCGAACGCCGGTGACCGGGGTCATGCGCGGCAACACGCAGAAGCTGCACAAGCCCTCGCTGCCGCCGGGCGCGCTCGAAGAGCTCAAGGCCGCCTTTCAAACGTTCGATCTCGACGGCGGAGAACCTCTGATGACCTCTGATGACCTCTGATGGCCTCTGATGGCCTCTGATTGCCTCCTTCATCAGGTTCGATCTCGACGGCAGCGGCACCATCGAGCTCGAGGAGCTGCGTAAGGTGATGCGCTCACTGGGGGCGCCCGAGGGGCAGGCGGAGCTGGTCTTCAAGGCAGCCGACGTGCTCAACACGGGCAATATCACCTTTGAGGAGTTCTGCGCCGCGGTCGGTCCGATCTACGGCCATTCGGAGATGGCGCTCAAGCGCGCGTTCAACGTCTTCGACCAGGACGGCAACGGCACGATCGACCAGCAAGAGCTGCGCGTGATGATGACGAAGCTCAGGGTCGTGCCGGCGGACGTTACGCCAGAGACCATCCAGCAGCTCTTCAACCTCGCCGACACCGACGGCAACGGCAAGATTACCTTTGAGGAGTTCGTCTCGCTGTTCAAGTCCGATCCGAAGGAAAGGAAGAGCCAGAGGTGACGGAGCTGAACCGCTCTTGGGCGTGTGCAAACGCGCGGCGCCCCGCGCCCGGTCTCGCGCTACTGTATCGAAATGACTGGGGGTTCAGAGCTCGTTCAGAGTGTGCATTGTCTGATCAACTGAACGGACTGGTACATTTATGGCATGAAACTATAGGAGTGTGAAGAGCCTCAATTCACACATCCACACCCGAGGGCCCCGAGGCGGACGGAGCCGAAGTCCGCCGGCGCGGAGCCAAATGGCGTATGTACCTCCACACCTGCGCAACCGGCCTGCGGGCGGCGGTGGCACACCCCACGGAGATGATGCTCCAGCGAGTGCCCGCTTCTCTAATCGGGGGGACTCCAATCGAGGCGAGGGCTGCCGCCGCTTTGCACGACCAGATGAGCAGGGCAGGAGTGGCGGAGGGCGCTTCGATGGCGGCGCTGGAGAAGGCCGCGTCCATGGCGGTGGTGGCGGGGATCGCTTTGGTGGCGGTGGACGACCCGACGGCGGAAGAGGCGAGCGCCTCGAAGAGCGCGGAGGAGGTGGCGGGCGCTTCTCGAGCGGCAAAGGGCGAGTTGATGGTGGAGGCGGCAGCCGTTTCGAAGGCGGCGGTGGCGGTGGTCGCTTCGACGAGCGCAGTGCGGGTGGCGGTGGTCGCTTCGACGAGCGCAGTGGGGGTGGCGGTGGAGGCTCCTCGCGCCGTCCCAAGGGCGCGCCGTCTCGCTTCGGCTCCATCGGACGCGAGATGCAGGCCGCGCTGCACGAGGGCGAGGACGTGGACGGCGGCGTGCGCGTCGACGAGGATGGCATGGTGTACGAGCTCGCGGACGGGAGCGTGCGCTATTTCCAGGATGAGGGTCGCAAGTACCCTTTCACCGCTGGCCCTGAGGCGCTGCCGCTGCTGCGCGGCCTGCTCGCCACCAACGTGCGCGTCAACCAGCTCAGCCGAGAGCGCATCGAGGCGACCGGCGACGTGGAGGCCATGATCCGGCACGGCGAGGCGCTCTATGTGGACAAACCCACCATGAAGTCCTCGAGGGGCAAAGGGACTTGGTCTGATGATGAGTACGCACACCCAGGCCTTCAGGCCATCTACCTGCGCCTCAAGTCCCTCCAGCGCTTCACCGAGTCGTGGGCCCTGTACGAGCGCGCCGCGCGCTGCGGCGTCTTGGATCGCTACCTGACGCGTCCCGGCGGTGCCGGTGCCGGTGCCGGTGCCGCTGGCGGCGCTGCCACGGGCGTTGGGGCCGGGGCTGCCACGGGCGTTGGGGCCGGGGCTGCCACGGGCGTTGGGGCCGGGGCTGCCACGGGCGTTGGGGCCGGGGCTGCCACGGGCGTTGGGGCCGGGGCTGCCGCGGGCGTTGGGGCCGGGGCTGCCGCGGGCGTTGGGGCCGGGGCTGCCGCGGGCGTTGGGGCCGCAGGCGATGGGGCTGCGCCCCCGGCGCGTCTGCGCGTCGCTGCCCTCGGCGGCGGTCCGGGCTATGAGCTGCTCGCCTTCGAATGGTTTCTCCAGTTTTGGGCAGCCGTTGGGCGCGGCACGACTGACGAGCAAGCGGCGTGGCTGCTCGGATCGAGTTTCGTCTCTGGGTCGAGCTTCGTCACTGGGTCGAGTTTCGTCACTGGGTCGAGTTTCGTCACTGGGTCGAGTTTCGTCACTGGGTCGGCAGGAGCCGAGGACGCCGTAGCCAACCTCGCTCGCGAGCGCATGAACCCCCAATTCGGCAACGCGGGCGCGGTCGACAGCGCGCTCACCCGCGCAAAGGAACGGATGCAGTCGCGCCTCACGAACACCCTCGCCGCTGAGCCCGCTGCCGCTGACCTTCGCCGCCGCGATGCTGCTGCTGGCATCGTGATCTTTCGACGATGTGAGCCAGACCATCAAGCAGAATTCCTCTTGGTTCAGTCGAGAACCGGCGGTATGGGGTGGACACCACCGAAAGGCAGGTTGAACTATGGAGAAAATGAGCTCGACGGAGCAAAGCGAGAGACGATGGAAGAGACTTCTCTGGAGGAGCTGACGGGCTACACGTTCTTGAACAACAGTGCCCAACCGACACCCATTTTTCGCACGTCTTATTGGGACAGCAAGCGCAAGAGCAACAAGACGAGCGTCTATTTCTTAGCCGAGTACGTTTCAGGGGCACAGATCACCATTGAAGCTGGAGAGATCGCAGACTACGTGTGGATCTCCGCCGCCCGTGCCAAGAAACTCATGAATTACCCGGAAATGAGTCAACTGATTGATGCCGCCACGGCTGCAATGGCTGCCATGGAGACCGGGCCCCCACGCGCACCAGAGGGCGCCTTCGCCACCGTAACCACTTCCTTGCCGCCAGCGCCCCCGCCGCCTCCCGCAGCGGCCGCCGAGGCTGGCGTAACCGCCTCCCGTAACCACTTCACGTCCGCCGAGGCTCGCGCCGCGCCCGCTTCGGCGCGTACGATGCCGCAGCTGCCCGCACTACACCTGGTGAGCCTTGACTTGCAGCCTTCGTGGGAGCCGTACGTGAAGGCGCTGCGCGGTCCCAGCTCATCGGCGACGTATTCGTTCGCGCAGTGGGACGCGCACGCGGGAGTGGCGGTGCTCGCGGCGAGCGCGCACGCGGACGCAGCGTGCGATGGACTCGAGGTCTGCCTTATCTCAAATGTGCTCGTCCATTGCACCGACGAGCCCACAGCCGATGTGCTGGCGGCCCTGCTCACGACGCACGGCGTGCATGCCATCCTGATCAACGAGCGTGGTGTTGAGCAGAAGATGGTGGAGATGCTCACGCAGCGCGGCGTGGTCGTCGTTCGACTGCTCTCGCAGAGCGCTGGGCGTGACGACCGCCAGCTCCTCGTACTGCCACCCGGAGCGGCGCCGCTGTCTCCGGGCTTGTCCGAGGGGGGCGCGCCCGTACCTGTGCCCGATACGGCGCGTCTACAGGATGGGCCCGAGGCGGGGTGTGCTCAGGACGGCGCGCTCACCACGGCGCACCCCCTCCCCCCTCCCCACTCCCCACAGGACGGCGCTCATGACGGGTGCCGCGCGCCTACCGAGCGGAGCGTCTTCCCCAATGTGCCCTATGAGGAGGCCAAGCACGGAGGAGGGGGAGGCTGAGCGGCAGGTGAGAGCACCGTGGTGAGCGCCGCGTGCGTGACGTAAGTGGCGCGCGCTGGTGAGAGGGCGGAGGGGCCGTGCTCAGGACGGCGCTCACGGCGCGCTCACGATGCGCTCACCACGGCGCGCTGGTGGAAGGGCGGAGGTGAGACGCTTTACTTTACGGCTACGGCGGCGACAGTGACAGCACTACTTACTGCTCCGTGCCCGGACGGGAACGCGAAGCGAACTGTGACGCGCCGGCGCGGGCACGCCGTACCGCGTGGCGGGTGCATCTCCCCGGGCGCGCTGTACCGGGCGCATCTTCCCAGGCGCGCTGTATCGGGCGGGTGCATCTCCCCGGGCGCGGCAGGAGGAACGGTCAACGGAAGGCCGAACCGCGAAACGCGCCGGGAAGCGACGCGAATAGCGATCCTTCCGCGTCCGGACTCCGGTCCGCGCCGGTCCGCGCGCGGCGTGTCTGATCCGCGGAAATAAAGCCCGGCCCGGCCGGTCGTGAAGCTTACCGGTACGCCGTACTAGTACCCCCGCGCCGCCGTGCGAAAATACGTATTACGTTTTAGCGCCGCCCCGCCGCCGGCCCCCTGCGCCCTGGCGAGCCGTGGTCCGGACGTACGGTGTGAATGGGTGCTGATTAAGTGTGTCGACCGTGTCGCGTGTACCGCCGTGGTACGGTAGTATACCGTAGCAACGTTTCGTCGGGGCGTAGTACATAGTAGCGGTACGGTAACGACGTTTTTCACGCCTCACGGCCTAGCGGCCCCTAGCCGCGTGGCCCATCTCCCGTGCCGACTCTACACTCCGCACCACTGCCACACTGCTCTCGGGGCGGTGCGGGGCCGTCCACGCCTGGCCCCATCCCATCCAGCACACATCTCCATCCATGCATCCATGCATGCACACTGGGACTCTGGTGTTCGCATCTCTTCTCGCGACTCGCGTCGCCGCCGCGGCGGTGCGGCTATGCGTGATTGCGGTTGCGCAGACCGTGCGCTCGAAGCTCCTCGACGGTTCCGGTAGACATCTGGACGCCCGAGACGACGCTCCCCTTCCACAGCCCGTGACGCCGCCCTGGGCCAGAGCCAATGAGAGTCACGCGCGCGCGCGCGCGCCACGGTGCGAACTGGCACACGCACCGCGGTGGGTACACCCGCCTCGCTCAGCCAAAGTTCGTCCACCCCCCTGCACTGCCCGCCGCCGGGGCGTCCCCAAAGGGTTTCGAGTCCCCGAAGGCAGCGGACAAGTCGGCCAACGCACTCCCGCTGGCAGCGGCCGGCGCCGGCGCAAAGGCCGCCATCGAGCCGAAAGGGTCGGCGCCGAAGGCCGGCGCCGCCGGCGGTGCCGTAGGAGTCGAAGAGCCGAACGGGGCGCTGCCGAAAGCACCGCCGAAGGGGTCAGCGGCGGAGGCGGGCGCAGGCGCGAACGCACCACCGAAGGGGTCACTACCAAACGCAGCGGCGGGTGCAGGCGCGTCGGCAGGCGCGCCGGCAACGGGTCGTCTGCGCCCGCCGCTCGGAGGCGCGCCGAGACCCCCCGGAGGCGCGCCGAGAGCGATGAGCCCTCCTCCGGCGGCCGGCGCCGGCCTTGGCTTTGAGCTTCCGGAGCCGCCCACACCGCCGACCGAGATCTTGATGGAACCCGAGAGAGACAAATCCTTAGCCGGTGGCGGAGGCTCGCTCGCGACCTTGGCCGCCTCCACCTCGTTCTTCAGCCGCTTCACGTGGTCCTGCAGCGTCACGTTGAACTCGAAGGCGTCGCTGCGCTCGAGGAACCCGATGCCGAGGAAGGCGGAGCGTCCAGAGCCATCGGAGACGCGGAGCACGAAGTAGCGGGAGCTATCAACGACGGGCTCGACCGAGAGCTCAGGCTTGTCGTTGTCGAGAGGGCACTGAGCAAAGAGGGTGCCGGTATTAGGGTCGATGAGCTTGATGGTGCATTGCTTGCCGAGGGCCACGATCATGACACGGCCAGTGAAAATGTGGTTGGTCTTCGGCCAATCTGCGCACTGCCAGCCGGCCGTCGACGGCCGCGGCGGCAGCTTGTACACCTGCGCCGTGTTGAGCACCGAGAGCGTCTGCTCCACGGTGTCCGCAGCGGATAGATCACCGAAAAGGTCCTGCATCGTCGCTGGCCCTCACACGGAGCTTGACAAGTTTCTAGTCTTTCTAGTTTGCGGCTTTGCTCGACGAAAGGACCTCTCTTATCTCAAGCATGATGCAAAAGCAAGACACAAAGTCAAGTCACGGTAAAGGCTTAAAGAGCTTGCACGCGCGCGCGCGAGTCGTTATTTATCTCTCACCCATGATGGTACATGTACATTCTCAGAACTCTCCGAGTGTGCTCCCACATGTTACAGGTCAGAGTGTTTGACCGACGAGAACAATCATCGAGGCGACGGAGTTGTCGTGACGAAAAGTGCAAGGATGAAGCTGCCGCCGATGACGACGGCCGTCGCGAGGCAGCACCCTGCAAATCTGAACGGATCGTCGGTGACCCAGCTCAGCGCCTCCTTTGCGTGCAGGTAATACGCAGCGGCGCCGTTCTTGGGATTTTTCGCGCGTGCTGCTGGCGCGCCCGTCTTCGGAGACGCTGGGCGCGGTGCGCTTGGTGGTAAGGAGAGCTGCTCGTCCACGAACTGACTTAACGCTTCGAAAGTGCGCTCGCCGCTGTAATCGGCGAGGCGCTCGCCACCACGCAAGAGAACGAGCGTCGGGTAACCCTTGATGTCGAAGCGAGTCGCCAGGCCAGAGTGCTGCGTCGCGTCGACGCGTCCAATGTGCACGCGCTGTGGCGACGCTCGATGGTAGTGCTCGGCCAAACGCTCAAAGTCTGGCGCCATCTTTTTGCAGTGCCCACACCATGGAGCGTAAAAGAGGATTAGCCACGCAGACTTGGGCTCAGCCGTCTTGTCAAAATTGAGTGCCGTGAGCTCATGGACCTCACTGAAACGTTGCCCATGGACCTCACTGAAACGTTTCCCGAAAGAGTCGCCCAGCGAGAGCGGTAGTAGCAAGCCCAGCACGAAGAGGGCGTTCATCATGTGCAAAAGGGGCGCCGCCTTGCGATCTGGATGCAGGCCCAGAGACCCAGTAACAGGGAAGGATGTCGGCCCTCGGGTACCGTTCGTGGGCCCTCTCGGCCAGACACGGACAAGTCGGAGAGTCGCCTTTGCGCTTTGCGAGAGTGCACTCCCGTGAATAAAACCGTTCCCAAGAGAGTCAAGTCAAGTCAAGTCCAGTCAACATTCGAAAGGCTTCCGTATGGTCTGTCTGTTATTTATGAATATACCTGACTTGAGTCGGAACATGCCTCGCTGCGCGCAACTCCGGAACAGTCACGGAACACCACACGCGCCCCGAGCGGCAAGCCGCAAGCGGGACGGGAGCGCGCGGGCGGCATTCCGCGTGTTTGCCGTTTGTTTGCCGGTTCCGCGCGCCGCAAACGCCAAACGTTTTCGCCAGTTACAGTGTTACAGTCCACGACACGGTTCTCGCAAATAGCCAAAAATCGCAATGCCGAGTGGAGGACTGATCCTGCCGGCACGGTCGTGCGGTCGACGGGTACCGGTAACGGTCAGTATCGGTGGGTTCTGCATTGCGCTCCTCAGATCCTTATATCATGAATTGCTCACATGTCGACATGTGCACACCGCATGCCATGTGGGGTCCGGAACGCGCTATCACGCCATCGATCTCGCGCGATCTCATGGAGGAAGATGTGCCAGTGCTCCGCGAGTCAACCGTGCGCGAGCCTAGCGACCACGCGCTGATCCACACCGGAGAGAAGGCGCGCCCTTCACGCACCCCGCAGATTCTCATCTACCGTGACGAAACCTATAGTATCGCCAGTTGGGGGCAGCGCATGCAGTCGGCCCTTGCAGGCAGAAGGCCGCATCACTCGGGCTTGCGGCACGAGTGAATGAAGATGAGATGGTATCCAAACTGCTCACGGCGCAAGTGGGGAGACTGTCACAGGTTGCAACGCCACCACTCGCGGTCTCGAGAGGTGTCATCGGGAGGTGTCATCGGGAGGTGTCATCGGGAGGTGTCATCGGGAGGTGTCATCGGGAGGTGTCATCGCGGCGAGCGTGGCGGGCGGAAGAGCGCACGTCAGTCCGTACGGGTCCATGCACCATGCCAGGCTCCGCCGTGAACACGACGTTGTCGAACTCTTTCACCACTGCGGAGACACTCGTGCAACAAAGGGTCAGCAGAGGGCGCGTGCTGAGCAGTGTGAGATGGTCCGAGGCGGTGCGATACTTTTGCCGCGCGTGAAAAAGCCGAGATCGCCGCTCTTCAGCCGCGAGGGGCACACGGAGCTCTGCTTCGCTCGCGCAGCGAATTTTTCAGGACTGTTGGCAATATCCTCCTTCCACTGCTCCATCTGCCTCAGTGTTGTCTCATCAAAGCCCTTGACGAGGATGTGCGAGGCGCGGGCTACCCTAAGGTCGATCATCCTCTCAAAGGAGCGCTTCAGCGTGTCGAGGCTGAACCCTTCAAAGTTCCCTTGCATCGCAGGCAACTCCGCGCGTAGGTATGATCGATCGCTGTGACCAAGCTGCTGCTGGAGGACAGGAGCTGCGCTGAGCGTGAAAGCAGATGCCCCCCCCGAAAGTAGTAATGTCGTGACCGTAGCAAGCTGCATGGCTGACAACGGAACGTGCACCCACGGTCACCGAATGGGCCGATCCCGCCGGTACAGCAGGAAAGCCGGACTTCTACGAAATCTCAGTTCACACCAACTGAAACTTCGCGTTCACACGCGATCCGCGATGTGAAAGCTTTGATGAGCTCACGCAGGGGCAGATCCAGCTGCGGCGCAGGTCTTAGGGCCAGCCACACTACCGACCAGCCCTCGAGTTCCCTCGTGCCTCGCCCTCGAGACGCACTGCAGCACTGCACACATGTGGAGAGAGCTTGATGGCAGGCTTGTGGGTTCAAGCGCGCTATAATTTTGCGATTCACACGAAACGGAAAACGGTGCGCGCCGGCGGCGCGCGCGCGGGGCGCTGATTCGCGCTTCAGCGTTCAGGGGCGGTGGCGCGGCACATGCCTCTCCCTTCTACCTGGAATGTCCGGACAATATCGCACCCCCCCCTGGCTGGCACTGCCGCGGCCGTGCCTGTGCCTGTGCCAGGAGCCCACACGCCTCTCCCTTCTCCTCCTCGGCCTGATCAGAGTGGTCGAGTGGCTCCACATCAAAGGAGCGCGCCAGGCCAGAGATGCAGAATGCTACTCGAGGCGCCGTGATCACCGGCTGCACGGCGACTGCTGCAGTGCCCTCCGTCTCGCGTGCCGCTCCCAAAGCGACCACGGCGCAGCCTGCAAAGACGACGATGTTGCCTAGGATCGCAAGGGCGTTGGTGGGCTGGCCAAGGATGACTATGCCGAGGACGGAGGCGAAGAAGATCTCAATGGTGCCTAGGATGGCGGCGACGGCAGCTCGAACGTGCTGCACACTTGTAATCAGGGCGAGCTGCGCGCTCGTGATCGCGGCGCAATAGCCCAGCAGGAGTGACCAAGCAGAGCCTCCTTCTGGTCGATGCAGCTGCGCCCAGTGCGGAGTCTGCTCGAGGCAGACGGCACACACAGCGAGCGTGAGGGGGGAGAGGACAGAAAGGACCCACATGGCCGCCGAGTTGACCATCGCGCCCGACACGTTGTTCATGGCGAGGTAGCGGCACACAACAGTATAGGCTCCGACAAAGACGCCGCCTAGCACGCATAGGAACACGCCGAATGGGTGGATAGGCCTGGCACCCTTGCGTGCGGCAAAGAGCCATGAAGGCTGTGAAATGATGATGACGCCACCGACGGTGATGGCTGCGCCGACGAGCTCGGCGAGTGAAACGTGCTCAGATTTGTCCAGCATCCTCGAGAACGCCATCGTCGAAAGTGCGTAGACGCCGGTGAGGATGCCAAATGTGTCTGCAAAGTCCACGTAGCTATTCATTGCAACCATAAACGAGAGAAGACACACAAAATTGAGGGTGCCATTTGCAACCAAAATCAAGCGCAGCCTGCTGCTGGTCCGGAAGAACATGACTGGCACGAATTGGTCGCCCTGCGCCTTTGCAATGAGCCCGTTTAGTGTCCACGCAAGAATGCCTCTTGCAAAGATGAGCGTGCCCTCGGTGATGCCCACCATCATTACCTCCTTGGCGAAGAGGCTGGCTATAGAGAAGAGGAAGGCACTGGCTAGATTGAGCGCCGCGCCCAGCGTAGGATTCGCTCTCGCTCTCTCCTTCATGAATTCGATCTCGCTCTCTGCTTCATGAAGTGGCGAAGCCGGGGCGCTTGACTACCCCGCTCGCGCGAAGCGAATCCATGTTGAAAAATGCGAGCACCTTGTCGTTGAGCGGTACAACTGAAAACTGTTAGAATGGAGGACGAAGTGAATGTTTTCATAGGTGGTTCAAGGGTCAGGAAGTTGACCTTTCGCTGTGAAAGCAAGAACCACACGTCGCCGCCGCTCGGAGCCATGCCCAACCACGGTGCCGTCAACCCTAACATGCCTGCGGGCACGCACAACTCGGAGGGTGTCAACATCGATTTGTACATCCCGCGCAAGTGGTGAGCAGCCAGCCTCTGGCGCACGACTGGGGCGGCCGGCTGTGGTCTGCGGGCTGTGAGCGGCACTCGGCAGAGACCTTGCCTGAGAGGCTGCCTCTCTGCGCACTAACTGAGGAGCGAGATGGATCAGTCACGGGATGCCTGAGCGGTCTCCCTCGATCCAGGCGTGAGAGCTCACTGGACGGGAGCTGACCCGTCCCCCGCGCGCACGGGAGCAGCCATCGGCAGGCCACGCTGCAATGCGTCGCCCGCCATGGCAGCCCTTTGCCTAATCGCCTGCGTGCTTGCCCCTCGTGCTCGCAGCTCTGCGACCAACCGCCTGATCGAGGCCAAGGACAAGGCCAGCATTCAGATCAACATTGGCCACGTCAACGCTGATGGCGTGTACACCGGTGAGTTCACCACGATGGCGCTGTGCGGCTTCATCCGCTCCATGGGCGAGGCGGACGGCGCCTTGGACCGCTTGTGGACGAAGTGCTACGATGACGCCGGCTCCAAGATCTAAAATTACCTGGCGGCCTGCCTGCAAGCACAGTACCAGATCTAGCTTGGTATCCGTGCGTGCCGGCGGGGTCACCCCTTCGTCTGCGAGCGCATGTGTGAACTGTCGTTCATATGATAACTATGGGATGCCTACACACTCGGAGCGTCCCCTTACGTACGTGTGAATTAGGAATCATTAAAAAAGCCCGCATGCTCGAGCCCGGTGTTGCGGCACACATCTCACATGGCACGTGGCGGAGAACAAGTGATTAACAACCCGGGTGGAGAAACAACGTACATTACGGCGCGTGGTTCCCTCGATCCGGAGGTCCCCCCGACGCGGCCGCGGGGCACGGGCCGCGGCGGCCGGCACCGTCGCGCCTCGCGGCGTGACCCGTCAGGTCTTGAATCCGGTCCGCGGACCGCGGCGCCATGGCGGATGGCGGCGTCTCGACACGCTGCGCGTCGCACACGCGTCCGCTTCGCTGTGCGCACTCCGGCAACACTTCGCGCAACTGGGATCACCGTAGGATCACCGAGAGCTCGCCCGGCCGATGCGCGGCGCCTCAATTGGTGGCCGGCTTGGTGGCAGTCATCATGCCGTACTGCATCAGGCCGTTGGTGAAGGCGCGGTGCATGATCTCGAGGCACCACGCGTCGCGGATGACCTTCCACCACAGCTTCGGCCGACGAATGACCGGCCACGGGTCCCACACCCCGACCCAGACCGAGTGACGCCATGCCGGGATCGTCTCAGTGGCCCAGTCGGCCGTCACGATCTTCTGCAGCTTGCCGGTGCGTTGCATGATGCGCCCGTACTCCTCGATCGAGATGAAGTACGGATGTGTCCACTCGCCGTACAGGTAGTCGAGCGTATCGCGCTCCTTGGGCGTGAACGGCTTATCGCCCTCCTCGCGCTGGCACCACGTGGCGATGACGATTCGACCGCCAGGCTTGAGCACGCGGGCCATCTCCTCTACGTACTTGACCTTATCGGGCATGTGCTCGCCGGACTCACACGCCCAGACGAGGTCGAAGGTGTTGTCCTCGTACGTCATGTCCAGCGCGTCGCACACCTCGAACTTCGCGTTGCTCACGCCCCGCTCTGCGGCCAGCGCCGTCGCGCGCCGTTGCTGCTCAGGCGAGATGGTGATGCCGGTGACCGTCGCCTTCGGAAACTTTTTGGCAATGTACCGGCTGGTGCCGCCGATTCCGCAGCCCACGTCGAGCACCTTCAGGGGCGCCTGCGCCTGCGAGAACTCGAGCATCTTGTCGATGAAGTCGTACTTGGCCTCGATAAAGTCCTTGCCGCCGTAAAACGGACCCTTGCGCTCCTTCTCGCCGTAGTAGCCCAGGTGAATGTGCTCGCCCCAATAATACTCGAGGATGCCCTCGGAGGTCCAAGCGTCGTACTCTCGGCCGACCGAGTTCGCCTCCTTGTCGTACACGCGTGAGGGCGTGTTGAGCACGCGCGCGAGCCACGCAAAGGCCAGGGCAACCACGGCGCAGACGGCTCCTGCGCAACGAGCAGTGGAGGCAGCGCGAGTCGAATGAGTGAGATGCCGACGATAGCCGCAGCTCCGACACATGCAGCTATCTGGGCAGATAGTGACGCGCGCATACCGAGCATGCCGCGATTGGCTAATGCGAGTGGCGCCGCGACAAACTGAGCAACGCCCATAGTCAAAGTCGTGGTGCGAGGAGAGCTCAGCGACACGACCGGCGGAGTGCCGACTTTGTGCTGAACCGTGAGCGATCGCCTGAGCGGCGCGGTCGCGAGGAAGGCGTCCGCCGCCAGTGGCAGCAGCGCTACGAGGAGGGAGGAGCGACGCATTACGAGATGCCTCCTGGCTTGTGACAGTTCTTCGACTTCACCTTCATTCACAAGTCATGTCAGGTCAAGTCAAGTCAAGTCAAGAACCAAACAACAAACGATAATTGGGGCGATTGCTTGTCCGTCAGTCAGTAAGTTACACCGGTACACTACGTCTACGACACGATCAACACAGTAAGCGTGTGATCTGTGAAGCTGTGTGAACACCAGAGAGCATCATCAGTGGCGCGGACCAATGATGTTCACTTGCCTGTACATAAAAGTGGTGCTCGGCGTGGTGGCGGCATGCGCGCGCGCGCTACACACGTGGGCACACCGCTCTCCTCGCGTGAGCGTTGAGGCCCTCGTGCGGTGGCGAGGCGAGCCGCTGAGCGAATCCCGGCGGGCACTCGAGGGAAATCGGCCCACTCACTCACTCACTCACTCACTCACTCACTCACAGACTCACTCACTCATGATCTCGACCGGCGAGATCATATAATATTTTAGGCTGCTGCTCGCAAAAGGGACAGAGGATTCCCGGCGTTAAAAATGCTGCGAGGCGTGCAGCGACGCCCGTTCACCGCCGGCTTGGCGAAAATCACACGTGAGGCTTCGTGCCATATGCCGCTTCAACAACGACTCGCTATATCTCAGCCATCGAGCTCATTGAAGAGCTGTCGGATCCATCACGGCTGTCAGCGACGACAACTCTGCACGAAGCCCACGCCAGCCTCTGCGGAGGGCACAGCAGCATCCAAGGCAGGGTCGGAAGCGACTGGAGTGGCAGCTGGCGCAGCAGCCGGTGCGGTTGCGTCTCCCACCGTCGCCGAGCCACTCCTCGTTGCGAAGGATTGGCTACACTTCGGCGTGGCAGTCGGGGTCCTCTACACGCTCAACAACGTGCTGACCAAGGGCATGGCCGCCGCGGACATCAAGTTCCCGCCGTCGCTCCTAGGCATGTTCGGCATCCTCGGCGGTCTCTGGGGGCTGAGCGCAAGCGGCAACCTTGCCGCAGCCGAGAGCATCGTGGCGGCGGCGGCTCCAGCGCTCAAGTGGGTAGGACGCTACTTGCCGCTCTTCTACGTACCCGCGCTCGTCGTCCTTCCGCTCGCCGTTGAGGCGCTCTCGAGCTCGGAGCTGAGCAAGATTGGCATCGTCTTGGGGCTCGGCATGCCCTTTTCTCTCTTCTCGGCAGGTGTCATCGTGCTCGGCATCCGTAGACTCGCTTCTGTGGCGCTGCTGCCGGTGTCGCCGGTGCCAAAGCCGGCGCCGTTTACGATGCTGCATCTCGTGACGTGCGCGGCCGTCGCGCTCGGCTCGGCCGCCGCGCTCTCGCAAGCCACGCCCGGCTCCGACCTCGGCTTCTATGCCCAGCAGCTTCATCTGCTCGCCTGGACTGTCGGAGGCCTCATCTTCGGCTCCATCCCTCCTGCTCTACTGGCCCCGCTGATGCCACACCCTGTGGTGGCTACCGCCGTGTGCGCGACCATCGGCGTCGCGTGCGCGGGCCAGCTGACCGGCGAGGGCTACTACACGACGCTCAAGACCTACCTGACCAAGGGCAAGGATGGCAAGCCAAAGGGCTCCGGAGACGTCCTCATGAGCTTCCTAGGCGTGGTCGTTCTCACGTTTGGGTTCCATATCTATGGGCAACGCGCGCTGCTCGTGCGCCATGCCGCGGAGATTGTTGGCTGCGCCGCCATCTCCTCGCTCCTCTCCATGCTCGTCACCGCCTCGGCGGCGCGCGCTCTGGGGCTCACACCGGATCTGACCCTTGCGCTCGTTCCACGTTCCGTGACGGTGGCGCTTGCGATGCCTATTGCACAGCAGCTCGGCACGCCCGAGAGCAACATCCCCATCTGTGCCGCCTCCGTCCTCGTCACCGGCCTCGTCGGGGCCGTCCTCTGCCAACGGCTGCTCACTCTCGGCGGCTTCGTCGACCCCCTAGTTCGAGGCCTCGCCACCGCCGCCTCTTGCCACGGGTTCGGCACGGCCGCGCTGGCCGCAACCGAGCCCGCCGCGCTCCCCTTTGCGGCACTCGGCTACGGCCTGACGGGCATCGCTGCATCGCTGTGGGCAGCAGTACCCGCGGTGCAATCCATGCTCAAGGGCCTTGCGGGCAAGCACGACTCCGTGTGAGCCGACCAGGCTGTGGGACCAGCAGAGCCACCACACAGAACGGGCCCCCGTGTGAGCCTGCGTGTGTCCGGAGCGATGGGCGGCGTGCCTGACTCGGCGGTCTGACGTCTCGCGCTGTTGACGCCCGACAAGGGCGATGCATGTACGACGACTGTGCGGTGACGTGCGTGATGGTACCCGATGGCGATGCCGTGCGGACAATCCCGTGCTGCGACCTGCGTGCAGGTCGTTGCGCGTATAGTCTATAGACTCCGTAATACTAACGAATATATAGATCGAAATTTTAAGTGAACCCTCCGACAACCCGAGTCCCGACCGGAAGGCAACGGAACGTTGAAGCGTCATGTTTTAAATTCGCGGCCCGCGCGCGCGCCGACGGGCGGGATCGAAGCACCGAACGGAACGGGCAAGCGAAACCCAAGCGCCATCTTACGATCTTTACTCGCCAACGCCGAGGTCGAGGCCAAACGGCGTGCCCGCCTCGATCTCGGCCGCCTCGAGCCACTCGCAAAACTCTGGGAAGGAGATGTGGCCGCCACGGTTCTTGTCGATGACGTCGAAGTCCGCAGCCGAGGCGTTGCGTAGGTTGATGAACGGCGCCCACGTTTCGCCTGCGGCGCGCGTCATGGGCAGCGCCTTCTCCCACTCGTCGCGCTGGATGCGGTTGTCCGTTTCGATCGGCTTCTCGTCGAGCGTGTCGCGCTTCACCTTGCCCTGAGCCACCAGTTCGTTGGTGCTGTTGTCGATCAGGTTTGCAAACACCTCGTACCACGTCGCGTAGATGCGGAGGTATGAGATGAGCAGCCGGAATTCGGGCCTGGTCACGTAATCGTCGTCATCGAGCCCCGCTTTGCCTTTGCCTCCGCGCGCGTCCGAGCTGTCGCGTGCATCGCTGAAGGCCCAGATGTACGATTTATAGAAGCGATGGTACAGCTTTGTGGCCATGGCCCCCTGGCCAAAAGTCTTGCAGTGCCCCCCCAAAGTGATCAGAATGCCGGCGCCGCACTCGGCGAGCGAAATGTAACCGTTATGGTTCGCATCGAACCGATCAAAGAGAACCTGGCGCATTCTCGCATGCTCCTCGTTGTCCTTCTCCGCGCAGTCGAAGCTCTGAAGGAACGTCGCGAGGGGCCCTGGGATTCGTCTCCAAGAGGACTGGTCCTCGCGTCGCCACTTGGTCTCGCCAAAAGGACTCATCCTGAAGCGTGCGCTAGCCTGCACAACGCCGCGAACTTTGCCCCATGAGCCGCCCTTGCGCTGAAGGGCCTCCATCTCCAACCGCTCCGCGTCCGTAAGCTGCCCAGCCGCCTGCCGCCTGCGCAGCTCGGCCAGCCGCGCCGCATCGTCGCTGTTCAAGCCTCCGGAGCCGTTGCCTCCAGAGCCGTTGCCGTTTGCACCGTAGATCCCTTGTTGCTTGCGCTGAAGGGCCTCCATCTCCAACCGCTCCGCGTCCGTGAGCTGCCCGGCCGCCTGCCGCTTGCGCAGCTCGGCCAGCCGCGCCGCTTGTTGCTTGCGCTGAAGGGCCTCCATCTCCAACCGCTCCGCATCCGTAAGCTGCCCAGCCGCCTGCCGCCTGCGCAGCTCGGCCAGCCGCGCCGCATCGTCGCTGTTCAAGCCTCCGGAGCCGTTGCCTCCAGAGCCGTTGCCTCCGGCACCCCCTTGTTGCTTGCGCTGAAGGGCCTCCATCTCCAACCGCTCCGCGTTCGTAAGCTGCCCAGCCGCCTGCCGCCTGCGCAGCTCGGCCAGCCGCGCCGCATCGTCGCTGTTCAAGCCTCCGGAGCCGTTGCCTCCAGAGCCATCACCTCCGGGACCGTTGCCATACTTGGCGCGCCGTGCCGAGGCGCTGCCCCGCGCCGTTCCGAGCGGCTTCTTGGGTGGGACTGCTGCCTTGGGCGGTTCGAAAGCCTCAAGGTCCTCCAATTGCATGCGAAGCCATTCCATCACCTGCAGCTTGTGCGCCTGCGTGAAGCGCTTCTCTCCGAGCAGCACATCGGAGTCCCACAGGATTCGTTGGAACGCCTTGACGCGACGAGTCTCATACTCTGCCAGCTCACGCCATCGGCGCAGCTCTAAGCGCAGCTTCACGGGGTCGTTCGGGTCGTCCCCGGGCTCCAAGCCGAGCGAGACGCGATCCTTCGTGTCGAGCGCGGACGGCTGCGCGATCAAGCCCGGCGGGACCATCCCGCCCTTGAGCTGCATCAGCCGCTCGGAGGCCAGGGCGCCACGCGCGCGGTCCTTCCAGCGCGCGTTCTCAGCCTGGAGCGTCAGGATTGTGCGCTCGAGCGCCTCGCAATAGGTCTTGGTCTCGTGCACCCTCTGGTGCGCGCCTTCGAGCGCCCCCTCCGGGTACTTTGACAGCAGCTCGCCGATCTTAATGCGGGCCGCGATCAGATCATCCTCGGTGCGCCGCTTGGCCTCGAGGACATCCTCCAAGTGGCGCTCAGTGCTCTCGATGGCCGCGCGCGCTGCCGCACTTTGGCTCTTAAGCGCCCCAGTGCTCTGCCCAAGATACTCATCGTACTGGCGCTGCAACGCCTCAAACGCCCGCTGGGTCGATTTCAGCGACGCCTCCGTCTCATACAGCCGCGTACGAGTCGCATCGAGCTCCAAGTACGTTGCGGAGAACTGCTGAGCTGTACTGCGATCCTGCCACTGTTTCTTCTCGAATACTGCCGCTTTCAGCGATTGCGCCGCCGCCTCGCTCTGCCGCAGTGCAATATTCAGGTCCTGCTCCACCTTCTTGCGCAGCTCCTTTTGTTGAAGGGCTGCCGCCTTGGCCTCGGCGGCTGCTGACTGCTCAGCGATGTAGAGCCGCTTCCACTGTGCGGCGATCATGCGAGTGCGGCGTGCCACCTCTCGCCAAGCGACGTCCGTCTCGGCGTTCTCGGGGACATCGGGGGGCATGGAGGTCTCGAAACGAGAGTGAACGGGCATCGGGGCCTCGGGGGCGGTCAATGCCCTACTTGTAGACGTCATGACTCCTGGGGGACGATTTGTTGAACGTCCCGTTGCGGAAGCCGAAACATGCACTGGTCCACTCATGACGGCGTTTTTTGCCTGATCCCCTCCGCCAGAGAGTCGAGTGCGTTCTGTGTGTCCCGCTATTCACATTCACGCTTACGACCGTCGCGTTTGGGATTTGCTTGTCTTGACTTGACTTGTCTCCCGTGGGGCGGCGCCGAGCGGAGCGAGCGCCGAGAGCCCTCCCGACTCGATGGCCGAAGAGCGTCACATTGTCTCGTCCCTTCGCCACCATGCCGCCCTGGGCCACCACCTGACCCTCGCACGCCTGGTCATCGCTGTGCAGCAGCAGCAGCAGCAGCAGCAGCAGCAGCAGCAGCAGCAGCAGCAGCAGCAGCAACAGCAGCAGCAGCAGCCGCAGCAGCCGCAGCCGCCGCCTCCGCCGCCGCCGCCGAGCGACTCGCCACTCCTGCTCCTGCCGCCCGACCCAGCACTCAGCCACAAGCTCGCGCTTCCCGAGGTTGGCACGCCAGCGGCAGTGCGCCTCGCCGTCGCCGTGCACGCCCATGCGTGCGAGGCGTATGCCGCCCTGGGCCGCTGGGACGAGGTTGTTCGGCATGCGCGCCTCGGCCTCGAAAGCGTGCGCAACTTGCCTCGTGGCGCGAGGGCCAGGCTCGTGCAGTGGCGCGAGATCTACTTTGGCCACGCAGCGCTGCTCGGATCGGTGCGATGCGGAACCGCGACGGCCGAAAGCCTTGCCTCCTCGCGCCGCTCGCTTCTACGGCAGCTCCGTGACTTCTGTCGCCATCGCGCCACCACCATGGGCTCGGCCTCCGCCGCCGCCCCACCATCGTCGAAAGACCAACCGCCCGCCGTTGCGCTGCTCCGGCTGGCGGTCGGAGTTGCGGGAAGCCTCTCAACCTCCTCGTCGTCCACACGGACCCTTCACGACCCGACTGAAGCGTTGCAGACGCTGCTCGCGGCGCTTCGATGCGCGCTCGCCGAGCTGGGTGCCGAGGCGGGCACAGCAACGTCGTCGCCGCCACCGGCCGCGCTCGGGGGCTCGCAATCTCTCCCAGACGAGATTGCGCGCACCCTTGCCGAGCTCGGCCGCGCCGCAGAGCGATGGGAAGCGTCCGGTGCCAACGATGCATGCAACCAGTGCATGCACCCAGACCGAAGGGAAGCGTCCGGTGCCAGCGGCCACGGGCACGGCGCCACTCGTCTGGAGGATGAGAGCCACGATGACGTCGATGTTGACGAGGACGTCGAGGAGGATGTCGACGAAGTGCTTCTCCTCGCGCCGGAGCCAGGGACGGTGGTTACAGAGACGGTGTTCCCGCCTCCAGCCAAGCGCGCACGGACCGTCGCGGGGCTGCCGTCGGTGGTGGCCCATCCTCCGCCCGCCGCCGTGCGCTCCTCCAAGCGCCCGAGACGGCGCGAGGGCCTCAACAGCTGGCAGCCGACGCTGTGGATCTGCGGGGGCACGGCCGCCCTGCTCGTCCTCGCAGGCGGGGGGCCGAGCGCGGGCATCGACGCGTTGTGCCGAGCGCTGTGCCTGAGCGGCGCGTGCTTGCCTGGTGCGGTGACGGATGCTGCGAGGACTCGAGCTGACGACGCAGTGCTTGTACCGGTAGCTCTGACTGTGGATCTACCCGCTGCACCCAACGTGCCTCGCGTGGACGAGAGGATGAAGGCACTGGCGTGGGCCGTGTACGTGCATGCTCACTGCATCGGTCGCGTCGCCCTTCATTCCCATTCCGCCGCTGCCGCCGCCGCCGCCGCCGCCGCCGCCATCCCCGCCATCGAGCCCGCTGCTTCAATCGGCGGCGCTGCTGCCGTCGCCGCCATCGCCGCCAGCACCGCCACCGCCGCCAACGACTTCGTGCTCGCTTGCCAGTGCGACCGCGCGCGATCGGCGCTGCTGCTGCTTCTCGGACGTGCAGCCGATGCACGCGCCGCGCTGCTGGACGCGCCGTCGCGAGCGCTCGTCGAAGACCCTGTGCATGCAACCACGTGCGCCGTGGTGCACGCGAGCTGCGGCGAGCCGATGGAAGCGCTCGAGGCGCTGCAGCGCGCGATCAGTCTTGGGGGCTCGGACGGTGCGGTCGGCGCGTGGCTTCTGTACAACCTCCGTCGGTGCATGCAAGTGCTTACCACGGCGCCCTCTCCTCTCTCCCCACAGGTGCTGTCGGCGCGTGGCTTCTGTACAACCTACTCGCACACTATGACAGCGCGGCCGCGCACACGGCGGCCTCCGCCGCACAGCGTCACGCGGCGCGACGGGTGGCAGAGTTCCTGCGCGAGGCAGACTTTGAGGGAGCCAGTGGCGATCCGCCCGCCTCATGCGTCGCCGTGAGTGCCGCTACTGCCTCGTTGAGCGCCGTGGTGAGCGCATCCACGAGCGCCGAGGGGAGCGCCTCGGGAAGGTCGCCTGTGGGAAGATCGCCGACGGCTGTGCTGCTGCTGCATGAGCCACGGCGGGTGCTCACGCCTCTGGCGGCGCGCTACCTGTACGGTCGCGCGTGGCTCATATGCGGCGGCTGGTCCGAGTGCGTGCGCGAGCTGCGCGCGGTCCTCGAGCAGTCGCGCGCGCTCTCGCCCTTGCTCGCGTTTCTGCGCGTGTCTGAGACGGCGCTGCTGCGCCAGCTGGCTCTCGCGATGCTCTGCGATGGGCAAGCGCACGCGCTGCTCGAGCTGCTGCACATCTACGGCGTGCGGCACTCGGCTGCTCTCTCCGACCTCGTCGCCGATGCGCTCCTGTGTGAGTTTGAGCCCGCGCAGGCCCTCTCGGCCATCGAGTCGGCGCTCGAGACGCCGCGTGTGACGGCGCGTGTGACGACCGGGTTCGACACCAGCCACGCGCCGGCGGTCGCCCACACGCCGGCCGCCGCCCACGCGCCGACTGCGCCCCCGCCAAAGGCCTCGGCAGCAACCGACGCGGATTTGCGTCGCACCGAGCTTCGGCGGCGCAACAACCGCGCGTGCCTTCTCACGTGCATGGATCGCTTCGGCGAGGCGGAGGAGGAGCTCCTACAGTGCGTGCGGCTCGCGCCCACCGAATTGGCGCCCAATTTCAATCTGGCGCTGCTGCGCTGGCAGGTAGGCGAGAAGGATGCGGCGGCGGACGGCTGGCTTCGCTTCCGGCGGCAGCCGCTCGAGGCGCCGCCGAACTTTTACGAGGAGCTCGCGACGCGCTGGCAGCCGACCGGGATGCCGCCGCCACCCACCTCGCAGGTGAGCGGGCACGTCGATCCTCTTTCCGCGGCCACGCTGGACCGAGCCATGCTCCGCCACTGGGCTGCTTTCCGCAGCCGCAAGGCCATGGAGCTGCACTGGGGTCGCGCCAAGGATGGGCCCTGGCTGTGAGACGTCGCGCTCAAAGTGAGCTCAAAGTTGTGCTCATCCGCGCCAGATCGCGCAGAGTACTGACAAGTGAGAGCTGCGGGTCGTCATGGCATTAGTTGGGCCAGTGTCGCGGTAACATAGTCACGCGGTCTTCTTAAGACTTAGAGACGTCTAGCGGATGAGCGAGAGCGTGTACGGGTGATGTACCCCGAGGTACCCCCGTACTGGCGTACACTTGTGTTACACTAGTATAGCGGGCCTAGTGGCCTAGAGACAGACAGAGACACCCCACCGTCGCGGTTTCGTCCGGTGCGTCCGGCGTCTCGTCGGGGTCGGGCGATCTGCTCCGTGTGGCGCGGCGTGTCGGGTCGGTCGCCGCGGGCGGCGCCGCGCGGGGGCCCCCGCGGCGGCGCGCGGTCGCGGTTCCAGCTTCCACCGGTGCTGTGCGATATTCGCGTGTATGCGCTCCGCCGGACCGCGGGCGGCGTAACACGCGCACACGGATCGAGACACACGACAACGCTCTACACTTTCTCTACACTAGGTGGGTCGGAACAAGGCGAAAAGGGCGCATTCAAGCGAAACGCGAAAGCCCGAAAGGCGCATCCCCCGCGCGGAACCGAGCGAGCCGCGGGCGCTACTATTATTGCAAAGTGGTCGGGTGCCAATAATTGGCAGAGCCAGATCTGTGTTGGAGTGTTCTCAAAGGACCTGATGATGGTACTGCTGCTGCTGCGGCGGCGGTGGCGGCACCATCTGATGGAACTGCCTGGGCGCCGGCGCGCCGTGCGGCGATGCGGCGAACGCGGAGCCAGAGGCGTGCCCGTTGGTGTAGCCGCCGGGATGCCCCGCGTGCATGCAGGGCGACGCGCCGCCGTGGGGGGGGCCGTTGGTGTAGCCGCCGGAATGCCCCGCGTGCATGCAGGGCGGCGCGCCGCCGTGGGCGGCAGCTGCTCCATGCCAGGACGGCATGGGCGGCGGCAGCCCCATGCCAGGGCTCGCCCCATAGCCCGGGCTCGCCCCACAGCCCGGGCTCGCCCCACAGCCAGGGCTCGCCCCATAGCCCGGGCTCGCCCCATGCCAAGAATGCGAAGGTGGGCCGTCGCCGGAGGAGGGCGAGTCGAAAGGGGGCGGAGCCATCAGCGGCGGTATGTTCATCTGCGGCGGTATGTTCATGTGCGGTGGTACGTGCGGCGGTATGCTCATGTGCGGCGGCGGCGCCAAATGCGGAGCTGCGGAAAGCTGCAGCGCGTGCATCGCGTGCAGCTGCGACCCGATATGCGACCCGATGCTCTGCGTGAGGCGGGCCACCTCTCCAGACTTAACGAAGGGGTCCTCCTCCTCATACATCGAGTGTGCGGAGGGCAGAGGATACACTCGCTCTGGAAGCTGAGGTGCCAACGGCTGCAACCACGCGGCAGACGGGGTCGCCGCCGGCGAGGAGCGCCAATTCAACTTGCGCGCCTGCCAAAAGTGGACTGAGTCTTCCTGCTGCTGCCTGTCCGACGCGGACGCGAGGATTGCGGCTTGCAGCGTCGAACGCAGAGATTCCTCTTGCTGCACCTTTGCTGCCTTCTCCTCGAGTTGACGAACCTTGATCGTCCACTGCTCCTCGATGCGCTTCACCTCACCTGCCTTCTGCTGGCTCCACTCGCTTGCCTTCTGCTGCACCTGCTGCACCAGCTCGACCCTCTCGATCTCCTTCGCCTTCCACTGCTGGCGCTCTTGCTCGAAGGCCTGCCGCATCTTCTCGAGTTCGGCGCTCTTCGCCTCGAGCGCCTCGCGAAGCGCCTTCGCCTCGAGCGCCTCTTCCTCGAGTCGCTTCAGCTGCCTCCTATACTCTGCGTCAGACCTCTCTAATTTTCCGGTGGTACGCCGGAGCTGATCGAGCTCATCGCGGAGCTCAGTAGCCTCTAGCTTGATGGCCCTCTTCTCCTCCTCGATCACTATCAACTGCTCCTGCACCGCCTTGGAAGCCGGAGAAGCTCCTCCTGCAGAAGCTCGCGCTGCTTCTAGTTGCTCCTGCAGCTCCTGCACCTGCTGCTGAGCCTCGGCCTTCGCCTGCTCGACAGCCGCTGCCACGGCTGTCGAAATCGCCGCCTCGACGGCGGCCCCCCCGCCAGCAGCCGCGCGCGCTTCTGCTGCCTCTCGGGCGCGCTTCTCCTCGAGCAGCTTGCGCTCAAGCGCAATCTTCTCCTTGCCCTTCTTGCCTGCGCCCTCTACCGCCTTGACCATCTCCTTGTAGTCTACTTGGCCCGACTTGTCCTTGTCGAGCTTATCGAAGAGAGCGTTCATATGGGCGTCGCTCGCCGTGAAGCCAAGCGTCTTGAGTGCGGCGCGAAACTCCTTTTGGCTAATCGTACCCGAGGCATCCTCGTCCCACATCTCGAAGAGCGTCTTGAGCTTCTCGCCGTTGTCCATGATCACCTCCCGAAGGTTCTCGAGGTTGAGATGCTCGGTGCCGGCTCTTGGCATCTGACGACCGGTTTCGCTGCCCGCCGACGACGAGCCGCCCGTGCCAAGAGTGGCAGGAGATTCGGACATGTTCAAAACCATTGAAAATGTCTGAAGCTGACGTTTTTGTCGACAGGGATCGCCATTCATACTCGGGATTTCACTCGGGACATACAATTGTATTTGAGAAACGCACGCCTCCGAGGAGCTATTAGCACCCGACGTGCGACGAGGGGTGGTTTGGCCTCAGTGAGGGCAAGTCGGGTTACAGAGGAGGCCGCAGTCATCCTGCAGCTTCATGGTCTCGTCATCAAAGTACCATCGGTCGAACGCCGTCAAGTAGTTGATGCCCTTGATCAGCGTCGTCTCCCAGCCGTCGGTGTGAATGAAGCACGCCGGTGAGAAGACGCCGTTCGGATGGCCAACTGCCATCGAAGGGCTGAGAGCGACGCTCATGTTGTGGCTCCACTCGCCAAAGTAGTCGAGGACCGGAGCGCTCCAGAATGGGTCTTGGCTCGACGGCACCCAGTCGTGCGCCTCGAGCTGCACCTTGTCTGTCTGCGCCTCGATGATGAAGACGCGCGTCTCGATGTAAGGGAATGAGTAGTTGGATAGCATGCAACGCCAGGGCTCAATGGCTGCCGCGCAGCTCGCATCGACCGTGCTGTTCCACAGGCTGTAGTGGCCTGGCCAAGCGTCCTCGCGGAAGTCAGCGAGCGACGACGACGTGTGCCCAGGGCCGGTGTACGGCACCGCAAAGAAGTAGTAGCCCGCCAGAGGAGCACCAGTCACCTTCGCCTTTGGATACCGAGCGGCTAGCCAGTCGAGGTGCGGCCACACGCCGATGCCGCCCGCAGATTCACCCGTGAGGATGATGTCATGGGCGCCCGCGAGCCCGAGCGCATCGAGCGCGTCGAGCACGCCCTCGAGGACGTAGTGGCCCGAAAAGAAGTAGCCAAACGTCTCATCGCTCGCAGCAACACGCTGGCCAGTCCACAAGTCCTGAGAACAGTATGGGACGTACACGCGGTTCATTTGACGCAAGCGAGGGTTGGCCACGGCGTCGTCTTGCAGCAAAAACTTCAGCGTGGTGTTTTTGAGGAAGAAATTGGACGAGCCGAGTGCCGAGTGGATGTGCTTTTCGCAGTCGGCCTTGTCCACGCATTCCCCGCCTCCCTCCAGCTCAATGATCCACGAGCGCGAGCTTGCATTGGCGGCGTGGTAGTAGCCACCCGGAGTGCCGTCCATGCATTTTGCTAGCGGCACGTTGCTAGCGTTGAGGAGCGTGAGCAGTGCTGTCGTCGCTTCGACGAGCTCCATCTTGTGTGCCGCCCCAAGGTTGAGTTGGCTACTTTTCACAACGCGCAGGGAAGGGGTCACATCCGCGCTGCTTTGGTTTGAACAAAACGAGCATGGTTCGGTGTGCCCGAAACAGCTCACGATCCGTAACTGATACTATTGTAAAACAACGACCGATCGAGAGGTTGAAAAACGCCCTCCCCTCCCATGGGCGAATCCGATGGGCGCCAGCCAGGGGATGCCTTGTTCAGCGGGAAGGAAACAGGCGAGGAAGGACAAGTTACGGCGAACGGCCAGGGCACATCCGAGGCTAGCAGTAGCAGCAAGGCGAAAATGCGACCAGCGCCCCCTCACGGCAGCTTCAGGTACTACCAGCTGAAGCTGTGGACGCTGCTCGACGAACCGGGGTCGTCAGTCCTTGCGCAAGTGTGGTCGACGTTCATGATGATGATAATTTTGCTGTCGATCGGTTCGTTCACCATCGCCTCCGCTCCTGAGGATCGACATTTTGTCGATGTGTGGGTCAATGCCACGACCGATGAGGTCATCGAAGGCAGCAAAGTGTCGCCGCAGCCGCCAAACAGTTACCGCTCCTTTGGACACAGGCCGGTGCAGTCGCCGCTCGATGAGAACCGCACCCCATTCGGCGAGATCGAGACCTTCTGCATCATGGTCTTCACGGTCGAGTATATTCTGCGGCTCTTCACATCGCCGGCCGGGCCGGGCGTGCTGAAGTACTTGATCAACTTAGCGAACATCGTCGACTTCATCTCGATCATCCCGTGGTACATCGAGAGGTCGCTTCCAGGAGGCTCGCCCCAAGTGCTATCCGTGCTGCGCCTCATCCGGCTCACGCGCATCACACGCATATTTAAAATGTCCAAGAGCTTCCAGGGGATCATCATGCTACTGACCACGCTGCGCAAGTCGGCGACGGCGCTCCTGATGCTCTTCGCGTTCATGGGCGTCTTCTCGCTCCTGTTCGCGACGCTGATCTACACGTTCGAGATGGGCGAGTACGATGAGATTCGCAAGCAGTACGTGCGTCCCGACGGCTCGAGGTCGCCCTACGAGTCCATCCCGACCAGCATGTGGTGGACTATCGTCACGATGACCACCGTCGGCTACGGTGACCAGTTCCCCGTGACTGAGTTGGGCAAGCTGGTCGCGGTGTTCACCATGTTCTCAGGCCTCATTGTGCTCTCGTTACCCATCACCATCATCGGCGCCAACTTCGACTCCGAGTATCGCGAGTTTAAGAAAGCAAAGCAGGAGGAGCTTGAGCGCAAGCGGAGAGCGCGTAAGGCGCAGGAGGAGGCGGCCGAGGCGGCGCGGCGGGCGGCGGAGCAGCTCTCGCCCGACGGGCCGAAAAAGCGCTTGTCGGGTTTGGGCAGCCTGCTGCTACCAACGGCGCCGAGCACACCAAAAAAGGAAGGTGCGTCGGCCCAGCCGCCGACGCCGGGGTCGGTGGCGGCGAAAAAGGAGGAGGCGGAAAAGAAGGATCCCATCAAGATTATCCAGACGATCATCCACGAGTCCAACTACCAGCTGCTCGCGGAGATCGACGAGCTGCTCGAGCGCCACGAGAACAAGCTGCGTGCCCAGGTGAAGGACGTGCTGCGGAGGCACGCGGCTGGCATCGACGAGCGCCCCACGCCCCTCGACCCCAAGATCATAGTCCCGAAAGGCACATAAAGTCCCTCACAAACATCCCCCGGATAAACTCCGGGAGTCCAACGCATACTGGCATGAGATGGGCATGAGATGATGCTCCGCATTTGCCGATCGAGCATCCCATGGGATGGGTCGATACCGCCTCCGCCGTCACGTTGCGTGACTCGGTGCCTTGAGCCGTTGTCGTTCCGTTACCCGCGTTCGCGGTTCGGTTTTCGACATTTCAGCCGGCCTGGGTGACTTCTCCGTGCTACACTAAACAGTAGTATCGGGGTCATCTTTGGCACTTGGGGGGTCTCGGTAGTTATTCTTATTGGCAATGAGTTATTGGTAAAAATGGTCCTAATACGACGACTCCGGTCGCGGTCTCCGCACTGTGACGCCGATGCATCCGTTCGAGGTCAAGGGTACAACGCCGCTGTCCGCTGTCGGAGACGATGTGAGACGGATCAGTGCTGCTAGTTGTGGTTCCTTGCTCACGAGCGTCCGCCTGGGGTGATCGGCTTGAGCATTGGCGACGTGCCTTGCAGCGCCGTCGACGCGCTGCGCGAGGCCGCACGCCCCACTGGCGGCCTTGGGGGTTTGAGGCAAGGATCGGGATCACGGGCCTTAGGACGCGGATGCCTGGGCATGCTCGCATCGAGGGCGACGAGCTCAGGCGGCTCGCCGACGCCAAACCAGATGAGATCGGCCATCTGCCGGACCTCGACGTCTGTAGGCCTCAGCACCGGCGAGATCGGTTCGAAGGCCGCTCCCAGGTGCGTGCGCTCCGCCTCGAGCACACGCTCCGCAGCCCACATGCGGACCATCTCCTGTTTCGTGTGCCGCCGCTCGGGCGTGAACGAAGAGCAGAGGTACTTGCGCCGCGCGTACGCGGCGCGAGCGCCCGGTGCGGCGCTCCCCCCCGACGAAGGCGCACACGACGTCGCAGCAGCCACGGAGTGCGACGCGGGACTCGCGACGGCCACGCTCAGTCCGGTCTTTTCGGCTTTTTCGTGGTAGCGCGCCTGGATGACCCGTGCGGCCTCGGTCTGCTCGTTGAGCAGCGCAGCTGTATCCGCTTCCATGCGACGCCCGTGCTCGAGTGCCTCGGCAAAGCTGCGCAGCAGGAACGGGTCCGCGGCCGCATCGTCCACTGTCGAGGCGAGGCCCAAAAAGAATACGTCGAGGAGCATCTTGAGCAAGTAGTTGTGCGACCGCCACACGAATGGCTCAAATGGGCGGCGGCGCCGCCTTCGCCAGCGCACTATTGCTTCGACGACATCAACGCTCGCGAGTCGCAGCGCCTGCAGCTCTTGGGCCGATGCGCTGCGAACTGTTGACAGCAGCGTTGCATATGCAGGTAAGTCCACCGGATCCACTGGCACGGGGCCAATCGCCGACAGCAACAGCGCGTGTAGCCGGGAAAGGTGATACTCGCGCTCGCTGATTGCACGCAAAGCGACGCTCTCGAGAGTTGGAAGGTCTGGTACAGGCATCAGCAGAGTAGGACCTCCAAGGCCTGGTGCCAACTGCTCGAGGCGTTCGGACGACCGCGACATCAATGGAACCCCATCACGCACCCCAGAGCTGTGCCAAGGCACGAGCTTTCGTGTCGGTAGTAAGCTACTACTGGAGTTCCGTAGCGGAGGCAACGAGGCGCGAGCGACCGCCAAATCTGCTGCTGCGACTGGCATGAGGCTGAATGGAGGGCGTGGGCTCTGAAACGCAAGGGTCGGCCGGGAAACTTGGTAAGCACGCGTTGCGAACCGCTCCAGGAGACGATCGTTCTCGCACAGGGCATGTCGCGGCTCGCTGCGAGGGGAAACGCCTTGCGGCTGCGGCTGACGCCACCGGTGCAGCGACGGGCTCGCGCCTGCAGCTATTCGATGCCATGTGGATGTGGGATGCTCAATAGCCAAGTATGGCCAACGAGAGCACGTGGGTGGTGAGTCGCACATTCGCTGTGCCACTTGGTGCATGCGCGACACTTGCACCATGAGCGAATGCAGCCAGTGAGTGCGGCATCGAGACCGGGTGTGAAGGGCGCTTCCCGCCGCCGCCGCCTTATTCACTGGCGCTGAGAAACGTGAGGGTCACCCAAGGCCACAAGAAACAGCTCTCACTACTCGTGCAGCTGGCCGGGGCGATGCTGGTTTGCTCGTGCTCCTCGACCTGCACGTCCTTCAAGCGGGTGTTTGGCCAGATGGCGGTAGGGTGAGCATGCGTGCACGAACGAGCCTCTTTGCCGCGTGGGCTCAACTTGGTTGCGACCGAACTGTGCGACGCCGACAATTACTGGAACATTGTGTCTGCCGACCTCAAGAACGAGCCGTTTGCCATGTTCTGGGGCGCGCCACGCTCGCGGGCGCCTCGTCACCATTCTACCAAGCAGCGGACCAGTGGGATGCGCTGGCTTCCGAGCTGGGGTCTCACTACCGGCGTTGTCCCCGCTGGGCCATCTTCGTGCAGGGCGTTGGCCAGGGCCTTGGCCTGTGCAGGACGCAGCATGACCCAACCGCGCCGGGCACGCCTAGGGCATACCACCACCCTGTGTGATACACCCTCCGCACCAGGCCAGCAGGACATGTCTACTCCAACGAGGCAGGCATTTGGTAGGGTGAGAACCTATGGCGCGCGGCCGCACCTAAGGTACAAGTTGGTGAGCGGCGCCCGCACATCGGCAATAATCGGCGAGGTCGTGTACCGCCCCGCATACTTATACGCTAAACGGCCCCACGGACTGCGCCGCAAAAGCAATTCACCGCGGCCAGCTTTCCTTGATGACACTCAACATGCCTGGGATCTGGGACCGAACATGGGATTATCTTCAATCTTGCGAAGGCCGAAGCGGGGAATGGGCTTGGCCGTTGGCGGGATTCCCGGAATTGCTACCCCTAGCCCTACGGCGCGTAATTGGTAATACGCAAACGGCTGGTCCGAACGACGCCGGGCCGTCCGGAACGATTACTGAGGTTCCTTAGTCCTTAGACCGGTTACGTTTTTCGCCATTTCGCGAAAAGAACCAAGAACCAATTCTTGAATTGTCAATCGTTCTCGACACCGTGAAAGATGAAACTGACCACGCGTCGTCGGATACACGTATCACGTACCCATCGGCCCGCTGCGCGCTGGTAACGTCCAACGAGCTGCACACCCCCGTCGGCGTCGACGGTACCGCCTCCAATTAAAGCGTACAGCCGCGTCTAAATGCATCCACATGCATCCTCATGCACAACCACCTGTGATCGTCTCATGTGGTCTTCTCACCGCGACAGATCTTACCAAGCCTGCCGCTCCGCCTCGGGCCCTCATTGCACATGCTAATTTCGCCCCAAACTTGTAGCCCAATGCCGTTCGGCGTGCGTGCAGCTATCTTACTATCGACGTGCTTTGCTGACTATCGGCGCTCAATCCAAAAGATTGGGTGGCGGTTGTGCTGCTGCTGCTGCTGCTTGCGGCGGCGGTGTCGGCGCAACTGCCGCCACTGGTGCCCCTCTGGCCGCCGCACCCCATGCCCCCTTCGCTGCCATCGCTTTAGCTTTGCCAAAGTGCCAATCAGCAGCAGCTGAGACGCTCGTCCCTCCGGTCTGCTGCAGTGCAATTGTCGCTTGCTCGGCTGTCAAGCCAAGCTCGGCGAGCTGCTTCACCATGGCGTTGGTGTCCGGCAGCATCCACGGAAAGTGGGTGGGCGGCAACGCGCCCACCGCCGTGGATACCTCAGAGGAGGGCGCCGAGTAAGGCGAGGTCAGGCCATCTTCGCTGGCCGTCCGCACGCGGAATAGGTATGGGCCTCCGCGCGGCAGTTGCCGCAGGACCATGGTGGCACCCTTCCATGCATTCGCAGCGACGGCAAGGGCTGACCAAGGGCCCGCGCTGCCGTTTGCGCCACCTTGGCCGTTCGGAAGCACATCGGCTTGAGCGAGCTTCCAATTCATTAACGCGACTTTGGGGCCTCTGGCATACTTGGCAGCTGGGATCCACTGCACCTCGTAGTAGGTCGCAAAGGGCGGCAGCGGCTCGAGGAACACGTGTACCGAGCCGTCGGAGTTGGCGAAGGCTTGCGGAGGCGAGGTGGGCGTGAGGGCTGGCCAGATCGAGCTCGAGAAGTCGGACTTGCCGTTGTCCGCACCGATGGAGCGCACGCGCAACCAGTAGGCTGAGGCCGGCCGCAGTCCCCGCAGCCGCGCACGCGTGAGCGCGATGGTCCGCGAGCTCGATGAGGCCGTCCACCAATCCTCCTCCTCGTTTCGCCATTGGAGTTCATAGTGGTGCACGGCGCCTGCACTGTCGCCTGCCCACACAGGCAGCTGCCACTCGACGAGTAGCTCCGAGCCCTCGCACACGGGAAAGGGGATGGAGGGTGCGGGTGGCCTCGCTCGTGGCGGTCGGTCGGCCGGGGGCGAGGTATTGCCGACGTCGATGAAGCCGAAGGCAGAACCGCCACCGCCCAACGGCGACACCCGGGCGCTGCCGCCACCGCCATTGCTGCCATCCATAAAGCCGAAGCCCGAAACCAGCGGCGGTGACGAAACCAGCGGCGGTGCCGGCTCGGCGGCGGCGATGAAACCGAAGGCAGAGTCACCGACGGTGGTCGACGGTGACACAGGGGCGCTGCCGCCACCGCCATTGCCCCCAGCCATGAAACCGAAGGCAGAGTCGCTGAAGGCAGAGTCGGACGGTGGTGCCATAGGTAGATGCATGGGCACTGACGGCGGCGGCGTCAGCGGGCCAACGGTCAACTTAATGTCGCCGATGGCGTCGCAGAGCAAGTCAAATGCGTTGTCGGTGTTCATCACAGGCTTGCCGGCGACTGTGTACAGCCGCTCGCCCACCCTCAAGCCCGCCTTCTCAGCAGCCGAGTTGGCCTTGACCTCGCACACCACCACCACATCCGGGAGACTCCCCTGCTCGATATCGAGCCCAAGCCGGCTGCCCTGCATCGGCTTGTTCAGAGTGAGCTGCCGCTGCCAGGACGTCGCCGATCCTGCCGCTCCCGAAGACACCATAGGTGCCATCGACGACGGTGCCATCGTCATCCCCAAAGGCGGTACATTCATCGACATCCCCATCGGCGGTGTATTCATCGACATCCCCATCGGCGTATTCATCATTCCCATCGGCGGGGTAATCATCGACATCCCCATCGGCGGGGTATTCATCGACAGCCCCATCAGCGGTGCATCATCGATCATATCCATGAGGCTGCCTGATGATTGGCTACTGCTCCGCGTGCCCATCCCACCCGACGGAGTGAACCCCATGAGGTTGGGTGTTGGAGCACCGCCAGTCATTGGCGGTCGGCTGGACTGATGTGGGCTCGGCTCCGGATCCTCCGGCGGCTCATCCGCCACGGGTTCGCCCTCTTCCGCCTGGATGTCGGCCGTCGGCTTTGCAACGAGCTCGCGCAGGTCGGAATTCAATCCTAATGAGGCCGTTCGGACGAGGTCGGCCTCATCGCCGCCTCCCAGATCGCCGAGCAGGTCGGCCTCGGCGACCTGCTCGGTCTTTGGCTTGGCGCTCGCGCCGCCCCCGCTCCCCACTGCCGCCTTCGAGCTCTTGGGCATGTCGAACGGGTCCGCCGGCGCAGCCCCCATCATCTCCGGCCCCCATTTCGGTTTGGTGGGTGCGCCCGCGCCTGTGGCGCCTGAGGCCGACGCTTGCATAGTGACACCCTCGGCGTTGAGTCCCGCCTGCATGAGCCCTTCGGAGATGGCTGTGGCCCACTGACCCGCCACGAAGCCCGTTTCGGCGCTCAGCGTGAGCTTGAACATCGACTTGCCCATATTGAGCAAGTCTTTCCCGGCTCCAAATGCAGAGCTCTTCGTGTTTGGCGAGGTAGGCGGGTTGATGGTGAGCTCAAACTCCTGCTCTCCTGGCGTGTGGCGCAGCTGCACGGCGCCCGTCTCGAGCGTGATGAGCTGCTTCAGCTGGCGAAGCTGCGCGTCCGAGAAGAGGAGCAGCTTCGAGCGCCCCAGCAGCGCGAACACGCGAACACTCTGCTTGCCGTACATCAAGCTCGTGCTGCTTAGCTTTAGCCATGCCGTGAGCCGCGGCGGGGGCGGCATCAGGCGGTCGTCGGTGCGCAGCTTCGCACCGGCGCTGGTGAGCGTACGCAGCAGCAGCACGATTGTCCCGCGCTCTCCGACCGAGCGCGCGAGCAGGTGCACCTTCGTTTCCGTTTTGCTACTCTCCTCTCGGAATGCAAGCTTGACGCCGTTCGGCGGGTTGTCGTCCGCGTCCACGGAGCGCAGCGAGCTGAGCGGCCGCTGGTCGATGTTCTCGCCGTTACGCCAGCGTTCAACGCTAGCTTTTGGCAGCCCGTCCTCGAGGTTGAGCATCAGCACGGCCTCCTCACGCATGCCAAGGGTCTTGACGCCAAGCACGGGGAACATGTAGTTTGCATCCAGTTCGAGCTCGCGAAGCTGATCTGCCGTGAGATTTCCCTGGTCGAGGACGCAGCGCATGCGGAACATCGCATCGTACTGCTCCCGACGCGGCGTCTCCGAGAGGCATGCGTAGGACGAGTTGACGATCTGGAATTTGTCCTTGGCGGACTCGTCACCCGGGTTGCGGTCAGGGTGCAGCTTCAGGGACAGCTTGCGAAACGCCTTCTTGATGGCCTGCTCATCGGCGTCGAACGTGACGCCGAGCGCGTGGTAGAAGCCAAAAGTCACCTTTTCCATGGACCGGCGCGGGCAGCGCGCCCTCTGCTGGTGACGCGAACGCGCCCCTCTCGATGCGCGGGGTTTTTCACGTGTGTTTCGTCAGTGATGTAGCAGTGTGAAGGCCGGGTGAGTCACCACCACCGCACCCACCTCGGTTTGAAAAAATTTACTGTCTTTCCGTTCACAGGTGCGGCCGCCGAATTCATGTCACATAACGAAGTTCCCGACGTGCCCTCGCCGCGCACCCTACCATGGAGCGTGCACAACCGCAAAGAGCTCTACACTTGGCGTTCGTGCCATGAGAGCATGCGAATCGCTGCAGCCACCTACACACCAGCGGTCGAACAGCACAAGCCGCGACTGGTGCTCTTTGGCGACAGCATCACAGAGAGCTGGCGTGGGACGTCGTATTGCAAGACGATGCCACGCACTCGTGGCGTGCCGGGCGTGCTCAACAGTACTCTGGCGAAGCATTGGCCATCTCCGTTGCCACTTGCCATCTCAGCGGATTGCACGCAGCATCTCTTGTGGCGCTTGCAAGCAGGCGAATTCACACCACTTATGAAGAACGACCCGTGGCTCAACGTGAACCTCTTGATTGGTACCAACAATTTAGGCCACGGGCATTCCGTTGGTGACACCACGCGCGGCATTCTCGCCGTCGCAAGCTACCTTCTCAATGCGACGCGCACACGCCTGCTCATCAATGCGCTGCTTCCTCGTGGCGACAAGCGCAAGCGCAGGCATTCGCGCACTGCTTCCTCGGGAACGAGCCACTATACGGACGATGTGGTCGCAGTCAACTCGGCGCTCGAGAAGGCGGTGGCTTCCCATCTCCAAAGGCTCTATCCAAGCCGCGTCAGTTACGTGGACTGCGGCGCTCCGTTCTACACACAGTCACCCGCCAAGAAGAGCACCGCGGCAGACCTCGGCTTGGCTGCCGCTGCGTCCGGCGCGGGTCCGCAAGCTGGAATTGCCCCAGCTTCCACTCGGCCCGAGATTGTTCGCCGTGACCTGATGCCTGACCGTTTGCATCCGAATGCAGCAGGCCATGAACTCTGGGGTGCGTGTATCGTGCAAGCCTTGCACAACGTTGGTTGGGTATGACTATGAGTTCGTACACTGCGGTTCTGCGCGGGATCCCGGATCCGTTCGAACACCCGTAATAAAAATTCACGCAAGCCATATCATAAGACATAAGTGATTCGTGCTTGCGTAACCGGACATGCGATCAAGCGATCATGGTACGTTGCAATTGGGTAATTGGTATATCCAATTTGTGAACCCGAAGTGTGGTTTCACGCGCGCGGGATCTTGGCATGGGACCGTTGGCTCTTCATCATCGATCGATGCGGGTCACTCCGTGTACGACACCACATCTGTTGACATCAGAGATGTGGGCGCGGGTGCAGACACCCCGTCGACACCGTGGGGCGATCCCCTCGACTCAACGACCGGACTGGACTCACCGCGCGCGCAGCTCGGAGCGAATGCTTGACAGGTGAGATGACTGGAGATGACTTGACTACCCCGGCAAGACTTGACTTGACTTGACTTGCACTGCGACCTGGTCGCGCGCCTTTGTGTGGCAGAAAAATAATTCTGGGAGGGAGGGGGGAACACAGATAGAGGAACCGCGATGTCGTTCACTCTCTTCTCTGCCTACGTGCGCAGCGTCTGGCTCATCCAGGCCGTCAACCAACTGTACGGCGGCTCCACCGTCGGTGGTTTCTTTGCACAGACAAGCACGGTTCTACTGATCCTCGTTCTGCTCACCGCCTTCTCCAAGTCTCGTCAACTTTTCACACTCGTGACGCTCGTGCGACTTGCGCTGCGCATATCGTCGATGCCGATCATATTTGAGGTCGAATTGTGGGCGGTGCTCATGGACATCACCATTGTGGCGGCCGGCACAGATGTGGCGCGAGCTGCGCCCGCTATTCGGGCGCAGCTGATCACATTTTACGCTGGCGCGGCGTTCTGGAAGCTCAACACTAGCTTTCTCGATGCACGCACGTCGTGCGGCACGATCTTCTTTGCCCAACTCATCGCGGCGTATGCACCCCCGCTTGCTCAAAGCGCACAGGTCGCATTCTTGCTCAGCAAGCTTGCGCCCGGTGCCGCCCTCGCGGTTGAGTTGGCCATCCCGCTGCTGCTCGCAACACGCCGCCGAGCCGGCCTCGCTCTCGCCTTGGTCTTCCACCTCCTCGTCGTGCTCACGCCACCGCCGAACAATGCCGGTGGCTTTTCCGTGTGCGCCGCGCAATACCTCTTCTTCTTTGCGCCGGACGCGGTCGCGGCCGCTCTTTCTGAGACACGTGCCCTCAGCGTAACGGTGCTCGCTGCCCTCGCGGCTGTGATCGCCATCGCCGGACGCCTTGTTGGAGCTCATCCCTTCTTTTTTGACACGGCACCGACAGCATACTTTGCCCAATTCATCTTACTCTCGCGTGCGGTTGTCTTGATGCAACCGACGGTCACGGTTGACACGTCAGCAGGTGGCCAGAACGCGCTTCGTATGCGTGGACCGCTTGCCGTGGCGGCCGTCTACGCGTTTGGCTTGCCTATGCTCGGAGTCGTCGATCAGATGGCTCCCAACATGTTCAGCAACCAGCGCTTCCACGCCGGCTCCAACCACCTGCTCGTGCCCACTGGCCTGTTGCATGGGCTCCTTCCGAGCCAACTCAGCCGCGCGGCCTTTTCCACCATCCGCGTCACGTCAGTTACGTCCGAAAGGATGGCGGCGCAGTACCCGGCGGAAGTGACCGCTTCGATCAGTCCTGCCGCGCGCGCCCTCCTCGCCGCGGCGGGCCACACAGCGCGTCAGTGGAACCCAATGCTTGGGCGCGTCATCGGACTTGAGGCTGTGGCTGGACCCGCGGCCGACGCGCCCACCGCCGCCCTATACAGCGTGCCCGCCCTCGAGCTCCGGCGCCTCATCGGCGAGGCGCAGGCGAGAGGAGAGAGCTTCGAGCTCTCGTACACGCGCCTTTCGGTGGCCGTGCCGCCTGCATTGAAGGCCAACATCGAGGCGTGGCGACAGCGTGGGGCTGGTGTAGACGTTGTGTACCGGTGGGACGCGAAGGCCAGGACGGCGACGTGCTCGCTCGGGCGGGGACTTTTCCCCCCATCGTGCGCCGCCGATGAGGTCGCGCTGCTACCGCCGCCGCAGTGGCCAGTGAGTCTCATGCTATTTCAGCCTCTGCCAGTCCTGCTAGGAGAGAATTGGGATGAGGTGCACTGCTACGGGCCATGAGATCGTTGTCGTGTCCTAGCGAGTCGGTCGCGACTTGGACGACGCGATCGATGACGACGACCTCGTACGAGGTCTATACGAGGTCGAGCATTTGGAGCAAGCCCCATGCGCCATCATCCCCCGGCAGCCGAGCACCGCGTGGCGAGTGTGTGTCACAGAGAGCCTATTGTCAAAATACGTGTCTTTTCTGTTGCATGTCAAAGACTTGTCTTTTATGTTTACACGTACCGTAAAGGTCAGCTCAAAATGACCGGCGTTAGACCGACTGTCAAATTCGCGTCGTGTTGAACTATGAAGAAAACGGTTCGCTGAACTTCACAGCAGTCTTTTTCTGCGCGTCGAGGTGACCCGTCGCGGGCGCACCTGTGGACCTGAGCTTCACGAACGGCTGGCTGGCTTCCTTCATTTACTGTCACAGTGACAACCATGGAGATGCGCGATGCCCTCTCGCTGGACGAGCAGGACATTGCCGCGCGGCTGGCCAACTACTCGCGGAAACTCCAGTCGATTCGCAGGAATGATGGGCTTGTGTCAGAGGGCCTCACATCGGCTGCTTTGGAGAATACGCCCGCTGGGCGCCGGCGGCATGCGCGGCCCCTCTCGATCGCCGAGAATTACCGGTTTGCGGTACAGATCCAGCGGCTCGTGCAGAGCGTCAGCTTCACGCAGACCGTGCTCACAGCCGTGCTCACGGCAATGAGCAGCAGCGTGCTCGCGCTCTACATCCCCGGCTACGCCTTCGGATTCGCCGCCTCGTTCGCGCGCGTACAGCGCCAGCACGGCCTGTGCACGGTCTTCAACCTGGCCTACCTACTCTCGTCCCTCGGCTGCCCGCTCGCGCTCATCGTCGCGCTCGTGCAGGCCGGCTCGGCCACGAACCTCATCAATCAACTGCCTCGCCACTCAGTGTCGTCAAGCCTGATCGCCGCCGGCGTGGCCACGGGAATCGCGTCGGTCCTGGGCTCGATCCTCGCCGCGTACGTGATCGCGCGCCCGCTCCAGCTCTACCGGTACGAGAGCGTGGCTGGGAGCGAAGAGGCGGCTGATCAGGGCTCGGAGCGCACCGCAGGCAAGCGAGAGGGCATCGGCATAGAGGATCCGGCGGGGCACGCGGCGTCGGCGGTCGCGCCGATGGAGTCGTGGCTGGTCGCGGGAGAGCCTGGGCTACTGGCCGACGCGCACGCGGTGGGCAGCCTAGTCCCACCTCCCCAAGAACGAAAGCTGAAGCCCCTCGTCTTTTTCAAGGTCAATAAGCAGCTGCCGCCGCCGCCGTCCAGCGCCGCTGCCGCCTCGAGCCTGGATGGGGCGCCCGGTGGCGCCGCCGGCGGCACCCTGCCCGTACTGCCGAAGCCGCCAAGTGCTCTCCGCTCGCGCTCGAGCTTGGAACCGAATGCCGCCGACCCCAGCGCCGCCGCATCTGGCGTCCTGACGAGCGACGAGCTACCAGATCGAGTGTCAGGGACGAACTATTTCGAGCTTGCCTCGCCGCTGCCGGCGGCCGTTGCCGAGGAGGCAGCGGGCGCGGAGGCGGCGCCAGGTTCGACCGGCAAGGGCGACCGCGCTGCTGGCATTGCCGCTGCTGCTGCTGGCGGCATGCCTGCATTAGTCGAAGGCGCGAAGAAGGCTGTGGCAGGCGGCGGGGAGGAAGAGGAGGAGTGGGGAGAGGGCGAGGAGGACGACGATGGCGAGGAGGAGGAGGAGGAGGAGGGGGAGGAGGAGGGGGGGGAGGAGGAGGACGTGGCGGAGGAGGGTGGAGTTGTGGAGGAGGAGGGTGGAGCCTGGGCACCTATGAAACGGTTGCGCCAGGGCATCGCCTCCGCCGCCGACAACGCTCGCACTCTGACGATGCAGGCCTCCGAGTTGGCCGTGCAAGGCCAGATGTTGACGGGCCTGAGCGCCGAGGAGCTCTTCGATCGTGCCAAGCAGTTCAACAAGGAGGGCAAGTTCAAGAAGGCATGCGAGTGCATCGAGGCTGCGATCAAGTTGCAGCCAAAGATCTCGATGGCGCTGTCCGCGGCCAATCTGCGGCTCAAGCTCGGAGATCACCATCTCGCCATCGAGGCCTACCGCGGCGTGATCGCCCTTAAGGGGCAGGACCCTCCGGTAGGCCCGACGGAGCGGGAGCTCGAGATGGCTGAGCGCAAGCTCGTCGAGGCGATAGAGCTCGCACGGCAGCAGGAGCTCCACGTGAGCGCGCTCGGGCGCGACGCCGAGCCACAGTCCGCCAATTGGTACGCTGCCCAGCTGGATGAGCTCTCAGAGGATCTCTTCGCCGAGAGTGCGACGCTGTACGCCGAGCATGGCGTGGCGCTGCAGGACGGTCTCAAGGAAATGTCGCGTCACCTGCGCGCGAACCGCATCCTCGCGTGTGGGCAGGTGCTTCCCCTGCCCCCTCCACCCCGCCCCGACCCTCCATACCCGCCCCAACCCCGGATGACCCGCCCCACCCCCCCATTCTACCCGCCTCATCCCCCAAGTACCCGCCCTGCGAACTTGCGCTCCCGCCCCACCCCGAGGATAGTCTCCCCTACCACCTTCCCAACCCCACCTTTCTAATCGTACCCCTCTGCTGCGCCGGTCGCAGGTGCTTCGAGGCGTCGAGAAGCTCGTCACAAAGGCTTGCCTCACACCTCGTGACGAAACGGAGCAGGAGTGGCTCAAGAACATGCGCACGATGCTCAACATGATTCTGGTCTCGACGACCGAGGTGCAGATAGCCTTGCGCGAGCTGGACGAGCTGGGTAGTGGGGGCTGGCGACCTGCGTCTGAGGCACTCGGGCTTCGCACTCAGTGGCGACCGGACGAGGATGGGTCCCTATGGGTACGCATCGACGGCGAACTCTCAGGTGCCTCCCTTTTGCATGCATCGGCGGTGGCACACGAAGCCGAGCTCTGGCCTAAATGGATGCCCTTCTGCGGAGCCGCCGAGGTGCTCACGCATATCTCTCCGTATGAGCGCACCACGTACGTGCAGTTCGACCTGACGCCCATGATGAAGCGCGGCGCTCTCATCCACTGGTCCATTTCCGACTCTCTACAAGAGCGCCAGTCCATCTTGCTGCTCGGCGCGTCGCTCGGGGACGCGGCACCTGTGGAAGTCCCAGCGAGCGCGGAGGGCATCAAGCTCGCGTCGTTCAAGTGCATCAAGGTTCTCATCCACCCCCTCACGAAAACATCGTGCAGGGTCAGGTGGGTCAGTCATGTCGACCTCAAAGCGGGCAGCCTGCCGCAGACGCTCGTCTCGATGGTGACCAACAAGGTGGCCGGTTCGCTGCTGAGCACGCTCATGCGCGAGGCGCAGAAGGCGACCCAATCACTGGCCGATGCAAATGCGATCTACGCCGGAGGCGCTGGAAGCACACCTGACGTGCGTCGTATCTCTAGCGGCGCCGCGCCCACCGCTGACAACGTCTACCTGCGACGCATCCAGGACGATCCCTCCTTCTACGGGCCGATGGCCGCCATCATCGACAACTACTTTGAGATTTTTGGCGAGGGAGGCGGCTCGGACGACTCGCCAGCGACTCGCCAGTGATGCAGTGAGGCGCCGACGGCGCCGGGCTGAGATGCATCTGCCATCTGCCTCCTCTGAGTCTGGACGTCTCTGGGTGCGCTCGTGTCCGCGTCATTTTGTCCGCGCCGCCGTCGGTGGCCGTCGTAAATACACTAAAGCCCATTTGCACGATCACTTAGCGAACACTGAATAGTACACCGAATACTATTTATACAGGCTCGATGCATCAGGATCATCATTTCGTTTGAAAGAGACGCGCGACGGCCGACGCGGTGCCGCGCCGCCGCCGCCGCGCGGCGTGACAGTCGCGCGTCTCGTGTGCGCGGCGCGCTGAGGGACGGCGCATGCGGGTTCTGATTGATGATACCTGCGATGCGGTGCCGCGTCGCAGAAGTACCGCATGCACGGATGAATCGGCGCGCCACGCTCTCGTCGGCCGCGCACGGCCCACACATTTCCGTTAGAAGTAGAAGCGTTGTGTGGCCTGGATCTGGAGCCGGCAGATTGGGCATGTCTCGAGCTTACGCGAGCACTTCCGGCAGAGGCACGCATGTCCGCACGGGATGAGCACCACTTGAATGGGCTTATCGAGGCACACGCAGCACGTACGTCGCTGCATGCTCGCGTCTCCGCCGGCGGTGCCCGCTCCTGTCAACGAGTTCTCGCCAGCCGTCGTCCGGTTGTCGGTGGTGCCGCGTGTCGAGAACGGCCGTGCAGCTGCAGCGGCGGCGCTAGTCGCCTCACGAAGCAGAGGGTCGCGCGGCGCCCGCTGCATCTCCTCGTCCGCGCCGTCATCCTGGCAACGGAAACCCCACGCGATGAAGAGCACGAGCAATGTGCCGACGGTCAGGATGACTGCGAGCCAGACCGTTGGCGGCACCTGCTGCATGCAGCTCGGCGGCTTACTGAAGCCGGCGTCGCAAGTACATTCGGCCTCGCCCGTGCGATTATTGCAAGAGCAGTGCGACGCGCAAAAGTACATGTTGGCGACTGAGTCATAGCCGCAGCAGATTCCGTTGGTGGAGCAGAACTGGCTCTCACAGAAGATGGGGGCGTTGATGTTGTAATTTTCAACCAGACCAACAGATGCGTTGGCTGCGAGACTCTGCAGCCCCGCGACGGCGAGGTTGTCACCGGCACCTGAGCCAGTACCGACGGCTGTCATAGGCTTCCGTACGGGTTGACGGTCTTGGTCGGAGCAGCCGCGCGGTAGAGGAAGACGAAGACTTGACGAAGTCTTCACCGCACGTAAGTCATGTCAAGTCAAGTCAAGCTCTCATACATTGTATCACAGAAGTGTCCATGTAAAAGGAACGGGTCGGGGTGCGCTGCTTTTCACAAAAACACCCACAAAGAACCGCGTGCCGCCTTTTTTTCCACACTCCGGTCGAGCCGAGAAGGGCAACGCGGTTTCTGTTACCTGTTCTCGCGAGGACCTGTGTGCTGCGCTGGCCAGGAGGCCAGCACCACAAAATGGCACTACGGCAGTCTGTGCCAGCAATTCTGAAATTTCCCAAGCGATCTGCGGACATCGGCAACATCAAGGCATAGCGTACGGCACGTGTCGAGCCCTGTTCTCGACCCACTTCTGCCTTCAACAAGACCAGACAACCAACTCACCTGCTGAGCAGCTGCCTCTCTGCGAGCAAGTTCTTGATGGCGAGCGCCGTCGCAGAAGAGGTGGCGACCATCGGTGACACCTGGACTCTCGGGCTCGTCCATCCGGCCTGTTGCAGCGCATGCATCCGCTTGGCTTCCTCCTCGAGCCGTGCGCGCACACTCAGCAGGCGCGCCTTGACGTCTGCGAGCGCCGGCCGCGTCGTCCGCTCGAGCTGTTCGCTCGAATGCTCGAAACGTGTCTTGGCCTCGGCGGTAAAGTTGGCGGTCTCTTGTTGCAGAGACTCGAGCACCCTACGCGTGGCGTCAAGCTCCACGCGCGCGAGAGCATTGGCCGCATGCAATCGCTTCGCATCGGCGACTGCGTTCGCCGCATCGCTGCGCGTCGCCGCGCGCGCTGTCGCGGCCGCTAGTGCATCTGCTTGCATCTGCCGAGATTGCGCCTGGAGCTCCGCCAATTGGGCGAGCCGTTGGCCATCTGCCTGCTGCAGCTCGAGGCGCAAGTCGGCGAGGGCCACCTCCATCGAGCCTAGCTCTTGCCGCTTGCGCCGCCCTTCGTCGACCAGTGACGCGAGGCTGGCCTTGGCCTCGCCACACTGCTCGAGAAGGCGTGCGAGCTTCGCCTCCTGAGCGAGCACCTGATGAGGGGGGCAATCAAGGGTAATGAGTGGCCATCAGAGGGGAATCACAGTGCGAGCTTCGCCTCCTGAGCGAGCACCTGATGAGGGGGGCAATCAAGGGTAATGAGTGGCCATCAGAGGGGAATCACAGTGCAAGTGAGCGAGCACCTGCGCCTCCAGCTGCGACGACCGCTCGCGCACGACGGAGGGACTCTCTGTGACGGAGGTGGCCGCCGCAGCCGCAGCGGGTGCCTTTCCGTTGCCTGTGCTCGCGGCACCGGCGGCAGATGGCGCGGCTTTGGGCGCGGCCGGCGATAGCTTCGGGGCA
>Ga0210243_100071_pt1 | contig 66518 bp, 49 predicted proteins | sample ChrtobMeP5a_32mM_FD_155461 | JGI IMG/M metagenome (GOLD analysis project Ga0210243, IMG submission 155461) | Chrysochromulina tobin associated microbial communities from unialgal haptophyte culture, Seattle, Washington, United States - P5a_32mM | ecosystem: Host-associated > Algae > Haptophytes >...
CCGAATGCGCCTTGCGCGATGCTCCATCGCGGTGATGCCGGAATCCTGAGGAGTCTCAGCTTGATGATTCCTTCATCACCGCGCCTTGTCGCGTTTGCACAAAGTGAATGTGATCTCACAACACCAAGTGTGAAAGTCTATCGACTGAAATACATGTATCATGTAATCCGCGGAGCCTCACAGAGCCAACACGGGGATCTCAGCGTTGGTGTTCACGCACTGTTCACGCCCATCCCACGAACGACGCCCAGGATTGCGCGCGGCTTTTGCATCCGGACGCCCATCGAAGCACGCAGAGCCTCGAATGGTCTCAATCCTCGACCTTCCACTCGACGCGTTGCTGCACTTGCTCGAGCACCTCGACATCTCCTCGCTTACCGCCTGCGAAGGCACGTGCAAGGGCCTGCGCAATGTCTCCCGACAGGATGGCTGTCGATTCTGGCAGCACCTGGTGCGGCAGCGCTGGGGCCCCGTCTGTCTGCCGAGCACGTGGTCCAACGCCATAGGTCTCACATGGGGCCTCAAGATGCCTACCTGCGCAGTCGATATAGCTGTTGGGCCACGCGACTGGCGCACGTTGCTCATCTACCTGGAGGTCGTGGCGATGGGTTGCCTTCGCCGGAGTGTCAAGCAGATGGTCGACCTGATCAGGCTGCAGGGCATCATCTCGCCCGAGTGCGGCCACTCCGCCCTCGAGGACTGGCACGAGACCTTACGCACACTCCTCCGCTGGATTCCTCTCAACGAGAAGCGGCGCCTTGCGGCCTTCGTGTGCGCCGACTGGCAGCCTCGGACAACTCTCACACGCTTCCTGAGCCCGATACCAATCGTTGGGTCGACACCACTGATCGCCCTGCGGGCGCTCCTGCTCCGCTTCCCGTTTCTGCCCATAGACGCGGGATCTGGCGCCGATCGCGTCATTGGATGCTTTGCGCGCAGTTGGGTCACTCAGAATGCGCACTGCCTCGCAGACCTCGGAATCGGCCTTGGCGTCGCTGAGCAGCCGCAGCCTGCGACAGCGACGACGCCCACGTCGGACAGCGAGGGTGGCGACGATCCCGACCACGATGAGGTCTTTGTTTCGATCGACGACCGTGAGTGTCCGCCGTCGGGCACGGCGGCGGCGATCGGGCTGAGCGCCGTCTTGAGCGAATCCGAGCTCAAGACGGCGCGCGATGCGGTGTATACCCTCATCTACTCCCTCATCATGCTCAACACCGACCTGCACAACCCGGCGATAAGCCCCAAGATCCAGCCGCGACAGTGCGTGCATGCTCATTGCCTCTCTGATGGCCTCGGATTGCGCCTCTCACATACCGTACCGTGTGAACGTACCGTGTGAACATTCCGTGTTTTTGCGCTCAGATACGTCGACTCGGTCCACCGGTGCGTGCCGCTGCGCGCGGTGCCCGATACGGCGCTGCTCGCCCTCTACGCGAGCATCGCGCACGAGCCGCTCCGGATCTCGGAGCGAATCTCGGAGCGAATCTCGGAGCGAATCTCGGAGCGAATCTCGGAGCGAATCTCGGAGCGCGTCCAGCCGCCCATCTCTGTGCAGGAGGATGGCGCTCAGGATGGCGCCAATTACGCCGTCTACTCGAGCGTCCGGCCGCAGGGTGCATCCCTTGGGGCCACATCCATTGGGGCTGATCATGGTGGTGCTGCGGCTGCGGCTGCTGGGGCTGCTGCTCTTGCCGCTGTCCCCGCCGCTTCCGCCGAGGCCGTCGCCATCGAGGCGCTCGCTCTCCTTATGGCTGCCACCCAAACGGGCAGCGGCGCTAGCAGCGGCGACGTCGGCATACTCAGCGACGGCTCGCCTCCCGGTGCAGGATTGACAAGAGCACATGTCGTCAATCCACAGCGAAGACTCGTTGACAGGACGATCGATTGGCAGGTCGCGTACTACAACCTGCTCGACGGCGCGCGCCACCTTCGGCACGCGGTGGCCCGAGCCCTTGTGCCGTCCAGGCTCGCGCGCCATGCGCCCGCGACGGCGCTCTAGGTGCCGTCCAGGCTTGCGCGCCATGCGCCCGCGACGGCGCTCTAGGTGCGCACGCACATCGATGCGGCGCTCACCTTTCTGAGCATACGCGCGGCATCGGCGCTGTGCGTTCTGTGGCTGGCTTGGTAGGCGCAAGGGCTGCTTGCGACCCTGGCTGGCGCGGCGGGGCATTGAGGGGCGTGAAGAAGGTGCGTGGTCGAGGGGCGGGAATGAAGGGCGAGTGGTGCATGAGTGCTGTATGTGCTGAAAGCCGAGCGGAGTGAACAAGGAGAGAGGCATTCTCAGGCCGATCCCGAATCGGCGTTGTGGATTGGAAGTGTCCGCGGCCACAAGCTCGCTGCGGAGCTGCTCGACGGCGTCACGCACTCAAGTTACTTTTCCCTCCCAAAACGGCGCTTGCGGACTTCTTCAACCTTCCAGCGGGAGCGCCGACGGGCCCGTGTGTCGCCGCGAGCGTCGTGTTCTCTCCCGATTCGAAGTGCCGGCTCGCACCGAAGGCGTAACGCAATCTCCATCGATGCTCGTGGCGCTTCGCCACACTGGCGCGCGGCGGATCCTCGAGCTGAACGCGGTTGCACAGCGGAATCCGCTAAAGACAAGCCTTGGGGTCACCAGCGCCAAGGCATGCCTCGCCGATCTGTTCACACAGAACAAAATTGAGCGGCGCGAGCACGTGGACCCGCAGCGATTGGCAACGTTTACGTTGTTTGGCTTCGTGTACCAGGGTGGCATTCAGTACTGGATGGTCAATGTCCTCTGGGAACGCCTGTTTCCAGGGAGTGGATTGGTGCCGGCGGCGCAGAAAATCCTGGCCATGAACCTCATCTCCGACCCCGTCTTCTTCTTTCCTACCTTCTACACGATGCGCACTGTCCTTGCGAACCCGCACGACGCTCTCCATTCGCCGTACAGCGTCGTGAGCACAGCGCTGAGTCTATATAAGGAGCGCTGCTTTGAGGATTGGCGCAACTCTTGGGTAATATGGATCCCAGGGCACATGATCACATATGGTGTCATGCCGATGCACCTGCGCATGCCGTGGGTGGCCTCTTTGAGCTTCAGTTACATGTGCATCCTCTCGTACACAAGAGGTGACAAGGAGAGGTAACCACTCACTAGGAGGGGCTCTCCGCACTGTCAGTGTCCACTCGAAAATCTGCCCATGAAACAGCTGCGAGCTGCCATGCACCCAGCCTTGCACGGCATGCTCCTTGCATGAAGCTTTTGGCATGGCCACACACCATTATGATTACCTTTTCTATATTCGCACGCGACGACCCTTTCACGACACGAGAGCCTTATGCGCGGCACCCTTGCCGACCTCACAGTGGACACACTGGCGCATTAGAAGGCTCGAATTATGTTCGCACTATCGTCCGTGCGGCAATGCACAAATAATAGACCAGCACAAATAACAGGATCAAGCTTGCGCGGAAAGCTCGAGGGACAGCCGCACGCAAAACGAAACACGGGTACCGCCCGCACAAGCTCGGTCGGATCTATAATAGAGGCAGCATGCGCATCACGTGCACACACACACTGTTCGATTAGCAGCTCGCCTGCTGCACTTCCGCCCTCGCTGCTTCGCGTGCCGCAAGGAAGCTGCTCCGCTGGGACGAATTAGCGAAGCTGCCGAGCGAAGAGAAGGTGGAGGTGCAGGGCGACTCGTCGATGATGCCCACGCCCTGGTCGGCCAATTTGGCCATCAGGGTGCTCCTCTGCTTCGCGCTCCGCATCCGCATCAGCCGGTAAACGTCACCGCGCTGCTCCCAGATCTCCCTTAGCGTGCTAGCCTCCGGAAAGTTGAAGGTGACGGGCGCGAGCAGCACAGCGGCGAATGCCGTCGCCGCAGCGAGCGGCGTAGCTGCCGGCTCGGTCTTTGAACTGGCCACCTCAGCCTGGACGTGCGAGACTGGCGGCGACCAGGTCTCTGAGAGGTCCGACGCGCATCCGCCGGCCTTGCGCACCGCGAGCTTGGGAGTGGCCGGAGCGATGAGCACGGACGCGAACAGTGTCGTACCCTCGTCCTCGTCCTCTTCTGAAATGAGGTTTGCTTCGGTCCCGTCTGTAAGCACCTGATCTGCAGTCGTGGGAAGCCCTTTGAGCAGCTCAAAAGTACTTGGCACCCGATGTGACGCTGAGGCAGGATCAATGGTCTGCACATCGGTCGGATCCGTGGCTTGCTCGGTGGTCGGCGGCTTGCGAGTGGTAAGTGGCTTACGAGTAGCGAGCTTCTGGGAGAAGACGGGTTTCGGAGCTGGGGCGCGAGGAGGCAGCAGCGTGGTGAGGACAGCACGCTTGGACGTGCTCCCAAATCCGACCGGCTGCACCATCAGAGCGGGTGGCTGCACGCGCAGCCTCTGACCGACGTTCACTCGCGACACAGCAGCTCCAGGGCCAATTCCTGCAGCTCCGGGAGCTATGAGCGTCCGCTGAATGCGCATTCGCTGTGGCATGTTCGCACAGGAGGTGCGGCACATGAGTAGGAAATCGTCTTGGAAATCGTGCGCGAAGAAATGTTCCTCTCGAACGTTAGTTAATTACAGTCGCGACAACCGGTGCAACTGTTAGTGCCCGCTCCGAATACCACCTTAAATGACCCTCGGTGTGCGGCGGCGGTTAGGAGTCTTTAAAGGAATCCCACTCACTCCAAATTCTTCTTCCGTGAAAGTCGTCCGTCCACGCTCAAGCCATGCCAAGCCAAAGCCAAACCAAGCCAAAGCCCAAGTTTTCGGTATGTGTACAAATTTGTTCACAGTCCTCTTCACGCGCCCCGGCAATTTTCATGGCAGCCTCCTCTGCAACGCATGCCGTGCCTTTGCTCCACGCGTCGCATCCCTGGCCGCATCGGTGGCCAGGCCGCGTTGATTTGCGCTGCATGCATGGTGACAAGGAGGATTGGACGAATCGCACGGTGATCGTGCCGGCCGTGTACAGGGAGTGGCACGGGAAGGCGCCACCAGCCTGGCTCAGTGCGCAGTACCCGGTCTATTTGTACCAGCGCGAGAACGCGAGCCTGCCTTGCATGTGCCCGAATCGTGGCTACGAGTCAGGCGTCTATTTCACCTTCATCGCGCAGTTGTACAACCAGCTGCCCGCATTCACTGCGTTCATTCAGGCCGACTGGATCTTTTTGACGAAGACGAATGGTGGGCACGGGTTCCAGTTTTGGCAGCCGCGATGCTGCGAGCAAGGGGCGGGGCGACCGTGGAGCGACTACATGCCGCTCGGTGGCCGGCGGAGCGTCTGGCCACCGCGGTGTGTGTTCCGATCGACCGCGGTCTACGCCAAATGGGTTGGCCGGCGCAATGGTGCACTCGTGGAGGCCTGCCTGCGCGAGCTGCTGCGTGTGCTCGGCGTGCCCGTCGCCGTGCGCCCGTACAACCGCTCGCGCCCGCTCAATGTCACCTTCTACACCAACATGAACTTTGTCGTCTCGCGTCGACGCATCCGTTACTATACCCACACGGCGTGGCGCGCGCTCGCGACTCGGTTCATCGACGAGGGCGTGTGCTTGCCGCAGACGGTCGCGACGGCAGCGCCGAATGGGGGCGCCGTCGCGGGCGCACCGGCCCGTGGCGCGCTGCCGGCTGCCAGCTACGCCAGCGGGTACGGCGGCGACGTACCCGATGTGGAGGACGCGGCACGGCATGCAAAGTACACTCTAGGGATGGCAACAGAGATCATCTCGCAGACAATCTTCAACTTCAACCCGTTGGAGGAAGGGCCTGCGCCGCAGGTGCCGAGAGACCACGAGTGCGAGCGGCAAGCAAGCACAAGCTGCGCACACTCCAATCCGTGATGAGAGCGGAGACGGCTTGGGGCCCTCGCTGGTCACAACTAGCAGATAGAGTCAGCAGTGCTCAATTCGCAAGGCCTGTACTCGTGTAGTTGCATCATTACATCTTCAGCCACGACACACTAGAGTGCAAATTCTGACGATAAAAGTCATCAGAGCATCAGTAATTACACCGTAGAGCGCAGTCGCAACTCGTATGAATCCCCTCCGAGTGCTTATTAGAACATATATTCTTATGACTTATCCACTGTCCCGTCCGGCTCGTCGGGCGGACGTAAAAACTGACACCCCGTACGCTGTCTGGGTGCGGTTGGGCTGGGCGGAACCAACACCCTGTTTATTCACATTCCGCTGGGCTATTCACACCTCGAGACAATCGTGTAACAGACGCGCTTTTCGAAGTTCTCCAGACTTGCTCGGACGGCAACGGCCACAGGCAGCAACGGCCACCGTGGCCCAGCACGCGCCTTCGCAGCCTCCAATGCCTAGCAAGCCAGTTGGCCCTGGCGGCATGATGCCCGACGACTCGCAGGGCGCCTCGCTGAGCGACGCATCCGGACCGATCAACGCGCTCGAGGCCGACCGCTACTGCGAGGAGCTGCGCACCTTCGACTTCGGCGTGATGGGTAACCACGCGTGGATGAAGCAGCACGAGTTCTTGCAGAAGCTCAACCTGCAGGCGCACGTGAACGCGAGCCAGCAGCGCGACGAGTTCGTGCTCGAGGCGATGATCCTGCACGAGAAGTTGCCGCTCATCATCCGCGAGCTCATCGCATCCGAGCTGTGGAAGCAGAACGCGTACCCGCTCATCAAGGACTGGCTCGCGAAGAACAACTCGATCAAGGGCTACATGCTCCTGTTCCACGAGGGCGTGCTTGCGAACATGCTCGAGGCACTCCTCTACCACAAGCAGGGGTGCGATGCCGCTGGCGACGCAATCATCGAGCTCGTCGACTATTGCCACCGCAAGCTCATGTTCCTGCTGAACGCGCCGCCGCCGGCGCCGCTGGCCAAGGATCACGACGAGTTCAAGAAGCAGCTGCTAGCCGAAACGGACGAGGACCACAGCCGCGAGCAGGAGCACGCGATCAACATGAACTGCGCCTTCGCCTCCGTCTCCATCACACGTTTCCTCACGGACCACTTGGACACGCTGCCGCTCGCGGTGACGGCGCGCATTCTAGACACGTACGATCTTCTGATGGTGCTCTGCCCGCTGCTCGAGGCGCGGCCGTGGGAGCATGAGTCGACGGACAAGGAGGGCAACACGGTCGTGCGCCGCTACGTCCAGAACCACTGGCAGAAGGTGCCCCCGGGCGAGCTGCGTAAGATGCACAAGTGCGAGATCCAGATCTGGCTAGCGATCTACAACCTGATGCAAGATAAGGAGATTCGGCGCCGGTACCAGTTCAACACGTTCCGCAAGAACGCGGTGCTGCGGATCCGCAAGTTCTTGAACGAGGGCACTGTTGACCAGATCCCGATCCTGGTCGACCTCCAGCGCTCCCTCGACGAGATGACGTTGATGCAGGTGCCGCCCTCAGCCGAGGCCGCACCCGCGTACTTGCTCGAGCAGTTGCCGGAGATGCGCCAATCCCTCTCGCAGGGCGTGGACTGGAAGAAGGTGGTTGAGGAGCAGAAGGCGGGCGCGCTCAACGATTCAGAGGAGGAGAAGCGCCGCCAAGCTGCCGAGCTGTCTGGCCTCTTCGACCTGGACGGTATGGACGAGATCTTGTCAAAGGAGGTGGGCGCGCCGGTTGAGGAGGCCTTCCACTACTACACGCAGCTCACGGTGACGGGCGACGAGGGCGAGCAGATCGTGAGCTTCACGGCCGAGTCCGAGGGGACCGACCTGAGCCCGCAGGCGCCGTACCGCATCGAGGGTGACGACAAGAAACGCCTCATCCCCGCACGGTACAACAGCAACGCGGTGGTCACCGCGTCGCTCAACGGTGGCGGCGGCGCCAAGCCATGGCAGGTGAGCGGCCGTCTGTCGCTGCTCGAGGGGAAGAAGAAGCAGTGGCTGCAGCTCGGGTTCGATCCGTACGCTATGCGCGTCCAACTCCACGTGCTTGCCGAAGCCGACGGCTCTGGCTACCACCTGATTCACGCGCGGGTGACGCCGCCGCCGTCGTGCCAGCTCATCCTGCGCTTCACGCCGCGCAAGCAGGGGCAGCACGACGTGCTCGTGCGCGCGCGTGGGCGCGGCGTGGCCGCACAGACGCCGTTCGAAGTCGAAGTCGTGGACAGGGCGGTGCGCGTGCCCAAGCTGTGTTCGGCCTCGGCCGTCCTGCGAGTGGGCGAGGGTGAGAGCGTGGAGGAGGCCACGTGCGAGCCTGTAGACATGTCGCTCTCCGGGGCCTCCCAGATGGTGTGGCGTCAGCTCGGCAAGGAGCACACGGAGGTGCGCGTGCAGCTCAAGCTCGCACCCGCGGCCGAGGGAGGCTTCACGATCACCGCCATCCGCGTCACACCGCCCACCGTCTTCCGATCGAGTGGCGCGCGGGAGATAGCCACTGACAAGGAGAGCGCCGGCACCGATGTGGCCACTGGTGGCCGGCTCGTTGTCGCGTCGAGCGATGGCAGTGAGCCGGCGGCGCCACCCGCGCCGCCGCCGCCGTCGCAAAAGAAGAAGGAGAATGTGCCGCCGAAACCAACGACACCGCCGAGCGAGCCAGTTGCGAAGAGCACCGGCGCAGCAGCCAAAGCAGTCGAGGCTTCGTCAGCTTCATCGCAAAAGAAGCACGTGCGGCCCGAGTGGACGAAGATTGACGACGACGAGCCTCGGATCGTCGAGATCGTGCCTGAGCCCGCAGCGCCCACCCCGCCGCCGCCTGCGCCGCCCAAGGCGGCTGAGCCGGCCAAAGCGGCCGCACCGCCCGATGGCGACGGAGAGTTTCTCGAGGCGAGCGCCTTCGCGGGCGCCAAGGATGGCTACGTGTTCAAAAAGGGCAAGGCGGGGCTCGGCTATTACCGTGATGCGAAGGAGAGCGCCAAGAAAAAGGTGGCCTTCGCTGGCCCAGACTACAATGCGCCTGCGCCCGCGGCGGACAAGGTGGAGGTGAGCGAGCCAGCGACTCTGGAGGCGATGGAGGCCAAGAAGGCGGCGGACGCGCTCTTCTCCTCGGGCAACGTGGCGGCTGCGGCAGCTGCATACAGCGAGCTACTCAAGGAGCACGCACCCAAGACGATTCTGGGCCATGCGGCGCTCTGCAACCGCTCTGCGTGCTACCTCGCGATGCAGCATTGGTCGGAGTGCATCGCAGACTGCAGCGAGGGGATCGAGACGGCGCCTAAAGACACGAAGACCGAGGCGAAGAAGATCAAGCTGCATCTGCGCCGCGCCGAGGCACGGCTGGCGCTCGGGTTGCGCGAGCTCGCGCATGCAGATGTGCACACGGCCGATCGGCTCGTCACGAAGGACGATCTCGCGTCCGAGGCGCAGGTCAAAGCTTTCAAGGCTCGCCTTGCAGAGAAGCGATCTGCGGAGATGCCGGAGGATGCTCCCTCGATGCTCGCGCCTCGCGCGCAGGTGGCGCCAGCTGCCGCTGGGCAGCCGCCCGCGACCACGCTCGCGACGGCGCCCTCTGTCGAGCTGACAGTCACCGGCGAGGCGCCGTCGCGAACGGTGAGCGTCACGATCGTACTGCCGGGCGTCGCCAAGATCTCCGAGGTCGAGCTCGCGATCTCGCCGTACGAGGTCGCGGTGCACGGCGCCGGCTACGCGCTCACGCAGGCGCTCCCTTTCAAAGTGGACGACAGCCTCGCGTCCGCAAAGTTCTCGGCCAAAGCGGCGAGCCTGCGGGTCAAGGCGCCCGAGGCGAGCTAGGCGCCGTCATGTTCTGGAAATACTCTTGCTACCGGAGACGTAACGGACACAGTTGCGCGCCAGGGACGACACCGGGAGACTACAGGATTCCCGAGCGACACGCGCCCAGAACTCGCCCATATGGTTTCCTCCCACTCGCACGTCGTTCCTCTCGGTGAGCGCGGAGATATGCCTCAGCCTCACTCGAGCAAGTCCAAGTGCATCCCTACAGCTGTAGGGCCTGTAGCGCGTCTCCTGGTCGGTGAGAAACCTTAAGAAGTCGAAGAAACGAAAGCATAAGCAAGTTAACGATATTTGATAATTATATATCATTATCTATTATCAAATCGATGTAGAACCTAGAATGGAAGAAATCAAGAAGAAGCTAAAGCACCGGACCGCGAGCGAAGGGGCAAGCGAAGGGGTCGACAATAATCAAAATGTTGTACCGAACCGCGAACGCGTTCCTTGTGTTGCTGAATAGATAGCGCACGTTGTGTTCACAGGAACAGCTGCAAGGCCAAGGAACAGCAGTACAAATCAGGAGCGGTCCCTAGAAAAGCGTGCTGGCACGCGACGAGGCGACTCCGGCTGGATGGTCAGCAGCGTAGCGACGGCATTGGCTTGCTGCTTCTGTTGCGGCGTGGCCGAGTACGTGCGCCGGCAACGAGCAGCGCGCATGTTCGGGAACGATCAGCGCTACAAAGCCTTGTCAACAATGGATGCTACCAACGACGATGAGGACGACGACGATTACGACGGATTCGACACGGAGTTGCCCGAACCCTCTTTGCCCGAACCCTCCAAGAGGGAACCGATTGCCGACCCGAACTTGATGGACTTCTCGTCATCCAGCCTGCCGGTGACGCCCGGACCATCTGCCGGGCGGCCAAGCGTCTTGAGTGCTTCGAGGTGCGTGCCTTGCCCAAACGCAGGCGAAACCGCATTCTTGTCCGCACGGGAGGCGCTCACGCTCGCCCCCGCCGCGGCACTCGCAAGAGCCGTCCCTGCATGATACCTGCATGACTGTGCTCGCGCGTGCATTACCGTGTGCTCGTGCGTCAGTGCCTCGTGGGTTGACGAGATGAACGCTGAGCTAGCAGAGTTTGACGCGCTGACGGCCACGACACTCGACGAAAGCCGGGACGCAGGATGGGAGTTTGCCATGGACGACGAGCTACAGAACAAGCTTGCGACGCCGCGCAGGCGGTGATGCACGGCATCAGGCACCCCTCCAATGTGCTGACTGGTGCATGAGCATGCCATGCACCCAAATTCCCAAGCTACGGTACAGTTGTACGCTTGTCTCGACTGTCCAAAATTGAGTTACTCGAACTGGAACTCTCGCCGGGCCTGGTACATGCTACATCCCATCGCGTTTAGGCGTTTTTGAGTCTGAATGGAAAACTCCATACATGTAGTCGTAACTCATCGTGTGCGGGTGGCTAAGCGGGTGCGGAGACTGGTCGCTCAGCCCTTGGCTTAGCTGGAGACCTGTTGGCGGGTTGGGGGGTCTCTGGGCTCGCTCGCGTCGCTTCTCCGTTCTGGACGACTGCGTACCATTTCTTGCGGGTAGGTTCCTACCAATCCTACCAGGCTCCCGACTTGAGGCCGTTGGCCCCACGTTAGCCTTGGACGTCGTCCAGTCGCCGAGGAAATTGGCCTTCTCGGCGTCCCCTCGGCTTCGGGCCAGTCGAGATAGAACCTTTGCCTATTCACGCCCTTAATAAAATTCACAGTCCGACGAACTTTGAGCAGATCACTGGCTGTGCTCTCGTCGGTCAAACATGAGCGATGGTAGCGGCTCGATCGCTACGCTTGGCTCCATCCGTGGCATGCCCAACCTGCTCGACGACGTCGAGCGCATGCCGGAAAGGCCGTCGGTGCCCTCGCTCATTGCGCTGCTGCGCTCGACCGATGAGACGGAGCGCGACGACGCGCTGGCCTCGCTGGCCGAGCTGGTGGACGGAGCCTTTGGCGTGGATGGCGCCGAGCTGGGTCTCGCGGTGCGCGCCAACGGTGGCATCGCGCTGCTGAGCTGGCTGCTCGCGGACCCGTCTGCCGAGGTGCAGCAAATGGCGCTCATGATCCTCGGCAACCTGTGCTCCGACTCGGTCGACTCCAACTCGCGTGCGACCAAGGCGCTGCTGCTGCAGAGCGGTGGCGCGCGTGCGCTGCTGTCGTGCGTGCACACCGAGGACCCCGCCGTGCTGCTCTTTGCGTGCGGCGCGCTGCAGAACCTGTGCTTCGAGCCAGACTGGTCGGAGCTCGCGGTGGCGCATGACATCCACATCCGACTTCAGGGGCTGTTGTGCCACGAGGACGCGATGATCGTGCGCTACGCCTCGGGCTGCTTGCAGAACATTACGCGCTCGCTCCACATCGACGGCCTCTCCGAGCTCGCCGTCGAGGCTGTGAAGGAGCGCAACCTCGAGCACCGTCGCGAAGGCTGGCTGGAGCAGCGTGCGCGGATGCGCATCGCGCGCGCGCTGCTCGACATCCCAAGCGAGGTGCGCCTGACCCTAACCCTGACCCGAACCCTATCCCTATCCCTATCCCTAAGGGCGCTGATCGACATCCCAAGTGAGGTGCGCACGCGCCGGCACGCGGCGAGCCGACCGGATGACCAGCCTTGCATGCGTGTGCTCACCACGGCGCCTCGTCCACAGGTGCGCACGCGGCGGCACGCGGCGGGCGTGCGTCGGCGCCAGCGCGCCGCGAATCTCGGCGACTCGGACTCACGCCCCTCCTCAGCTGCCTCATCACGCTCAACGGGCTCGTATGTGTCTGCACGCTCCTCGTCCTCGTTCGCCGCACCCGCCGTCGTCTCGCCTGCCGTCCCCTCGCCTGCCGTCCCCTCGCCTGCCGCCTCGCCCAAGTGGTCAGCTAGCAATTGGTGAGGCAATACGGATGATCAGCAGCCGGCCGACCAGGATGTCGCCGGTTTGACCAACTCAGAGAAGCGTCTAGACGCGCCCCCTCCGACGCCGACAGAGCTCAGGAGCTCAGAGCGGTGATCATCTGGGTTAGTGCGGCGTTCAGCTGCGTGCGTGCGGGCTGCGCGGCCGCATTGTCCGGTCATAAGCGTCAAAACAGTGTTCGAAGATGATTTCATTTTTGGAGTTTGACTTCCAACCTGTAGTAGCACGCCTATAAACTTGAGAAGCCTCACGCCCGAAACTCATGTGCGCAATGCCCTCGCCAGAACCCAACTCGCCCCCGAGCCCAACACCAGCTATTCCGAGCGAATTGACCCGCGCACCCGCACACGCCTCCCCTGCACCCCTGCCTTGGCAACTTCTAACCGGAATCCCGCCAGCGCGGAAGTGGGTCGCAAGCGCGCGCGAACCACTCCAGCCCAGCTGCCCAAGGCACCGCACCTCCAACTTCCACTCGCACACGAGCACCAATCCCACGCGCGTGCACGGCGGGTGCGACGCCTTGCCATCCGTATCGCGTCTCTCTTTCCCCCAATCACCAGACGTTCGCCTTCCCACTCTCACAGAAGCGAGCAAGCACCAAAGGCACCACCAGCGTTACCCGAAGAACCTATCCAAATGCAATTTTCAAACTGGACTTATCCGCTTACTTTTGAATGGGACGCAGGCCAACCCGACATATCCGCGCCCGCTCCCGAGGCTACCACAAAGACGCTGGTCGTCGTGTCGGCGTTGTGCGCGAGCCCTCTTGGTGAGTTGGACATCGTGGCGTCGGCACTCGCGTCGCTGGGGCTCGACTTCAAGCTTGTTGTTACGCTCCCAGACCGCCCAGCGGCGGTCTTCTCCGTTACCGCCTCGGAGGACATATTAAATTACCTTCTCAGCGATGGTATCCGCGTGCAGGGCGTCGTCATGGGCGTCTCACGCGCGGGCGCATGTATCGCGTGCCTCGTCGGGGGCAAGGGTCGTGTTGCCCCCGACGTTGTCGCTCGAATCGTCAACGACGAGGAGGGCATCGTCCTCACCCCCCATCCCACGGACGCGGACACGGACATGCTCTTCCTCGCCCCCGATGCCGACAAGGCCCTCCAGCTCGTGCGCCGCCACAGATTTCAGGCCGGTGGGGGGGCTGGCTTCACCTTCACCTTCGCAAAGACGGCGCCTGTTTGGGGTCTTTGCGAGGGTGGCGACTTGACTTCCGAGATCAAGCGCAAGGTTCGAGACGAGGCTCGAGACGAGGTTCGAGACGAGGTTCGTTTCGAAGTGGCAGTCGCACTGGTGTACGCGAAAGAGAACCCTCACATCATTGGTGGCGGCAGGCCGAGGGCTCACGGTAGCAACTCAACAGTCCAGGCGCTGTGGCGTCACACCGCAGTGCAGTGCGGCTTCTCGGAGCAGGAGAAGCCCGACCCGGTAGGAAGCAAGCTCACTAAGTTGACGAAGTATGCGCGGACGATCTTAACCAAGAAGTGGGACAAGATAGAGTTGCCGGATTTCAAGGCGTGGCGTGCGAAAGAATTCGTGTCCGATGATTTTGATTTTGTGTGTGGCTTTGAGAGCCTCATCGATGGATTCAACCCTGATGTTGCGAGGGCGCACGCACGAAGCTCCGACCCGAGATCTCAGGGCAAACGCCAATGCCTGGAGGCCACGGAGTGCGCGGGCGCGTCCGAGCTGTCCTCTAGCGCGGGCGCGTCCCACTCTGGCATGGGCGCCGGGGTGACGAGTCTCATGCCCACACCCGCGCAGCTCGAAATCGCCCTGAACGCGGAGCTCATGATCGACTACGAGTGCTTCGAACCGATCACCCCTGGGCGCCCGCCATCTCTCTGGGAGCTCGACGATGCGAGCGAAAAGGAGAGCTCCACGCCATCAATGGGCGCGTCTTCTTCTAGTTTGGGCGCCATGGTGGGCGCGCCCCTCATGCCGGCGTCTCCGCCCAAGCCCATGCAGGCGGAGTTACCTGTACCGCCTGCGTCGCTCATGCCAGCCATGCTCGTCACAGCCGGCACAGGCCACCCGTGGAGAATTCAGCAGGCGCAGCAGGCGCAGCAGGCCGATGCCGCGGTTCGAGATGTAGCGGACGATCTGTTTTTCGATGGGGTGTGGAGTGACGACACTGGCAGCCCCCTTCACAACCCCATCAGCGGAGTGGAGAGGTCGTACTGTGTCAAGATCGAGGATGAGCTCGATGACGAATCCAGTGAAGATGACGAAACCAGGGGGGCTCTGTGAAGATGACGTCATGACGAAACCAGGGGGCTCTATGAAGATGACGAAACCAGGGGGGCTCTGTGAAGATGACGAAACCAGGGGGCTCTGTGAAGATGACGAAACCAGTGAAGATGACGAAACCAGGGGGGCACGTGCCATCGATGAAACGGGGATAAAACTCGGGGGGTCGCCGGGATACAACTTATGTTTAAACACGCCATAGCGGTAACTACCTCGGAGTGTTGAAACCCTCCCCCAAGGTCAAAATCTCGCGCAGCGTGGCAGTACACCGTACACGACACTCGGTGACCTTCCCCAAACCTACTGGTAAGGACATGCAATACACTTGGTATCAAGCAGACTGCGAGCCCGGTATTTATCGTGCGCTGCTACGTGCTAGATTAAGTCCGTTGCGACGTGCTCCGGATTCACAAACTCGTACGCGCCTCTGACCACGCCTTTGACCACGAACATGCCGACGCGCTTGGCGTCCAGCCCCAAATCGAGCAGGTTGGGTGGCTGGGGGGGGGGCGGTCGTGACGGCGAGGGCGGTAGGCGCGGCGTGGGTGGCGGGGACTTGTGCGAGGGAGGCCTTGGAGATGGAGATGGTGGCACCGGAGCTGGCGGCGATTGCGGGGGCTCTGGCGGTGGCGGCGATGGCGGCGGTGGCACCGGAGGCGGCGGCGATGGCGGGGGTGGGACGGGCGGCGGTGGCGAGGGAGGCGGTGGCGCAGGTGGTGGTGGTGAAGGAGGCGGCGGTGCTGGCGGCGGCGCTGACGGCGGCGGTGGCGCAGGTGGAGGCGGCGAAGGAGGTGGCGGTGTCGGCGGTGGAGGCGAGGGCGGTGACGGGGCCGGTGGCGGTGGCGAGAGCGGCGGCGGTGGAGGCGGTCGAGGCGAGGGAGAGGGATCAGGAGGTGGTGGCGATGGTGGCGAAGGAGGAAAGGAAGGCGGGGTCTCGGGCGGGGGAGACGGCGGTGACGCTGGCGATGGCGGTGAGTGCGGCTGAGGTGGTGCGAGTGGCGGCGGCGGAGGTTGCGGCGACGGATGCTGAGGCGGCAGTAACGGCGGCGGGGGTGGTAAAGCTGGCGGTGGCGACGGCGGCGGCGGCGGCTCAGGCGTGGAAATAGGAGTGTAGGGTGGCGGTGGCCGTTGAGGTGGTGGCGGGTGCGGGCTCGGAGGTGGTACCAATGGAGGTGGAGGCGGGTGCGGGCTCGGAGGTGGCAATGGAGGTGGAGGCAGAGGAGCCGGTGATGGAGATGAAGGAGGCAGCAGAGGCGGCGGTGATGGAGATGAAGGAGGCAGCAGAGGCGGCGGAGGCGGCCAAAGTGGCACTGGGGACGGCGGAGGCGGACTGCTCGGCCGCGGCGGCGCAATCGGCGACGGAGGAGCATCCGCTGGCACCGGTGATGTCGCGAAGAGGCTTGCTGCAATGAAAACCAAAACGCTAATGCCGAGCAAAACCAAGCATGGTCCGACAAACTTTGATGCAGATGGTGCCACAGTGGAGGTCAACGTGGCGTTGGCAGCGGCCTCGACGTCCTCTTCGTCGTTGAGCGTTTGGTAGCCGTTGGTCACGGTCGTCGTCGTGGCAAACTTTGACGCAGATGGTGCCACAGTGGAGGTCAACGTGGCGTTGGCAGCGGCCTTGACGTCCTCTTCGTCGTTGAGCGTTTGGTAGCCGTTGGTCACGGTCGTCGTGGCCTTCTCGAGCTGCCTCTTGAGCATCGAGAACTCATATTCAGCATCGAGCTGCCTCTGCTCTCGAGCTTCTTTCGCTTGGATAGCCAGCTCCCGCCTCGCACGAGCCTCCTTCCGAGCCTCCCTCCGCTTTCGCACGTCTTTGAGGAAGTCCTGAATCCTCAAGATCGCCATGAGCCTCCTATTGGCTTCCATGATCTGCTGAAGCGCCTCCATGTCATCGACCGCCGAGGCAAAGCCACCGGCCATGAGCGGCATTCGCGGACTGCACTTACCCACCGGCTTTCGTGTCCATTTGTCTTTCGCCAAGTTCCGCAACGCGCCCAGGCGTGATGAAGGCAAATCAAGACGCGTCAAGTCAAGTCGCAAACCTTCACACCGCGGGGAGACGAGAAAACACACTGGACTCAACGTGAATAGTAGTGAAATCGGTGTGGTTCTTGAGACAAAATAGTGCATCTTTCACTGTGGAAAGAGATCCTGGGTCCCGTACCTCGCGAGGCTCCACCTCCCGAATCTCGCACTCGCGTCGCACAAAAAAAATGCTCTACCGCATCGTCGTCCTCGCCCTCTTCGCCACCGTCTCGGCGTTCAACGCCCCGGTGTCCGCCGTCGGTGCCTCGGCCATCGCGCGCGCTGCCATCCGCGCCCCCGCTGTCGTCGCCATGGCTGACGAGGTGGAGGACAAGGTGAAGGGCATCATCGCGGAGCAGCTGGGCGTCGAGCTCAACACCGTGCTGCCGGGCGCGTCCTTCACCGAGGACCTGGGCGCTGACTCCCTCGACGCCGTCGAGCTGATCATGGCGATCGAGGAGGCGTTCGACATCGAGATCCCCGATGAGGAGGCCGAGACGATGACGACCCCCGCCGACTGCGTGAAGGCGATCAAGGGCAAGCTGTAAGCCTCGCGCCACGCTGCGCATGCTGATGCACACGAGGCGTGTCGCCACGTGCGCCGCCATGGGAGGAGCTGTCATCACTCGTAGTGGTTTTGCGACCAGTGCTGACTCACGGGAGGGGAGTAGCGGGACAGTCGGGCAACTATAAAGGGTCCACCAACATTCCATGAGGTTAGCGTATGTGCGCGCTGTTGCCCTCAACATCAAGGGCCCAAGCCTATGTATTCAAGACGGACCGCGCGAAAATACGTCCGCTGCTGCATGCGGCTCGCTACCGCACCGCACTGGAGTTGCGACAAAAATGCGCACTCCCAAATGGTGAAACGAACGGGCAACGCGAAGACGGCTCACATTTTTCGTCTAAGAGTGTCACGGTGGCTCCTCTCAGATGTGCAGGCTTCTCGGCGTTTGACTGCACACCCCCACAGGGCGTCATACTTTCGACTTTTAAAAAAGTGTCGCGGGGTTCCACAATGGCTCCTCGTGTCGTGCTCGTCCTCGTGACGCTGGTGCGCGCGGCAGCGTACGTACCTATACACACTTGGTCGAGTGAGCGCTCGTGTCGGACAAGCCGAAGGCTACGTTGCTTGGTTGACGAATTGCCTGTGAACCCACCTGTTGGCCTCCGTTGCCTAAGCCGACAGGAGGTCGTGGACAAGCTCAACGCGGTGCCCGTGTTCAGCATCGTAAACGGAGCCGAACAGATGGTGCAGACGCCTGACAAGGAAAGTGGTGAGCTTGCATGCCGCTTCTATCTCGAAATCGACGACGCGAAGGCGGCCCTCCAGGAGCTGCGCAGCAACAACCCGAACGCCATGATTGACGTGGCAGTCACGCCTCTCGGCACAGCGTTCGCCCTGTGCGAGTGGCAGACGCCGATTGAGGAATCGCTGGGTGCCGCGGGGGCCGAAGACATTGCCGCCGACCTTGACGATGAGTATTTTGGCGACGACGACGACGACGACGACGACGACGACGACGGCTTTGGTGATGCAGGCAATGTCGCTGAGGCGAGCATAGAGGTGCGCCTTCAGGCGGCGCGCGCGGAGATGGAGAGCGTGCGCGGCTTGCTCAAGAAGTCGCCCGTGCCGCCGCTGCTGCGCCGGCGCAACGTGCTCCAGGGTCCAATTCCACTTTTTGGATCTGACCAGATCCGCTTCCAGCTTCCTCCAGATCCAGATCCAGATCCAGATCGAAGTCAGATCCGCTTTCAGCGTCCTGCAGGCACGGCTGCCGCTGCCGACGCCGCCGACGAGAAGGAGGAGGAGTCGACGATGCTGCCGCTCTTCTTCAGGCGGAGCGACCTGCTTGTGGCGTGGGTGGCGAGCGGGGGCTCGATCGACTCGCTGCCTGCGGTGCAGGTGACCGACCTGCGCACGATCGCCTGGCAGATGCAATTCGATCGAAACCAGGACTGGAGGCCAATGCTCTTCGTCGCACCCGAGCCAGCTATCGACTTTGTGAAGCAGCAGCAGCAGCAGCAGCAGCAGCAAGAGCAGGCGGCAGCGGCGGCGGCGGCAGCGGCACCGATTCTCTCCGCAGCGGACGTGCAGGGCCTCATCTTCGGCAGCGATGATGCGCCCGTGAGAGCTCGCCGCTCGTAAGTAGAGTAACACACGCCGCTGTGCGGCCAGGACTCGCGTGGCAAGGATCCTGGACCCAGGCATGCTGAGAGCCCGCCGCTAGCGATCCTGACGTCCTGAGACCTGAGGGCGAGCGAACAGCCAACAGGTGCTGTCTGGGTCGTTGTAAACGTGCACAGGTGGGAGGTGCCCGTGACGGGTGTCAGTGGATCGAACGGTCTTGATTTGGTATTCATCGTTACGTTCTGACGTGTCCGCGGGATTAACGATTATGAACCTACGCTGATCTCGCTGCGTATGACCCCACTTACTATGATTAGCTATCAGAACACACCTCATTGTCCAGAGCTCCAGACGGGGGGTCGGAGAGTCCAGAGCGTCGGGAGAAGGCGCGTGTGCAAGAGCGGTAGAGCTCGGACGGAGCGTCGTCGGTCTCGCTAGCTTTCGACTTCACACAGCGCACTCTGTTGGCGTGTTGAGCTAAAGCCGTACCGCGACCGCACGACGCGAGGCTGGTGCACCGCGGGTTACGGAGCCGTCGTCGCGCGCCATGAGTGCTCGGGCGCGATGAACCCGCGCGCGATCAGTTGGTTATGCTGCTCCTCGAGTAGAGCCTCAAGCTCCGCGAGCGAATCGAGGGACGATCGTTTCGGCGAGGTGGTGCCGCCGTTTGCCGCCCCCGCCGGCGAGACGGCGCCGCTCGAGACGGCGCCGCTCGGGGCTAAGGAGTCGCTACGTGCAGGCTGGGGTGGTCCGGCGCGGTGGGCGCCGTAGTGGGCGCCCCGAGGCTCCTCGAAGCGGCCGCACTTGAAGCGCGGCGGTGTGAGCGAGCCAGCTGGATCGGGAGCCGTCCATTCCATATTTGGAGCCGTCCCACGTGAGGGCGGCGAGGAGGGCGGCTGGGGCGAGGAGGGCGGCTGGGAGGGCGATCCAAATATGGAGTGCGAGGGCGGTTCGAGCGCTGCGGCGGGCGGCCTGCCGGTGGGAGGGCGATCCAAATATGGAAGCTTCGGTCGCTCAGGCGTCGGAATGAGCGGCTCGATGCTCTGGTACCAGTCGGAATGCTGGCGCAGCTTCTCGTTCCGGAGCTGCTCGACGCGACGGCGCAGCTGCAACTGGTGCTCCTGCAGCAGCGTGTCGAGCTCCTCCAGCCCCAGGAGCGAGGGGGCGCTCGCGGCGAGCTCAGCGCGGTCGCCTGCCGAGGGCCCTCTGCTCGACGCGCTGCTCGACGCGCGAGACGTCGCGTGCGCCACGGCCGCGGCGGGGAACGTCAGCGGCAACGGATGCGGCGCGGCCTCCGGCTGCCTGGGCATCGCTGCGCCCAGCAAGGGGTTCGATTGGAAGGACGGCACGGGCGGCGGCATTGGGAACGGAGATACGGCAGCCAGCGGCACGCCTGCTGGCGGCATCTCGGCCGCATCTCCGAGATGCCACGGCATCTCCGCGGCATCGCCCTCGAGGGCCGAAAGACCTTCACCTTCACCCGATGGTAGCAGGGAGATGAGGCTATTACTGGGCGGCGTCACGTGCGTGCATGTCACGTGCAAGCGCTCATCGGCCGCCTCGCACATAGCACGAAAAGTAGCATTGACGTCTGGTGGCGGTGGCGGCGATGGCTGGGCAGGCGCTCGCCGTGCCAGCTTGGCCGTCGCTATGAGCGATTGCGCCGTTGCAGCATCGTGTCGGCCAGGCGACCCTCCCATCGCCTTGGGCCGTTCTGCATGCAACATAACAGCCGCATCCTTGCGCTGGTTTACACGCGGAGGCGCGACAAGGCTGCTCGGCCGCCTCGCCACCCGGATGGCGCAGCCGATGTTCTCTGAGTACGGGTCGAAGCCGGCCCAGGTGCGGTAGTTCGGCGTCGCCGTCCTTTCTGTCCGAGCCTTGGGCTCTCGCACGCGCTGGTCATGCATGGATACCGCCCTCACCGCGGAAACTGGCTGTGAATGTGAATGTGAACGATCCACCGCTACTTTTAGATAAGATAAAACGCGTTCTTGTCCAGGGCGTGACTCCGTCGCAAGGCTCGTGATGAATAGAAAATCTAGAAATCTAGGTCCCACCCGCTCACCCGCCTCTACGCTACGCTTGTGAGACTAGTAGACTATTTGTCATCTTCTATCTACGCTCTGGTGGACGCAACTCGCAGCTCCGTTAACTGTTCGCCCACCGAGCCAAGTTCGGGGTCATCGCCCTGGACAGCCGGCGCTCGCGCTGCACGCAAGGGCTCGTCCAAAACGCGACTCCGCTTTCGCGCACCGCCTCCACCGTCCTCTGTCGTCTGCGCGGGAGCACATGCGAGCTGCGCAGCTATGACGACCTCGCCCCAATCACAGCCGAGCCCGAGCTTCTCCAGTCGAGTGGCGATGAGGGCATCCCAGTCTTCAAAGGCGGCTGCTTTGAAACTCAAGGGGCCAAGCACGCGATCTTGCACTGTGAGTTGCGACACAGTGTCAAGCTCTTGCGGCGGCGCAGGGCCAAGCTCGTGTAGTTCCCGTGCCGCTTCGTTCAACCAATCCTTATAGCCCCATGTGTGGCGTTCAGCTGGCATCTCCGCAAGCGTGTACGACCACTGGCGGAGCAGTGTGCTAACACCGCTGCATGTTAGAGGTCTTTCTGCATCCTTGGCCTGTCTGAGGTCCTCGATGAAAGCATCGACACTCGGAGCGGTCCCTTCGATGATGAGCAGCGCATGGATCCATGCTGCATCATCCGTGGGACGATAGTAGAGGCGTGCGGTGAGCTGCAGACGCTGGCACATCTTGGAAAAGGTGCGACCCACATCTCGGCACGCTCGTACGATGTTAACGACAGCGATGTGCGACATCCGCTGATCGTCTGTCTCTGTCAAGCCGAGCGACGCGCCACGCGGATCCGACAGTCAGCCCGACCGCCACACGAGAGAAGGGGCTTCTATGAAGAGGCATGTATGTGAAGAGGCCTCGGCTCGTTGACAACTACCGGTAAAAAGACAACGGGGGGAGCCGGGACACTCACGACACGGGACACACGGACGGCCGAACCTCACAACCATACCGTATGGATATTTTGAACTCTTCATGAAAAGACAAGAAACTCTCACATCGAGTAGTATGAATACATGTACTGCGCATACTCGCGAGGTGCGTGCTTGAGGTACATTGTAATCAGGCACGAGCGCCTCGAGGAGCGCGCCCTCGCCTGGAGCGCGTCGATCTTGACGTACGTATACACGTACACTGCTTTTTGTGGAGGCACGGCCGTCGGGCGAGCTCGACATGGAACTTGAACTTGAACATGAGCTCGTCATAGTGGAAAAGTTTTGAAACGTCAAGTCCCTGGGCGCACGCGCGGCTCTTCGTCGGTCGGGTCTCGCCTCTTGGCGGCCTCCTCCTGGAACCCTTGGCTGCCCTATGGTAGACCGCGTCGGATATGAGCGCGACGCGTTCATCTCAACGTTGTCGCGCTTACGCGCCGCATCATCGACGATGCGAAGCAAAGCCGCTCCTCACGTCTCGAGCGTTCACCGGGAGCTGATGGCGTCCATCACTGCGAGCCAGATGGGCCATTCTGCGCCATTACGGAATTACTGCCTGCTTCCCGACGTTCGAGGCGCACAGGTCAGCCCCATCGGCCGTGGTCGTGTGCCCGCGAGGCACGAAATCGGAGAGTTGGACGTATCATTGGACGCAGCCTTGCCCTTTGGTGCACCACAGGCAGCCTTGGAGAGAGCCTTGGCCGAGCTGGCAACGAGATGCGGCGAGCAAGGGGCGTCGAGCGAGCCAGTGCCGTGCGGTGACATCGCCATAACCGATTCACCAACAGAGGAGATTCGTCGACAGATTACACTCGAGCTCCAGAGCGCTCCATCATCGGCGTGGGCGACGCAGCTGCCGCGCTCGCTCTCGCCAGCACTGCTGCCGCCCCAGCACCTGCTTCAGCTGCCATTGCAGGAGCAACAGAACCTGTCGCAGTGGCCACAGCGACGGCACCTGTCACTGCAACAGCACCCGGCGCCACCGCCGATGCCGCTGTACCAATTGCTTCAGGAACCACTTCAGCAAATGCTTCAGCAACCGCCTCATCCACCGCCTCATCCACCGCCTCATCCACCTCCTCATCCACCAGCACAGCAACTGCTTCAGCAACCGCCTCAGCCGCCGCCAGCTCAATTTCGGCCACCGCAGCCACCGCAGACGCCAACGGCACTACCTGTGGAAGAGCGGCTTGCATCTCAGCGCAGCAGCATGGAAGGTTATCGAATCCGCGCCTCAAGAACCGAGCCGATGAAGATGACGGTCGACGCGAGCTCGTCCAGGTACTCGTCGGTCAGGGAAGCGGCCGCCGCAGTCAGTTCCACTGCGCCCATCGCCTCTCCACTCGCCTCAAGCTTCGTCGCCCCGAGAGGGCCGCACACCCGAATGTACATCGATCGGCCGTCTTTCAAGGCGATGTCGAATGCGGGCGGCGCTCCTGCCGCGAGCGCTGCCGCGAGCGCCAAAGCCCTTGACATGGCGAACGAGTGCTACAAATACTCGACGCCGTGGAACATCTATTGGGTGGATACGTCGGTGAGCCACGCGCGTGCGAGCGCATTGGGGCCCCTGCAGAAACTGAACCACTTTGTGGGCATGACGCTCATCTGTCGCAAGGCGTCCGCGGCGAGCGTGCTCAACCGTAACCTCCGCTTCTCGGCCCAAGCGTTCGACTTCTTCCCGGCCTCGTGGACATTGCCAAAGGACCAGGCGGAGCTCACGCGGCTGATGAAGGCGCACAAGCCGCCTGTGCTCATTGTCAAGCCGAGCAAGGGGAGCCAAGGCGCTGGGATCTCGATCTGCCGAAGTCACGAGGAGCTTCAGCACGTGATGCAGCAGAATGGGCGCTGGGCCGAGGGCGTCGCGCAAATGTACATTGACAGGCCGCTACTGCTCGAAGGGTACAAGTTCGATCTGCGCCTGTACGTGCTTGTGACCTCTTGCTCGCCGCTTCGCATCCACATTTACCGCGACGGGCTCGCGCGGCTCTGCACGGAGAAGTATCAGGTGGTCTCCTCCGGCGAGCAGCTCGACCTAACTGCAGCGGCCGGCATCGCCGCCGCCACGAGTGCGAGCGACTGGCGCAAGCGCCATCTGACCAACTATGCGATCAACAAGCAACACGAGGATTTCACCGCCGGGGTCGACGGCGCGAAGCGGCGGCTCGGGCATGTGTTCGACACGATCTCGCGCGAGGCTGGCTTCGACGTGGATGCGCTGTGGGGAGACTGCCAGCAACTGATCGTCAAGACTCTCATTGCTGTCCAGCCGGACCTCGCGCACGCCTACGCGTCGTGCCGGCCGTCGCACGATGCGCATCCCTTTTCGTGCTTTGAGCTGCTCGGGTTCGACTTGCTGATCGATCAGGTGCGATCTCCCTTGATGGGCCTTGATTGCCTCTGATTGCCATCTCATGCTCGGGTTCGACTTGCTGATCGACCAGTCCGGTAAGCCGTGGCTAGTGGAAGTGAATCACTCGCCCTCGCTCTCGTGCGACACGCCCATCGACAGCAGTCTCAAGACCAAGCTGCTCGCCGACACGATGCGCCTCGCCTCCTTCTCGGCTGCGGAGGAAGAGCTGCTCAGCATCATCAAGAATCATCATCCGCCGAGCCGAGCGATGAGCGGCAGCAGTGGCAGTCAAGTGAGCGCTGCGCTGGGCCCCACCTCCGCGCTCTCGACACCGGAATCTCACCCGTCGGCGGGCTCCCTCGAAAGTGCCCATTACAGCGCTCACCCGTCGGCGGGCTCCCCCGAAAGTGCCCATTACAGCGCTCACCCGTCGGCGGGCTCCCCCGAAAGTGCCCATTACAGAGCTCTCACGTCGGCGGGCTCCTCCGAAAGTGTCGATTACAGCGGCTCGGGGGGGCGAGCGTACGCGCGTCGCCATCAGGCCCGGGCACTGCTGTCCCAGCTCATCACGCTCCGTTCGGAGTACGAGAGCGCCAATCGCGGAGAATTCGAACTCATCTTCCCTTCGCCTCACGCGTCGCTCCAGACCCAATATGAGAAGCTCCTCGAAGCCTCTCGTCGTGCCTATATTGAGGACACTCACGAGGATTTTGGATCCAAGGCGGCCGGCTTGGGGCATTGGGCGAGCCGAGAGCTCTTCACAGCGAGCCGTGAGCTCTTCACAGCGAGCCGAGAGTCTTCCGAGCGGATGCCTCTTCACAGCGAGAGCTCTTCACAGCGAGAGTCTTGCGAGCGGATGCCTCGACCCTTGGTTAGAGAGGACGTGGGCCGACTGAGCTCCTGTGCTCCACCCAACGGCAGCCTGAGCTTCTGTGCTCCATCCGCCTCCAACGGCAACCTTGCATGCGAGCAGACCGAACGAGACCGCCGAGCCGCGACAGCTCCCAACGGTGCCGACGGCGCGGAGGACGACGAGAGTGATTCGGAGGGCACCGATGAGGGCGGAGAGGAGGAGCAGGCAGATGGTGCCGGGTCGGGAGCCGCGCGCCTTCTTGCGCGGAGCGATCCTGCTGCACGGTTCGCTCGCAAGCTCCTGAAAAAGGCCCAAAGGCGGCGCAAGAAGCGGCGCAAGAAGAGAAAAGGATGATGAAGAGGCGGGCAGTTGTAAGTAGCATGCACGAACAACCGAACCCCTTACTTACATCTGCAAGCTAGTATGTGACCAAATTCCAGAGCGGCGGAGTTTGTTAAACTGGTTACTCAAATAAAAAAGATTGCATGGCGCGTGTTATCCGGATAGGTTCTGCAATTACGACCGGACGAATGACGCGTCACGTTTCGCTCGTTCTCCTCGGGACCTGCTGCCCGGGCCCGTGGCCTGAACCCGGAGCTATGGGCCGATGTGCGTTCGGGGCCGACTCGGGACGATGCCCGATGGCCCACTGTCCCGTCGCCTGCGGCACGTGTGAGCTCTGCGCCGGAGTCCATACACACGAAGTTTACTCAAAGTATGTCCGGCTATGGAAGCACATGAAGAAGCCTCCGTACGCGGCGTCGAGGCCCTTCACCGACGATCCTGGCAGCAATCAAACCTCCGCCGGTCCCACGGCGGGTGCAAGGTGGCGGCGCCACAAAGCGGACAAGAACCACACGATTGGCGGCAAGCTGGAGATGCCCTCTGGATCTGAGATGCCCCCGCACCCCAAAGGTCGCACGCCAGGTGGCAAGAGGCGCGGCATGCCGAGAGGAGGGCGAACTTACGACGTGAACGTGAACCAGCTGAGTTGCCTGCCCAGCTGCGCCAATTGTAGCCCCGTAACGTTTGCTGCTTGCGGGCATTGCAGCCTCCGCTACCCCGACGTGACACGCCATCAGCTCGAGATGTCCCGTGCCCGTGGCCCCGTGCGCGCGATCTTGGGGGCTGGGTTTTGCCAGTGCGAGATGTTGCAGCACCTCGCTGGGCAATGGGTGCTGTTCATGGGCGACAGCACGCATCGGCACGTATACGAGGGCGCACGGCGCGTGATCGGGCATCGCGGCTTCAACCTCTCTATCGTCCATCCACACGTCGATGGAATAGGCGTGCGGGACCGCGACTTGCAGAAGGACAAAGACACTGTCTTTGAGTGGCTACCCAACCATCGGTGCCGCTCGGTCATGCGTGATCCAAACGCAACTTTGAGTCCGCTGCTGCTCTCGTTTCGCTTCATGCGAGGTCTCGACTTGCACAAGCTCGATCACGTACTCGCCAACTTTCGCCAACGGTTCCATTACCCCGAGTGGCGCCTACGCTCTCCAAAAACCCCGACACTCATGCTGCTGTCAAGCGATGCCTTTGACGCACACCCCGTGACGCGTCGCCATTTTGAGAATCGGAGCGCGCCGGCCGTCATCATCTTCAATGCGTGTGCATGGGATTTGCCGCACATCAACAAAAGTGAGTACTACTTTGGCTTCTCGAGCCCAGAGCACTGCCACTCTCCGCCGGCCGAGCGTGCGTTCGTCTATCTGGAGGAACTTCGCAACGGAACCTACTTGAAAGGCAACACAACGGTCAAGGTAATGGGCGTCCCCTGCGTCCCGGATAGCAACCGCCTCTCCGATGACGCGATCTACGCGGGCTTTGAAGCGAAATTGCGTGCAGCAATGCTGAAGCTGCGGGCAAGCTTTAAGGGCAGGCTCGTGCTGCGCAGTTGTCACGCAGGGACGCGGGACCTACGCCGCTATGGACTCACGGTTGCGGACCATCAGCTCGAGTCGCTCTTACGAATGGATGCCATCGTGCGGCGCGTCGCTGCCCAGATGTGCATCGAGCTGCTCGACGTGATGGCGCTCGATGCGGCCGCCGGCTGGCACGAACACAATTACAGCGAAACCTTTCACGTGCCGCAGCAGGCGGCGGATGCGGCGGGGCTTGCTGCCCTCCGGATGCTGATGGCGCAGCCGGAAGATTCGACAGGCGGCTTAGCAGCTGTGCAGGCAGCATCCGCACAGCGCAACGCCGCGCTGTGCGTAAGCCACGAGCTGCACAACCAGATCGTTGACCGCAGGACCACGTGGTTCAGAGAAGTTGTTAGTGGCATGCATCAAGCGAACAACCGAACCCCTTATTTGTCCTAATATATGTTTGCCTCTTTTTTCCTGTAAGTATTTCCGCCGTTTCAATTTTCGAGTGAGGCGTCCCCCCACAAAAATGCTGCCCCTCGCGTGACCTGCTCACAACACCTACAAGCCGCATGGCCACGACGCCGTTTAGCGCTCGCGCGGAGCGGGTGGCTGAGGCGACCCGCGCTCGAGCCAATGTCCTCGTCGCCAGTCTCGTTCACTCCATCAGCGATGACACGCGAAGCGATGCACTCGATCAGCTCAACAGTGTGGCTGACAACTCGTACGGCGCTGATGCTGCCGCCCTCGCTGCGGCAGTGCGTGAGAGCGGCGGCATACGCGCGCTAATCGCCTGCATCAACACATATGATGGGGATCCTACAAAGAGTGATGAGCTCCCCCAGGGCGCGTTGGCACTCGTCGGCAACCTGTTGACGGACGTCTTCGACCCAGAGGCTGATCTGTCGCTCGCAGCTTTCATTGAGCATGATGGTCTCGATTCGCTACAGGGTGTGCTCCGGCGAGACGAGCGGGGCATTCAACTGTATGTGTGTGCGGTGCTCCAGAATGCCACGTCCCTGGACCCGGACGCTCTTTGCCAAACTCTTCGAAGCCGAGGCCTCATGACCGACCTCGAGCCGCTCCTCTCGTCAAACAATGAGACTCTCGCAAGCTACGCGACGGCAGTGCTAGCCAATCTGCGCGCGCACGATCCCAATCCCGTCGCCGACGGGGCGCTTGACGAGGCCATCCGTAGGCGGCGGCTTGCCGCCATCGTCGAGCAGATGCGCTCTGGAAAGGCGATCAATATCGTGCAGCGGGCAGCAACTCGCTGGGTCAGCCGCCGAGCCTCCACCGTCCGGCTCCAGGCGGCCGCGCGCGGCAGGCGGGTACGTCGCGGCCAATTTGAAAAGCTTGAGGCGAAGCGAGCGGCAGCGGCAAGAGCGGAGGCGGAGGCGGAGCGTCTGGCGGCAGAGAAGGCGGAGGCGGAGCGTGTGGCGGCAGAGAAGGCGGAGGCGGAGCGAGAGAAGACGGGCACGGCTCTCGTCAGACTCAGCCACTCAGCCTCGGAAACTTTGCAGACCATCAGACGATCCGCCTCAATTGTATTAGCCCCCTTACGCTCCGCCTCCACCTCCGCCCTCTCTGCCATCAAAAGCTCTACCTCCGCGTTCTCTCCAAGCAGGCAAGCCCCCGCAAGCCGCTTCGCGGGACGTAATCGGACGGCGGTCAGCCCTGCCCCAGATGACTCTGTCACGACCCCGGTTGAGCCCATCCGTGACTTACCGGTATTTGGGTCCAGCCCATCCCCGCACGGGCGACGTCATCGGACGGCAGTCAACCATGCTCCAGGTGAAGGGGCCGTCCCGGAGTGGTCCCCAGCATGACTCTGGACACCATCATCGGACGGCAGTCATCCAGTCAACCATTCTCCAGATGATACCCCAGATGACTCTATAGGCAAGGTCCTTGGGCAGCAGTTTCACCCTGCGCACAGATGAGATGACGGGTCCGCGCGCGCACCGTGTAGTGGTGAAGGTAGCACTTCTCTCTTCTGCTCGTCTGTGCGACATGACCAGCCGTGACGATCGTCAACGCCTTCTGAGCGCGTGAGAGATGACATCAGTTATGCCAGCGAAGCATGCGTACGAAGGCCGTGTACTGTTGTGTTCTCGATGTGACTAATTTGGAATCTTGAGTGTTGGTTTCCGCATGCATTTCCTTCATGACCTTGAACAACCGCGTCCGAATTGACGATCAGATCGAACAGAAACTGCTGGCCGAATGGTTGGCTTGACTCCAGAGCACGAGCCCGAGCAGGCTTCCAAACAGTTGGGCGACAGGGAAGGAACACCGACCGGGCCGATCACGCTTTCGGTGCACACGCTGCAGCTTGAGCCGCCGTTGCTGCGAGAGCTGAAGCAGACGAAGCAGCACGTGTGGATATCCATCGACCCGTTTGGTCGAGCCCACGAGCTCGAGGTACGGCTCCGCTCAAGCCGGCTTCGCCCCGCCTCGCTCGACCCGGTGTTGCTCGACGTGCACGAGCTACTGCCCCTTTCGCCGGGGACGCCGCTGTGGGAGCCTATGTGCGAGGCGCTCAATTCGGTCGAGGAGCAAGACTCGGACGTGTACTTTGTGCTCAAGGCCGGCCTGAACGCCGAGCACCCAGACGAGGTGATACATGTAACAGCCCCCGGGCTGAGCACTCCCGTCGACGCCGTCATGGCGGCGGCGATCGACGATGAGCAGGAGCTCGGTCTGGCGCACGTGAACCTCAAGGACCTGCTGAAGCGTGAGCACGAGCCGACAAACCAGGCCATTGACGTCCTCGATCGTCATGGCAAGCGCGTCGCCTCGATCAGCGTCACATTGACGGCTCTCGCATCGCTGCGCTATGCGCGCGGAGCCATCCTCGAGCAGATGCGCTCTGGCAAGGCAGCCGCAGTCATCCAAGGGGGACAGCGATTGGGGACAGGGGGACAGGGGGACAGGGGGACAGGGGGACAGCCGCAGTCAGGGGGGCAGCCGCAGTCAGGGGGACGGCGATTGGGGCGCCGCCGGCGGATCGCGACGGCGGCGCCGGTGGCGAAGAAGGCGGTGGCGATGGCGGTGACGACAGTGGAGATGGCGGAGAAGACTGAGGAAGCTGTGGAGGCTGAGCAGAGGCGGGCAAGAAAGCCGAGCAAACAAGAAAAAGGCGTCTCCTTTTCGTTGTTCGAAAAGGAGCAACGGGCGGCCGCGGCGGAGATGGCGGAGATGATTGAGGGAGCTGTGGAGGCTGAGCGGAGGCAGGCAGCTGTGAAGGCTGAGCGGAGGCAGGCAGCTGTGGAGGCTGAGCGGAGGCAGGCAGCTGTGGAGGCTGAGCGGAGGCAGGCAGCTGTGAAGGCTGAGCGGAGGCAGGCAGCTGTGGAGGCTGAGCGGAGGCAGGAAGCTGTGGAGGCTGAGCGGAGGCGGGCAAGAAAGCCGAGCAAAGAAGGAGAAGGAGAAGGCTTCTCCTTCTTCTCCTTCTTGGCCGCCACCTCCTTCTTACCCGAAAAGGAGCAACGGGCGGCGGCGGCAAAGGCAGCGCAACGCAATCGCAATCGCTTGATTACGAAGCGAGCAGCGATTGCAAAGGCACTCAAGGAACTGCACGCTTCACGCGTGGCGCAAGAAGCGGCGTGGGCAAAGGCGCAAAAGGGCTCTGCGGACAAGATCGAGAAGGAAGAGGCAGCCAAGCAGGAAGAGCTAGCTGCAGCCAGACGTGCCAAGGAGGAAGCCGTTGCCAGAGTGGTGAAGGCGGCCATCGAGGCGCGGGTCACGTCGTCAGCACGAGCGGCAGCAAAGCTCAAGGAGGCGGGCGTGGTAGCGAAGCTCAAGAAGGCTTTGAGGGAGTGGCCGCGCATTGAGGGAGTAGCCGTCACGCCCGCACCTGAGTCTGCCGGAGGCGATGACGTGTTCATCAGCCCGCCCGACTTGGTCGTCGCGAAGGTTGACGAGAAGCTGACGCCGCGCAGTCGGAGAAATCGCATTCCCCGCGAAGAGGTCGGCGAAGCGAAGACAGTGGCACACACAGTTGAAGGGGTCGGCGAAGAGAGGGCATTGGCAAACACAGTGAAAGAGGTCGGCAAAGAGATGACAGTGGCACAAACAGTGGCACAGACAGTGGCACAGACAGTGGCACAGATGGTGTTGTCCACGAGGCTCGACGTGCCGTTCAAGCCAGTACGCGCGTCGTCCGCGCGCCCATCAGCGAGGCAGCCGGGAGTGGGTCGAGTGCGGCCAGGGAGCCCACCTGATGAGGAACCCAATCAGCATGCAATCAGAGGAGTGGGTCGAGTGCGGCCACGGCAGTCTTTGGAGTCGCATGCCCTCGGCGACGATAATGACGTCTTATTTGGAGCCGATGGGTCTCCGCTAGCGAGACGATGGAATCGCGCTCCACCTTGTTCCGATGGCTTCACCTTGTTTGGTTCCGACCCGATCTCGGTGCGTCGGTGGCCTGATCCACAAGCTCGCACGCCCGCCGGCCCGTTCGCGAACTCGGCGTTCTCGAGAATCGCCGAGAAGAGCGCCGAGCAGAGCGCCAAGTCGAGCGCCATACCGGGCGCCGAGTCGCATCCTAGCAGATTGGTGAGCAGATTGGGGCAAGGCAACAGGGCGCACACGGAGCTCGAAGCCAGATGGCAGCTGTGGCAGAAGGCCAATAGCAGCTGGCTCCAAGAGCGAGAAGATCTGCTTTCGATCGTGCGGCGGCGCCGTGAGGGAGCCCACCTGATGAGGAATGCAATCAGCATGGAATCAGGGACGCCATCCACGCCGGCAGCGCCCACCCCACAAGAGGACGCAGAGGTGTGGACGATGGGGCAGGCCCCTAAGATGGGGCACCCGCTCCACTCGCCGGTGGGCCCGCCGGTGGGCCCGCCGATAGGCCCGCCGATAGGCCGGAGACCAAGGATCAAGCTGGGCTCCCCAGGGCACCACGCGCCGCGGCTTTCACACCATACTCCGAGAGTGCCTCTCACCCGAAGGCCGTGCTACGTGTTTGAGGAGCAGGTGGCGTTGCGGCCCTCGTCTGTCTCTCATCGTGTTACGGTGTAGTCGAGGTCGTCACGACGTGGTTTTGTGTGTGAGAGTGAGCGGAGGGAGGTCACTGCTGACGCGTACGCCCAACTCGGACCTTTTCAACTCGAAACTAATTCATAGCACACAATACCCGTTCACAGTCAAGATGTTTGTAAATTCGACACCACTGCAAAACCGAGGATGGCCACCTCCGAACCGGTGTTCGACTTGCAAACGGGCGAGCTGTGCAACCTAACGGTGCCAGGCCCGCTTCCAGAGGGCTGGCACGCCGTCTTGGACCGCCGCTGCGGCCCAACCGGCCAGCTTCTCTTCTACAACGAGGAGACCGAGGAGCTGTTGACGACCATGCCCGGCGCGGCAGCGGTCGAGCAGAAGAGACTTTTGGCCGCCGAATTCGCGCGCACGCGCGGCGACTTGGAGGGTTTCCTTGCGGGCGCTGCCCAGGCTCAAACTTCTGCGCTGCTGCAGAAGATAGAAAGGCTCGAGCAGATGCAGCGCGACCGAATTCGGAGTGATAGGTTGCGCTTCGAGTTGGAGCAGGACGTTCGGTCGAGCGGGGTGGAGGGCGGATGGAACGGTTACAATGCCCTCGTGCAGGGCGTCAAACGTGCTGCGCGCAGTCATCCGCTCGGCAATCGGCAAAAGGTGCAAACGGCGGAGGTGACCAGGATGGAATATGAGCGCTATGTGGCCCTGCAATCCTTGTGGCAATACATGTACTGCGGATTGTGCCTTATGTGTGTGACCGTGGTCGTCTTATTGCTCGCGTCGGTGCATATCGCGCGGCGCCTGTGAAACACTTTTGGTTCACGCGCTTGTATTCACTCGTACTCCGCGGTGACTGTGTGACGGCTCGAGGAACCGCTGCGGCAACCGCGCCCGGCGCGGCGCGGGATGTTCACGAGCCCGCGCCGCGACCAGCCGACCCGAGCCTATCCAGTCGGCAGTTACGCTGCATCTGCCTATCCAGTGGCGCTGCTCTCTCGAGCGCCGTCTCGAGCGCGCTCTGCTGCTCCCTCCGCGTGCGGTGTGGCGTGTAAGGCCAACGCGCTCCGCTGCGATCACTCCCACCTGCGCGTGGCGTGTAGGGCCACACGACATACTCTGTTGCTCCATGTGGGCGCATTTGCTCGCGTCGCTGCAGCAAGCAGCTTACATCTTGCGCAGGCGCATGAAGTAGCCACGTGGCGTGTTCCCTTTCTGGTGGGCCCACGAATCTGGTGGCGGCGAGATTGCCGGTGGCGGTGGCGATGGCAGGGACGGCTGGTTGGGGGCCGCTCGCACCGAGATACCCTTGAGCGCCTCGGTCACCTTCTTTGGGTCGTTGTGCTGGGTGGCGCTGGATGTTCCAGTGACGTTCATGAGGGACTCTTTCTCATGGCTCGTTCGAGGCGCTGGGTCCGCTCGGGCTGCAGGTCGAGGCGCCTTCCCCGCCTTCGCCTCTGCCACTTTCGCCATCAACTCCATGATCGAAGTGGGCGATGGCTCCGCACCAGGGGCCCAGAGTGCATCATCAGCCGACTGGGCCGCCACACCTGCCCTCGGCTTCGTCACACCTGCTCGGGCGCAGAGTGGATCGGAAGCGTGCGTGCGGCGCTCTGTTGAGGCGCTCGTGACGGCGCGCTTGCCGGCACCAGGGGGGATCTGCCCGGCAGCACCCGGCAGTGCCGGCGGTGCTGATGGCGACGGTGATGGGGACGGTGATGGCGACGGCGACTGTACATCATCTACCCGCGGCTGAGCCTTCATGCCGTGCGCGGTGGCCGCCGGATGACGCTTCTTCTGGGCTACAGGGCGGAGAAGATGGAGAGGGCGGTGGCCTTCACTCGTCGCGCCACTCGTCGCGCCACTCGTCGCGCCGCGCGTCGCGCCGCGCGTCGCGCCGTCGCTCGTCGCGCCGCTGCTTGCCGAGGACCGCCAGGAGGTAACTCCGCTAACTGGGAAGAAAGCGTGTGCACTGGCATATTTGTCTGTCATCTCGTCCTCCCTGATGCTGCGCAGGTTGCGCCGCTCGTCAGACGGCAGTCCGCTTTGCACCATGGGGCGCCGATCAGACGGCGGTCCGCTTTGCAGCAGGAGCCGCAATTCCTGCAGCTCGTCGAGTTCTTCTGATGAATCCTGTGCCAACTGCCGGAGAGCCCACCGTTCTTCTGCAGCCCACCGTTCTTCCATCGACTTTACGAGCTCCATCTGCTTTGCGAACTCCGCCTAGGCGCCGAGAATGGTAACTGGGCCTCTGAGAGACGTCACTGTCTCTGTCCTCGTGTAGCAGGGCAGGAATGAGGGCTGCTGCTGTGGCGTGCCTTGGCAATGAGAAGGAGAATGAGAAGGTCGATAAATAAGGATTTTTGTTGAAACTTGTATGTTCTGCCGTTACAAGAGTTCAAATAATGTTGAGTGAGTGAGTTCGCGGGTGCGTTGGTGTATTGGTGGTCCCCGCGGGCCGAAACAAGGTGTAGATTCCTACACACATGAGACATGCCCCACCTTCATTTTTTTTCCTGAGACATTGCGAGAAGTACTACTGTACAAACTTCTTCGCGTCTCCGGCGCGTCGTTCGTGAACAAGAAAAATGCAGGCCTTATCGTTTCCCTCTGATGAGTCACCCTCACAGAGGGCCCGCCCGCCCCTTGATGAGGGATGTCATTGACGTTTACTGCTCGACAAAATGGTGCCGTCCGAATTCCACATTCTTGAGGCGGTCGCTCGCGTAGCGCTCCTCGGCGACGGCACCCACTTCGTCCAATGCACGGGATCGCTGATCGTGAAAGGCAGACGGCTGGTACACGTGCCATCACCAGATGGACCTGACAACCAAGCCGTCGATGTGTGGGACCGCAGCCTCGACGATGACGGTTGTGCCATCTTCTGGACCGTCCCTTGCATTGAGCTGGGCTGCTCCATGCAAGGCGGCGGTATCACATTGCTGCGCTTTGAGCACTCTGATTTTCCTGCGCGCGAACGGCTTGCGATGATGCTGGGTCTGCCTCCGCCGTCAGAGCTCTCCAACGATGTCGATGAGGGTGGCTTGTTTGCGGCAGCGGTGGCAGAGGAGGCGGCAATGTCGATCCAGATTGGCGGCCAAGCGGCGGCTCGGTGCATCAAAAGCGGCGCCGCCGTCATCACCGACGGGCTCGTGTGTGCTCTGTCCGAGATCCGAACCCACGTGCAGCCAGATGAGAGGGAGGCCTTCGTGGCTCCCGAGGTGATACAGGTAGTCAACACGACCCGGACCGTCGCCAACGCCGCCCTGCGCTTCACGGGCATGGTGGGCTCGGGCGTCGCTGCGGTCGCCGGCGCCATCGGCACGGCAGCAGCTCAGCATCTTGCTACGAACCAGCCGGATACCCCGACCGTCGCGGCACTTAAGGTGATCGGCGGTGCTTCGATCTCCGCCATCTGTACGATTGGGCAGGAGCTCGAACATTCCGCGGTCGAGATCGGTAAGACGAGCGGCGCGGTGGTCGAGGCGGCGGTGCGCCACAAGTGGGGCGACGAGGCGGGGCAGTGCTCGCACGCCGCATGCACGGCAGGTGATTGCCACTGATTGCGTCTGATTGCGTCTGATTGCGTCTGATTGCGACTGATTGCGACTGATCGCCACTGATTACGTCGCATTACGGCAGTGGGCGAGGCCGCGCTTACAGCATTGAACGTGACGATGCTAGGACGACGAGAGTTCGTCATCGCGACTGCGAAGGCGGCTTTGCGCACGACCGCCTCCGATAAAGAGACGGAGGCGGCGGCATCATCCGCTTCGGATGCTCCTGCGGCGGCAGAGGTCATTGAAGAGATCGCAGTGGATGGCGTGCTGAGTGTGCATGAGGCGAGGAGGCGGCTCGAGGGCAGGCAGCTGCTTCAACAGATCGAGGGCAGCCTCTTGATCGATTTCGACGAGAGCAGCGAGGCAGCACTGCCCCCCCCTTCAGTAGACGAGGGCAGCCTTTTGATCGATTTCGATCAGAGCGGAGCGACAGCACTGCCTCCTTCAGTAGAGCTACATGCGCCGCCTCGACCCCACCCCACGAACGACGTACGGTGGGCATCAGTCGACTGACGACGAGTCCGACGGACGACATAGAGCTTTACCTCGTAGTCTTCTGACCAGTCAACCCGTCTCGCCGCGCTCCGCTCTAGGGCAGGGACGGACGACGAGCAGGGCCAGGGGTCGGCGGCTGTGGGCCGATCGCTGCGGTGTGTACGTTATGATATGAGGGTGTTTCTCTCATATATTTTCACAAACTATTACTCTAGTACTTTATAGTACAACGTGTCCAACATAATCTACACTGTAACTTGGCCTAAGCATCGCACTGCCATTACGCCGCCCATCTCCGCGCCCGAGTCAGACGCAGGCCTCGTGGCGACAGTTCATTTCCCTCTCACGTGGCCTGCGTCGATTTGGCCGTTGGCTTGGGAGCCCGCGCGCCGAAGATGGTTGAACCGACCCGCACGTGCGAGGCGCCAGCCGTGAGCGCATCCTCGAAGTCGTGCGACATGCCCATCGACATGGCGAGCTCCTCTGGGGTGCCCAGGCCCAGATCGCCTGCTACGGCCACACGGCACTGCCGAAGGCATGCAAAGTCAACGTCCGAACCGCCTTCCTCAGCTGAGTACTTACCGATGCACATGAGCCCGATGAGGTCGAGCGCCGCGCAGCTCGAGCGCACGGCGCGGCAGAGCGCCGGGCAGTCGGCCGGCGCGCACCCCGACTTGGATTCCTCACCCGAGGTGTTCACCTGTACGAAGACACGCAGCCGCTGCTCGGGTGGCCGCAGTGCCGCCGCGCGCTTTTGGAGCTCTTGCGCGAGCTTGAGCGTGTCGACCGTGTGCACGGCGTACAGGTTGGGCACCTTGAGCAGATCCTTGACCTTGTTCGACTGGAGGTGGCCGATGAAGTGCCAGCGGATGTCGCCCGGCAGCAGCGGCGCCTTATCAATCACCTCTTGCACGTAGTTCTCCCCGAAGTCGCGCTGGCCTGCGTCGTATGCCTCACGGAGCAGCTCTACGGGCTTCGTCTTCGAAACAGCGACGAGCGTCGCCGTAGCGGGTCCGGAAGCGGCCATTCGCGCGCGCACACTCTTCAGGTTGTGGACTACGTCCGACTCCTCCACCGTCACGACGTCCTTGGCGACTACGTCCAGCTGCTGCACGGGCGCAGCTTGTGCAGGCAGCCGTACGTCGCCGGAGAGAAGCCTACGACGTCGCACCATGAGATAGAGGGCGCTTGCAGCGACGACGAGAACGACGAACGCATTTTCGGACCGCGCCATCGAGAGGGCAGAGAACGGGGGTGTGAAGATTGGTGTGAATTCAGCTGTTTTCCTGTGTGGAAAACACGACACGCGAGGTGAAAGTGTGAAAGTGTGAAAGGGTGAAAGGGTGATTTTGGTACCTTTCGACGCTACTTACTCGCCGCGCCCGCGGCGACCGCCTGTGCATCGGAGAACCACACCGAGACGGCGTACCGCTCGCGGTGCGCGGGGAGCACCTCGTGCGGGGCGCGTGCGTCGGACCAAAAGAGGACGAGCCGTCGGTCACGTGGCTCCACGTCGCGCGCGCCGCTCGGCACATGCAGCCGCAGCGCACCGCCGTGGCCGGGCTCCCATCGCGGGTTGCTGTACGCGATGAGCGTCAGTACGCGGCCTCGCGAGCCGTGCGGGTCGTCCACATGCTTCACGTAGCGCGCCCCGTTGCCTGGGTAGCACGTCACTTGCATCTCATGACGGCAGAGCATCCGTTGGGGGCCGAGGTCGTCGGCGACCAGAGGCTGCTGGCCGAGCGCACCGACGAGACGGTCTATGGAGTGGAGCAGCGCACGCAGCGGCGGTGCTTGTGCCCCCGCCTCAGTGCTCACCCACGCCATCAGGTCGCCGCGCCGCTGCTGCTGCAACCCGGCACTCACCTCTCCGGGCTTCAGCGCACCCGACGAGCGCATGGAGCCCAGATGCTCCCGAAGCGGCGCCGCCTCGTCGGCGCCCACAAAGTCGTCGATCACGCAGCAGTGCTCACGCTTGAGTTCGGCTGCGACGGCGGCCACATCCCACAACGACGATGACGACGGTCCAAGGCGCACTGCCGAAGGCTTAATGCGGGAAGCTGATCGGCGGATGGATGACTGCAAACACTCGGCGCGTTGCTCACGCAGGTGCTCGATTTGGCTAACAAGTTCCTGGTGGTGTCCGACCATGCCCGCATCGCGCAGCGAATCCGCCTCAGCGGTGATGCTGTGCATTGCCGCTGAAAAGTCACCAACCAACTCGCATGCTGCAAGAGGCACGCCGCAATCCTTCGCAAGCTGATCGAGAAACACCCAGCGCGTCGACGGCCGCGAGCCGGTGCTCTCGCACAGGAAGAGGTGCGCATCGATGAAGGTGATGTCGATGAGCGCGCTTCTGCCGGACAAATGCATGGATGGTGGAAAGTGCGCGATCGGGCTCTCTTGCTGGCCTCACCCCTGCCTGGGCGTCCTCCTCGTGAATCTCTTCAAGGGAGTGTGAATTGACTGAGGAAGGGGTAACTGAATGACTTCCGGATATGTGTAAATTCGACTGACTTCCGGGAGGGTGCTCGTGGGCATGCAATTATTTCGGACCTCGATTTGGTAGTGTGAACGGCCGCACGCAAGAGATCCGCAAGAGTAATGGAGCCCGCCGCGACCGAGGCCACGTGCGAGGCTCTAAAGGCTGAGGCCGTGCACTTGCGCACCAAGGGCGATAAGCTGGGGGCGATTGCTAAGGTCAAGGAAATAAAAAAACTCAAGTCCAGCCTGGCGTCTGTGAAGGAGGCTGTGGCCAAGGATGAGGCGCAGCTCAAGGGCATGCAGTGGGCCATGGCCGTGCTCAGCGACAAGGATGAGCGCCGCCGACTGTGCGAGGCCGAGTTCAAGGTGCAGGACGCTGACGGCAATGGCACGCTCGACAAGATCGAGGCGTACACGAGCGTGGAGCGAATGTGCGTGCGGTTTCATCTCGCGATGCCGCTCGCCGACAAGTGCGCCCAGCTCTTCGCCCTGTGCGATAAGTCAGGCGACGGGCTGATTCAGGTTGATGAGTACCAGCGGTACTTCAAGTGCGTGCTCGAGTCTTGCGTCAAGAAGGCTAAGTCGGAGTACGACGCGCGACACGCGGCGGCGACGTCCGAGGACGAGGCGGCGACCAAGCCGTCGCATGCCAATAAGGCGTCGCGCCCATTGCCGCCCACGCTCGCGGCTAACGCGGCACCCTCTCCGTCGACGCTCTCAAGCCCACAGGATGCCGCGCGGTCACGTGAAGGTGCCGTCCGTGTTACTAATCGCATGCACCTTGCCGTCGTCGAGGATCACTTCAAGCCGAAGGCCGAGGTCGAAGCAGCCCTGGCGGAAGCGGCCGAGGCAGCTGAAGCACGCATGGCCGCAGCGGCAGCGGCAGCGGCGGCAGCAGCGGCGGCGGCATCTGCGCACTCCTGGACTCCGCTAGAGGAAGTCGGCATGGTGCAGCGCCTCTCAACGCTCTCCCTCCCCTCTCCCTCGACGCTCTGCACCGCCCCCCTGTCGACGCCGCCGCCCACGCTGCCGCCCGCGCCCCTCTACAAGCGCACTCCGTCGTCGTCGACACTCCCCTTCCGAGAGGTGGCACAAGCCAAGGGTGTCGAATGGGCAAGCCTCCTTCTGTCCACCGAGCCTGTGCGGCGCGCGCTGTGCAACGCCGAGTTCGCCGCTGCAGACGCCAACGGCGACGGCACGCTCGACAGGGGCGAGACGATTGCGTGCGTGGGCAAGGTGTGCAAGCGCTTCGAGCTGGCGATGCCGAGCGACGAGCGATGTGAAGAGCTCTTTGCGCGGAGCGACTCGAGCGGCGACGGTTTCATCCAGATCGACGAGTTCTACACGTTCTTCTGCACCCTCCTCGAGAGTTGCGTCCAGCAGGCCAAGCGCAAGCTTGGCCTCGAGGCGGAGGAGAGGGCTCACCTTGCGATGGAAAAGAAGCCTGCTTCCAAAGCTGAGAAAGCCAAAGAGGCCGCCGCAGTCAGGGTGGCGGAGGAGCAGGAGGACGCACGGCTTGCGGCTGCATTGGACGCCTTGGTTACGGCGTTCCCGCTCGCAGGGAGTGGTACCCCTCCAGCAGCGGCAGCAAAGGCGTCGCCAATTTCCCAGCGACTGCCTTCCTACTCCTTGCCGCCTTCCCTGCCGGAGGAGGAGGAGCGTGTCGCCGCCGAAGCCGCGGCAGCGAAGGCGGCGGCGGAGGAGAAGGATGAGAAGGGGCGCCTTGCAGCGGCCTTTCTCCTCCGCGCAGCTTGGCTTCAGAAGGCGGAGGAAGCAGCGGCAATCAAAGCAAAGGCCGAGGAGGAGGCGGCCCGGAGGGCTTCAGAGGCCAAGGATCGCATCGAAGCAGACGCAACCTTGGCCGCGTCGGCAGCTGCCTTCTTGGCCGAGGCGGAGGAGGCGACAACGCGCGGCTGGCCCACACCGCCCTCGGGGCGCTCGTCTGAGGGAGTGTCGCGCCGCGGTTCGCGCGACAGCGCGCGTGCAGATGAGGAGGAGAACACCACGGTGTCGCAGATGTCCATCGTTCAGACCACCCCCTTCACCACCGTCTTTAGCGCCTCCATCATCTCTTCTATGGCCGCCTCGATGGCCACCTCGTTCGAAGCGGTGCCGAGCTCAAGCCGAGGGTCACGAGACTTGAAGACGAGTGTCATGATGGGCGGATACATGGGGGCACGCATGTCACCATCGTCGCGCGCCGGCACGCCCCCCCCCAGCAACGCCTGCACGATGCCCACCGGTGGCACTGGTGCGCTGCCTCGTGGCGCAACAACGCCGCCGCTCTCAAAGGCATCGCCGCGTGCGATGTGGGGTAGCGCGCCGCCGTGGCTACAATCGCCGATGGACCTGTCATCACGGGCCTCTTCGGTGGCGTCGTCGCGTGCGGGCCTCTTCGGTGCGAGCCGGCGGCCGCCGGTGCCGATTCACATGGTTTCGAGCGCCTGGCCACAGCAAGGCTTCCTGGTCAACCGAAAGCTCGCAGTCGGCTTCTCGAGGTGGTGCCTGAAACTCGCGTCCTGCCGCCAGATGACGAAGTGCGCGCTGCGCTACCTGATCAACTGCCTCAAAGTGCGTGGCTGGACTCGCTGGACTGAGTGCCGCGAGCGTGGCCGCCAGTTCGCGCGCTGGGTGCACCAGGGCGTGCGCAAGGCGATCACTCTCCGCGTCTCGCAAGGCTGGCGCAAGTGGCGCGAGGTTTGTGGCGTTCGATCAGTGACCGTCCGACTCGTGCAACGGGCCGCCAGCTTCTTTCTGCACCTGGCTGCGGCGTGGGCGTTTGCGAGCTGGACGCAATCGCAACGATTCCAGCGCGATTTCAAGCGCGGTGCAGATGCCCTGACCGGCCATGCTCTGCGGCTGCTGAGGCAGCAGTCGCTCTCGCGCTGCTGGAACACGTGGCGCGCGACCGCCGTCGAGCGTGCTGGTACGCTCGACGCACTTCGACGCATCGTGCAGTACCTCTCGCACCAGCATGTCGCACGAGCTTTGAATACGTGGACGTTGTTCGCGCTCGAGCTCGGCGCGATGCGCGAGACACTGCGAGGCGGTCTCTTGTACATGATCCACCACCGGATGGGCCGCGGCTTTGGCGGCTGGGTAGACGCATGCTGTGCCGCTCGGGAGAGCGCGGACCGCCTCGCGGCCATGCGTCGCGTGCTCACCCTCCTGCTCTTGCGCAAGCTCAAGTATGGGTGGTCGTCGTGGCGCGCCGCCGTCTCCGCGCGTGAGAACGCATTCGCGGCACTGCGCCGCGCCATCGGTCTACTCACAGGCCACCAGATCTCTCGGGCGTGGAACTGCTGGCTGGACGCCCTTGACTTCTGGGCGGATGAGAAACACAGGCTGCGCTCGGCGGGCAGCTTCGTCTTCGAGCGCAAGGCCAAGCTCGGCCTGCGCGCTTGGGAGGCATGGGCGGCGCGTGGTCGCCTCGCCAAGCGCGTCCTCTCGTTCTTGTGTCAGCATGAGCTCGGACGCGGCTGGCTCGTATGGCGCGCTCGCTGGGAGCGGCAGGTGGCCATTGGGGCGGAGCTGATGAAGGCGTCGGCGATTCTCATCCGCTTCACCAAGCGCGGCCTGACACGTGGGTACCACACGTGGGCCGATACCTGGCGTTCGCACGCTCACGCAGCTGACGTAATGAGGCACGGGATCAGCCATCTGAGCGCACGCACCCTCTCGTGCGCGTGGAACACGTGGATGGAGGCCTCCACACTCAGCGGGGCGGGGCGTGCGCGCGTCGGCAGAGCCCTCGCACACTTGCTCTCCAGCGCACTCGCTCGCGCTTGGTCGACGTGGGCCGAACGCCACTACGCCTCCGACGCCCAATTCATCGCCACGCGTCGCGCGATTGGGCGCATGGCCGATCGGCTCATGGCTCTTGGCTGGCATGCGTGGCATGAGCGCGTCGAGGAGCAGGGAGCACTGCTCGCGTCGCTACGGCGCATGCTCGCATATCTCGTCCACCGCCAGATGGCTCGCAGCTGGAACGCGTGGGCTGAGCTGGTTGCGACACGCGCCGAGGCGCTCGAGTTGCTCGGCAAGGGCATCGCCTTGTTCACCTCTCACTCGCTCTCTCGCAGCTTCGCGTCGTGGGCGCATGCAACGAAGGTGCGCTCATTGCATGCTGAGTGCCTCCCTCATTGCATGCTGAGTGCCTCCCTCATTGCATGCTGAGTGCCTCCCTCATTGCATGCTGAGTGCCTCCCCATTGCATGCTGATTGCCTCCCTCTTGCATGCAACGAAGGTGCGCTTGGCGCGCCGGCGCGGCGCGGCTCTATTCACGGACGCCGTTCGAGTCTTCTCCGACCACCTCCTCGCGCGCGGCTTCAATGTGTGGAAGGCCCTCTGGATCGAGTTCGAATGGCGAAAGAGCGAAGTGGGCAACTCACTCCAACGTGTCGTGGGCAGCCAGCGTCATCGGGGCCTCTCACGCGCCCTGCGCACGTGGGCCGAGGCATGCTCGAGGCAGCTTCAGTTGCTCACCTTCATCGGCCGCACGGCGCGCGTCCTGAGGAGACAGCGCGAGGCACGTGCCGTCGCGGGCTGGGTGGCCTTCGTCGACGCTCGTCAGGCCAACGTGCGCCACGTCACGCGAGCCGTCGCGCTGCTGCGCAGCCTGCATCTGGGTAAGGGATGGAATTCCTGGGCCGAGGCGGCGGGCAAGAGCTCGCAGTACGGCGGCCATGCGCGCACCTTCTCGGCGCTCATGCGCCAAGGCTTGCGCTTCACACTCCATCACGGCCAGTCCAAGGCGTTTCACAGCTGGCGTTCACACGTCCAACGGCGCGCCGCGGCGCGCGCGTCGTTGCGGGCGTCGTTGACGCGTAGCCTGATGCACTTGACGAGCCTCCATATGGCGAGGGGGTTCGTCAATTGGGTGGATCTGATCTCGGGACGCGAGCACATGGTGCAACTCGTCCGCCTGGGCGCGATTTGGGCGCGATGATGATTGATTGCCGCGGATTGCCCCTGATGACCTCTGATGACCTCCCTCATCAGGTGCAACTCGTCCGCATGGGCGTGGGCTCCTTTTTGAACCGGCATGGCGCGCGCGCGTTCGGCAGCTGGAAGGCGCTGTGCGTGACGAAGCGAGCAAGTGAGCGCTTGCGCTCGCTGATGACGCGCGTCATCCGGCAGCTGTCGAGCCGCCACCTCGCGCGTGGCTGCGCAGCTTGGATCGCGTACCACGAGATGCGCACGCTCAAGCTCAAAGCCATCCAGAGTAGCATGAGCCACTTCCGTCATCGTCCGCTCCACAAGGGCTGGAACGCTTGGGTCGAGTCCGCGTCGGCGCTCAAGGCGTCGATGCGGACGGTGCGCGAGGTCGCCCTCGAATTGATGAATGATTGCTACTGATGGCCACTGATGACCTCTGATGACCTCCCTCATTAGGTGAGCAAGGTCGTCACCTTTTTAGCGATGCGGCGCGCCGCGCATGCCTTTGGTAACTGGCGGCACGCCACCATGACCGCCATGGAGCTTCGGAAGTCGCTCGGCAGTATGACTCGCGTGCTGATCCACCTGATAGGCCGACGGCATCTCGCACGCGCATGGCTCTCCTGGATCGCCTATTGGAGCTTGAGTCGCCGCAAGACGAGGCTGTTCTTGCAGGGCGTCGGGTACCTACTTAGCCGGCAGCTCCATCGGTGCTGGCGCACATGGTACGCGTACGCCCTCGACATGCGCGCCTACCTGGAGGTCGTCTCGATGCAGGTGCGATCTCCGTTGAATGCCCATAATTGATGTAACGTGATTGCTCTTGATCGCCCTTGATTGCCCTTGATTGCCCTTGATTGCCCTCGATCTTACTCGACCTGCGCGCCTACGTCGAGGTCGTCTCGATGCAGGTAGCCTCGACCCTCACCCTATGGTAACCCTCACCCTAACCCGTCTGATGTCGTCTCGATGCAGTTCTCGCACGTGGTCGTGCACAGGCCGAGTACCGTCGAGGATCCCGTGCCCGGGTCCGAGCGCGTGCGTGTGCGTGGCATGCAACCCATCTGGCGCTGTTCCAGCCAGAGCAAGCAGGACTGGGCCATGCTGCACGCTTGCCAGCAGGGCCACTTTGCGACCGTCCAGGCGCTTGTGTGGCGCGGCGCCCGGGTAGGCTTAGGATGGTCCACTGATTGTCCTCGGATGGTCTCTGATGGTCTCTGATTGCCTCTGATGGTCTCTGATGGCCTCTGATGACCTCTGATTGCCTCTGATGGTCTCTGATGGTCTCTGATGGTCTCTGATTGCCTCCAATGGTCCACTGATTGCCGCTGATTGCCTCCGATCGCTACTCGCCAAGGTGGGTGTGTGCGACGGGCGCAACCAGAACGCGCTGCATATCGCGAGCTTCGAGGGCTATCTAGACATCGTGCGCGTGTTGCTCGGAACCGAGGATGTCGAGCTCGACGCGCGCGATGCATGCGGCCACACGGCTCTCATGCTGGCCTCGTTGCGCGGCCATCTGAATTGCATGCGTCTCCTTATCGAGGCCGGCGCGAGCGATGAAGAAGTTGACGAAGTCGAGCGCGGGGTCGAGCAATCTCCGACGTAATCTCCGACGGACGTGTCGAATGGACATGCTCTGCATGCACTCCGTCCTGAAACCTTGAGAGATGAGAGGCTTGCGCCAACCAGCGCAGGGAGATGTGGGAAGTGAAATGGACAAGGCATGGGACGGGGGGACGGCATGACCAATGCCAGCAAGAGACCATTTTTGGCAAGTGGTCGCAGCTTTTACGACAGTTTTACGACCCTTGCCGCGTTCTCGCGCCGCGTTCGAGTGGACACGACTCTTCGCGTCGAACGGTGCATTTCGGGAAGAGCAACAGGGGCGCAGTGTGGCAGGTAGGCAGGCAGGCAGGTATAGAGGGCTCGTGGCTTCGGTGATGACGCGTGGATGTGGCCCATGTGCGCGACGGTCGTTTGCTGTGGAACTTGTGTGTATGATGTGGCGTGCTCGGCTAGGGAGGGAGAAAAATTGTTGTACGTGTCGTGTTCGGTGGTGAGCTGTGAATGTTGTTACCGGTAAGACACCGGGGGGAGCCGGGACACACACGGGACACACACGGGACACACACGGTTGTCGTGTCTGTCGTGTTAACGTTCACACGGTGTGTATTTTGAGCGGGCAGTAACAGTGCCGTAGCACGGTTGTCGCGTCTGTCGTGTTAACGTTCACGGGACACGCGTTACCGGTAGGAATTTCCTACCGAGCTCGCGAGGCTGCCGCGCCGGCTGCTCACGGTCGCGGCCGAGGAAATTTGCCGATACGCTCGTGGCGCTATGCTCATCTGGCATCTCCTGCCTACGCTAGCCAGCGCGCTTGTTGCTCCAGGCTCGCGCATCGAGATTCTCAAGCGCATCTCCGTGGCCGGTGGCACATTGACCCGATTCTCACACTCGTCAGAGGAGACCAAGACGCCGATGGTAGCCTCGGTCTTCATCCCACCGGGGTTGGAGTATGCGAACGAGATCCCGGCGCTGTACTGGCTGTCCGGCTTGACCTGCACCGATGAAAACTTCTGTCAAAAGTCTGGCGCATTTGCGCATGCCGCCAGACACCGGATCGCAGTGATCGTTCCCGACACCTCGCCGCGCGGCGCCGGCGTCGAAGGTGAGGATCAGGACTACGATCTGGGTACAGGCGCAGGCTTCTACGTGGACGCGACGGCGGCGCCATGGTCCGCCAACTATCGGATGCACTCGTACATCACCAAGGAGCTCCCGGCCCTCGTCGAGCGTGAGTTCAAGATCTCGCCAAAGCTCCGGGCCATCTTCGGCCACTCGATGGGAGGCCATGGCGCACTGACGATCGCGTTCAAGGACCCAGAGGGGTGGGCCTCGGTGAGCGCATTTGCGCCCATCTGCAACCCGACGGAGTGCGATTGGGGCAAGAAGGCATTCGGAGCCTATTTCGGTGCCGTCTCCGACGGCGCAGCCCATGACGCGTCGGAGCTCCTGCGCAAGCACGGCCCCTTCCCCTCTTTGGGCACGGTGCTCGTCGACCAGGGGACCGATGATGAGTTCCTGGGCAAGGGGCAGCTGCGCCCGGAGGCGCTCGAGGAGGCCGCCGCCAGCGTGTCGCAGCCTCTCATGCTCCGTCGGCGTGAGGGTGACCATTCATACTACACGATCTCCACGTACATCGGCGAACACGTGGCTTTCCACGCGGATGCACTCAAGGTGAAGGCGAAGGCGATGCGGGCGGCGGCGGCGGCGGCGGCGCCCAAGCGGGTGGGCGCGTCGCCGCTGCTGCCTGTGGTGCAGCCCGAGACGGCAGGCAAGGCCATCACGTGCAAGGCCGCCGTGGCCCTCGCGCCCAAACAACCCCTGAGTATCGAGACGATCATCGTCGATCCTCCGAAAGCGGGCGAGGTTCGAGTGCGTGTGATCGCGAACGCGCTGTGCCACACGGACGTGTATACTTGGGAGGGTTCCGACCCGGAAGGTCTCTTCCCGTGCATCCTGGGCCACGAGGCGGGTGCCATAGTGGAATCGGTCGGCGAAGGCGTCAGCTCGGTCAAGCCTGGCGACCACGTCGTGCCGTGCTACACCCCACAGTGCAACGAGCCCGATTGCATCTTCTGCCGCTCGCCCAAGACTAACCTGTGCCCGCGCATCCGAGGCACACAAGGCAAGGGCCTGATGCCCGACGGCACCACACGCTTCAAGCGTGCGGACGGCACCCCGCTCTATCACTTCATGGGCTGCTCTACGTTCTCGGAGTACACTGTCCTCGCCGCCATCTCGTGCGCCAAGGTGCACACGGCGGCGCCTCTCGAGAAGATGTGCCTCCTCGGCTGTGGGGTCTCCACCGGCTGGGGTGCAGTGTGGAACACGTGCAAGGTTGAGAACGGAGCGAGCGTGGCGGTCTTTGGCTGCGGCGCAGTCGGGCTCTCCGTCATCCAAGCCGCCAAACTCTCCGGTGCGTCGCGCATCATCGCCATCGATCTCAACCCCCAAAAGTTCACCGCGGCGCGCGCCTTCGGTGCGACCGATTTCGTCAACCCGAAGGACATCGAAGGCCCGATCCAACAGCACATTATCAAGATGACGCAGTGGGGGGTCGACTACTCGTTCGACTGCACCGGCAATACCGAGGTGATGCGTGCAGCGCTCGAGTGCGCCCACCGCGGCTGGGGCACTTCGTGCGTCATCGGCGTGGCGGCCTCCGGTAAGGAGATTTCGACGCGCCCATTCCAACTCGTTACCGGCCGCAAGTGGGTGGGCACCGCGTTCGGCGGCTGGAAATCGCGCTCGGATGTGCCGAAGCTCGTGGAACGCTATCTGGACGGCGAGCTCGAGGTGGACGCCTACATCACCCACACCTTCAAGGGCGTCGGCGCGACCAACGATGCGTTTGAGGCTCTCCACGGTGGCGACTGCCTGCGCGCAGTCGTCGTGTATTGATCAGTATGGAGTACTATACAAAAGGTAAACTGTCTAGACCCTGTTCAACGTTCTTAAAAATAACGGGCCAAAGGTCATCACCCGCGCACAGCTCGGGTACAGTACGGTACACCGATGTTACAGCGCCGGACCCTGTCAGGTCGCCTCAACCCTCATCGCGCAGCTAGAGCCTAGACGACCACAACCACCGTGCTTCACCGTGCCGGGACGGTCGACCGCTCTCTGCGGTGGACGAGCAGCACGAAGGCTCGTTTGGACGACGGATCCATGCGCTATAGACTGCTCGAGTTGTATCTCAACAGTTCCAGGCCAGCATCATGGCAAGAACAAGTGCTGGACGAAACGGCCCTGTGGTCGTGCACGCAGCCGCAGCGCCCTGGCTGCAAGGCCACTGCCGTCAGAAACTGGGCTCCAAGCCCGTGCAAGCCGTCCGCGTAGCAAAACCTGTAGCCGGTTTGCGAGGCAGCTTCCTTGCCGCCCGGGACCGAGTCGGGTGACAGGCCGACGCGCGAGGCTGCACGGAGCCAGGCGCACGCCGGGAATCCGCCCTTGATTCGGCCGAGGCTGCTCGTGTCCTCGACGCCCAGCATGCCGTCAGGCCCTCGAAACCAGACAGCGAGGGCCTGTGAGGCTCCAGGCCATCTGATGAGGTTCGCATAGTTGGCGAAGCGGGCTTCCCACTCATGTGGGTTGGACTGGGGGCCTGCGTCGCGGAGTGTCCAGGCAAGCGCGTCGCGTCGCCAGAGCGCAAAGTTCTGCTGGACCACGAATCGCGAGAAGGTAAACTTTCCCAGGTGGGCAAGATAAAAGTTGAGTGTGGAGTTGACGCCGGGCGCGGAGGCAACCTCGGAGCTGGTCACCAAGGCCAGTGGGAAAAGCTGCACATGGTCTGTGGCACCTTGAGGGTGAAGGACTGTGTGGCGGAGCCAGTAATAGATGGCTCGGTAGTTTAACGCGATGGTGGACGCGTTGCGTCTCCGGGCAACATCGAGCACTGCGGAGATCGAAAACCTTGAGATGGGATCGGGGATGATGGCGTCGTCCATCAGATGGAAAATCCAGGTGTAAGCCGTAAGCCGTTCGAGATCTTTGAGCAGTGCTCCGCTCCATCCAAGGAGCTGGTCGCCATCGCCGCGACGGATGAGTGTAAACGGCTGCTGAAGCCCATCGAGAGCAGCGTGCGCCTCAGCGTCTGCGACGCCATACGAAAAGTGAAGATCGCACAGACCGGGCGGGAAGTGACGATCCAGTGTCACCAAGATCGGGCGCCAAAAGGGCCGGCTCTCATTGCGATCGCTGCTGTGCAAAAGCACGGCGCATTTGCTGAGCAGCATTTCAAGAACTTGAGCTTTCCCCGTTTATGCAAGTTTCATGTGAGGAAAAATCATTGCATGCGTCAAGAAGATGATTTGAGTACATTTGTAAAAAAGAACGTACAGTTAGTGCGAAGCGTGCAACCTTGTTTTCTCTCCGATTCTCAAGTGCGTTCACCGGACGAGGCAGCGCACAGAGCACAGAGTCTCTTGCTGGGTTGATCATAGAGGAGCACAGGCTCTCGTCTTGCTCCTGCTACTTTTACTACGGCCTCGGCTTCGTCAGAGGCCGCTCTTCGGTGCTGAAGCGGGCTAGCCTGCTCTCGAGGACCGTGCGGCCTCGGGCGGCTGACAGAGCTGTCGGCCGCGGCTTCCGCTTGAGCGCCCCCATCACGAGGGTGCCAGCTATCCCCACAAGTACCCCAGCCGCAAGGACCTTGAGCGCGTGCTTCGGCGTCAGGATCGGGTTGCTCCCTTCTTGCTCGTCGGCCGGTAGGGAGGGGAAACGCAGCGGGTTCGTGGGCGGACCGTACAAATCGGTCGCGATCGCCGCGCCGACGTCGTAACCACGATACCCGAGCACGGGCCCAATCGAGAGAGTCGACCTGAAGCGGGGGGGGGCAATCAGAGGGGGCAATCAGAGGTCATCAAGGAGGTCATCAGGGAGGCCAATCGAGAGAGTCGACCTGAAGCGGGGGGGGCAATCAGAGGGGGCAATCAGAGGTCATCAGGGAGGTCATCAGGGAGGCCAATCGAGAGAGGCCGTCGACCTGAATTGGTCCATGCCCACAAAGTAGATGGAGTCGATCACGCGCGAGCGCGAGCAGCTGTCGATGATCGGAGCACCCTCGGCGTCGTCCGCGGCACCAAAGGAGGCGGCCGTGTGAAGCAACCCGTCCTTAGCGCACAGAAAGTCGGCCATGCGGTGGCGAAAGCCGGTCGCGAGAATGACTGCGTCGTAGGCGTGGTGCGTCCCTCCCGGCGGGGCCGTCGTCGCAGCCTCCGCCGTCGCAGCCTCCGCCGTCGCAGCCTCCGCCGTCGCAGCCTCCGCCGTCGCCGCCTTCATCGTTGCAGCCTCCGCTGTCAAACTTTTGGTGGCTCCCGCCCGCGCTGTCACGTGACGCGAGGCCCCCTCCTCGATGACGACGCCGGTGCTCGTGAAGCGCTGGATGCGTCCTCGCTTGATGCCGACAGCACCGCTCATAATGAGGTCGATGACGCCGTAGCCAACTGCTGCGGATCCGCCGACGATGCCGCCCTCTCCGGCAGAGCGCGGCAACCGCTGCTGGTCCACGTCGTACACGGGGATGCGAGGAGCGACGCTCTGCTGCTCGGCGTGCCGCCAGCTCGGTGGCCGCTGGATACCGAAGGGGCCGAGATCGACGGAAAGAAGCCTTATGAACTCATCTTGCCCCTCCTGGAAGCGCTCCCATGCGGTGACCACCTTGGCATCCGCCGTGTGCTCGCCAAATGTGCACCGGTGCAGATCGTGCACCATGCTCTCCGTCGACAGGCTCAAGTACGGAAAGAGACGAAAGATCTGCCCCATCGTGCTGCGTCTCACAAAGTGGCGCGGCCCGTCCACCAGAATGTCGATCGACTTGGCGCCCGAATGGTGCAGCGCCACGGCGAGTTCGGCCGCGGAGTTGCCGCTCCCCACGAGCAGCACGCGCTCGCCTTTGTACTCGTCGCAGCTCGACACGCTCCACGAATGCCGCAAGGCGCGCGCGCCGTGTGCGGCACGCTCCTCGCTGCCTGGGATGTGGGGAATATGGGGCTGCCGGTTGAGCCCCGTGGCCACGACGACGCGCCGCGCTCGGAGTTCGCGCTTGTCAGTAGCGACGCGCCACGGCCGGTCCTTGTCGACTTCGGGCTCGTGGCTTATGCGCAGCACCGTCTCGCCAAAGGACATGCATTGTGCGAGTCCCTTGTTCTGGGCATACCGGTTCATGTAGTCACGCACCTCGTGCTTAGTCTTGAACATCGGGTAGTCGTACGCTAGCCCACCGTCGTGCGGCAGGCGGTGGTGCGGACTGTGCAGCGACAACGCCTCGTGCCCGCCGAGCCAGAATGCCCCGCACTCTGGGCCCTGCTCGATGATTTGCACGCGGCTGTGGTCCAGGCCGTCGTTGTCGCGGCATGCCCCTGCGTGGCTTGCGAGGCCGGCGCCGACTGAGACGCCCACAAAGCCTGCTCCTATCACTACCACGTCGAAGTTGTGAGTCTCCGTGGCCGTGGCCGTCGGCGTCGTCGTCGCCATCGCAGGCGCCGTCACGGGCATTTTTTCATGAACTCAAAGTGTCGAGTAACGGCCTGGTAATAAGCCAGGTTGCTTGGGTCACCCGGTCATCTAACGTGGATATGGCCCTCAGTTTTACAAAACTCGTTGTGCTGAGCAGCCAGCCTCGTGCTCGGCTTTCCAAAAGTGAAAGGGGCGGCGTTGCACGCGCTACTGGAGGGGCAGTGCGACGACCGTCCAATCCAGACGCGACCATGCCGCCGGCACAAAAGCCGCATAAGGAGCAGAATGCCTCACCTGCTAAAGCTCCCAGTCGATTCAAGTCGCCCGCAAAGCCTCAAACGCCATCAAAGAAGGATGAGGTGGGCCGAGCGTCACCAGGGAGAAAGGCGCTGAGTGGCACCGCTGCGCAGGGTGGATCGCAGGCCAAAAGCTCGCCAGCAAAGGCGCCAAAGGCAAAGGCGCCTTCGCCGCGAAGGCCGCCGACATCGAAGCCGACGGAGGAAGCCGCACCAGCACGGCCGACGGGAGCGAATGCTGGAAAAGGGGAGGCGCCGACGACGAGTGGAACCACGGCTGCGCAGGGTGGATCGCAGCAGGCCAAAAGCACGCCAGCAAAGGCGCCAAAAGGAAAGGCGCCTTCGCCGCGAAGGCCGCCGACATCGAAGCCGACGGAGGCCGAATCATTCAAGAAGGGTGCTGGAGGAGCTACCTCGTCCGAAGGATCATTCAAGAAAGTCGTTGGCGACGCAATTCTCAAGGCGGATGTATCGGCCGGGGCCAACAAGCTCCTCTTGCGCATGCTGGATCCTAGGGCACGTGGGCTCGCCGCCGCGTCGTACGCGATTCGCGTAAACAAGACATTTGGCTGGAACAGATCCCCCGCGGAGCTACTCTATCATGAGAAGCCGGTGGAGCTTGTGGTGCAAGTCGACGCGGCTCACGACCATTCGACGGTCTCGGCGCTGCAGCTCTCACGCAACGTGACGCTCGTAGCCGTGCGCCGTCCCAAGAGCAATAAAACCAACGTGGGCACGCTGCCCTCGACCAAGGTGGAGATGGGTGACGAGCTTGTCCTCAAAGGCCTGCCATACCAGCTTGCGGCCGTGGCGGTGGAAAAGTCGAAGAAGCTCGTGCTCGCTCCGCGGCACGATCGCGACAAGATCACGAAAGAGATCCAACGGGAGCGCCAAGCCCTCATCTGCGCGGCCGAAACTCTCAAGAAGGCTCTTGTTCCCGTCGTGCGTCACAAGATGGAAAGCATACGGGCCAAGCGGCGTATTCATGATGCTGCACGCCGACTGCAGTGCGTGCGGCGTGGCCAGCTGCAGCGCCGCGAGACGAAGCCGATGCTAGAGGCACACCGAGCCACGCAGCGGGCGGCCAAGCTGCGCTCGCGGCGGCTGATGGCTGCATTGCTCGCAGCTGTACACAACGAGCCAATCTGCACCAAAGCATGCTTCGAGCCTACGGCCGCAGAGGATGCGATTGAGAGCCTGGCGGCGCAGCGCGCGTGGGCGACTTCGCATCCGGGCCTGAGCTTGCGCTACACCACGCAGGCGGCCACGAGCAAAGCGCACACGGCGAGCATCAACCGGTACCTCGGTGCGGCGCCGGAGGCGAAGAAGCGCAAGCCAGCTCTCCCTCTCTCTCCCTTGGGAGTGCTGAGCACAGGGGCGTTGGAGATGACTGCGACGGTCGACAAGCGTGTGAATAACATGACTGTCGGGCAGCTCGCGCTGCCAAAGTCGGTCACGGTCGTGCGCACGACCGTCAACAAGCGAACGGTACCCGTCAAGAATCAAAGCGCACTCAATGCTATGAAGCTCCTTGTGGGCGACGCGCTCGTGCTGCGCGGCTTGCCCCACCACGTCGCCGCCGTCTGCGACGTCAAGGGAGGTGCTCTGTGCATCACGCCGGCCAAGGAACGCAAGGGCGGAGCCGAGCTCAAGCGGCAGCGGCTCAGCATGGTCACCTCGGCCTCGCGACTCGCGTCCACTTTGCAGGGGCTCGCTCGGCAGAAGCTCGCGCTGCGCCTCGAGCATCGTGAGGCTCACGCCGCCCTTGTGATTCAGATCGAGTGGGCCACGTTTGCGGCGAAGAAGAGGCAGTCGGAGCTCGTCCGGTTCAAGGAGCGTTCACAGCGCGCGCTGAAAGCGGCAGTGTTGGTGGTTCCCAGTTCCGTTAATTCCGTGGCTCTCGGCGCCGCATCGCGGGCGGCTCCCATTGTTTATCCAGTTGAGGAGGTCGCGGTGGCAGCAGTTGATGAGGCAGTGGCGGCCGAGAAGGCGGCGGCCGAGACGGCTGCGGCCGAGGAGGCTGAGGCCGAGAAGGCTGTTGCCGAGAAGGCTGCGGCCGAGGCTGCTAGGGGTGTTGCATCCGACGAAGAGGATGAGGAGGATGAGGTCCCGGCGGGTGCCGCGGCCTTTGCCGCGGCTTTTGCGATGGCGTCGAAGGAGGCCGAGAAGGAGGCGCTGCGCGATGAGCTCGCGCGTGAGCTTCCCCCGTCCGCTCGGCCGGGACAGGTGACCCCTCGACTCGGGGGAGATGGCGGGCTGCCGGCGAGGGTCGGTCCATTGCTCGGCCTTCCGACGACGCCGACCGTCCTTCGCCCACGGTGCGTCACGCCGATCGACATGGGCTTCAAAGTGGGCATGAAGCCGACAGGGTACGAGACGGACGACGAGTCTGAAGAGGAGGAAGAGTACCAGGACGAGGAGGACGAGGACGAGGAGGACGAAGAGGACCAGGAGGAGGCAGAGGAAAAAAGTTCGGCCAATCTCTTCGCAGAGCTTTTCGGCAGGCCCGCCAAACTTGCGCCCTCCTCCCCCCCGAAGTTAGCGTCTTCCCCCAGCAAGCTGCCGCCGGTGCCACCCCCTCAGGCCACCTCACCTCCAGTCATGCGCACTGGCGGCTTTTGCGCCGCCGCGCCAACATCGTCTTGGGCTGGTGCGTGGCCAGAGATGCAGCCATGAAGATGGAGCCCAAGCGACGTTGTAGGAATCCACTGCGGCTCGACAGATTAATCGACGGGTCGGACGGCTTGGCTCGTGCGAGCAGAGACATGCTAGCCACATCGGAGCAAGTTCAAAGGGTGGCTGAATGTGTGTGTGTGTGTTTTGTAGTACAGTACTACAACGTGTCGGCACGGGGCCGGCGCGGTGTAAACGATACGAGTCGTGCCGATCCGCGTCACCGTCAGCATGTATCCGTCAGAACGTTCTGATAGCTCCTCGAGATAGCTCCGGGTGGGATTTTGGATGGTTTGACTCGCCCGTTTCCTTGTTTAGAATGAAAGACGAAACACGCGTCGGCGACTCATCAAAAGTCAAAGAGCGCATGCAGGCCGACATCGCTCTGCCAAATCATCGCGTGGTCGTGCCCCACATTCGCCACCTCGTACAACGCGTGCGTGCTGCCGTTGGTGCCGAACACTGTTTGGAGCGCTTCAAAGTACAGCCGGCCACGCTTGAGTCGGAACGGCCCTCCAATCTCGTCTGCACAGGTCACCTCGAGATCGTGTGAGTCACACCTGCACCCCGCATCGCCAGGGTTGCACGGGCACGTGTCGTTGTGCCCTTGCAGATAGACGACGTCACGCTTGCCGAAGCGCTCGATCGCGGCGCGGTTGCCTCCGGGAGTACCGTTCACATACGGTGGTAGCCCGCCCTCGAGCCCGAAGTGCCAGGCGTTGTACGTGGGGCAGCTGGCAATCATCGCGTCATCAGGCACTCGCAGCTCCGACCAGTTGTGCACCCAGCGCCTCGCATCGAGGTAAGCGTAGCTTGAGGGGTTGGCAGGTACGTGGCGCAGTTGGACGCCAGCAGACGCTATGTCGGGCGGCTCCACGTGAGAATAGATCGCGTGCCGCTGCACAATCTGGCCGCCACTCGAGTGACCCGCGATCGTGATCGCGCGCAGGCTGCTCCTCACCCCCAGGCGTCGCGCCGTCCTCAGCAGCTCGCCCACCATCCGATCGAGAATTTCAAACGAGGACACGGTGGCTCCGGAGCTGGAGGCGGACGGATCGCTCTGCCCGCCGCACCTCCAGCAGCCGTTTGGGTAGCTTTCGTTCCACCAAGCCACGCCGACCGGAGCGCTATCCTCCTTCTGCATGAAGCGCGGCGCAAAGACGGCTACGCGGCCTGCGAGCTTCGACATGTTGGCCGCCTTGGCCGCGCTGCAGAAGTAGTCGTCGGCGTTACGGCCGGCACCGTGCTGCGCGATCAGCGCGAGCTCGACGCCTGCCAACGCGCCCGCGATTGGCCCCACGTTGCTGTAATAGGGAAATCGCAAGCCGTCGCCCAAGTCGAGATACAACAACCACGACTCTGCATCAGGCCATAGAGGGTCGCAGAGGTTGTAGCGGGGCTGCCAGCCGGCCGTGCCCATTGGAAGTGGCGTATCATCGTCGTTGGCGGCGCTGGCCTCCCATGTCCGCGCGATGCAAGCCGGCTCTGGGACCATTGTGTCCGGTCTGGTATGCTGGCCACAAGTGTAGCCTGTGCCACACGCTGTCCCATCGCCGCAGCAATCGACTGCCATACCGGCCTCAATCGGCGCGCACCCGCCTCTGCTGCCCGGGCATTCAGCGCAGTTCGCGGGGCAGACTCCAGCTTGAGACGCGACCCCGATGGAGAGCACGAGCAGTAGGAGGGGCATTTTGAAGCCGTCTGTGAAGTCAAAGTCAAGTCGTGAAGACTCGGCCCCTGACCATGTTTGGGCTTCCGAGGTGGGGCACCTCAGCGTCACCATCGCTCCTTTCATCGAGACCGCGCGCGACGTGTCTGTGAAGTGAGAGAGAGAAGTTGCCGCGGGCCTATTAGGCATTGCTATTAGGGTACCTGTAATAGGGTACCGGTACCTGGGAGGCGCATTATTTCTGGCCTCTACACACTATTCCGCTCCACCTTGATTTGAAGTCACATTCCACCGTCACGAGGGCTGAGATAGGCCAAGGGTCAGCGACAGGCTCAGGGTCAGGCTCTCTCTCTCTGTCTCTCGCTCTCGCGTCCATCCCGACGCGCCTTATCCTCGCCAACGGCTACGTTGGCGTCTCCATCTCCGGTCGCACAGCATGGTCACCTCCCTCAACGCTCGAGTCCTTGGGCTTCGCGAGCGTTGCCTCGGCCTTCACCATTTTCTGCCTGGCATTGTACATCGCCTGGACGCTCTTGGTCGAGGCGTAGACCAGGGGAACGGCCATGAAGAAGATCGCAATACCGATGGAGACGAACCCCGCGATGAGGCCGAGATACGTCAGGACGAGCCACGCTTGGGCCAAGATGTACAAGACGAAACCGACAACCAGGTAGAACAAGTGGAAATTCAACATGATGAATCCCATGCTCTCGGACCAGTAGCCGACCTCGGTGGAGGTCTGGAGCTCGCTGAGTTGGCAGTACAGGTACATGGAGTGGAGCACCGCCCCAAAGAGGAACCACATTGCAAGAGAGTTGATGAACACGTAGACCTTGCCGCTAGTCTCCTCGGTCACGATGCCAGAGGAGAACTGCGCGATCTCTGGACCGACAGCCGTCGCGTCTAATGTAACCATGGTGAAGAGAAGTGCGGCGACGACACCGACGTTGACGAAATTGTCCTTGATCGTGTTGCCGCTTTCCGTGGTATGCACCTTGTCGCCGAGTTTGAGCCATTCAAAGGTCAGGAAGAGCCAGTGAGCCTGCCAAAAAGAGACTTCCTTGTCCTGTGCCAGATACTTGCTTTTGGTGGTGGCCTTGATGGCCTCTTCGATGGCGTCATCGCGGGCTCGAGCCTCCTCGTCGCCGCCCACGATATGGACCCTCGCCGTTTTTCCCATCCCCATTGTTTCCGAACGGCCCGGTCCGCAACGCAGAGGCACACCTGCTGCTGTTCAACACAACGCGCAATTGCTGCTGCTGTTCAACACAACGCGCGCACACGCTCCGGACCCCCAAGCACGAGGGCCACTGTCGCTATGGACGGAGGTGTGGCCGACACAACCCGTGCTAACACCTTTACCGGGACACGTATCTCGGGGGTTTGGGGGTATCCAAGCGCGGCCGCAAGTAGGGCTCGAGATACGTATCTTGAGGTGTATCTCGATGTATCCCATATGTATCTTGAATGTATCTTGTGTGTCACGTATCTGAGGGTTAAGATACATTGTATTTTAAATGTATCTTAAATGTATCCTGAATGTATCGTAAAGAAGGATACATATCCCTAGGTAAGATACATTTCCAAAGTCACAGATACAATTGTATCCTGATGTATCTCGATGTATCTTGATGTATATGAACGGGACACATCAAGATACGATCAGGATACATGCAAGATACATCGAAATACATCAGGATACGTATCCGATAGGAACCCCCCCCCAAAAAGGATAGCGAAACCCCACGACGCACCCGGGGGAGGGGGGGCCGGGACACACACACGGGACACACACCTTTACCGGTGGGGGTTGGTTTTGAGGGGGTTCGGTTTGTGTGGTTCGTGTGTCTGTCTCGTGTGTCCGGCTCCCCCCGGTGTTTTTGAACCGGTATCCCCACCAACAGTCACCACCTCGCACCTGGAGCCCTAAATGGCAAGGAGCGAAGGAGGGCAAGCCGGGCTACACCCTACACGAGGGCTATGCGTCTTCCTCACACCGCCGCGCGTGGCCATGTACGCAGCACGACCTAGGAGGGGCCGTAAGGCGAGGGTTAGATTTTTGTCCTTCGTCGTCTCACCGTATACTAACCGGGCGAGGGTTAGAAGTATTCGTCCATCAGTGGGTTAGTGTTTCCGTCGTGTCCGGTCTTGTGTCACCCGCCTGTGCTGGCCGTGACGGAACGGAAGGTGGCCCCGGTCTGAAATTAGATTATTTGACGAGATCCCGCGAGCGTCGGAAAGCCGTTCAAGGTTCATAGCCGCGTCGTCGGGCGTGTGCCGTCGCGCTGTTCGAGATCGTCGCTTGCGCCCTATCCAAACTCAACCAAGTATAACCTGTGCATCGTCTCTCGAGTTCTCGAGGACGGTTGCCCAGGGGTATGCGATAGAGCGATGCGGCGCTGCAATGCCTACAGCAGCAGCAGTTCGCGGAAGAACACGGACCAGGCGTCGAGATCGGTGCGCATCGAAGCCGGCGCGCCAGTGCCACCAGCCGCCACTCCTTGAGCGCCGTTTTGAGCACCGCTGCTGCTGCTGCCCCCCGCACGTCGAAGCTCCTTCATCTCCTCCGCATAGCCCGCCATGAGCGCCTTGGCGTACTGTGGAATGATGGCGAGGCGCGCTGTGGTGAGCACTTGCATGCAAGGCAGGTCATCAGTGGCAATCAACGTACCTGTGGGATGGTGGCGAGGCGCGCTGTGGTGAGCACTTGCATGCAAGGCAGGTCATCAGTGGCAATCAACGTACCTGTGGAATGTGGCGCGCCGCTCCCGCCTCGCCCATCCGATCCTCACCTGTGAACGATGGAAACGGCGCCGTGATGAGCACTTGCATGCAGAGGCATGGGGGTCTCCTTGCCCATCCGATCCTCACAATAGAGGGCGTTGCGCAGGAAGTGGTAGTCGATGGAGTAGCGCGCGAACTCGAGCCCTTTGGGCAGAGTGCGGGCGATGATGGACGCAAGGAAGTTGCCCACCCAGGGTGGCGCGCCTCGGTCGCCGGCGACGAAGCCCGGCGTCGTGAGGCTCTGGACCATCGTGTCGCGGCTCACAGTCTTCATAGTGATGGGTCGGCGGTCGCCGGTCGAGAGCAGTGCACGCCCGCCGTGGCCACCCTCCTGTAGGATTTGTACCCGCCCCGCCGCGACCGCACGCTCGAGCATCATCCTCCCCTTCGGATTGCGCACCGTCACCATCAGGGGTGCGCTCACCATCTCATCCTTAGCACCCTCGAAGGGAGCCCCCATGTACCTGATGAGGGAGGCAATTCGTCGCAATCAGTGGCTGATGAGGGAGGCAATCAGTGGCTGATGAGGGAGGCAATCAGTGGCTGATGAGGGAGGCAATTCGTCGCACTCAGTGGCACTCAATGGCACTCAGTGGCACTCAGTGACACGCACCCAACCACGAGGTCGGCGAGCCCGTTGGTATAGTCGAAGCACGCGAAGCAAGAGGGCGCGATGGAGGGTATGCCGATGGAGGGGGGTAAGGTCATGTAGGCCGCCTTGACGACCTCCTCAGCGGCGGGCGCGTCTGCCTCTAGGCTTACCGGTCCGCCCTCGGCTTGTCGACTGCTGCCGCGCTCCTCGCCGGCTCCACTCTCGCCCACGCTTCGGAGCCGCGCGTGGACGCGGAAATCAGACATGAATTCGTACGCGAGGACGTCCTTGGCGCGCTCGGCGCCAATGCCCGGCAGGGTCGAGACGAACCTTTTCGCCGCTTGCGGCGTCGGACTATTGTCGACGCAGTGGGTGCCGAGGATGAAGAGACCATCGGGCTCGAGACCGAGCGCGGCCTCGGGCGACGCGCCCTCGAGGGCACGCAGCGCCTGCACGGCGCAGCCGACGCCGCAGAAGAGAAGCCTGCGGATGGACGGATCTCCCGCGATCTCGTCGAGGACTTGGAGCGACGGGCACAGTGAGGGCTTCACCCGTCGCCCTTGGAGCACCTCGGCAGGAGTGCGGCAGAGTATGGGCTGTGGGGCGCCGAAGCCATCCCGCGCGTCCGAGCCAGTCACGACGACGGCATCGACCTCGCCGCTCTCCAGCCATGCGAGAGCTACTCCTGTCGCCACACCCGTCCATTGCGCATTGTTGAGGAATCCGCGTGCGAGCACAATGGTCTCGTGCACACCAAAGTGAGCCTCGTCGAGGCTTTCATCGATGCGACGAGCGCGGCCGTGGACGCTGGCTTCGATGCTCTCCGCACGCGCCATCCCGTCACCTATGAAGGCACAGGCGGTGGTGACTGAGGGTACGCCCACTGCCGACTTGCACAAGCCGCAATTGGAGCAGAGTTCCTTGGCAGGAAATGCCTGCGGCCATGGGCCGGTGATGGGTTTCGCTACTGACACGGAGGAGGCAGCGATGAGGGCCGCCAGGGCGGTCATTTGCTGTCTGCGCGACGATGAACGCGGAGTTCACGACGCAAAAGCGACGCTAAGAGTGAGCTCCTTGTGATGCACCATTGGTCACAGGGGTCGCGACTAACTGGCGATCTCCGAGATTGAAGTGCAACCGCTTCGTCACTTCCGGGTCGCGGAAGGTTGCGTGGAAGTGGTTGAAATTCCTCAGTCTTTCAGCTCTGAAAGTCGTCGGTCAAGTTTGCGCGCGCGCGCGCCTCAAAGTTCGGTTTTGATGAGGGTGGCCTCTGAGGAGGAGTTGGAGGCTGCAGCTAGGGCGCCAGCTGGGGCGTCCGTCGCCTACGTGTTCACCGCTCGTAGGGCCGCCGAGGTGAGTGAGCAGTTGGAAGTGACGCTATCCGCAGGCGATGCGCTGACAGACCAGTGGCTCGCGCTGTTGCGCGATGCGATGGAAGTGCCGGCGGCCATGTCTGAGGACCAGTTCAAGGAAGAATTGCAGGCCCAGGGGTTTGTGGAACGCGTATCAGTCCCCGCAGAGGAGGATCAGCGATTGGCGAGCGTCACGAAGCTCTGCGACGCGTCAACTGCTGACATCTCGACCCTATACGCCGTCGACCCTATACCCCTCGGCGAGGGCCGCTTCTCCAAGGTCTATTCGGTCGTGGAGGAGGCGACTGGGCAGGTGCTCGCGCTCAAAGAGCTCGACATTGTCGCAATCGTCGAGGATGACGAGGGCCTCGAGATGCTCGAGGCGGAGGTGCTGGCGCTGAAGCGCGCCGGCAACGCATGGCACACCGTGCGGCTGCACAAGGTCGTTCGCTCGCCCGACGCCATCTATCTCGCCATGGATCGCGTGCCGGGCCGCACGCTCGTCGATGTGGTAGACGAGCATGGGGCACTTAAGAGCAGCTACGTGCGCCACCTGATGCAGCAGCTGCTCACGGCGCTCACGGCGCTCGCAGAGGTCGGCGTGGTGCACCGCGACGTGAAGCCCGAGAACATCATGGTGAGCGAGGAGGAGACGGAGCGGCCGCACCTGACGCTCATCGACTTTGGGTACGCGGCGTTGCTGGGCGAGGCAGCAGATGGCGGTGGCGGGCCCATGGAGCTGACGGGCGTCGCCGGCTCGCCCGAGTACGCGGCGCCCGAGGTGCTCTCGTGGATTGAGGCGGAGGCGGACGAGACGGGCGAGGTGGAGGGCGAGCCATACGACGCAGGTTGCGACGTGTGGAGCGTGGGTGTGACGGCGCACGTGCTGCTGTGCATCGAGCTGCCCTTCGACCTGCCCAAGGAGGCGACCGAGGAAGCGCTGGTTGCCGCCGCGCGCAACGTCGACCTCTCCTTCCGTCGACTCAAGGGTGAGGCGAGGGTGAGGCGAGGAAAGATGATGGCGAGGCTGGAGGGCGAAGCGACGATGGCGCCGGCGCGCGAATTCGTGCGCGCGTGCATGACGGTGGCGCGCAAGGAGCGTCCTACGGCACAGCAGCTGCTCGGCCACTCGTGGATCCTCGGGCCAACGGCGGCAGTCTCGAATGGCGAGATTGATCGGACTGCCACCACCCCCACCCCCACCTCGACCATCCCCACCCCCGCTCACACCATCCCCACTGCTGCCGCCGCCCCCACCGCCCCCGCCCCCGCCCACGCCCCCGCCCTCACCCCCGCCGAAGACGAAGCGGCCGAAGCCCTGGCGAAACTGGAAGCCCTGTCGCTCTCGGCGCCGCCGCAGAGCATCCCGAGGCTCGAAGGAATGGAGCTGACTTCACAGAGCATGAGGCCTTCTTCGGAGCTGACTTCACAGAGCATGAGGCCTTCTTCGGAGCTGACTTCACAGAGCATCACAGAGCAAAGGCCGTCTTCGGAGCTGTCGGCTGACGCGACGCCACTACTCGCGTCTGACCGAGCGGCCTGTAGGGCGGAAAGTCCGCACCCAAATATGGAAAGGGGGACATATGGCGAGGCCCTCAAGCAAGCGATCACGCCTGTCGAGGAGGTGGCGCTCCCAAATATGGAAAAGGAGGCCCCCAAGCTTGCGATCACGGTGGCTGAGATCACGCCTGCCCAGGAGGCGGCACTCAAGCAGATGCAGTCGGGCGCGGCCGGCTCGATCTCTGGCTCGATCTCCACCAGCCCGGCGATCTCGCAGCAGTCTCCCGAGGCGAAGCGGATCGTCACAGTCGAGGCGAGAGTCGCGAGGCCCGCGATCTCGCAGCATCCTCCCGAGGCGCAGCGGATCGTCACCGTCGAGATAGTCGCGAGGCCCGCGATCTCGCAGCAGTCTACCGAGGCGCAGCGGATCGTCACAGTCGAGAGGGCCGTGATTCTCCCGAGCAGAGATTCTCCCGAGATTCCTCGAGATTCTCCCGAGGCGAGAGTTGCGAGGGCTCGTGCACGTACGAGTACTTCCTCACGAAGTAGCCTCCTACACGTATCAGCCGCTGCGGCAGACGAGGGCGCCGTTGCATGCGCCTCAGCCGTTGCATGCACCTCAGCCGTTGCATGCGCCTCAGCCGCTGTGCAGTCGCAGCGCGATGGCAGCGGCGATGAGGATCTCGATCCAGATTACCGGCCAGTTGATTCCGCAAGGTCACCAGCAGAGGGGGGCTTGCCAAACGCTTGGCGCCCGGCCTTGTCGGAAGAGCTCGCGAGATTGCGAGTGGCCCACGCACGAGTGTCCGCGGAGCTGGAGGCTGCGAAGGTGAACGCGACCAACGAGGAGCAGCGGCGGCAGGCGCTCGAGGCACGAGCGAGCGCGGCGCAGGCGCAGGCCGCGCAGCTCGCCGCCTCACTCGGCGATCGACTCCGACAAGCGGAGCAGCGCGCGGCCCAACTCGAAGCTCGGCTGGGCGTTGAGCGTGGGACGCAGCAGCAGCCGGACCAGGGCGCCGTCTCGGGCGCGCCGGAGCCACCGGACCAAAAGGAGGGCGCCGTCTCGGGCGCGCCGGAGCCACCGGACCAAAAGGAGGGCGCCGTCTCGGGCGCGCCGGAGCCATCGGACCAAAAGGAGGGCGCCGTCTCGGGCGCGCCGGAGCCACCGGACCAAAAGGAGGAGGTCAAGGCGATATTCGCCGAGATGATCAACGAGGGAGCAGGCCCCAAGCCGCCTGCGGCACCCAAGGTGGAGGAGGTGGAGGGGGTGAACGGGCTGCCCCCGCAGTATGCGGCGGCATTGGAGGTGGCGGAGGCGGAGGCGGAGGCGGAAGCCTCCAAGGTTGCGGCAGCGGCGGCGGAGGCGAAGGCGGAGGTGGAGGCGGAGGCCTTTAAGGCGCAGGGCGAGGCTTTGGCGATGGACGCGGCGACGGACGCGGCAAGGGAGGAGCAGGGCCAGGGAGAGCGAGCCGGCGGCAGTGACTCAGCCAGTGAGGCGGCCGGATGTGCTGTCACTCTGCTCGCAGACGGAGCCCCTCTCGAGCTGCCCCCTCTCGAGCTGCCTGGCATGCAAGTGCTCACCACGGCGCCATGTCCCCCTCTCGAGCTGCCCCCGGAAGAGGAGTCGGAGTCTGGGGAGCTCACCGTCCTCTCGTGGACCAAAGGGCTGGGCGTACATCGCGCGGTCGCGGCGGCGCTGCAGGCCCCGCTGCTCGCTCCGCAGCTCGCGAGCCCCGAGATCGCACCCGAGATCGCACCCGGCGCGCCGTTGGAGCGCAACAACCCCGAGATCGCACCCGAGATCGCACCCGGCGCGTCGTTGGAGCGCATCAAGAACCTGACTCGCGAGCAAGTCACGCAGCTCCTCTCGACGCGAAGTTTCGTGGGCGCCCTGGTCGAGTTGGTTTGGAACGACCTCAGTAAGCTGCCGGGTCTGGCTGAGGCATCCAGCAGTACCAGTAAAGTCCTTGAGAGCAAGTTTGCCGGTGCGGTGGAACTTTCTTACTCGGGCCTCGACACCTTCTTCGGTGGCCTGGAAGGCATCGTGGGCTCGCCCAACCCGAATGTGCTCCAGGTACGTTGATTGCCACTGATGACTTGCCTTGCATGCAAGTGCTCACCACAGCGCACCCCCCTCCTCCAGGGGATCCGGATCGACCACTTGGAAGGGCCCGGCACCGAGTCGTCCGACTTCTTCACCACGAGCAACTACGGCGTGGAGACGCAGTCGCGGATCGAGTGGCATTTCGTGGCCGATGCGGATGCGACACCCGCGCAGCTAGGCATCCCGTCCTGGCCCATGGAGTCCACAGCGAAGATGCCCGACAGGGCGCACGCTCGGCAACGCCGCACTCTTGAGTCTCTGGTGCTGGCGGCCGCCGATAAGAACCTCCAGCTTCGCGAGGCTAACCAGCCCGAAGTCATAAGGGAGGAGATCTTGGGCGCGTGCCTGTACACGGGGCCCATGTTTGTCAAGTGCGTCTGATGCCCTCTGAACGCCTCTGATTGCCTCCCTCATCCTGGTACCAAGGAGTGGCTGATGGCCTCTGATGGCCTCTGATGGCGTCCCTCATCAGGTACCACGGAGTGCTCCGCGGCATCGCCTCTGAGAACTCCTTCCTACGCAACGAGATGGTGAGCCTCTGCTGCCCCAAGGACGTTGCCGACGCGTACCTCGGCTCGACGCCGCGCGACAAGCTCTTCATGGCGGCAGCTGGCACTCTCTCCTTCGAGGTGGCCAAGCAGAAGGTGAACAAGTACACGACGACGCTGCACGCCATCAACTCGACCATCATCAAGCTGTGCAAGCTCACCAAGGCCATCAAGATCTACCGCGGCATCGCCGGCATGAAGCTTCCTGACGAGTTCTGGACGCCCAACACCTTCGGCGTACGCGGCGGCGTCGAGCAGGCGTTCATGTCGACGACCACCGAGCGGGCAGTAGCCATGGGGTACGCATCGGGTGGCCGAGGCGCCGAACCGGCCGCCATCGGCATCGTGATCGAGGTGCAGCAGGGCATGGTCAATCGGGGCGCCGACATCAGCTGGCTCTCGCAGTATCCACACGAGAGAGAGATCCTGTGCGAGCGCGCGCGCGACCCTCTCTAATGCCAACGCGCGTCCGCACTCTCCCGATCCCTCCGCTGAGCACACACTCACCTTTGGTATGTCTCCTGACGGATGGCTCTCGCTCCCTTGCATGCGCAGCTTTGGGCCACTCACCGGCATCGAGGTGCTGCGCACACGCGTCGAAGGTTCGGTCGTCGTGATCGAGTGCATCGTCTCCATCAACTTGACGGCGCTCACGATCGAGCAGGTGCTCGGCAAGCGGCAGAAGATCGTGCGCGACATGATCGAGCAGCTGCGACGCGGTGCGCAGCGCGATGCCGAGGTGAGCGAGGCGTGGAAGCTTCTCCGCGACGCTGACAGCCGCTGCCCGGCGGTGGACCACTTTCTCAAAGATACGCTTGCACCTCTCGGTGAGCACGAGGCGACCCACTATAACCAGAATGGGCCGCTCCGTGACGCCATCCAGGAGGCAGTGGCGCTCGCCGAGAACATTGTCGGCTGGCCTGAGGGGCTGAGCGCGCTCGCGGCCCGGCTCGGTACGGGCACTGAGGCGCTGCTGCGGGCGCCGCCGGCGGAAGTGCGCATGCCTCGTACGGGCGGCAGCCTCGCCTTCGGCACGCTGTCGCGCATCGAGGCCGATGGGCTCTGCTGCCTCGCGTGGCACGCCGCCACCAAGGGCACGCCCTTGAGCATCAACCTCGAGGGCGTCAAGGCGTGCCAACTCACTCTTGCGGTCGCGTGCCTGGCGCTCGGTCCGAGCGTGACGTCGTTCTCGCTCAAGGGAACGAATCTGACCGCGCACGGTGGCAACGCAGTGGCCCTCGACCGGCTCTGCGCCTTGCTGCAAGGCGGGCACACGCCGCGGCTGGTGACCCTCGACCTGGCAGGCAACCAGCTGGGACCGGCCGAAGTGGGGAAGCTTTCGACCGCGCTGGCTGGTCATGGCTCGCTCACCGAGTGCAATGTGCGCGGCAATAAATTGGACATCAAGTCGGCCAAGATGCTCGCCAAGATTGGCTTGGAGAAGGGCATGATGCTCTTTGGCATCAAGCGGGA
>Ga0210243_100072_pt1 | contig 66493 bp, 83 predicted proteins | sample ChrtobMeP5a_32mM_FD_155461 | JGI IMG/M metagenome (GOLD analysis project Ga0210243, IMG submission 155461) | Chrysochromulina tobin associated microbial communities from unialgal haptophyte culture, Seattle, Washington, United States - P5a_32mM | ecosystem: Host-associated > Algae > Haptophytes >...
AGCCCATCCGCCCTGATGAGGGAGGCAATCAGCATGCTCTCTCACCGGCTCCGAGCCCATCCGCCCTGATGAGGGAGGCAATCAGCATGCTCTCTCACCGGCTCCGAGCCCATCCGCCCTGATGAAGGAGGCAATCAGCATGCACTCTCACCGGCTCCGAGCCCATCCGAGCCAGTGCCTCCATTTCGAACACATGCGCCAAGTTGATCGGGGTGGCCCTCGTGTCGGCGCCCGCCTGCAGCAGCGCCTTGACAACATCCAGCTGGCCGTACCTAATGAGGGAGGCAATCAGAGGGCCATCAGAGGGCACTCACAGGGCACTCGGAAGGCCAAACAGATCCTTTAACGAAATCGACGAAATCGTAATGGGGCGTACTCGATGGCCGCGAGCAGCGGCGTGTAACCACCGCGCTCCGGCATGGTGCGCATCTCGAGCAATCTCGTGCGCGTGATCGCGACCTCGGGCGCCGTCTCGAGCGCGCCCTCCGCGCCCGCGCTCCCGCCGCCGCCTCGATCTCCCCCGACCTCGGCCAGATTCGATCGATCTCCCCCGATCTCGTCCGGATTCGATCGATCTCCCCCGATCTCGGCCATATTCGATCGATCTCCCCCGATCTCGGCCATATTCGACGGGAGATCCGGCGGGATCGTCTTCACACCAAGGGCCTCAAGTTCGCCCACCTGATGGAGGACGCAATCAGACGGTCATCAGTGATCATCAGTGGCCATCAGGGCCTCAAGTTCGCCCACCTGATGGAGGACGCAATCAGACGGTCATCAGTGGTCATCAGTGGCCATCAGGGCCTCAAGTTCGCCCACCTGATGGAGGACGCAATCAGACGGCCATCAGTGGTCATCAGTGGCCGGCAGGGCCTCAAGTTTGCCCACCTGACTCACGAACAGGTGGACGCAAGCGCCGTGATGAGCGCTTGCATGCAGGGCAGGTCATCAGCGGCAATCAACGTACCTTGCTCACGAACAGGTGGACGCCCGCCACGCGGTTCTCGACCGCGCTCTCGTGCAGAGGGGTGTTGCCGAGCGTGTTCTGCGGAGGAGCAGAGGTCTGATGATGCATGCAATCAAGAGGAGAGGTCTGATGATGCATGCAATCAATTGGGGTGTTGCCGAGCGTGTTCTGCGGAGGAGCAGGGCGGATGACGTCCCTCATCAGCGGTGGATGATGTCCCTCATTAGCGGTGGATGACGTCCCTCATCAGCAATGGATGGCGTCCCTCATTAGCGGCGGGGTGGCCCGACTCGAAGGCAATGAGCGCCGCAATCAGAGAGGCCATCAGATGGCAGTCAGATGGCAATCAGAGGCCATTAGACCGCAATCACCTGAGCGAGCAGCGTGCCCGGATCGAAAGCGATGAGCGCCGCAAGTACGTCGGGCTTGCCGTACCTGATGAGGGACGTCATCAGAGGGCATTCGGAGAGGCCATCAGAAGCAATCCCGAGGGCGGCAATCAGTCGATCGATTCGAGCGCCGTACCGGGCAGCGAGGTGAATGGGCATCGACTCGTCTCGTGTATTGCGCACACGCGCGTCGGCACGGTTGTCGAGGACCGCCTGATGATGGAGGCAATCAGGATGCAATCAAGGACCGCCTGATAATGGAGGCAATCAGGATGCAATCAAGGACCGCCTGACCGCAAGACGCAACGCTCACTCAGCTGATTGCAATCCGATTGCATATCCGATAGAAATAAGATTGCAATCCTATGTCATCAGATGGCAATCAGAGGCCATTAGATGGCAATGACCTGGACGCAACTAGCGACGCCAGAGTATGCTGCCCAGTGCAGTGGGGTCGACCCAGCCCACTCATCACCGACGAGCAACTCGCGCTGTAGCCGTTCCTAATGTGGACCAGAGGCGCCGATCCAAATTTGGACCATCCAAGCACCAATATGGTCAGCAGCAGAAGAGGACGGAAGGCGCTGTGGGGAACGGGAGGCAGCGACGTACAGGATCGGCGCTGAGGAGCTGCAGCTCGTCCGTCACGATCTCCAGGTTACCTGATGAGGGAGGTCATCAGATGTCATAGATGCCATAGAGGTCATAGAGGTCATCAGATGCCATAGATGCGATCAGCCTCCAACGATTACAATCAGCCTCCGCCGTCCATCACAACCTCCAGTTACCTTTGGCGCATGCCTTCATCAGGCGCGTCATCTTGATCTCGCCAAAGGGCATCTTGACGCGCTCCCACTCGGAGGCCGAGATGACCGCATTCACGATCGCGACCTTGTTGCCCGCGTGGCGCAGCCGCGAATGGGCGTGGTCTTGCGACGGCGGCGTGTCGTTCCTAATTTGGGCCAGAGTGTCGTCCGCACCGCGCGCCGCGGCGTCGAGCGGCTCGTCGCTTGCGCCGGCGCCCGCGGCGCCGGTCGCCGAGGCAGGCGGGGAGGAGGCGGACGTCGGCGAGCTGGCGCGGGCATTATAGCGGGCGCGGGCGTTGCGCGCCGACGCGGCCCCGATCGAGGCGTAAAAGTTCATCGAGCCTGATGCAAGGCTCGGCGAGCTGTCCGAATCGTGCATGCGACCACTCGTGAGGCGGGACGTTTGCGAAGGCGGAGGCGTCCGTGAAGGCGGAGGCAGCAGCAGCCGCGGCGTTCCTGGACTGGCGCTCGGACGCACACTGTGACCGCCAGGCGACCTGTGATGAAGTTCTCAAGGCATTGGAAATTTGGACACCACATAGATTCCCTGACCCCCCCTAGGAGTGGGAAAGAGTGCTTTCATGAGTTGCTGTGAAAAACATTAACTTCGCACACGGAATGCGAAGAGAGTCGCAACAAGCGAGCACGCGAAAAGAAAGCGATCGCAAATCCTGAGGAAGCGAGCGCGCGCCGCGCGCCCGAACATCATGAACGACCAGGAACGTGTGCGCTTGCGGGCGCGCGAGGGCGAGGCTGTCGAGTGGACGCGCCGGGTGGCCCAGCGAGCAAGCACGCTCAAAGATATGATGGACGACGCTCCAACCGAAGGTGGCGTCTACCCGGTGCCGACGATTGCAGCGGCTGAGCTGGCAGTGCTCCGGGAGATGTGCGAGGCCGACTCCATGCCGGCGAGGCTCGCGCAGTGCTCGATCTCGGAGCTCTTCAGGCTCGTCGAGGGCGCCAGCTTCCTCGATGCCCCCGGGGCGCTCAATCACGCGCAGCGCGCCCTCGCCTCGCGCCTCAACGGCAAACGTGCCGATGAGCTGAGAGAGCTGCTCGGCGCAACGGATGACTTTGGCAGTGCGGAGAATCGTGTGGCGGCACTCGCCGAGCCGGCGTTCTCGCCGGAGGGACAGCTATCAGTAGCCGCGGCGGGCTCTGCGGCGGGGCCACCAGCGCTGCAGCCGCAGCTCACGTTGGGCTATGCAGGGGGAGCACCCGCGCTGCAGCCGCAGCCCTCGCTGTCGGGGATGGCAGTCACCGACGATGCCAAGGAGGTGGCGCTGGGCATGGTCGACGTGGGCACGCTGGCCGAGCTCAAAGGCGTGAGCCTATCGTGGTTGGCGCTCGCGCGGCGCGTGCTCTGCTCCCGCCTCGGCCGCTGCGAGGGTCTGCCCGCGCCGACTCAGATGGCTGAGATCACCGATCTCAACATCAAGGTCCTCGTCGACGCGGGCCGGCCATGGGAGGCGGCGGCGGCGGGGCGGATGCTGCCCAGCCTGGCCCGACTGCGCTGGGAGGGCTTCACGGTGAATGTGGCCGCGGTCCGCGAGGTGGATCTGAGAACGCCCAGACAAGAACGAGAGTTCCTTGGAGGCCGTGCCAAAGCCGCTCTCCTCAGCTGCATCGAGGGAGAGGGCGAGCCGCCGCTCGAGCTACTGCTTGCAGCTGTCGCCTGTGCCGGCTCTGGCGAGGTTCGTGGCATACCGGTGCAGATGATGCGCGACGACTCCGTCTCTGAGCTCGACCTGCAAGATGTCATACAAGATAGAAATATCGGCGTCGAGGGGGGCATGCTTCTTGCGTACCTCGTGCCTGTCATGGGCGCGCTGACGAGTATCGACCTCTCCGACAACCAGCTTTGCGGCGTCCGGATTGACCACCGCGGCCGCGTCCGCGGCACCTACACCGCAGAGGGCATCATTGCAATCGCCGATGCCCTGCGCGTTAATGGCGCATTGACGTCCATCAAGCTCAGGGGCAACAAGCTCGGGGACGAGGGCTGGGGCGCCATCTTTGCCGCCATCTGCGGCAACAAGGACAGCAAGATCATGTCTATGAACGCGTTCTGGGAGAACATCGGCCCTGCTGGTGTCAAGCTGATCGCCGAGGCGCTCCGCACGAGCGTCACTGGCGCGTTGACGTCCGTCGACCTCAGGGGCAACAAGCTCGGGGACGAGGGCTGGGGCGCCATCTTTGCCGCCATCTGCGGCAACAAGGACAGCAAGATCATGTCTATGGACGTGTCCGGCGAGGACATCGGCCCTGCTGGTGTCAAGCTGATCGCCAAGGCGCTCCGCACGAGCGTCACAGGCGCGTTGACGTCCGTCGACCTCGGGGGCAACGAGCTCGGGGACGAGGGCTGGGGCGCCATCTTTGCCGCCATCTGCGGCAACAAGGACAGCAAGATCATGTCTATGGACGCGTCCTCCGAGAACATTGGCCCTGCTGGTGTCAAGCTGATCGCCGAGGCGCTCCGCACGAGCGTCACAGGCGCGTTGACATCCGTCAACCTCGGGGGCAACGAGCTCGGGGACAAGGGCTGGGGCGCCATCTTTGCCGCCATCTGCGGCAACAAGGACAGCAAGATCATGTCTATGGACGTGTCCGGCGAGGACATCGGCCCTGATGGTGTCAAGCTGATCGCCGAGGCGCTCCGCACGAGCGTCACTGGCGGGCTGACGGTGACCAACCTCCTGGGCAATCAGCTTGACGCGGAGTCCGCCAAGATGCTCGCTGACGTCGCCAAGCAGAAGGGTATCTCGCTCTGCGGCATCCAGCGCGACCAGACCACCGCTGACTTCTCCAACCAGAACCTCAAGCCGCCCGAAGCGATCCTGCTGGCGTCGGACCTGTCACAGGCCGTTGTCACAGGTGCGCTGACGGTGACCAACCTCCTGGGCAATCAGCTTGATGCGGAGTCCGCCAAGATGCTCGCCGAAGTCGCCAAGCAGAAGGGCATCTCGCTCTGCGGCATCCAGCGCGATCAGACCACCGCTGACTTCTCCAACCAGAACCTCAAGCCGCCCGATGCTATCCTGCTGGAGTCGGACCTGTCACAGGCTGTTGTCACAGGCGCGCTGACGAGCCTGGACCTCTCCAGCAACCAGCTGTGCGGCCTCGAACATTTTGGGAGTGGAACTTACACTGCAGAGGGGATCACAGCGATTGCCAACGCTCTCCGTGTCAATGGCGCATTGATGTCCGTCAACCTCAGGGACATCCAGCTCGGGGACAAGGGCTGGGGCGCCATCTTTGCCGCCATCTGCGGCAACAAGGACAGCAAGATCACGTCCTTGAACACGTACTACGAGAACATCGGCCCTGCTGGTGTCAAGCTGATCACCGAGGCGCTCCGCACGAGCGTCACTGGCGGGCTGACGGTGACCGACCTCCTGGGCAATAAGCTTGATGCAGAGTCCGCCAAGATGCTCGCTGACGTCGCCAAGCAGAAGGGTATCTCGCTCTGCGGCATCCAGCGCGACCAGACCACCGCTGACTTCTCCAAAAAAGGCCTCAAGCCGCCCGAAGCGATCCTGCTGGCGTCGGACCTGTCACAGGCCGTTGTCACAGGCGGGCTGACGAGCCTCAACCTCAGCGACAACCAGCTGTGCGGCCTCGATGATTGTGAAAGAGGAACTTACACTGCAGAGGGCATCACTGCAATCGCTGATGCCCTGCGCGTTAATGGCGGGCTGACCAAAATGTCACTCGCCCACAACAATTTTGGGGAGGAGGGCATCAAGGCCATTTGCGAGGCACTCGAACAGAACAAGACGCTTAAGGAGCTTGACATCAGCGGCAACATCAGAGGGACAGCAGAAGCCAAGCATGTTGCCAATATGATTTGCGTCAACGGCGGGCTGACAAGCATCGACCTCTCCGCGAACCTGCTGTGTGGCACCACCTGGACTGACGGCAATGGCAACCAACTAGTCACCTACACCGCCGAGGGCATCACTGCAATTGCCGACGCCCTGCGTGTTAATGGCGGGCTGACAAGCATCGACCTCTCCGGAACCCTGCTGTGCGGCATCTGGACTGACTGGAGACGAGACCAACAAGGCATCTACACCGCAGAGGGCATCACTGCAATCGCCGACGCCCTGCGCGTCAATGGCGCATTGACGTCCATCAAGCTCAGGAGCAACATGCTCGGGGGCGAGGGCTGGGGTGCCATCTTCGCCGCCATCTGTGGCAACAAGGACAGCAAGATCATGTCCATGGACGTGTCCGGCGAGGACATCGGCCCTGCTGGTGTCAAGCTGATCGCCGAGGCGCTCCGCACGAGCGTCACAGGCTCGCTGACGGAAATCAAGTAACTTTGTCGCTCAAGATCCGGAACCGCCATTTGCCTGCTGACGGCCCGTTGCATGCTCTCGTTTGTTGCGCAGTCTCAGCCAGAACCTTCTTGGTGCAGAGGGGGCAGCAGCTCTAGCTCCAGCACTCACTGCTAATGGCGGGCTGATCAAAATCGGGTAAGTTTGTCGCCCCAAAACCGAACTTGATTTGTAACCGCCACTTGCCTTGCTCACGCGTGACGGCCAGTGCGAAAGGATACCTCCTGTGTGAACAACCTTCCTGTCTGCTTCCTGTACAGGCTGTCGAGAAACTTCATTGGCAAGGAAGGGAAGGCCTTGATTCGTAAGGCACTGCAAGGTAAGGCTGTATTTGAGGATGGCGAGGACGAGGAGGACGGCGAGGAGGGAGAAGAGCCTTCAAAAAAGGTTGAGTCAAGGGCTGCAAAATCACTTGGAGCAGGAATGGTTGAGACAAACATATTTAGGGCTGCACAATCACTTGGAGCAGCTGTTCCTGATATTAGATGGACGGCAGAGGACGAGGACAGATATCAGGAAGAGCTGGAATGGGAGGACGAGGACGAGGACGAGGACGAGGACGAGGACGAGGACGAGGACCAGGACCAGGACGAGGACCAGGACGAAGATGCTGAGGAAGAGGAAGACGAGGACGGACAGTTTTCCTGCTCCGACGAGGACGGACAGTTTTCCCACTCCTCCTAGGAGGAGCATCAAGAGTGGTGGAACGACTAACAGAGAGATCACTGCAGAGGGGATCACAGCGATTGCCGACGCTCTGCGCATCAATGGCGCGCTGACAAAAATCGAGTAAGTTTGTCGCCCAATTCCCAAACTTTGATTTGTAAGCACCACGTGCCTAGCTGATGGCCACAGAACGATACCTCCTGTGTGAACAACCTTCCTGTCTGCATCCCTTTACAGGCTGTCGAGCAACTTCTTTGGCGAGAATGGGAAGGCCTTGATCCGTGAGGCCCTGCAAGGAAAGGCTGGATTTGAGCTGCTTTTCTGAGGAACAACTGCGTGCGCATGGAGCGTGAAAGAGCAACGAGCATGGGATTGAGGGCGGCCGGGCCATCAGGGTCTGTGGCAGGAGGCATTCGACATTGCGATTGGGGTCTCAGATCAAAATACTGATTAAGTCGTGACTCCAAGGCCACTGCCTCCAAGGCCTTCGATTCCATGTTATAATTGCACCGGGGGGCACCAGGGGGCACCACGGGGGGAGTATGCCGGGGAAGCACGGGGGGAGCACGGGGGGACTAGCAGCAGGTGCTGGAAGCCGTGCGGGGAACAGCAGCAGCAGCAGAGTAATGTCGCTGAGCGGCAACGTCGGTGACGGTGTTGGGCCTCTTAGTAGGCATGGAAGAATGTTCGGGTGGTGAGTGTAGTCGTGAGCAACCGTGTGCTTAACGTCCGAAACGAGTAACGCGAGCCCAGACTTCTCCGGTGCGAACCATGTACCATCCACAAATCCGATCCACCGGAGCGCACTCGAGATTAGTTGATGTCTTCCAGGGCAAGCGGGGAGTGGTGCAGGGGCCAGGGCGGTAGAAGCACACCAGCTCCACGAGCTAGGTGCGCCGGCGGGCGGGCAATACGAAACTCGCATACCAGTCTGCCATGATCGCATACTCTCAGACCCCATTTGGAGATTTGGCGCATGATGGGTAGTCGGCGTGTCGGCCTGTTGCCCAACGTTAATCAAAGTAGGCATGGAAAGTACAATTGGGAAAGTACTGAGCTGATGAAGTTCTCATTGGAAATTTGGACAAAAGTTACTATTTTCCCACACAGACACAGAAGTTTGTGAGCTCGGTACGGCGCGACCTCCTGCAGCCAAAGCACTCGTGTGCCGTGCGTCCTCCCCGCCACCTCAATCAATCCGCCTCCGCCTGCCAGAAGCACTCGTGCTCCGCCTCCGATTCCACAGAGAACTCCTCCCCGAGCTGCGAGAACGCAATCTCGCTCATGCCGAGGAACCGTGCATGCAACGCCGCCCGGGATAGCGCGGCGCCGCCGTCGCCCGTCTCAGGGAGGGCGCCCACGTCGACGCACAGCGCGCGCACCTGAGGGAGCCGTTGGGAGGTCATCAGAGGTCATCAGAGGTCATCAGAGGTCATCAGAGGTCATTAACGAGACGCACCTCCCTTGCCGTTGGGAGCGCAGCGAGGGCAGTCATCAGAGGTCATTAACGAGACTCACCTCCCTTGCCGTTGGGAGTGCAGCGAGGGCACGTCGCATCGGTGCGAGCAGTGCGGCGGCGTGCTCGGGCGCCTGGGACAGCGCTCCGGTGCTCGCGAGGGTGTGGGCGAGGAAGAGGGCGCGCCGCGCCGTGTCGGGCGTGTCGAGCAGCTGGAGCAGCGCGACTCCTGATGAAGCATGCAATCAAGAGGGGAGGTCTGATGAAGCATGCAATCAAGAGGAGAGGTCTGATGATGCATGCAATCGAGAGGGGAGAGGGACGCACTGAGGCGCGCGATCAGGCTCGCAAATCGGAATCGCAATCAAAGGCCATCAGTTGATTGCACACCGATCTCGGCACGCAGCTCGGGAGGCGCGGCGCTCGCAATCGGATGGTCATGTCGGATCGCTGCACTCTCCAACAGGCAGAGCACGGCCGCCGCGTGCGTCCCGCCGCTGCCGCCGTCGCCGCCGCCGCCGCCTCCTCCGCCTCCTCCGCCGCCTCCTCCTCCTCCGCCGCCGCCTCCGCCGCCGCCGCCGGCGCCAGTGAGGCTGCCCTCGATGCGCGCCGACTCGAGCGCGGGGGCGAGGAGGGCAGCGAGGGCAGCGGCGAGGGCTGACGCCGGTAGGGCGGGCGAGAGGGCGGCGACGAGGGTGATCAGCTGTGGGGAACGGACGGCCGCTGGCTCACGCGCGCACAAAGGCACAAGCTCCTGCGACCGTGCGACCACAGGGGCGTGAGGGTTCGTCAGTGGAGCCACAGGGTTCGTCAGTGGAGCCACAGGGTTCGTCAGTGGAGCCACAGGGTTCGTCAGTGGTGCCACAGGGTTCGTCAGTGGAGCCACAGGGTTCGTCAGTGGTGCCACAGGGTTCGTCAGTGGTGCCACAGGGTTCGTCAGTGGTGCCACAGGGTTCGTCAGTGGTGCCACAGGGTTCGTCAGTGGTGCCACAGGGTTCGTCAGTGGTGCCACAGGGTTCGTCATCGTGCGCCTCGCCACAGGGGCGTGCTCTCAATGGTTCACAGTGACGAAATGATCGTAATCTGGTCACCAGTCATCGTTGGTCATCAGCGTGGCACTCAGAGAGGCAATCACAGGCAATCACCTGCAGCCAGCCCGAGAGCAGTGGAAGGAGTGCTTGGGCACTATAGCATGCAATCAGGGGGGTCATTAGCATGCAATCACCTGCAGCCAGCCCGAGAGCAGTGGAAGGAGCGCTTGGGCACCCTCCGCATGGCTGCGATGAAGCTCTCTCTCGCTGGACGAGCGTGGAGGTCGATGCAACACAGCCGCCGCCGCCGCTTCTGTCTCGGCACTGTCCAGAGCTGTGAACGCACGAGCTGTGAACGCACGAGCGCCGCCTCGAGCGCCGCCTCCGCCTCCTCCTCCATAACCACCACCAACTCCGCCTCCGCCACCGCCGCCGCCACCGGCGGCAGCGTCGGCGGCGGCATCGACGGGAGCGCCGAGGGCCGCCGTTGATGGCGTTGACGAAGCCGTTGATGGCGGCGGTGGCGCCTCAAAATGATGAGCGCACGCGATCAGCAAACGGAGCGCCTCGGTGCGCGCCGTCCTGAGCGCGCGCGCCTCCTTCGTACCGGTAGCATGCGCGTAGCCCAACACGGCGCCCGTCGCGACGTACAGCCTAGCCTGCTCAGAGGGCCATCAGTGGCAATTAGTGGCCATCAGTGGCCATCAGAGGCCATCAGAGGGCCATCAGTGGCCATCAGTGGCAATTAGTGGCAATCAGAGGGCCATCAGAGGCCATCAGTGGCAGTCGGTGGTAATCAGAGGCCATCAGAGACCAGATGAGAGGCAATTAACGAGACTCGCCTGCTCGGCTGCAGCGGCGTCGACCAACGCTCGAATCGCAGGGAGCATCGAGATCAAGCGAGGTTGCAATCTCCGACCGCCGAGCTGCACGACCACGTGCCGGTAGAGCCGAAGCACGCTCGCTGCCTCCTTCGCCAAATTAGGAAGCACGCTCGCTGCTGCTGCTGCGCCGCCGCCGCCGCCCATGCCGCCGCCGCCCAGGCCAGCGCCGTTGTGAGCGCTTTCCATACCAGCGCCGGTGGCAATGAGAGCGCCGTGGAGCGCCGTGGTGAGCGCGTCCCATCGTCCATCCGCGTAGGCGAGGAGCGCCGTGGTGAGCGCTTGGAGGGTCTGCTCGGTCGCCTCGCCCGGCGCGGCGCCCGGCGCCGTCCCGGGCGCATGCCGCGCCGCCTCGCGCACGGAGCTCGCGAGGGCGGCATGCAAGGCGCCGAGGGCACCGTCGGAGAGGAAAGGTGGGGTGCCCAGGACGGCGGGTAGCGAGTGCAAGATCGTCAGAAGCGGTGGCGACGGGCCGCTCACCTGATGAGGGGGGCAATCGGCCTGATGAGGGAGGCAATCAGAAGCGGTGGCGACGGGCCGCTCACCTGAGGGGGGCAATCGGGCTGATGAGGGAGGCAATCAGACTTGGCAATGGGCACACCATAGCTTGACATCAGACTGATGAGGGAGGCAATCAGACTAATGAGGGAGGCAATCAGACTGATGAGGGATGCACTCAGCCTGATGAGGGAGGCACTCAGCCTGATGAGGGGGGCACTCGGGCCACTCACCAGTGCTGTGGCCGCGGCGGGCTCGGTGCAGAGGGCACACAGCGCACGCCCCGCCATGCGGCAAAGTGGCTCGGAGGGAGACCGGACATACCTGATGAGGGAGGCAATCAGCATGCAATCAGCGAGGCAATCAGCATAGTGGCTCGGAGGGAGATCGGACATACCTGATGAGGTAGGCAATCAGCATGGCAATCAGCATGGCAATCAGCATGGCAAATCGACAGCGGACGTACTCATAGAGAGCCTCTACCAGACTGCCGACGCTCTCGGCGCTGCCCGCACTCGTCACCACATTCGTCACCACACCGCAGCGCGGATGGAGGGTGACGAGTACGCACACGCAGCTGCGAGCGCCGTGGTGAGCACACGCAGCGCCGTGGTGAGCACACGCAGCGGACAAGCACCTCGGTGAGCGGTGATCCACAACGGTAATGGAAGTCATCATACGGTAATGGAGGGAATCATACGGTAATGGAGGTCATCAAAGGGTAATGGAGGGCATCATACGGTAATGGAGGGAATCATAGGGTAATGGAGGGCATCATAGGGTAATCAGCAGAGGTAGACAGGGGGCTCGGCGGGGGCTTCAGGGGGCCAGGGGCACTCAGGAGGGGTGATCTCATGTGATCTCGTGCGATCTCGTGCGATCTCGTGTGATCTCATGCGATCTCGTGTGATCTCACCTCGCGAAGCAGATCGACGCGTCGCCCGCGCCGCCGTGGGCACGTGCCGCCGCGCGCGCCGCCGTGAGCACGAGCGCGAGCGCACCTCCCAAGGTCGAGATCGCAATCTCGGCCGGCGCGCCGTCGGCGGCGGCGCAGAGCGCCCACGAGCAACGGCAGGCGCGCGCGCACCTGTGGGGAGAGGCGCGAGGGCGCCGTGGTGAGCACTTGCATGCCGAGGGCCCATGAGTAACGGCAGGCGCGCGCGCACCCGTTGCCACCGCGGCCGTAATCAGCCGTCATCCGACGTAATCAGCCGTAATCCGAAGAAATCAGACGTAATCAGGCGCGCACCCGTTGCCACCGCGGCCGGTGGCGCGCTGGAGCTCGTCGTAGAGGGCGCGGAGGAGCGCGGGGGCGCCGTGGTGAGCGTCGGGCGTGCCTAATTAGGGAGGGATGGGATGGCGCCGTGGTGAGCACTTGCATGCGCGCGGAGGAGTGCGGTGGGCGGGTTGTTCGTGGAGATGCAATCTGGCGAGCGTCGTGGCGGGCGTTAGTGGTGATGCAATCTGGCGAGCGTCGTGGCGGGCGTGCCTGCGTGGAGAAGCAATCTGGCGAGCGTTGTGGCGGCAATGCGATGGAGCTCTTCGTCGGCGTCACTTGCCTAATTAGGCAGGGAGGGGGAGGAGCAGAGTCGGGGTAGGGAAGGGGGGTAAGGGTGTGAGCACGGTGTGAGCTCAGCGTCGAGATCGCTTGCCTCCGAAGGGAGCTCCACCTCCAGCTCCACCACCTCCTCGTCGACATCGTCTTCATGCACCACCTTGGGTTGCGACGCGCCGTGCCGGGCACTGTGCTGGACGCCGGAAGCAGGCGAGCCGGCATCCCACCTGATGAGGGGGGCAATCAGCCTGATGAGGGGGGCAATCAGACTGATGAGGGGGGCACTCAGCCTGGAAGCAGGCGAGCTGGCCACTCACCAGTTTGAGTGATCCTCGAGCGCATCATCTGCCCAAACATAGACTGAGGGTGGACGCGGCATGCGCTGGCAGAGCAGCCTCACCTGATGAGGGAGTCATCAGCCTGATGAGGGGGGCACTCAGCCTGATGAGGGGGGCAATCAGCGCTGGCAGAGCAGCCTCGCCTGATCACACGCAATCACGTCATCAGCCTGATGAGGGGGGCAATCAGCGCTGGCAGAGCAGCCTCACCTGATCACACGCAATCACGTCAGCCCACACTCAGGCGCTCGAGGCGGCGCTCATGGCGGGTTCAAGATGGGTATTCGCATGCGTTGGCACTAATGAGGGCAGTAATCAGCATGCACTAATGAGGGCGGGTATTCGCATGCGTTGGCACAACAGCCGCACCGAGGCCGGCACTAATGAGGGCGGCAATCAGCATGCACTCACCGAAGCCGAGCGCGCCTCGTGAAGCGCCGTGGTGAGCGAGGCGGACGCTGAGGAGGGCGCTAATGAGGCTGATGACGCCGCTAATGAGGCCGCGAATGAGGGCGCCTCCTCCGCTAATGAGGTCGCGATCTCGAAGCCGAGCTTGAGAGATTCGTCATCGCCCGAGTGCGCCGCTCCGTCGGCAAACGCGGCGATCATGCTGAGCACCTGTAATCAGACGTCATCAGACGTCATCAGACGTAATCAGGCGGAGGATCCATCCCATCGTAATCAGACGTCATCAGACGTCATCAAACGTCATCAGGCGCCATCAGGTGACATGAGAGGCCATCGCACCTGCGCCAGCACCGCCGCGCCCGATGGTGACCGACACAGCGCGTGCCGGCCCGGGTGCCATAGGAAAGCGAGCGCCGCGGCGGCATGCGAAAGCTGCGCCTCCGTCCACCCCGGGATGCTACCGGTCGCTGCGACACGATCGAGCGGGAGGCCATCAGGTGTAATCAGGGAGGCCATCAGGTGCAATTAGGGACGCCATCAGGTGCAATCAGGGAGGCCATCAGGTGCAATTAGGGAGGCCATCAGGTGCAATTAGGGAGGCCATCAGGCGCAATTAGGGAGGCCATCAGGTGCAATTAGGGAGGCCATCAGCATGCCATCACCTGCGAGACGCTCGAGCGGGATGTGTACGTGGAGCATGCAATCAGCATGCAATCAGCATGCAATCAGCATGCAATCAGCATGCCATCACCTGCGAGACGCTCGAGCGGGATGTGTACGTGGAGCATGCCGACAGCACTCCGCAGCGCCTCGAAGTGCACCTGCGCCGCCGCCGCCGCCGCCGCCGCACCCGCCTCTTGAGACGCCAGCAGTGGCGGCGGTGCCATTGCTGCGAGGGTCGCGACGAGCTGCAGCGCCGCCGACCGCGTGAGGGACGTGCCGAGCAACGATGGCAGCGGCGCGAGTAGGCCAGGCTGGAGGATGGCGTGCTCAGGGAGCCAAGGGGCGAAGCGGGCGAGCACGCCAGCCGCGAGCGCCGCCGCGGGCGGCTCGCTTCCGCCGAGGGCATGCCCGCACAACTCGAGCACAGGCCCGAACTGCGCAGCGAGCGCCGCGCGCACCGCGTCGGCGCGGCGCGGGCCGCCGTGGCGGAGGGCGTCCTCGCCAATGTGGTGGAAGATGCGCAGCACGGCGGCCGGTGGCAGCGCCGCGCCGAGCAGCGACGGCACAAAGTCGGGCCAGCCGTCGGGCCAGTCATGCCGGAGCAGCCGCACGAGCACGCCCTCGAGCTTCGCCGCCCGGATCTCGGCCTCCTTGCCGAGCTGGGCAGCGGCCGCGCCGACCACGAGCGGTGCGAGTGTGCCCTTGCACGCTGCGTGCTCCTCGGCGCTCGCCCACCGCCACCGCCGCTGCACCCACGTGTCGACGAGCGTGGTGCAGTAGAGCACGGCGGGAGTGCTCGCGCCCCTCGCGGCCATGGCCTGCAGTAGCTCCCACGGCCGCGGGTGCTCGCGCGCAGGCGCGAGCGCCGCGTCCGCCTGCGCCATGTGCTCCTGCGAGCCGGAGTAGAAGGCCGCCACGCACCGCTCGAGTGCGGCCAGGTCGCTGTCGGCCATGTCGGCCCGCGGGAGACGACAAAAAAAAAGTGTGCGGTGCTCGTTCCGTCACACAAAGGGGCCTCAAGGGGGGGGAGAAGAGGTTGGAGCGCGGATCGCGCAAGGCTCCTGACGTTCGCCCCCCGAGTCGCTTTTAGCATTTCGTCCTCGTCACGCTTGTAACGCTGGGTCGTCTGAGGATGTCAATGGTTTAAATGTTGTTTTTGTCGCGGAACTTTCGAACTCTCGATTGGTCGAGTGGAAAAGAGTAAACCTGTAACTTCGGCTCTAAGGGGTATGGAGTGCTTCGGGAACTCGTACGATTCTCAACCTTGGTGCAGATGTCGGGTCTTACCTGAGATGACTGTCGACACCGGCGTATTCTCGAAGGAGTGCGTCGGGGTCGTTGATGAGGGGGGCATCGCGTGAGGCCGGGAACGGAGCAACGCAAACTCGCCGCAGCCATCAGCAGGAAGATAGCCCGACAGAACCATCTGAGAATCCTCTGCGAGGCCTCTCGCTGTGCAACTGACCTTGAGGGGATTACTCTTTTGCGGACTTGACTCTTGAATCTCCGCCCTTTGTTTATATTTGGCTAGCCAAAGGAGCCAAGTTCGGTACTCTCTCGTTGTGGTAGGGACTCTTTGATATGACCTGGCTCACAACCACATTCCCAAACCTTTTTAGGCACCCCTGTGGGGAAAACGCGGAATGTGCTCGTCCAAGAATGGAATCGATCGGCAGGTTGCGGGGTTCTCTCGCGCTGCCGGCTGCTGCCCTCTTGTTCGCCAGCATTTGTCCGTCTTGCGCGCGACCTCTACCTCACCCTGATGGTGAGCTTCACCACGCCAGATCATGAATCTGCTTGGCGCAGATCGGTGGGCCGCTTCGGGGCCGCGCCTCGGCTCGCCCGCATGCTCTTCCTCGTCCTGATGATGGGCTACGCCGATGCGCAGCTGTGCCTGTTAACGTGCATCGGAGCTCCTCAGTATGCCTCGGATGGTTATTGTGACGATGGCGGACCCGGATCCGCGTATTCTGATTGCGCCTTCGGCACCGATTGCGCCGACTGCGGCCCTCGAATGTTGCCACCACCACCATCACCACCACCACCATCACCATCTCCACCACCACCATCACCATCACCACCGCCACCATCCCCATCGCCACCACCGCCACCATCACCATCACCACCACCACCACCACCATCGCCACCGTTACCATCTCCTCCCCTGGCACCGGTGGTGGCGTCACCGCCGCCGCCGCCATCGCCGACTGTCAAGTGGACGATTCTTCAAGGCTCATCGTATTGTGAGGTCTCGTGGGACGGCATGTGCGTCACCGATGGTTGGGGACCCTACGGCAACAACGAGTATTGCCAGATGCGCGTGGAACAATCGATGACGATCACCACCACTGAGTTTTCCACCGAGTATGGCTACGATTTCATCACTCTCAACGGGGGAAAATACCAGGGCGGTGCTCTGACCAATGGGCCGATGAATGTGCAAGTGGCTGCCGGAACCATCATGACCTGGTTGACCGATGGTTCGGTCGTAGCGTCGGGCTTTACCATCTGCGCTGTGGCCAACGCGCCCAGCTCAGACACCTCGGCCAACTCGACAGGGCAGCCGGTTCGTGCGCCGCCCTCGGCCCCCTTTGACGCGGGCTGCCAGGAGACGTGCGTGTACGCCTCAGATGGGATCTGCAGCGATGGTGGCGCCGGATCCGAGTTCTCGCACTGCCCCTTCGGCACCGACTGCGCCGACTGCGGCCCTCGAACTACTGCCGGCGGCGACAATCGGCCTCCACCCGCGCTTCGCCCGCCTCCACCTTCGACCTTGCTCTGCGCCGAGACGTGTATCGGAAACCCTCAGTGGGCCTCGGACGGCATCTGCGACGACGGCGGCCCGGGCTCCGCGCACACAAGTTGCCAGTATGGCACCGACTGCTCCGACTGCGGGACTCGAAATCGTCAAAGCTTACAGGCACCTCCTTCACCGGAGGCTGTGGCAGCGTCCCCACCGGCGCCCCCGCCATTTCTCTCCTGCGCCAACACGTGCGTCGGACACCCAGCTTACGCCTCGGATGGTTTGTGCGACGATGGTGGACCCGGTGCAGAGTTCTCGGACTGCCTCCTCGGCACCGACTGCGGGGACTGCGGACCTCGAACGCAGGCAGCGGCGCCGCCAGCACCGCCATTTCCACCGCCCTCGCCGCCTCCGCCATCGCCACCCCCATCGCCACCGCCCGAGCCGCCTTCGCCGCCGCCCTCGCCGCCGCCGCCATCACCACCCCCGTGCCCGCCTTCGCCACCCTCGCGCCCGCCTTCACAGCCTCCCCGACCAGCGCAGCCTGGCTGGACCTACGTTCCACCCCGAGGTCGCCGGCAGTACCCTCCGCCGCGGGACTATGCGCGGGACCTCCGGCCGGGCGGCCACCCGACGGCGTTCGCACCGCCCAACTGCTCGGCGCCAGGGCGAGTGGGCTGCGTCGCCATGCCCAGGCCTGCTCGCCCGAAGCCCGCGCCAGGAGTCAGAGCTGCGCTCCTGCCGCCGGCGTGCTCCTTGAATGGAGTACGGCTCTGGAACACGTCGTCCTCCGAGCCCGGATGCCTGCGCCTGCCGAAGCCGTTGGCGCGAATCGCTCTGACGTCCTCGCCACTGGGCAGCACCCAAATCGTGACCCGATTCCTAAGCAACATGCTGCCCGGCGGCAGCGCGAACACGAAGTCGATCGCGGTGGCGGATGTGGACGGCGATGGCGACCTCGACGTGCTGGTTGCAATCGAAGGCGGCCCCTGCCGAGTGCTGCTCAACGCGGGCGGCGGCACCTTCCCGACGAGCATCGCGCTGCCATACGTTGCGGGTGAAATCACGCGCTCGATCGCGGCGGCGGATCTGGACGGCGACGGCGACCTCGACGTGCTGCTTGGGAACTTTGGCCGTCCCAGCCGCGTGCTGCTCAACGCGGGCGGCGGAGCCGTAACCGCCACAAACTTCACCTCGTCGCTGAGCTTTTTGCTGCCCGGCGGCAACGCGCAGACGAACTCGATCATGGCGGCGGACGTGGACGGCGACGGCGACCTGGATGTGCTGCTGGGGAACTCGAACTCACCTACTCTGAGCTCTGGAGTGGTGCTCACGACCAGCCAAGTGGTACTCAACGTGGCTCAACTCAACTCGACTCATCTCAGCGGATGCCAAGCAGCAGCGTGCTTTCCAAGGAACGTTGCGCTGCCTGCCCCCCTCGCGGACACGAGCTCGATCGCGGCGGCGGACGTGGACGGCGACGGCGACCTGGACGTGCTGCTTGGGAACGCGGGCAGTCCCAGTCGAGTGCTGCTCAACGCGGGCGGCGGCACCTTCCCGACGAGCATCACGCTGCCCGGTGGCAGCGCGGAGACGGAGTCGATCGCGGCGGCGGACGTGGACGGCGATGGCGACCTCGACGTGCTGCTAGGGATCTCTGGCACTCCCAGTCGAGTCCTCTTCAACGCGGGCGGCGGGCAGGGCGGCGGCTGCTCGAACACATGCGAGGACGCATCCAACGCCGCTTGCGATGACGGTGGCCCCTTATCATATTCCTCAATCTGCCCGTACGGCACCGACTGCTTTGACTGCGGCCCGCGCCAGCCGCTTCGCTTCCCGACGAGCTCCGAGCTGCCCGGTGGCGCCGCGCCCACGCGCTCGATCGCGGCAGCAGACGTGGACGGCGACGGCGATCTCGACGTGCTGCTTGGGAACTATGGCGATGGCATTCCCAGCCGAGTGCTGATCAACGCGGGCGACGGCACCTTCCCGACGAGCATCGAGCTGACCAAAGAGAGCTTGGACACGAACTCGATCGCGGCGGCGGATCTGGACGGCGACGGCGACATCGACCTATTGCTTGGGAACGATAACAGTCCCAGCCGATTGCTGCTCACCACAGGCGACGGCACCTTCCCGACGAGCACCGTGTTGCCCGGCAACCTGTCGAACACGTTCTCGATCGTGTCGGCGGACATCGACGGCGACGGCGACCTCGACGTGCTGCTTGGGAACCTTGGCAGTCCCAGCCGAGTGCTGCTCAACGCGGGCGACGGCACCTTCCCGACGAGCGTCACGCTGCCCGGCGGCAGCGCAAACACGAGGTCGATCGCAGTGGCGGATCTGGACGGTGACGGCGACCTCGACGTGCTGCTTGGGAACGAGAACAGTCCCAGCCGATTGCTGCGCAAGACGGGCAACAGTTACCTAAGCACCATGCTGCCCGGCAACGTCGCGGTCACTTCTTCGATCGCGGCGGCGGACGTGGACGGCGACGGCGACCTCGACGTGCTGCTTGGGAATGCTGACAGTCCCAGCCGAGTGTTGCTCAACGCGGGCGACGGCACCTTCCCGACGAGCATCACGCTACCCGGCAGCACGAACACGTACTCGATTGCGGCGGCGGATATGGACGGTGACGGCGACCTTGACGTGCTGCTTGGGATCTCTGGCGATCGCAGCCGAATTCTGCTCAACGGAAACTGCACAGCGACACCATCCAACAATCAGCCAACCAATTCCTACATGCCACCCTCCCCTTCGCCGCTAACGCCCTTTACGGCCAGCTGCTCCAACTTTTCGACGAACATCTCGCTGAACGTCTTGGGCGTGTGCGAAAATACCTGCGGCGGTCCCCTCTCCATCTCCGATCCTGAGAACTTCGGAGCCGAGAATGGGATTTGCAACGACGGCGGACCCAATTCGTATTCACTTTACACGGCAGGAGTGGGCTGCGGGCTCGGCACCGACTGCGCCGACTGCGGCCCTCGATTTCTCACGTACTCGATCGCAGCCGCAGATGTGGACGGAGACGGCGACCTGGACGTGCTGCTTGGGAACGAGGGCAGTCCCAACCAAGTGCTGCGCAACGACGGCGGCGGCACCTTCGTGAGCATCGAGCTGCCCGGCGGCAGCACGAAAACGTACTCGATCGCGGCGGCGGATGTGGACGGCGACGGCGACCTCGATGTGCTGCTTGGGAACAAAGGCTTTAGCGGAGTGATGCTCAACTCGGGTGGTGGAACCGTAACCGCCTCAACATTCCCGCAACAGTTGAGCATCGAGCTGCCCGGCGGCAGCGCGTGGACGCGCTCGATCGCGGCAGCGGATGTGGACGGCGACGGCGACCTCGATGTGCTGCTAGGGAACGATGGCAGTTTCCAAGGCAGTCGCAGCCGTGTGGTGCCCTTCACCCGGTGCTCCGCCTTTGGCACCGCACGCAGCCGCTATGGCAACGGATGCGTGCGCTGCCCAGCTCCGTCCTCGCGCCGTGACGATGCCTTCGACGTTTGCTCCGAGTGCGACGAGCACAGCCAGGTCGATGGCTCCGGCGAGTGCGTCGCTTGCACCGAGGGCAGCGAGCGCTTCCTCGGTGCAACCCGGTGCACGCGCTGCCCCGCGGGCAAGCGCCACGCGGCCAAAGGCACCGGCTGCATCGCCTGCTCTCCGGGAGAGTACGTGAACTTCCAGGGCCTCTTTGATCCATCGTCGTGCTTGCCCTGCCTCCCAGGCTCGTACAGCCCGACATTCGGTGCGAGCACATGCACGCCCTGCGCGCCCGGTACATTCACATCGGACTTGAACTCGCTCACGTGCTCAGCTTGCCCGAGTTCTGCCCAAGGCGGCTACTACTGCCCCGAGGGCGCCAAAGCCGCGATGCCCTGCCCAGCCGGCACTCATAAGAACGCTTCGCTCAGCGTGATAACATCCGTCAGTCAGTGCGTCGCGTGCCCGGTCGGCACGTCGTGCTCTGTGGGCTCGGCCGTGCCGGTGCCGTGTGCTCCAGGCACGTACAACAACCAACCAGGACAGCGGACGTGCGTCGAGTGCGCTGCGGGCTCCTTCCAGAACCTTGAAGGACAGACATCGTGCAACGCGTGCTCACCGGGCTACTACTGCGCCGAGGGCGCGGGAGCCGAGCTGCCATGCCCTGCCGGCACGAAAAAGCACCCCTCGCTCAGCGTGATGACGTCCGTCGACCAGTGTGTCGATTGCCCAGTCGGCACGTCGTGCTCTGTGGGCTCCACTGTTGAAGTGCCGTGTGCACCGGGCACGTTCCAGAACCAGACACGGCAAGCAGCGTGCCTCAAGTGTCCAGCGGGCTTCTACCAAGACCGTACCGGTCAGACATCGTGCATCCCGTGCACGGCCGGCGGCTACTACTGCACCCAGGGCGCGGCGGCGGCACTTCCGTGCCCTGGCGGCACGCGCAGGAACCCGTCACTGAGCGATGTGACATTGATGACATCCCCCGATCAGTGCGTCGCCTGCCCGATCGGCACGTCGTGCTCTGTGGGCTCGGCCGTGGCGGTGCCGTGTGCTCCGGGCACGTACAACAACCGGTCGCGGCAGGAGACGTGCCTCAAGTGTGCAGCGGGCTCCTTCCAAGAGCTTGCTGGTCAAACGTCGTGCAGCCCGTGCACGCCGGGCTACTACTGCGCCGAGGGCGCGGCGGCCGCGCTGCCGTGCCCTGGCGGCACGCACAAGAACGCCTCGCTGAGCGTGATGACGTCCGTCGATCAGTGCGTCGCCTGCCCGGTCGGCACGTCGTGCTCTGTGGGCTCGGCCGTGGCGGTGCCGTGTGCTCCGGGCACGTACAACAACCGGTCGCGGCAGGAGACGTGCCTCAAGTGTGCAGCGGGCTCCTTCCAAGAGCTGGCTGGTCAAACGTCGTGCAGCCCGTGCACGCCGGGCTACTACTGCGCCGAGGGCGCGGCGGCCGCGCTGCCGTGCCCTGGCGGCACGCACAAGAACGCCTCGCTGAGCGTGATGACGTCCGTCGATCAGTGCGTCGCCTGCCCGGTCGGCACGTCGTGCTCTGTGGGCTCGGCCGTGGCGGTGCCGTGTGCTCCGGGCACGTACAACAACCGGTCGCGGCAGGAGACGTGCCTCAAGTGTGCAGCGGGCTCCTTCCAAGAGCTGGCTGGTCAAACGTCGTGCAACCCGTGCACGCCGGGCTACTACTGCGCCGAGGGCGCGGCGGCCGCGCTGCCGTGCCCAGGCGGCACGCACAAGAACGCCTCGCTGAGTGTGATGATGTCCGTCGATCAGTGCGTCGCCTGCCCGGTCGGCACATCGTGCTCTGTGGGCTCGGCCGTGGCGGTGCCGTGTGCTCCGGGCACGTACAACAACCGGTCGCGGCAGGAGACGTGCCTGAAGTGTGCACCGGGCTCCTTCCAAATGCTGGCTGGTCAAACGTCGTGCAGCCCGTGCACGCCGGGCTACTACTGCGCCGAGGGCGCCGCCACCCCTGTGCCGTGCCCTGGCGGTAAGTTCAACAACCGGACGGGTCTCGAGTCCGCAGACGGCTGCGTGCCAGTCGGCTTTGGCTATTGGGCTCCGACCGGGAGCGTGTTTCCCATCCCGTGCCCCTCGGGCTTCTCGTGCCCTGGGTACTTCAACGACGTCAATACGTCCGGCTCTCAGCCCCTCATTCTCCCATCGGGCGGGTTGACCCCGGTGGTCGCGGTTGAGACGCAGACGGTCGAGACGATCACGGGCTCTATCTCGCTCAACGCGCCACTCTCGTCCTTCTTGAACGACACGGCCCTGCAGCTCCAGTATCGTCAGACCCTCGCCGCGCAGCTCGGCATTCCGTGGCAGGACCTGCAACTCGACTTTTCGGCGGCTCCGCCGTCTGCTGGGCGTCGGCTTCAGATTGGCTCCACCGTCCTCACGTACACCATCATTCGGACGGTGACCACGAATCCGACCGCTCCGCGCCCGGGCACCAATTCCAGCAACGCCACCACGAGCAACGTCACCACGAGCGGCCCACCCGTCGTGGCCCCATCCTTTGCTCTCAACAACCTCGACCCCGCAGTCCTCGGCGCCGCTCTCGGTGTGTCTGTGGCCGCCCTCGTGGCACCCACCGCAACCGTGGTCCAGCAGACCGTGACCGTCATTCGAGAGCGCGTGTGCCCCAGGGGCTTCTGGTGCACTGCCGGGCTTGAGGTGGCGTGCGAGCTGGGTTTCTACAACCCAAACACAAACGCCAACAGCCAAACAGCCTGCGTGCGCTGCCCCGAGTTCTCAACCACCAACGGCACCGCATCCTCCCACGTCAGCCAATGCCTGTGCCAAGAGACCTTCATTCAGCAGCTCGATGCCGCGGGCAACGCCCGATGTGTCTGTGCGCCCGGCCGCGAGCTCATCGGCGGCGTGCGCTGCGACGCGTGCAAGACTGGCGCGTACAAGGACTGGACGGGCGACACTCGAGGACTGAAGTGCCTCGAATGCCCTGTGCCTGGGACGACCACGGTACAGGAAGGCGCTGACTCAATCTCTCAATGCGTGTGTGAGGTGGGCACGTTCGCCAGCCTGACACGTGCTGAGATGATGCGGGCTACCAACGACAGCAGCCGCGTCGCCGCAGATTCCTTCGAGTGTAAACCTTGCGAAGGGATTCATTCAGAATCAGGTGAGATGACCAACTGCACCGCGCCAGGCGTCACGCTCGACACCATCCCCGTCATGGAGGGCCACTGGCGGCAGAACCCGAGGGCGCAGTACGTTCGAAAGTGCGACCTCGAGGAGGCGTGCCTCGGCGGCGAAATCGCGGGCGACACGTCGTGCGTGGACGGTCACACTGGGCCGGTGTGCGACCTTTGCGTGCAGGATCCGCTGCACTTTGGCGGTCGCGGAGCACCCTGCCAATTGTGCTCCGACGCGGGCGACCCCGAGACCACCATCATCGCCTACGCTATTGGCGGCGCGGTGATTCTGATCGCTATTTTGGTGGCCATGGCTGTTTGCAAGCGCAGAGCGACCACGATCGCAAAGGGCGTGCTTGCGTCTGTCACAGGCAAGCCGGCGGAAGTGGGGGATGAAGACGAGGTCAAAGGGGCAACCGCGTCACCCCAAGAGATGACTGACCCACACTCGACGGCCGAGGCCCAGGCGATCGTGGGGCGTCGCGTCCTTGTACAGGGCATGCAGCAACGCAAGGACCTGAACGGCGTACACGCGAAAGTGATCCGGTGGAATGCCGAGGCCTCCCTCTGGGATATCGAGATGGAGACGACAGGCAATGAGAAGATCTTGGTGTGCTCTCCGAACCTATCGATAGTAACGGATAAAACTCCGACGAAGTTGGAGGCGGCCGGCGCTAGGGTCGCGTCAATCATGGGACCGCTCGGGGTGAAGCTCCGGATCTTGATCTCGCTATGCCAGGTGGTCTCGCAGCGATCTCCCTATGATCTCCCTATGATCTCCCTATGATCTCCCTATGATCTCCCTATGCCAGGTGGTCTCGCAGCTGGGCGTGATCTTCAATGTCCGGTATCCCCCCTTATACACTTCAGTCCTCGCAGCCATCGAGAACATCAACATTCCTATCGACTTGCTGCCGTTTGGCTGTATGGTTCCGCAGCTAAATAATTTCATCTTCGATCTCGTCCTGAAGACGGCCACGCCTATCATACTTGTGGTGCTGCTAGTCTTCCTGAGCAGAGCCCTGAGCACATTCTCTGGCGGTAGCGGCTTTGGGGCGTTCCTCGCTGAAGCGTGCTCGGATCTGTGGTTCTTCATCATCTTCCTCGTCTACCCAAGCTGCTCGAACATGACCTTCATGTTCTTCATGCGCGAGACGTATGAAGGGGATGGGGAGGTGTTCGTGGACCTGATGCGAGCCGACCGCTCCATCAACCGCCAGGAGCCTCTCTACCAGGCCTTTTCCGCGTACGCCGTCGTCATGCTCGGCGTCTACCCCATCGGCGTGCCCCTCCTCTATGCGCTCATGTTCCACCGTGCGCGCCACCAGCTTCACGAGATGCGCCTCATCGAGCTCACCCAAGAGACAGACTTTAAGCTCGCGAAGCTCGAGGCTGAGGCGGAGGCCACTCCCGAGAAGGTGGACGAGATGGTGCGCAGGGCCATTGAAGCGCGCGAGGCAACCATGAAAGCCCTCGAGAATCTACGCGGCGAGCTTCCGACGACGCTGCGCAAGCTGACCGCTGGCTACGAGCTCCGCACGTACTGGTTCGAGATCTTTGAATGCGTGCGCAAGATCGCTCTCATCGGGCTGCCCATCTTCTTCCCGCCGGGGTCGCCGCCGCAGCTCATCTTCGGGTTGATTATCTGCTTTCTTTCGTACGGCGCCTACTGCGTCTACTCTCCCTACGTTTCAGATGAAGACGACTTGATCGCACAGGTGGCGCAGGTCATCATCTTCTTCTCGTTGGTCAGCTCCTTGGTGACCAACGCCTACCCCGAGGATCCGGTGATGCAAGTCTTGCTCCCAGCGCTCCTCGCCGTGCCCGTGGTCCTCACCTTCATCTTCGAAACGCCGCTGTGGGAATACCTGCGCAGCTACACCAAGCCCGATGCTGAGGGCAACGTCGGCCTGGCTGGCCGTTGGTTCCTCGACTTCCGCCGTTACGCCGTTCGGATCACGGACAGGTGTGAATGACCTCTAATGACCTCTAATGACCTCTAATGACCTCTGACGACCTGCCGTTCGGATCACGGACAGGCTCGTCTGATTGCCTTGGATTGCCTCGGATTGCCTCTGATTGCCTCTGATTGCGCCGTTCGGATCACGGACAGGCTCGTCTGATTGCCTCGGATTGCCTCTGATTGCCTCTGATTGCCTCTGATTGCCTCTGATTCCGCCGTTCGGATCACGGACAGGCTCGTCTGATTGCCTCGGATTGCCTCGGATTGCCTCTGATTGCCTCTGATTGCCTCTGATTGCGCCGTTTGGATCACGGACAGGCTCGTCGGCGCGGTCGGCCCAGAAGAGGCAAGGTTAGATACGCAGGCCAAGTGGCAAGATCACAGCGAGAAGCATGGGTCTACCAAGCTACACATCTTCAAGAGGCGGAGCATGCAGAACCGGAGCATGCGTGACATCACCCTTCTGCTTCGCAGTAGCTTCAGCCGCAAGCTTCGCGTCACCACCGTCGAAGCAGATATACCTGGTGATGAGGGAGGCAATCGGAGGCAATCAGAGGCAATCACCGTCGCAGCTGATATGCCTGGTGATGAGGGAGGCAATCGGAGGCAATCAGAGGCAATCACCGTCGCAGCTGATCTGCCTGGTGATTAGGGAGGCAATCGGAGGCAATCAGAGGCAATCACCGTCGCAGCTGATCTGTCTGGTGATTAGGGAGGCAATCGGAGGCAATCAGAGGCAATCACCGTCGCAGCTGATATGCCCGGTGGCGCGGCGGCGGAAACAGCGGAGCAGGATTAGCAGCAGCAGCAGCGGCAGCAGCAGGATTAGCAGCAGCAGCAGCAGCAGCAGCAGCAGCAGCAGCAACAGCAACGGCAGGAGCAGCAACGGCAGCGGCAAGAGCACTCGCGCCGCCGTGAGCACTCGCGCCGCCGTGAGCACTCGCGCCGCCGTGAGCACTCGCGCCGCCGTGAGCACTCGCGCCGCCGCCGCCGCCGCCGGCACCTTCCGGGGCGCTGACGAGCAGCAGCAGCACCTCCGCCGCCACTGCCAAGCCTGGCGCCGTCGCGAGCAGTAGCAGAAGCAGCGACGCCGAACGAGCGAATGCTCCAGCGGCCTCTGCGACGGAGCGCGCCGCTAGATGGCTCTTGGAGCAAGAGAGATAGTCGTGCTTGTCGACCGCGTACGCTGCGCCGGCGGCCGCAGGAGAAACAACGCTGTAACGAGCCAGCTTCTTCACAGCTTCTCACAGCTTCTTCACAGCTTCTTCACAGCTTCTTCACAGCTTCTTCACAGCTTCTTCACAGCTGTAACGAGCCAGCTTCTTCAATGCACTCCCCACAGCTCTAATGATAGACCATAGCCGGTGGGGCGAGGTTGGGGTGGGGGTCGATACGAAACTACCATGGTACTTGTTATCGTGTGGGTGAGGGTGTGTTGTGAATGAAGCTGTGAATGAAGCCTGGTGCGGGCGTGGCCTGGGGTGATGTGCATGCCGCTATCCCTATCGAAGAGTCTACAAGGCCGATGGCGTGAGCATCTACCATAAAGCCTGGTGGTGGTGCGGGTGTACGGTACAGGCTATACAGTAGCTCGGTTCTTGTGTAGTGTGATCTATCGACGCGGGGACTTCCGTTCCCTCGTCTAGACGTATGGCTAAGGCGCAGCCTAGTTCGACCACGAGAAGGCACCAACTCACAGTTGAAAAGGTCGTGCCTGGAGAGATGCACATTCACAACATGATGTGTGTGAATGTGAATGGGAGACAGTGTGTGATTTCATCGTGAAATGCCGACGGATGACGCGCTCTCCGCACTGCTGCCTGCTCCGAAGAGGGCCAGTGCCGCCGATCGAGCTCTCGAGGTGAAATCTCACGCCGCCCTCATCATCGCTGCCGCCATCTCCAGCGGCTTCAACGTCGTGCTCTCGCAGACGCTGCACGGCGGCGTGAGCCCGTTGGCGTTTGCTGCGGTTCGCGATGCGGCGGCGCTCATTCTCCTCTACGCCTGGGCGGTGGCGGTGGAGGGTCCGCTGCAGTGGCCTGCTAGGGAGCACCGCACCGCTTTCCTCGCACTCGGTTTGCTGCTTGGAGCCTTTCAGATGTGCTTCGCCGGGGGAGTCGCCCTCACGGATGCCGACACCGCCGCTCTGTTCCAGTGCATCGAGCCGACGACCGCGGCGCTCATGGCCGCGCTGCTGCAGCAGGAGCGCCTGACTATCAGCAAATCGTTTAGTGCGCTCTTCGCTGGCAGCGGCGTGCTGCTCATCCAGCTGACGAGCCTCAACCACGCAGTGACGAACCTCAACCACACAGTGACGAACCTCAACCACACAGTGACGAACCTCAACCTCGCAGCCTCCGCTTCGTCCGACACGAGTGGCGTCGGCGGTGGCGGCGTCAGCGGCGGCGGCGGCGGCGGCGGCGGCGGCGGCACGCTCGCGTACACGGTGGGCTGCGCTCTTTTATTCGGACAGGGCATTGGTATCGTGGGCTTCTGTCTCATTCAGAAGCGACTGGTGCGCACCTCAGCGCCCATCACAGCGCGCACGACAGCGCCCAACACCACGCTCACCACCGCTTCGACTTATACACACCCTGGTGTCGATTCACACCCTGGTGTTGAGCCCATTACCAGTCCCATTACCATTCCCAGTCCCATCACCATCACCTGCGGCAGCGGCGGCGGTCGCGGCAGTGGTGGCAGCAGCAGCAGCAGCCATGGCGCCGTCCTGAGCGTGTGCTCAACCGATGGACATGCGCCCGAGACGGCGCCCAACGGCATTCCCCTCTATGGGCCAGTGACTGTGACGGCGCATGCATACCTCGTATCTCTCGCGACGATCTCGGCGGCCGTGATCGTCGACATCTCGCTGCATCTCGAATCTCCGAGCCCAATCTCGGCTGAGGGTGTGAATGACCTCTTCACACCACTCGCCCTCTGCGCCGTCGCGTACGCCGTCGTCCTTGTATCGTGCGTCGGTAATTGCCTCTGATTGCCTCGGATTGCCTCTCTGATTGCCTCTCTGATTGCCTCTCTGATTGCCTCTCTGATTGCCTCTCTGATTGCCTCTCTGATTGCCTCTCTGATTGCCTCTGTCATTGCGTAGGGTACTCGCTGCGCGCATGGGCCTCGCGACAACTTGAGGCCTCAACGCTCGTCTTGTACAACGCCGCGCAGCCACCGCTCACGGCGCTCATCGGGGCGCTCATCACGGCGCCCAAGCAGTACAGCTGGGCAGACGCCCTTGCACACGCGGGCGGCACCGCGCTTGTGCTGCTCGCGCTCGGGCTCTCTGCATGCAAGTGCTCGCCACGGCGCTTGTGCTCCTCGCGCTCGGGCTCTCTGCATGTGGGCTCTTGACAACTGTCACGCACTCGAGGCGCGCGGGATGAGGCGACCGGCGGGTGGACTCGAAATACTACAGGCCCAAATGAGACGTAGTTAAGTTTAATTCGAAACCACTGCTCTGGATGTAAAAGATCTGTGCAGAATCCAGAAAGGTCAGAATGCATGCGCACCTTCCTTTAGCCGTTATGTGGCCCGTTTCCGAAAGCAACTTCTGTGGCGGGTGGAGAGCTGCTGCTGTGCTGCCTCGTGCCTGCTGGCGCTGTCGTTGCAAAATATGAAGGCTCTTCTGACACGCAACATTAAGGCGGTCCTCGTGCAGACGCAGTCTGCCAAAGTCAAGGTGCGCAAGAAGCGGCGCAAGGGCACGGTGCGCTACTCGGAATACGATGCGGACGGCGCGACGCCTCTCGACTTTGAAGAGTGGTTCTCGATGATGCCGTTGCGCGTGCGTCGCACGTTCCCGGCGAGCGTGATCCGGACGTGGTTCGAAGAGGCCGACCGCTGCGAGGACGAGGGCCCTCCTCCATCCATGCCGCCGTCCCACGAGCCACCAGGCACGAGCGGCGATCAGCGGGTCTCCATCAACTCCTTCTTCTACTTCACACTCTCGCAGGTATTGCGCCTGAGTGCACCTGTGTAGCACCTGTGTGCGCTTGGTGGCGCCTATTTGCGGCTGATTGCGCTTCACGCTCTTGATCGCATGCTGATTGCGCTTCACGCTCTTGTTTGCATGCTGATTGCACTTCACGCTCCTGATTGCATGCTGATTGCGCTTCACGCTCTCGCAGCGAGGCATTGCGATGGGCGCGGCGTCGCTCGAGGCGGCCTTCAGCGAGTACGACCAGCAGCCGGCGTACCTGGGGCGCGGCGGGCTGCTCGATCGCGACGAGTTCGCCGTCGTGTGCAAGGCCATGGGCTTCAGCGCGCGCGCGGAGTTCATCTTCCGATCTTTGGATAAAGACCGCTCAGGCGAGATTGGCTACGAGGAGCTCACCGATCTGTGATTGCATCTGATTGCATCTGATTGCATCCCTCATCAGGCGAGATCGGCTACGAGGAGCTTACCGAGGCCATTGAGGCCGAAGGGTGCGTCCTTCTGTGATGGCCTCTGATTGTCTCCCTCATCTGGAGCTCACCGAGGCTATTGAGGCCGAAGGGTGCGTCCTTCTGTGATGGCATGTGATTGCCTCTGATTGCCTTCCTCATCACCGAGGCCATTGAGGCCGAAGGGTGCGACCGATCTGTGATGGCCTCTGATTGCCTCCCTCATCAGGAGCTCACCGAGGCTATTGAGGCCGAAGGGTGCGTCCTTCTGTGATGGCATCTGATTGCCTCCCTCATCTGGAGCTCACCGAGGCTATTGAGGCCGAAGGGTGCACCGACCGATCTGTGATTGCCTCTGATGGCATCTGATTGCTTCCCTCATCACCGAGGTCATTGAGGCCGAAGGGTCCTTCTGTGATGGCCTCTGACTGCCTCTGACTGCCTCCCTCATCAGGTGCTCGGACATCTCGATGGAGGCGAAGCGCTTCCTGATTGCGCTCGCCTGGACGTGCAAGTCCGCAAGGGCAACAAGCGAGGGCGCTGTCTCGAGCACAGTCTCGCTGGCGGAGCGGGCCAAGCTGTGGCGCATCCGGGGCCACGACGTGAGTCTGATTGCCTCGCTCATCAGCCTGATTGCCTCGCTCATCAGCAGTGGCGCATCCGGGGGCACGACGTGAGTCTGATTGCCTCGCACATCAGCCTGATTGCCTCGCTCATCAGCAGTGGCGCATCCGGGGGCACGACGTGAGTCTGATGACATGCCGATGCCATGCAGATTTCATTCTGATGGCAGGCTGATTGCATCCGGGGGCACGACGTGAGTCTAATGAGGCACTCCATCCATATGGAGTGGCCATCTGATGATGCCATCCATCTTCCCATCGCCCATCACGCAGTCCCCGAGCGCTTTCGCTAATTGCCACTAATTGCCACTAATTGCCACTAATTGCCACTAATTGCCATCCGTCCATCCATCGCCCATCACGCAGTCCCCGAGCGCTTTCGCTCTAAAGGAAGCCGAGGCGGCTAGTGCAGAGGCGACAGCCGCTTACCGTCGGCTCGAGCAGAGCGTTGCATGCTCGCCCAAGGAGATGCAGGCGAGCTCTGCCGCTGATGATCCTGATTGCCCCTAAGTGCCCTGAATCATTACCATCGATGATCATTTAATGACCACTGAAGTCCCATTATGATGGCATCTGATTGCCTCCCTCATCAGGCTGCTAAGCGCGCCGAGTCCGAGGCCAAGCGAGCGGTGGAGCGGCTTGCACGCTCCCACCGAACTGCCAACTGCGCCAAGGTGTGTGATTGGGTTTGATGGGGTCTGATTGGGTCTGATTGCGGTGAGCTTGCGTCTGATTCCGATGCGTGCAGGTGCGCGAGGAGCTGCAGGAGCATGTGAGGCAGAGCGGCTTCATGCTGTCCGATGTGATAGGGCTCCTAATCGACGCTCAAGACGGCGCGAGCCCGGCGATGGACGTGATGCAGTTCCATGCAGGCATGCTGATTGCATGCCGATTGCATGCCGATTGCATGCCGATTGCATGCCGATTGCATGCCGATTGCATGCCGATTGCCGCTCATTCAGAAAGTGACGACGACTCTGTTCTCTCACTGATCTCACTGTAATCTCACTGATCTCACTGTAATCTCACTGGTCCCCCTTTCTCTCTGAGTGCCGTGATTGCGATTCATTGCGATTCATTGCGATTCATTGCGATTCATTACCACTGATGGCCACTGGTTGCGACTGATGGCCACTGATGGCCACTGAATGCCATCGTGCACAGGCATGCGCGCGTCCTTCTGTGATTGCATGCTGATGGCATCTGATTGCCTCCCTCATCACAGGCATGCGCGCGTCCTTCCGATTCTTGGGCACGCCATGGGTGCTCGATGACGTGTTCAAGGAGATCGATTTCGATCTGGACGGCGAGATCGAGGGCGACGAGCTGTGGGAGTGGTGCCGCGGCGTACGCGACCCTCTCCATTTGACCGATTGCATGCTGATTACCTCACTCATCAGCTGTGGGAGTGGTGCCGCGGCGTACGCGACCCTCTCCATTTGACCGATTGCATGCTGATTACCTCACTCATCAGCTGTGGGAGTGGTGCCGCGGCGTACGCGACCCTCTCCATTTGACCGATTGCATGCTGATTACCTCACTCATCAGCTGTGGGAGTGGTGCCGCGGCGTACGCGACCCTCTCCATTTGACCGATTGCATGCTGATTACCTCACTCATCAGCTGTGGGAGTGGTGCCGCGGTTTACGCGCTGATTGCACTGATGGCGCTGATTGCACTGATGGCGCTGATTGCACCGATGGCGCTGATTGCACTGATGGCGCTGATTGCACCGATGGCGCTGATTGCACTGATGGCGCTGATTGCTTCCGATTGCGATGCATGCGCAGGTACGCCATCCGTTCGACCGACGCACGGATCGGCGCGCGATGCGCGCGAAGGCGTTTGTGCTGCAGCCGCCCGGCAGCGGCCGACTAGGCAGCCCGATGAGGAGTATCCCGCTCGAGCAATTAAACTGGACTCCTTCGCTATTTCAGCGGCAGCTCTGGCGTAGCCTCGAGGGCGCGAAGGTGATGGCCGGATTACCATTGATTACCATTGATTACTCAGCGCCCCTGAGTGCACGCCTCGGGTGTCAGCACGACTTTCGAATCAGACGGAGTGAGTGACTCGCACTTCTAACTTCTACCTCCCACTACTCTCTCTCCCTCTCCCTGTCGCCTCTTTATAGGTGTCCACCCTGATTGCATGCTGTCTCCTGATTGAATGCTAATTGCCTCCTGATTGCTCCCGGTCGCCTCTTTATAGGTGTCCACCCTCGACCTTGTACGCGCGTATGACAAGAGCACCGAAGGCACCCTTCCCGCGCTCGATCGGGCTGAGTTTGGGCGCATGGTAATTGCATGCTGATTGCATGCTGACTGCCTCACGTGTCGCGATACCCGATGGCATACTCTGATGTGGCCTCGCTGACATGACGTCTGAGTGTGCCTAATGAAGGACTAATGAAGGACTAATGAAGGACCAATGAAGGATGTGGCCTCGCTGACATGATGTCTGAGTGCGTCCTTCATTGGTCCTTCATCTTCCTTCATCAGTCCTTCATCAGTCCTTCATTGGTCCTTCATTGGTCCTTCACCTTCCTTCATCTTCCTTCATTAGTCCTTCATCTTCCTTCATCTTCCTTCATTAGGTACGCTCGCTGTTTCGCAACACTTCGGCCGCGCACCGTGACGAGATGCGATCACTCGCAGACGAGGTGTTCGAGCTCGTGGCTGGGCGGCACGACTCGATTGGTGGCGAGCTCTCAAGAAAGGTGATCGCATGCTGATTGCATGCTGATGGCCTCACTCATCAAGAACGGTGTAATCCTGTGAGTGTCATTGATTCAAGTGATCGCATGCTGATTGCATGCTGATGGCCTCACTCATCAATGATGGCCTGTGAGTGTCATTGATTCAAGTGATGGTGGGTTTCTGGTTGGTCACTCTGATTACTATCAGATGACTTCTTGATTGCCCTCCTCATCACAGGTGGACGTGTTTGAGCTTGAGTGCTGGCTCGAGCGTTCCGAGTGATTGCCCTCCTCATCACAGGTGGACGTGTTTGAGCTTGAGTGCTGGCTCGAGCGTTCCGAGCTCGATGGGAACGCCCACGACGACGCGCCGCCCCTCAAGGAGATCGTGCATCTCGAGCGATCTCAATCTGCCGTTATGCTCGAGCAGGCGAGTGCCACGAGATTGCCACGAGATTGCCACGAGATTGCCACGAGTCAGTGCAACGAGATTGCCACGAGATTGCCACGAGTCAGTGCCACGAGATTGCCACGAGTAGTTGCACCCGACTGCACCTTTTGTACCTTCATCGCACTTGATGGGGCCTGATTGCACCTGATTGCGATCTCACTCGGTGACCCGGCGCGAGCGCAGAGAGTGGCCGTGAAGGCCTGATTGCGATGGGTTGCACCTGATTGCACCTGATTGCACCTGATTGCGATCTCACTCGGCGAGCGCAGAGAGTGGCCGAGAAGGCAAAGGAGCAGAAGGCGAAGGCTTTGCGTGCAAAGGAGAAGGTGGAGGAGCAGGTCGATGCGGCGATCGCGAACGCTGTGGGGAACCGTCAGGTTCGGATGGAGGCGGCGAGGGCGGCGGTGCTCGGGCCTCAGCTGGCGAGGATGCTGTACGTGCAGGTGGACGAGGGGAGGGGGGAGGGGGGATTGGAGGTGGAAAGGGGGGAGCCGGAAAGGGGGGAGCCGGAAAGGGGGGAGGCGGGAGGGGAAGGGGGAGGGGAGGACGAGGGTCGAGAACTGCTGATGGGCGAGCTTCGTCATCTCGTGCAATCTCCGAGCATCTCAACCCGCCAGCCGTACACTCCCAACCGTCCGCCATCGACTGCTACCGGCACCTCTACCCGCCCCCCCTCTGCCGCCACCCGATCGCCCTCAAGTTTCGTCAAGTGGATGGGCACCTCGGGTCCTCTGACAAGGCCGGCGCGCCCTGGCACCGCCGCCGCCACCAGCACCCAACACCCAAGACGGACGACCTGCAAGACTTGCCTAATCGAGACTAACCCCAATCACTCGGACGAGTTGCCTAATCGAGCGCCAGCGGAGTTGCCTAATCGAGCGCCAGCGGAGCCGTCGCTTTCGGAGGAGCTACGTGGCTATTACTTCCCTGGAATGCCGCGCTGGGTGCCGCCCAATGGGCCCGCATTGGTCCGATGCCGACCACCCTCGGCGGTGTACGCTTACGGCCTCAAGGCGGCACTGCCCAACCCATCGGTGGAGAGCAGGACGATCTCGAGGGCTATCTCGGGGAATATCTCGTATGATGGCCTCAAGGCGGCACCTCCCAACCCATCGGTGGAGAGCAGCCAACTTCCCATCCCGGGACTGCCGCACCACTCGACGCTCAGCTCGGCGCTCATCTCGGCCAAATCGGAGATGAAGCTCCTGGGATTGCATGCGCAGCTCAAGCACTCGCCGCTGCCGAGCAACCGTGCCTACTACGACGCGCTCGCCACCTACAGCAGCGGCGGCCTCTTCACACCATGGTCGCCCGCCACCGCGTCCCGTCACGCCTCCCGACCTTCCAGCGGCAGGCCGCCCAGCAGGCCGCCCGGCTTGGCTGGCCGAGATTTCCCCCGAGATTTCCCCCGAGATATACCGAGCAGGCCGTCCAGCAGGCCTGCCAGCAAGCAAGCGAGCAGAGATTTACCCCGAGATATTCCCCGAGATATTCCGAGCAGGCCGTCCAGCAGGCCTGCCAGCAGGTCTGCCAGCAGGCCACCAGGCGCGCCGCCAGGCGTGACTGGAGGGCTGCACGCCGTACCGGGGGAAGCGGTGGTGCAAGCTCCGGGAGAAGTGGTGGTGCAAGCCGTTGAGGGCACGAGAGATTCCCCGACGCTGGAGCCGGAGATGGCGGAGCTCGAGCCGGAGATGGCGGAGCTCGAGCCGGAGATGGCGGAGCTCGAGCCGGAGATGGCGGAGCTCGAGCCGGAGATGGCGGAGCTCGAGCCGGAGATGGCGGAGCTCGAGCCGGAGATGGCGGAGCTCGAGCCGGAGATGGCGGAGCTCGAGCCGGAGATGGCGGAGCTCGAGCCGGAGATGGCGGAGGCCGTGGCGGCTGTTCAAATCGCGGAGATCGCGGAGGTCAAGGAGATCGCGCAGATCGAGGAGATCGCGCAGATCGCGCAGATCGAGGAGATCGAGGAGATCGCGGAGGTGATGCTGATGGCGGAGGCCGTGGTGAAGGCCGTGGTCTGTGCGGCAGTTGCGGTACATGTCGCTGAGAGCCAGCGGCGCGCTTGAACGTTGAAGCTTGTTCGTGCGCTGTGGACGATTGATCCATGGTCCATGATGGTTGCTGTGCGCGGCGCCGGCGGTAAAAGCACGGAATGCACGGAAGGCTTCGCAGATACAGTGCTCGAGGACGCCATACTAGGAAAGTTTGCTTTTGGTGACCGGACCATACCTATACACGCACGCACCCTAGGTTCTGACGTACATCCCCAACGGATGTGGACGTGTACTACGGTACGGTATGGTCTGCAGTGGTGCACACTTACTAGACCCCCCTTAGAGAGAACCCACACCTCGAACCCCGCTTTCCCGACGGGGGGTGGGTTGGGAGGTTTCGTTTTTTTGCCTGTGGCGGTGTTGGACGTCGTGGCCGCCCCCGTAGAGGGGGGTGGTCCCACTCTCCCCCTGTGGGGAAGGGTGGTGACGTTATTGTGGTATAGAAAAGTTTGCTTTTGGTGACCGGACCATACCTATACACGCACGCACCTTAGGGTTCGACGTATCTCCCCAATGGAAACGTGGTATACAGCCTTGTAAACTTTTTTGGTAGGAATGTCGGGCGCGATATTAGTTAATCATGCGAGATTTATGCGAGATATTCGCCAAGATACAGTCGAGATGCGGGGAATACTTGCACCGTGTGCGCGTCGCTGCGCGAGTGGCTCGCGGCGGAGGGCCGCGCGGCGCTGGCGCGCATGCCGCGCGAAGAGCGGGCGACGTCGGCGCTGCAGGATCGGTTGGCGACGCTGCTGCAGGACCATGGCAAGCTCGACGAGGCGGGCGTGCTGTACCGCGAGGCGCTCGAGGCGAGCCGTGCGACGCTCGGCGATCGGCATCCGGACACCCTCATCTCGATTAGTAATATGGGGAAGCTGCTGCACCACCAGGGCAAGCTCGACGAGGCGGGCAGGCTGTACCGCGAGGCGCTCGAGGCGATGCGTGCGACGCTCGGCGATCGGCATCCGGGCACCCTCGCCTCGATTTGTAATCTGGGGTTGCTGCTGCACGACCAGGGCAAGCTCGACCAGGCGGGCGTGCTGCTGCGCGAGGCGCTCGAGAAGCACCGTGCGACGCTCGGCGATCGGCATCCGGGCACCCTCGCCTCGATTTGTAATCTGGGGTTGCTGCTGCACGACCAGGGCAAGCTCGACGAGGCGGGCGTGCTGTTACACGAGGATCTCGAGGCGAGCCGTGCGACGCTCGGCGATCGGCATCCGGACACCCTCAAGTCGATTGCTAATCTGGGGTCGCTGCTGCAGGACCAGGGCAAGCTCGACCAGGCGGGCGTGCTGTACCGCGAGGCGCTCGAGGCGATGCGTGCGACGCTCGGCGATCGGCATCCGGACACCCTCAGCTCGATTGGTAATCTGGGGTCGCTGCTGCAGGACCATGGCAAGCTCGACGAGGCGGGCGTGCTGTACCGCGAGGCGCTCGAGGCGATGCGTGCGACGCTCGGCGATCGGCATCCGCACACCCTCAAGTCGATTGCTAATCTGGGGTCGCTGCTGCAGGACCAGGGCAAGCTCGACCAGGCGGGCGTGCTGTACCGCGAGGCGCTCGAGGCGATGCGTGCGACGCTCGGCGATCGGCATCCAGACACCCTCCTCTCTATCGCCTATCTCGGGCGGCTCCTGCACGACCAGGGCCGGCTGGGCGAGGCCGAGACCTTGATCCTCGAAGCACACGACGGCTGTGCCGCGACGCTCGCAGAGGGCCAGCGCACCCGGCTGGAGTCGCAAGCCTGGCTCGCAGACGTGCGCCGCGCGCAAGGCCGCATCGAGAGCGCCCGCGCGCTCGTGGATGCACGCGTGCTCAGCACGGCGCGTGCGGCGCTGGGCCCGACGGTGGACACGACGCTGCTGCTCGAGGCCGTCCACGCCCGGCTCGAGTGCGCGGCAGGCGGAGGGCTCAGCCCGCTGCAAGCGGCCCTCGAGCGCATGAGGACCGTCCTCGGGCCGGAGCACCCTGAGACGCGCCGCTGCGCGGTGGCGCTCTCGCAGGAGGAAGAGGCCGCCAGGTCCCTGCATGTCGGACACCACCTGATGAGATGGACGGCGTGAGCAGGGGGATGATGATGAGGGTCGCTGTGTGTGGCTGGGGTGCAGTCAGGGGGAGGTGCACGAGAGCGCGGACAGAGTGGGGGCGCAGGGAGCGGGAGCGAAGCGCGAGCGCGTAGGGCGGCCAGGGGGGCAGGAGGCGCGACGAGGCGGGGCGTGCACATGAGGGCGGAGGGGGTGGAGCGGGAATGACGATGAGGTCACTGCATCGTGTGGGTCTGTATACCTCTGTAGTCGGCCTTGGGGACGGAGGTGCTTCAGAGCGCGGACAGGGGGCGCACGAGAAGCGGAGCGCGCCTAGAGAGCGCAGAGAGGGGGCAGGGGGACGAGAGCGCCGCATCAGAGCGCGGTCCGGCGAACACCGTCGTCATCCTCGATCGTCATCCGCGCATTAACGACAAAAAACCCGATCCGTCCGTCGCAGCTCCGAGCTCGCACACGAGATACACGCACCGCACGTATACCCTTGGGCTTGGCCCCTCGCGCGGCACGTATTCGTATACTACATGTACGAAAACGATGGCAGTACGTTCAGCAAGAGGTACGCTCACACCACGGTGCGCCTTCAGGGGCACCCCGTGCAACGCCGGTGAGTGCACGCGAGAGAGCGCAAGCACTCGTCGCACACGCAAGGTTGCAGAATCCTGCGTCGCGCAAATGCCGACGCGCTCGGTATGACGCTTGGCACGGTCCTCGCAACACGAGCACCCGGCCTGTGCAGGGCGGTCGTCTGAGTCGATTGGGGCGTCGTGGTGAGCGCCGCGTTCGTGTGGAAAGGCGTCCTCGACGTCCTGGTGGGCGTCCGAAAGGCATTCTGAAAGGCCCAATGCGCGCCCGTCACGGCGCCCAAGAGCGGCAGCACCGTCGCCTTCGTGGCCATGCTGCCGCCCGGCGGCATGTGTTGCAATAAGTGCGTGCCCTCACGGCGCAAGATGGGGCGTGCTGGCGTGAGGTGTGAAGCTGAAGGGAGGTGTGAAGGGAGGAACTGTCGCTCGAGCTCATGGAGTATCTTGACGTCGAGGTCGAGCAGAAAGGCGCGAGGGAACAGCCCGAGCCCCGGGCACAGCAGATGCGACGAGGAGGGCGGCACAGCGAGATTTGGAGCGAGAGTGGCCTCGACCTCCGCGTCGAAGGGCGAGAACGAGGAGATCGGCTCCTCGATGCGGGCGACGACGGCTTGATAGAATCGGGAGAGGCTGTCCCAGCTGGTGCCCTTGTCCAGCTGGTGGATGAGCGTCGAGATGAACGATGAGAAGAAGCGCGTCGAGCAGGCGGCTTGGGAGGGCGCCATGACGCTGATGGCCTGCGCGACCATGCTCAACGCGGTGGCCAGATGCAGCCGTGCCTCCGACTCGTCGAGCAAAGGGAAGCCGTCGAGCGGGTCGAACGCCTCGCCACCGGGCCGAGCGGCGTGGTCGGCGGAGTCTTGATTGACGAGCCAGAGCAGCTTCACCTTGCTGAGGCGCTCGGCCCTGATGAGGCACACCGCCTTCTTCAGACGCTCTGGAGGCGTACGGTTGCCGAGGAGGTGCGCCTCGATGCGGCGAGACAGAGAGCCGCGCGGCTTGACGGGCGAGACGGGTGTGGTGATCGTGAGCGTCGGGTCTACTCTCGGCGACTCGGCAGGATCGGCCATGCGCATGCTCTCTGCGTTGCAATCGGCCTCGATGCCTCACGAGGCGCGAGCGTTTTGTGCGGGTGTGCGGAGCGTTGCAGGAACGATCCACAACGGCAAATCGGTGCGGCATGCAATTGTTGCATCCCCCGAATGAGTTCGTGACTGTGACTGCGTTGAACGTGGTCCGTGGAGTAAGTGGAGAGCGGGGGATGTAACGTGAATTCCGCAATGAAGAAACTTGAAGGAACTCACTCGATCTCCGAGCCCAGCGCCCACTCACCGACAATGGCGGAGGCGCAGTCGAACAACATCAAGAGTGCGCAGATCCCAAGGCCGCCTGACTGTACCTGGCACTTGGCTGATGGGCCGGGAGTGCAGGATCCGCGCAGCGGGCACCGCCGCTGGCCTACACTTTGCACCGCCGCCGGCCTTTCTTTTGCTGCTGCGCATGCTGACCGTTTGCACTCCATTCTCCAGTTCTGGTGGGCTTCCTCGTCTGGTACGTGATCAACGTGGCGTACAATGACTACAACAAGACGGTGCTCAAAGATCTGGCCCTCCCGTGGATCGTCTCTTCGCTGCAGCTCGGCCTCGGCCTGATGCTCTGGGTCACGCCGCTCTGGCTGCTCGGTCTGCGCAAGATGCCCAAGATCTCGACGGAGAACGTGAGAGCGGCGGTTGCGGCCCTCGGACCGCCGCGAGCGCCGTGCGCGCGCATGCTGCCGGCCCTGCCGCCCGCCTCATGACTGACGCGCGCGCCGCCTGCGCCACCCCTCGACAGGCGAAGGACATCGTTCCGATTGGCATCATTCACGGCCTGGGCCAGTGCGTGACTGTGATGTCGCTCGGCGCGGGCTCGCTCGCGTTCGTCAACGTCGTCAAGTCGCTCGAGCCGCTCTTCAACGTCGTCTTTGGCGCCATCTTCATGAACGACTTCCTGCCGTGGCAGGTGAGCTGATTGCAGTTGATGACCACTGATGACCACTGATGACCACTGATGACCACTGATGACCTCTGATGACTACCTGCCGTCGCAGGTGAATGCATGCCTGCTACCAGTCGTGGGCGGCGTCGGCATCGCGTCGGCGGCCGACCTCAACTTCACTTGGGACTGCTTTGCGTTCGCGATGGGCTCCAACCTCGCCTTCTCGCTGCGTGGAGTCCTCTCAAAAAAGCTCTCCAAGAAGACGGACAAGGGAGAGAACATGGACGACCCGGGCAACGCTTTCGCCGTGATGACGGCCTTCGCGTTCCTTGCGGTGCTCCCGATCGCGCTGGCCATCGAGGGGCCCTCGATGGCCACCGAATGGGACAAGGCGATGGCCAAGGGGGTGAGCACTGCGGGCCCTGCCTTTTCATGCATGTGCTCACCACGGCGCCATCTCAATGAGCTCTGGCCGAGCATTGCGGGCCCTGCCTTGCATGCATGTGCTCACCACGGCGCTGTTTCAATGAGCTCTGGCCGAGCATTGCGGGCCCTGCCTTGCATGCATGTGCTCACCACGGCGCCATCCCATGCCTTCCCCAGGTGAGCGCACAGGACCTTCTCTTCCGCTTGGTCGCGAGCGGACTCTCCTTCTATTTGTACAACGAGGTCTCCTTTTACGTGCTCGACTCGGTGCACCCGATCACACACGCGGTCGGCAACACCATCAAGCGCGTCATCCTCATCTTGTACTCTGTCGTTCGATTTGGGTCCGTGCTCTCATTGCAGGCGAGTCTCGTCAATTGCCTCTGATGGCCTCTGATTGCCTCTGATTGCCTCTGATTTGGGTCCGTGCTCTCATTGCAGGCGAGTCTCGTCAATTGCCTCTGATGGCCTCTGATTGCATCTGATTGCCACTGATTTGGGTCCGTGCTCTCATTGCAGGGCAAGGTGGGCTCCGCTATCGCCATCGGCGGCGTCTTCGCCTACTCCGTCGCCAAACAGCTCTGCGCCAAACCCGCCGCAAAGCCTGCCGTCAAAAAAGAATAGGCACGTCCGGCCGCAGGATCCCCACAGCCGTTGGCACGTCCGGCCGCAGGATCCCCACAGCCGTTGGGCGACGGGCCGCAGGCTCCCCACAGCCGTTGGCCGTCGCAGGATCCCCACAGCCATTGGCCGTTGGGTGACGGGCTGCAGGCTCCCATATGCCTGTGAATTGTGATGTTGACATGTGCCTCACCGCTCACGGGGCTCTCGCGGGCAGGGCGGGTGAGAGATACAGCATGGCATGTATGTGAGCGCGCGGCGATGAGGAATGTGTCGTGCGTGTGTGACAAACCGAGAGGTATGAGGTATCACTCGTGACTCGTCACAGCGTCATCACCCTTCGACATCACCCCTCCACCGCCTTGTCCACCGCTTGGGGTGTCTCAGAGTTTCGAATGGCTGACATAGGAAATTTCGATGCCATAATTTCGAATCGTGTGTGACAAATTTCGATAAAATTTCGATTTTTTCTCTTCGATCCCGCTATGGCAAATTTCGTGGATTTCACCCCTCTTCGGAAAATTCGTTCCGTGAGCAATCTACAGAACCCACACGCATAACCCACACGCACTCACGCAGCGGGCGCAGCGCGGACAGAGGCTCCAGACTCAGCGCGGCACACACTACATGTGTAACAATGTCAATATTTTACCAGACCATTACCCTGCTCTGTGGGGGGGGGTCATGGAACATTCTGAATAAGCACTTGTTACATGTGTACGCTCGCCCCGGCGTTGAATTGAGGTTCAGGTTCAGCCAACCCGCGCACGCTGGTTGTTCTACCTCGTGAGCATGAGTGCCGCCTGGATGTAATCCCCAAGCGCGGCCCACTGTTACATGTACATGTAGCCCACTGTTGGTCACCGAACATGAATTTCAGAAGTGAGAAGACGCGGTGACGCGCCAGCGTGTCGAGCCAGCGTGGGTGCGGCGGGGCTGGGGAGTGGGGACGAGGGTGGGCCCCGATGAGCGAGCGCGGCGCGCGGCACGCGGCGCGGCGGGCTGTGGGGGGCTGGGCCGAAGTTGCGAAGATGGCGAGACAGTTTGAGGTCAGGTGCTGTCTGAGATGTCCACCTAGTGAGCGGGGGCCATACAAGAACCTTTCGATGATTATCCGGTACATGTGTACTGCGTGTGCTTGAGAGGCAAGTGGAGCGGTGAGTGGCAAATTTCGAAAAATTTCGGCGCCTGCGGCGCCTCTGGCAAGTTGTTTTTCTCTAAATTTCGCGAAACTCTGAGACACCCCAATCCACCGCCCCCCGCCCCCCCCCAGGCCCAGCGCCCAGAGCGCGGACGAGACAGGGATATGTTGTGGTTATCATAAAACTGGGCGTTGAAAAAGGAGGCGTTTCGGAGCCTGAATTGGAGTACGGTATTTTGAGTTCTCTTGAGTTCTCATTGCGAAAATGAAACTGGCGTTGTGAGAATACCACCCAGGAGTCAGCAGTCAGGAGTTTCGCTTCACGACCCGTATTCGTGTGCTCGGTTGGTCATGCTTGGATTCCTATGGGCAGCACCTCTCTCTTCCATGGCTGCCTCATCGGCTACATTCTCTGGTGGTGGTGGGAGCGTCGTCGCCTCTTTCCGTGCGCTGCCTGAGTGGCTGCTGGAGGCAGGCCTGAAGGTCTTCAACGGAGACCACGTGGCACTCCAACGACTCATTCAAACAACAAGGGAGCCCATTCTACTCAAAAAGGGAACAAGGCTAAGGCTCGTCCAGCCTCCAAACGATAATTCTATCACTAAGCTCATGTGGGAGCCAGCAGATGGGTATGGCCTCCAGAAAGGAAGTTTGGTCAGCGACATAAACGCAGGTGCCACCGTCGTGGACATTGGGGCGAATCTGGGATACTTCACGATATCTGTCGCGAGGTTGCGGCCGACTTTGCACATCCTCGCAGTAGAACCAGTTCCGTTGACATACTTTTATCTCTTGTGGAACTGCTGGATCAACAACGTGCGCGTGCGCATCGTTCAGGCCGGTGGCCTTCGAGAGCGCACAGACCCGGGTGTGGATGCTGTGAATGCTGCGATCGGCCGTGACGGCGAGCAAACCACGCTTTTGTTCAACCCGAATCGCACGCAGGAGACGGTGATGCAGAGCATGTTCTACCGCAATCCGATGACACTCGGCTGTGGTCAGATCAATTCAGGGATGAGAGGGAAACGGTGTGTCTCGAAATTGGGCAACCAGACCCACCAAATACACCCAGTGACGGTGCCATCGCTTGACGTGTATGCCCAACTTCAGAGGATGGGCAATTCAGCAGGAGATGTCGCGGTGATGAAGGTCGATTGCGAAGGGTGCGAGGTGACGTTCCTTTCGGAAAAGCGTGTACGTGACTGGTTTACAGACAACATGCGAGTGAAGCACGTGGTGGGTGAGACGCACGAATGGGCATACAGCGGGTTCCAGGCCGCAGATGTTAAGAAGATGAAACAGGCCTTCCAGAAGAGGGGTTGCAAATGGGACGGCCAAGTCAGGATTAGGTGCTGACGTGGACATTCATGAGAGGTCGACTAATCTGCCGTGTGATTGCCGGCCGTTCGGGCACATCGCAAACTGAACCGAACCGGCCGTCTTGACGGCGATGAAAGGTAAAACGTATCCGTATTTAGCCTCGGCCCCAGGATCGATCCATGCTTGGCCCATGTGCCCTAACCCTAGCCCTACGATCGCGCTATCGTACTTTACTTTTATAGAGCGGAGTACCCCTCTCTCTGGATCACGTCGGATCGGCTTCGCGTGTGCCTATAAATAGGCAACTCGCGACCATCAAGAGCATGCAAGCACCATCAAGCCTGCGCTGCGTCTCAAGAGTGCAAATGGTAGACATACACCACGGCACAGTAGGAGCGTCTCATCACCTCGGCGAGGCCGCCACCGAGCCGACGCCCGCGCCGTTGCCCGTGCCCAAGCCCGCGGGGGAGCCCTGGCCATCTCGTTCATCGAGATCGTCTTCGAGCATCGCGTCCTGCTCCATTGGACGCAATCATCAGTGGCCATCAGTGGTCATCAGTGGTCATCAGAGGTCATCAGTGGTCATCAGTGGTCATCAGTGGCCATCAGAGGTCATCAGTGGCCATCAGAGGTCGAGGTCATCAGTGGTCATCAGCTCACCTGCTCCATTTGATGCAGCCAGGCATGCTGTGACTGGAGTGGCTTGACCGGAACGACCTGTGGGAAGATGGACGGACGCCGTGATGAGCGCTTGCATGCTGCGGCGGGAGCGGCGGGAGCAATCAATTACCCAATCTTCGACCCAGTGATTGACAACCCGCAGCTGACTCTCCATCACTGGTCATCAGTGGCCATCAGTGGTCATCAGTGGTCATCAGTGAGCAATCATTTACCCAATCTTCGACCCAGTGATTGACGATCCGCAACTGATTCTCCATCATGTGGATATGTCGCAGCTGCTCATCGAGTGCCTCCGCCGCCGCTTGCTCACGAGAGCGCGCCCTGCCAAGGCACGAAGGGTGGACAGCGGCAGCATGGGCGCGCGGGCACAGGGCGCGCGCAGCTCGTGTGAGCAGCTCCAGGGCGAGGCGAGCACGCCGTGGTGAGCACTTGCATGCAGCTTGAGAGCAGCTCAGGGCGAGGCGAGCACGCACTTGTCAATCGACTCCTGAAGCTGCAGATTCTTCTGCTCCAAATCGCTGAGCCTCTGTTTGTGGCGCTCGAGTCCCTTCTCCAAGTACTGTCGCACGAGCCCCGGCTCCTTGTCCGCCGCAGCGATCGACGACAGGAGCGTCTTGAGGATGGCACCCGCCTCTACGGGCGAGGCCATGTCGGTCACAGTGAGCTGCTCCCACGGGCGTGAGCTCGTCCGCACTCCCGTGGTGCTGGGTGCCGGCGCTATGTACTCCCACATCTGGTAGCGCTCCAGATCATCCTCAGGGGACTCCGGCCTGTATCCTTTCAGTCCATCCTCCTCCGCTAGTCCCCTTGCCGGCTTGTCCACCTCCACGACGGGCGTCTCCTCGCCAAAGAGATTCAGGGCGCCAAAACCGAGGGAGATCGAGCGGAAAAAAGCGCCCAAGGCTGACGGCGCCTCTTCTTCTCGCGTCGTGCGCCAGTCGGGATTCACGTGCTCGGCTGAGGTCGTCATGTGTTGCCGAGTTTCGACGCCGCCGAAGTCCGCGTACGTCTGTTTTAGGGAATTCTCACACCTCATGCCCCCCGAATTCACGCGAGCGTGCGTGCGTTTGGGTTCTTCAGCAAAACGAATCGCAGCCGTTATACGAGAGAGTTGTGGATCGTGTTTTGAGGCACTTTTGTCTTTTCACAATCAGTGTCTCAGGAAGTTTTTCCCAAGATCGTGTCTTTTCCGAGGTGTTGTTCACAGGGTAGGAATTCACACAGCTGGGGAGCCCCGAACCCATCCAGTCCACGAACGCGATCGAAGGGGATCGATTCCACAACCAGGCGCTTCTTCCCGCGCCTTTCCTCCGCTCAACCGTCCACGCGGCGCTCAAGACGGCGCTCCTGCTTGCTATCCACCCACGCGCGCAGCCGGTCGCAATCGAGCTCGACGCAGAAGCGGTGCATCGGGAACCCGACCACGTTATGGTAGCAGCCACTGATCCCACTACAGAACGAGCCCCCCGCCCCTTGAATGCCGTAACCGCCCGCCTTGTCCATCGGCTCGCCTGATGACGTACGCAATCGTAGACAATCAGAAGCTAATCAGAGGGCAATCAACCGCTAATCAGAGGTCAATCAGCCGCTCGGCTCGCCTGATGACGTACGCAATCAGAGACCATCAGAAGCTAATCAGAGGGCCATCAGCCGCTAATCAGAGGGCCATCAGCCGCTCGGCTCGCCTGATTCAACGTACGCGCCGATGCTCTCGGGCGAAATCGGTGCAAAGGTGACGCTCGTCGTCTCCACAAACGTGTGCACGTGCGGCGCCTCGTCCGCGGCGCCGTGCGCTGTGCTGGGCGCGTACACGAGCGCCACGCCCGTGATCACTGTGTGCGATCGTCCACTCAAACTCTCGAGCATCTGCACGGCGTGGTCCTTGGAGGTGGGCTTCTCGAGGATGGCGCCGTCTCGTACTACGACCGTGTCCGCGCCGACGATCAGGCTGCGTGTTTCGCCCTTTGCGCGCTGGCGCGAGTACACTTCGAGTGCCTTCTGCTTCGCGTTCTCGGCCACGTACTCGGCCGGCGTGAAGCGGCTCTTGTCAAGATCCTCGGGAAACGTGGACGGTATCACCTCCGCCTGCAGGCCGAGCACGTTGTTCAGTATGTCGACGCGACGCGGCGAGGACGAGGCGAGGATGATGTGCGCCGCGCGCACAATGGACCTGTCGGCGATCATCAACTGTGGCGGCGAAAGGAAGAGCAAAAAGGGACGAGTGTGAACGCATCTTCACGACATCGACACCTTCAGCACACGGATTACATGTTCCGCATTGGTCGCCATGGGGCATTCCCGGCTGCTCATGTATTATTGGTCGATCGGTGCCCACTGCGGCGCGCAAGTCCTCAGAAATGCTCGTCGCACGTCGCTGCCTACTATGTCGCGGCCTCGTGCGCCCGACAACGGCGCTGCCCCTGCTTCGCCGTCGCACGTTGCCGCGCAGCAGCAGCAGCAGCAGCAGCAGCAGCAGCAGCAGCAGCGCCGCTGCAGCTGCGCCACCGCCATCCGCAGCCTCATCCTCGACGAACTACCCGGCTTTGCATCCGGACGTGCTCGCCGCCGGCGCCTCCAAGCCCGTCGCGGACGAGTCGTGGCTCACGTGGCCGGCGCGCAATCCGATAACGTGCCTGGTGTTGACCCTCGTCGGCGGGTGGGCCTACTCGCTGTGGATCTCCAACAAGACCAACAAGCTGCGCGACGCGATCGAGGAGGCCTTGCGCGCGCAAGAGCCCGTCAACGAGGACGAGGTGCTCGACCTGCGCTCGTTCAACGAGGTGCAGAGCTCCGCGATCACGCAGCTGCCGGCCAAGGCGGGAGCGAAGCGGCTGCACGTCGACCAGCTGCTCGCGCACCTCCGCCAGACCGTCGGCGGCGGCCAGCCACTGAAGGACGAGTACGTGCCTCTGATTGCGCCTGATGACATCTGATTGCCTCTGATTGCGCCACTGAAGGACGAGTACGTGTCTCTGATTGCGCCTGATGGCCTCTGATTGCATCTGATTGCGCCACTGAAGGACGAGCACGTGCTCGAGAGGATGCTGATGGCCTCTGATTGCCTCTAATTACCTCTGATTGCCTCTAATTACCTCCAATTGCCTCCCTCATCAGGTACGTCCTCGAGAGGATGCTGATGGCGTTGCCCGGCGCGCCCTCGCTCGACGTGCGCGTTGCGGCGGGCACCCTCGGGGTCCTCTCGGTCGGAAACACCGCCGAGCGTCTCGAGGCGATCTTCGAGGCCATGGGAGAGCCGCCTGCAGTGCGAGGCGAGGCCGTGACGAAACTTTCATCAGAGGCGCTCCTCGAGCTGCTGCGAGCTCTGATGGCCACGGCGCAGGTGTGAAGACCACTGATTGAGCTCTGATGGCCACGGCGCAGGTGTGAAGACCAGCGGAGTGCGATCTGAATGCGATCTGACGAAGCGCAGCTGGATGCGATCTGACGAAGCGCAGCGGAGATGCGATCTGACGAAGCGCAGCTGCATGCCGAGAAGTGTGTCTACGTGCACGAGCTCTCATTGCATGCTAATTGCCGCCCCTCATTGCATGCTGAGTGCCGCCCCTCCGTGCATGCAGGTGCCCGCTGAGAAGCGTGTCTACGTGCACGACGAGGGCAAGAACGATCTCGGGCTGGCGAGATCGTGGTACCGCGTCGCACCCGTCCGAGAGTATACAGCCGACGAGTGGTGCGATACCCTGCTGCGAGGCTGGTACGGCGGCGCGACGGTCACCGAACGGCAAGGCCCGATGACCTGCCTTGCATGCACGTGCTCACCACGGCGCGTTCGCTTACCAGGTACGGCGGCGCGACGGTCACAGAACGGCAAGGGCCGATGCCGCCGCCGCCGCCGCCGCTGCCGCCGCCGCTGTCCACGACGGCGCCCACGTCAGGCAAGGCGGGTGCGGCGGAGCCGAGCGTCGTGGTGAGCGGCGGCAGCAGCGGCAGCGGCGACGGCGGCGGCGGCGGCGGCGGTTGGGTGGCGGCGGCGCGAGGCGCGGCGCTCAGCACGGCGCGCACCCTCGTCTCGCCTCTGGAATGGTTCGTCTTAGCGCTCGCCTTCCTCGCCGTGGACGGCGCTCGCGACGGCGCGCACGCCAAGGGCGCGCCGCGGAGCGCCGTCGTGAGCGCCGCCGTTGACGAACCGTCAGTGCTCACGACGGCGCTTCCGACGGCGCTCACGACGGCGCGACTGCCCGCGGGCTGGCAGTGTGCTTACGACTCCGCGACGGGGCGCCCGTACTATGCAGACGCGCGCGGCCACACGACGTGGGAGCGCCCGACGCAGCCGTGCGCGCCCGGCACAGCGCCCGGTGCTACGGCGCCCGACACCGCCGCCGCAGTGGGCGTGGGCGCCGTAGCGGGCGCGGGCGCGGGCGCCGCAGTGGGCGCGGACGCCGTGGTGGGCGTGACGCCTCCCCCGATTCGGCCTGAGTCGGTCGACCTGGCGCAGTTTTGCGAGATGCTCACCTCAGAGCTCGTGTGCATCTGGGGTGATTGCGCTCGATTGCGCTCGATGACCATTGATTGCGCTCGATTGCGCCTGATGACCATTGATTGCGCTCGATTGCGCCTGATGACCATTGATTGCGCTCGATTGCGCTCGATGACCATTGATTGCGCTCGATTGCGCCTGATGACCATTGATTGCGCTCGATTGCGCCTGATGACCATTGATTGCCTCCCTCATCAGGCGAGTGCCATCGGATCGCGGAGCGCCGCCGGATCGCCAAGCAGCGCGAGGAGGACGCGGAGTATGCGCGCAACCCGCCCTGGTACGCTGATTGCCGCTGATTGCCGCTGATGACCCGCCGTGCATGCAAGTGCTCAGCACGGCGCGCTCGCCTACCAGGTACGCGCGGATGTGGAAGGGCGCCAAGAGCTTGGCAGGCAGAGAGTGAGGCGAGAGGCGGATCAACCTCTGAGGGTGAGCCCCGCGCATGCATCCAGAGCGAGGCTTCCTAATTTGGAGCTGTGCAGGCAGAGGACCCGCTCCTAATTTGGAAGCCTCGCTCTCTCTCCAAGAGGACCCGCTGCGGCTGCGCCCTCGCGCGGCCAGCAAAGGAAGGTTAAGGGGCGAAGTCGACGAGAGGCGGGGAAACGCTCAACACGGCGCCTCTAAGGGCGATGCCGACGAGAGGCGGGGCAACGCTCAACACGGCGCCTCTAAGGGTGATGCCGACGAGAGGCGGGGCAACGCTCAACACGGCGCCTGTGAGACTGAGAAGAAATGGGTCAAACGTCCTGACGCGTGGCCGGGGGCAGGGCCCGGGGGCGGCACTCTGACGCTCCGCGCTTCCCTTTTCGCTCTGTGACTTCGTTCGCCTCATGATCCGCACCGCCGGCGCGCGCGGCCACCGCGAGCCGAAACCGCGCGCAAACGGGAAACGGGTCTAAAAGTAAAACGGGTCTAAAACGGGTCCGCGTCCGGGGCAGACCGGAGAGCCCGTGACCCCTGCACGCTGCAGCCTCTCGCTGAGTCTTCGAGAGTATTCTCGAGAGTACAGAGTTGAAACTAAAGCATACTGTAATCACATGCAGAGTGCTCACCTATACGTCTTACTTCAGGGGACATATTCGACGCCCCTGCCTGGTTGTCATTGAGTCAATCGGCCGCCACACCGAGCCCGAGCTCTCACCTGCGCGGCTTTCCCACAGGCGCCGGGCGCGCGGCTGAGCTGGCGCGGACCACCCGCACGTGCGCGCCGGACGACGACGGCCTTCCGGCCTCCTGCCGCACCGCCGGCGGCGGCGGCGTCACCTCCTCCTCGAGAATCGCCTCCTCCTCCTCCTCGAGCACTTCGTCCGCCTGGACGCGCAGCGCCTCCGTCTGCTTCCTGAGGGCCTCTAGGCGCTCGGCAGCCGTCGGTTCGTGGTACCGCGCCGGTGCTGCCCCCTCCGATGGCAGCTGCGGCGCCTCCTCCTCCTCAGGGTAATAATCCTCCGAGCACACGAGCTTGAGCAGGCCGTGCCGAAGGCCGGGCAGCTTGAAGGAGCGGTGGAAGACCTGAAGCATCTCGAGCTCCTCGCGGTCGAGGACGAGATCGAGCGCTTCGGGCGCCGGTGGTCCCGGCACGTCTGCACTGCTGCCCATCGCGTGCGCGTTGTGGATGGCCTTTTCCTCGACCGACGTCGAGCGTGCCATGGGGACGGCAAGTGCGGGCAGTTGAGGCCGCACTCCAAGAAAAGTGTGTGAAGAGTCAGTGTGAAGAGGGCCGTTCACACTCTCCAGAAGAGTTTTAGTCACATGTGAGGCCGGGTCTGCTGTGTCGCGAAAAGAGGAATTGGCGTGAAAGGGATGGCGAGCCTTCGGGCGAAGAGGCCGGGCACGGCGGTGTCCACGCTGCGCACGGCGGCTGCGAGCGTGTACCGTGAGCGGTCGCTGACGCGGATCACGGACGAGCTGGACCGCGACTGCGCGACATGGGCCGACGCCTTCTCCAAGGCGGCCGCCGCGGCCGAGAGCCTGGTGGCTTCGAGGCGGCGCAGGTCAAAGGGCCAGCGTCAGACGCCCGCCGCCAGTCGGAGCTGCTCGAGAGCCTGCGGCTCGTCTCGGAGCGCCTCGGGAGTGCGTGCATGCAGGTCCAGTACACGCGCAGCCTAGCGGCCGCGCTGCAGCAGGTGACCGACAAGCTGGCGGAGTCGGAGCGCGTGCGCAAGCAGGGCGAGCAGCAGGCGCACGCTGCGCTCAGCGCCGAGGAGGCCGAAAACGAGGCGCTCCGCCGCCGGCTGAGCTCCCTCGAGGCTGCCGGCGCTGCTGCTGCGGCGGCCGCGCCCGCTCCGGCGCTGGACGAAGACGATCTCGCGGAGCTCATGGCACTCCGGCGCGAGGTGCGTTGATTGCGGATGATTGCGGTTGATTGCGGCTGATGACAACCAATGATGACCACCAATGATGGCCAGTGATGATCGCTGATGACCGCTGATTGGCGGACGATCGGGCGCCTCGGCAGGTACGCACGCTGCAAGAGGAGGGCACTGATGACCACTGATGACCTCTGATGACCACTGATGACCACTGATGACCTCTGATGACCTCTGATGATCACTGATGACCACTGATGACCTCTGATGACCACTGATGACAGGTGCGCACGCTGCAAGAGGAGGGCAGACGCCTAAAGGAGGTTGCCGAGAACGAGATGGTCCGCAGATTTGAGATGAGCAGCGAGCTCCAGGCGATGCAACGGCAGCTACAGAGCGCCGTGCCGAGCGCTCGCTCCGAGCGCCGTGCCGAGCGCGCGGAGGTGGAGCGCTGTGCCGAGCGCGCGGAGGTGGAGCGTGTGCGGAGCGAGTGGCGCGAGAGTGAAGGTGAACAGCTGGGAGGCGCTGTGAAGGTCAGCTGTGAAGGTGAGCAGCTGGAGGCGCTGCTGCAGCCGGGGACGTCCGCGCCCACGACAGCGCCGCAGCCGACACCAGTGGCCCGATCGCCATGCATGCAAGTGCCCACCACGGCGCCATGCCAGTCGCCAGGTCTAACGCCACGCCTGACTGCGCCACCGGCGCAGTTTTACGAGCGCCAGCGCCGGTGCGCGCCGCCGTCGGCGGCCTGCATGCAAGTGCCCACCACGGCGCCACCGGCGCAGTTTTACGAGCGCCAGCGCCGGTGCGCGCCGCCTTCGGCGCCCTGCATGCAAGTGCCCACCACGGCGCTGCCGGCGCAGTTTTACGAGCGCCAGCGCCGGTGCGCGCCGCCTTCGGCGCCCTGCATGCAAGTGCCCACCACGGCGCTACCGGCGGCGGCTCCAACAGCGCTGAGCGCCGTGCAGAGCACCGCGGCCGCCGCCGGGGCGGGGTATAACGCCGCCGCCGCCGCCGCCGCCGCCGCCGCCGCCGCCGCCGCGACAGCGCCCACCACAGCGCCCACCACAGCGCCTGCGAGGCCGGTGAAAGTGCCCAGTACGGCGCTACCCGTGCAGGCGGCATGTGCGGCGGCGGCGGCAGCGGCGACCCGACGACCCTCGACCGCCGTCGTGGGCGCGCGCCGTGATGAGCACACGGGGCGACCCTCGACCGCCGTCGTGGGCGCGCGCCGTGATGAGCACACGGGACGACCCTCGACCGCCGTCGTGGGCGCGCGCCGTGATGAGCACATGGCTCACGGCTGGGGGATCTCGTCAGTGGGCGCCGCCGACGCTGCCGCCCTCGCCGCCGCCCTGCATGCAAGTGCCCACCACGACGCCTCCACAGGCTCCACCGGCGGCTGCGCACGAAATTTCGCCAAGTGCGGGGCCGGTGGCCCAGGCGCCGTGTCGGGCGTCCCAGGCGCCGTTTCGGGCGCCCATCGGGCGGGCGGCTACGGCGGTTACGAGGTGGGCCTCGGCGGTTACGGCCGCAGTTACGGCGGCAGTCACGGCAGTTGCGGCAGTCACGAGGAGGCTCTCGCTCTCGCTAAGCAGCGGCGGCAGGCGGTCGAGGCGGTGCTGGACGGCCCGGCGCCCGCCACGGCGCCCGCCACGGCGCCCGCCACGGCGCCCCTCGGCACAGGGGCAAGCCCAGGCCCAGGCGCCGTGGCGGGCGCCGGCGGGGTCGGTAGTGGCGCCCGGCTCGGGTATCTCAGCCGCGCGTACAGCTCGACCATCAGGAACAGAGTTCCCAATTAGGAGGGGAGGGGCGGACGCGGCGGCCTGCGCTCGAGACGGCGCGGAGCCCTTACTAGCTAGTTGCGTTGTTGTTGCAAGTTGGGTCTCTAGCACTAGCTGCGTTGTAGTTGTAACGAGTTGGGTCTCTAGCTCGTACCTCGGTAGCTGGGACGCCGCGGAGATAGACGCAGAGACGGGGATTAGTAAATTAGTCGTCCGTGGCGCGTCTCGGAACACTCTGAACTCGTGAGCTTACTGTGAGCAGGTGCACCGAGGTTTCACGCGGTCGTGGACACTTCAGACTGTTCAGACTGAGGAGACTGTCGCTCTCGGCACTCGCGCTCGTCTGTCCCCGCTGGTCTATTTAATAAAATCAATGGCGCCCTAGAATCTTAGAGTCTTCACGCACACACTTCTCGCATCAGTCGCATTACTTGTGTTCTGTAAGCACGACGGTCCCAAATGTCCAGGCTTGCCTTCTCTGTACCCAACAGCGCAACCTCGCCCGAACTCACCTATCATTGAAGAGACCCTTGACACGTGCTTGGGTCTCATCAAAGCGAAGCACAAAGACCGGCAATCTAAGACTTCCAAATTCAGCCCGTCGATGCGCACGCGTGTTGTGTTGCGCTGGCTGCTTTTTCTTCGTTTGATATGCTTGACGTGAAGGAAGCAGTTGCTGAAGTCTCCAACCCCGTATCGGATAATGAAGCGAGTCGCACTCGTGATGGTCGCGCCAAGGCTCGGCAGATGCGCAGTGACGTGCGGAAACGGCTCGCCAGGCAATTGAGTACACAGGCACGAGCCTGAGCACCTGACGTAGAAGTCTCCTGCGGAGGGGCGCCAGCTTTGTTCGTATAGGAGAGATCCTCTGAGAACAGCGCAGGTCACTCCCGGAAGCATGGCAGAGACGTTCAAGGTGAGTGGCTTTAGGGAGTCATCTGCCTCTGCGGTGGTGGAGAGGTATCCATATTTGGAAGCCTGACCTGAGCCACCTTCGTTTACTAGGCTCCAGCCGTTGGTGTGCACAGCGGGCAAGGAGCGAGCGTCCTCGGTGCACCACTCTTTTTCATCCACTCTGGGACTTGTTGTTTGCGGCAGTCTCGGCTGAAGGGTGCCCAAATGCATTCTCGTGGACGAGCACATGGCATCCACAGTGTGGCGGGCCACTAGCCGGGCCACAGCCTGTGCGAGCACCTCGGACCCCAGGGTGTTTGGGTGGATGCGATCTCTCGCATGAAGCGATAGGTTTCCCACCAGGGGAAGCAGTGTGCCGGAGAGCACGAGGTCGACGCCGAGATGTATGGCCGACATCGTTAGAGCCGTCTCGCAAGAACCTGCCCGACCTCGTGCCGAGCTGCTCACAGAGCGCCACCCCACAACGACGATTGGAGCCCTGGGTGCAGCTCGGCGCACAGCGGCCACGATCTCCTCGAGCGCTTCGCTGATTCGCTGCATGGAATCCGCCTGAAGCGTCGGCTGAAACTCGAGCATGACGACGTCGGCTCTGGAGACGAAGCGGTCTGTACAGGCCTTGAAGTACTCGGGTTTCACAGCTCGCCTAGCCCATATTTGCACGTTGAAACGCACGCCTGGGAAGCCGTCAAGCCAAGAGGCCAGTTGACTGCCCCAAGAGTGTTTGAAGCTGCACTCTGCTGGGTTGCTGTCTTCCGCCCCGCACCCTGCGCTGACTGAGCAGCCGAGGATTGCCACTCGAATGGCGCGCTCACCTTGTTTGGATATGGCATTTGTCCATTCCGAAGAGTCAACCACCATCCTGAGCGTTTGGTCGAGCTGTTCACTTCTCAAAACATCTGATGTGTTGTTGTGCAGCATGCTCGAGACTGAAAGCTCAACTCTGAATTCGCAGTCCTCACGCGTGTGTTCTGCGGCGATTCTTTAGCGTTTTGCATGCCCTGCCAAGCCTCGTCGATGCCGACGCAGCGCGGTGTCGAACCTATGGCCAGCCGCAACGGCACGCCCGCCATCCCTAGGAAATAGAGAATCTTGGACATGCTAACAGAGTTCTGGAAACATGCAAATTGTTTTTTGTCGGACTTCAGGCGAGTGTGAAGCGGAGAGGTTACACGGCCTAACCATGATACAATTGTACACCATACATTCTACCTTAAAACGCTTTTTGAGCAACCATCGACGAGCGAATCGCTTCAACGTTTCGCGACCACGTTGTTACAACGCAACTTGTGCTGCGATTAAAAAGAGCAATTGAAAAAGAGAGACTACGGTCTATAGGTCTCTGCATTGGGTCTCTGAGGTGCCTCGCCGCGCGGCCCCGGCCGGCCCCCGAGCCTCGTCGCCTGTGCGGCCCGGTCGGCGGTCGGCATCGGCGACGTATCTCGCGCCGGCGTCGCCGTCGGCGGCTCTCGAGCGCCGCGGCGGCCGGCGCGACCTCGTCCGGTCCACCGGACGGAACGCAATTGTAATTCGATTCATGATCGTGGGTAGGTCAGTCTGTTCAAAGATGCCGTAATTATACAGTTAGCCCAAACGTACATGGCGGCGCGCGGCCCTGGCAGCCGCACCCCCGCGGCGGGCCGTGCGGCCTCTCCCCAACTCCGACGTGTCTTAGTCTACGGACGGTACGCACACAGCAGCCGCAAACCAGAGTCACACGCACACAGCGTCTTGTAGACGCGCGCACCGTACACGAACTGCCTCGTCGGATCCGCCGAGCCCAGCAGTCGCCCTATGCGAGCTGCGAGCGCTCACCGCATGAGATAGTAATCGTCCACCGCCAGCCTTGAGGTCGTGTCGACCATCTCATCGTCGCTGAACGCCCACGAGGAGCTGATGAGCGAATCCCACTCGTCGATGCTGTCGAAGCGCCCTCCGGCGCTCGTCTGCATCACGAACGCCTCCTCGAGCTGCTGCTGCGAGGCCGTCGAGCGCACGGCCTGGCGGACTGCTCGCTGGGCGGCGGTGTCGAGCTGCGCACGCAGAGTGGCTGGCTCTCCCAGGCCGCTGACTGTGATTGGGCGCGAGAGCGAGGCAAGGCCGCTGTCCGGTGACATGCTGATCGAGGCGTAGAGCCCGGCGGCGGCGACGGACACGAGGTGAAGAAGCATTAGGTGCGTGGACACTGGACTGATTGGAAAAATCAAGGAACGTGCACCCTTGCACCCCGTGTGGCGATCTTCTCAGCCCAGCTCTATGATCTTCTCTGAGATTATTCGAGAGAGTGCGCGTTCGACCACACCCCTACCCATATCGTCTTTTTTGCACATCATCATCTCGTGTCATCGCAGTTTTCCCCTCCTAGTTCACACACCAAAGACGATTGTGTACGGCTTGCTCGCGGGCTTGTGTTGTGTCGACATGACACAAATGCAGTTGGACCGGGGAAACTTGACTGACAGACTGAATTGTCACTTGAACCAATCTACGAAGCCAATTCACACACATGACGCTCCGGAAGTGTGAACAGCCCTGTTCACACACATCGATGTTCGGCTTACTCGTCGCTCTCGCCATTGCGTTCGTGCCATCGACGCCGCCGATGTTGGTGCGCCCAGCAGTTCGCGGCGTATCCATCACCGCCAACGAGCCAAGGAGGGACGACTCACGGTTGCTCAAGCCAACGGGCGACCCGCGGCTCTGGTGGCTCGATGAGCTGCTAGAGAACGCAGAGGAGCGCACGGTGCGAGAGAAGGCCAAGCGCGCCAACATCGAGAAGTGGGGTGCGATATTGCGCGAGGCTGACACATTCGACGAGGATACCGTCACGAGGAGCGATAGCCTGAAGATCAACAAGCGCGGCGAAATTATCCTGGTGGCGCTCTCAGCTCCTGTCTTGCTTGCATTGCTTGCCCACGCGTATTTGTGACACCGCGGCGCCGCACCGAAGTTTTAGATGGTCAGCGCGACGCGGTAACTCTGTGTAGGTGCTATACGGGAATACTCGAGTTCACACCATATCCACACCAACTCGCAGAGATAGGTCAACTGTGTCAAAAGTCGGTACTCCGTAGTTACGCACTGAGTGTTCACTGGGGCATGACGCCCTCGTATGTTGCGCTCGAGATTCCACCACGATGCGGTGGTACACGCTCGCACGTGGGCAGCCGCTCTCCGCGCGCCAGGGACTCGACGATGGCCAGTGCTTCGGGATCTTTCGGAAGCGCCGTGTTGGTCAAAGGCACAATGCCCGCGCTCACGCTGTACGAAAAGGCCCGCGCGCTAGCCGCGCTGATGGTGGCGGCAAAGTGCTTGAACTTGTACACGTTCAGGTGCACTACCGCAAACTCGCTCTCGATGCAATGTGTGCGCGGCGAGCCGGCCGTGCCGTGAGACTGCGACAGGACGAGGCGGCCGCTGTCCGCCAGCCACAGCATCCGTCGCTCCAAGTGAGCCGGAACCGGCCGTCGTCCCGCCTTTCGATCCGTGAGCTGACCAACCACGAGGGCCACCCGTGCGGGCGCGACCTGCAGCACCTCGAATGGGAGCAAGCGCTCGTCGAAGAAGAGGAACCTCGGGTCGAGCGCGATCCGCGACCACGCCGCACTCGCCCTGTAGAGCGTCCTCGTCCAGTTGTTGTTGGCAAAGACGCTGAGCTGGCCGGCCCAGACCGTCTTCGTCATCGGATAGCACAGGTCGTCCGTGCGAAACGTGATCACGTCGTGCTCGAGCACTTGCGGCGTCAGAAAATGGCTCAGCCTGCCGTAGACCACGTCGACGTCGCCAAACGCCCAGTGCGAGTACGACTGCAGATAGTGCCGAAAGACCTGGCCGATCACGGGTCTGTGCCGAACGAGTGCACCGCGCGCTGGTCAGCACACGAAGCGTCTGCGATGCGGAGGCAGACCATGCCGCCATGGCGGCGTGGGCTCGAGAGCACACATGGCATGGCATGGCGCACTTGAAATCCTTGACCTTGTCATCCGTGAGCTCCACACGGACCCGAAGCCGTCGCTGGTACAGCGCCGTCATGTTAGGCACTAGGATGGAGCGCACATTGCGAGGGAGAGCTAGCAAGCCCGCACGCACATAGAACTCGGACGGGTCGTAGTCGAGTCCGTGCATGAGAAGAAAGTCGGCAACGTCAGCATTCATGGCTGCCGACGCCACCCAAAATGGCCAAGACGGAGGCAGAGTCGCCAGACCAAAAGCCGTGCACGGCGCACCGAAGGCTTTGGCCTCGTACGAGCGTGAGGTCGTCTCGCACGACGAGCGTACGCTACCAGTCTTGACCCAAGGTATGACCAACGCTAGGCGCATCGTCCTGGGCTCCGCGGGCGCCTCACCCTTCAAGGGCAGCAGTCCTCGCGCTTGCCGCTGGAAGACGTGCGCACCGCGCGCGTAGAAGGCTGCGCGGATGTTGGAGCGATTGTCGTGGCAAGGAGGAGGATGTATTGGTGGAAATTCCGACAACGTGCCGGCAGGCAGTAGACGCGCTAGCGTGTGCGGCGCCATCCCTCGTTTGGGTCTTCGACGCGCCGCGGGCGCGTGAATGATGGAGACGATCTTCAATGAAACCACAGGACGTGAAAAATTCTCGCCCGGGAATCTGCACTAATACAATTGTAAACTGCACCCGAATGGTTTCAAGAACTGCAGTGGAGTTCCGCCCCATCACCCTCGAGCAGCGGCGCTGGGTACGGCAGCAGCAGCGCACTCAAGAGCCGAGGCGGCGGCTGGGCTAGCTGCGCCTCGCTCGGCGTGCATGCATCTTCCACACGGCCACGCGCCCAGAACGGCGCCCGCTTCGGTGCCCACGACGGCGCCCAACGGCCAAGGGTCCACCGAGAGCGCCGTACCGGTACGCACGTCCCGTCACTGCGCACCTGCACCGAACGCCCCTTGTACTCAAGCCACGTGGCAGGCGTGCGCAGGGCCGGAGGCAGCCGCGTGAGTGTGAACTCCAATCGAATGCCCAGGGTACGCGCCGTCGTGAGCACGCGCCGCACCTGTGCGGACATGGCGCAGCTCAGGAGAGGGGGCGCCGTCGTGGGCGAGGGAGGGAGTCTGGAGGGCTACGCGCCGTCGTGGGCGAGGGAGGGAGTCTGGAGGGCTACGCGCCGTCGTGGGCGAGGGAGGGAGTCTGGAGGGCTACGCGCCGTCGTGGGCGAGGGAGGGAGTCTGGAGGGGTGCGCGCCGTCGTGGGCGCCCGATGCGCGCACCTCGAAGGCGGGCATCGCAACGGGCCACGCGGGGATAGAGACGGAGTGGCCCGCGGCATCAAGGGACGCCATGCGCCCTGGTGAGTAGTACGCGGAGAGTTGCTTGCCTGTGGAGGGACGCACTCAGGCTGATGAAGCATGCAATCAAGAGGAGAGGTCTGATGATGCATGCCATCAAGAGGGGAGAGACGCACTCTGACGCACTCTGACGCAATCAGACACGCGCAATCAGAAACACGCAGTCGCACTCAGGTGCACTCAGAGCAGCGTACCGCTGTGTCGGACGCAATCAGACCACTCAGGTGCACTCAGTCGCACTCAGCGCAGCGTACCGCTGTGCCCGGCAGCTCGCAGCAGCTCCGACGCGGCTGGGGATGGCTCCACCTGTGGGGAAGAGGCGGAGGCGCCGTGGTGAGCACTTGCACGCAGCAGCTCCGACGCGGCTGGGGATGGCTCCACCTGTGGGGAAGAGGCGGAGGCGCCGTGGTGAGCACTTGCATGCAGCAGCTCCGACGCGGCTGGGGATGGCTCCACCTGTGGGGAAGAGGCAGAGGCGCCGTGGTGAGCACTTGCATGCAGCAGCTCCGACGCGGCTGGGGATGGCTCCACCTGTGGGGAAGAGGCGGAGGCGCCGTGGTGAGCACTTGCATGCAGCAGCTCCGACGCGGCTGGGGATGGCTCCACCTGCACCCACGCGTTGAGTGACTCAAGCCCGCCAGTGCCAGCCCCAACGCCCGCCCTCGCAATCTGGGCCGAGCTCGACATATCTCGCGCCATCTCGACGCGCACAAGCCCGCCGCCGAACCAGTCGCCCAGAGCGCCCCCCGACTCGGCAAACCAATCCTGCAAAAAAGGGAGGAGGGGTGGCGCCGTGGTGGGCACTTGCATGCAGGGAGCACTCTCTTGGCAAACCAATCCTGCAAGGGGGGCATCAGTGAGCAATCAGTGGAATCAGTCAGCAATCAGTGAGCAATCAGTGGAATCAGTGAGCAATCAGTGGAATCAGTGAGCAATCAGTGAGCAATCAGTGAGCAATCAGTGAGCAATCTGTGAATGATTGATTGCAATCAGTCAGCACTCAGTGGCACTCAGAGGCACTCGAGGGCACCTGCAAGAGTCCAGTCGGGACGAGGAGATGGTTGCTGCCCCCCCAGTGCTTCAGGTTCGCGTACCTGTGGGGCGCAGGCGCCGTGGTGAGCACTCGAAAGGCAATCAGAGGCAATCAGAGGCAATCAGAGGCAATCAGAGGCAATCAGGTTCGCGTTCCTGTGGGGCGCAGGCGCCGTGGTGAGCACTCGAAAGGCCATCGGTGACATTAGTGTGAGGGAGATGGACTCATACGCGGCAGTCAGAGGCAATCAGAGGCAATCAGAGGCAATCAGATGCAATCAGACGCAATCAGAGGCACACAGTGGGAGAGAGATGGACTAAAAGTATCGCCAGCGGCACTAATAAGCACTCAATCGTAATCAGTGGCACTCCGCCATCAGTGGCAGCAGCCGTTACATCGAGCTCGAGCCCATCGCAGGGGCAATCAGTGGCAATCAGTGGCAGCAGCCGTTACATCGAGCTCGAGCCCATCGCAGGGGCAATCAGGGGCAATCAGTGGGAGCAGCCGTTACATCGAGCTCGAGCCCATATGCAGCAACCCGAGCACCGGCAGCGCGAAGGCGTACAGTGCCGTCGCGTAGCTCGCAGCATGCATCAGCCGTCGGGCTCCCAAATTAGGGTCTGCTTCCAGATTAGGGTCGGCTGCCAGCGGCGGTGAGGGCCGTTGCATGCGGTGGGGTGCCATGCGGCCGCGGAGGAGCGCCACCCGGTCCAAATTAGGCAAGAAAGCCATCCGCTCCAAATTAGGCACGAGCGCCGTTATGAGCGCCGCACCGATGGCAGCGAACGCCCCGAAGGTTGCACTGGGCACCAACGCGCTCGAGACAGCGCCCGCGATCACGCCGGCGCGCGAGAAGAGCTGAACGCTCGCCGCCTGCTCCAGATCCGGGATTAGGGCAATTAGGGCAATTAGGGCAATTAGGGCAATTAGGGCAATCAGGGATTAGGCCGCGAGATCCTGCCTGCTCCAGATCCGGCAGCGCGAGGAGCAGCCGGCATGCACACGACACCGAGAAGCCGCCCGCGTAGTTGGGCGCGGGCGTGAGGAGGACGAGAGCGTGGAACGCGAGCGCGAGCGCGACGCCCAAAGTGGGGATGAAGAGGAGCAGCAAGGGGATGAGCGACTCGACGACGAGGCCGAGCACGGGGGCCACCGCACCTAATTAGGGCAATTAGGGCAATCAGGGCAATTAGGGGGATGAGCGACTCGACGACGAGGCCGAGCACGGGGGCCACCGCACCTAATTAGGGCAATTAGGGCAATTAGGGCAATCAGGGCAATTCGGGCCGAGCACGGGGGCCACCGCACCTGTGCTCAGGAGGGAGGAGGGGCGGCGCCGTGGTGGGCACTTGCATGCAGGGAGCCCTCTCTTGCATGCAGGGTGCCTTACCGACGAGGGGTGCGATGGACGTCGCGAGGCCGCGGGGCGCGTAGGCGGCGAGCTGCTGGATCAGGATGACGGTCGCGCACGACGTCGACGGCGAGAGGAAGCTCGTATTCAGCTTCCAGAATGCCGCGCTCGCGTAGAGGACGATGAGTTGCATGCGCGCGGCTGCGCAGAATGCCGAGCAGAAGCGCTGGGGCGGGCAGAGCAGCCACGCGGCAACGAGCGCAGCCTCGTTCAGAGACGCCCACCACTCGTGGTCCCAGACGAACGGCAGGCGAGCGGCGAAGAGAAGGAGCTTGCAGAGGTGCGCCGCGACAAGGTTGCGCGGAGTCGGCCAAAGGCCCGCGAGCACGGCGGCGGGAAGGAGAACCAGGTCACCATAGCCGAGCGGCCGGCTGTCAACCGCGCCCTGAGCACCGAGGAGTGCTGCATCTACGGCCGGCACGCACACGTACACCGCCCACATTCGGGCGTACGCCGCGAGGGCGCCCGAGCCAGCTGAGCCAGGACTGGACAGCGACGATGGCTGCCTCTCTGAGGCACCGGCCGATGCGAACTGAAAAGAGCCATTGGGCAGCGCAACCCACTCTTCGTAGTCGTCCTCGTCGTCGTCGTCGTCAGAACGTGGAGCGCTCGAGCGGGCGTCACGCGCCAGCTGGCGGCGTCTCATCGGACCAGGATTCCAGTGACTTCTCCCATGGAAAGCTTCGTTAAGATCATTGGCTGTGAACGAGACAGATGAGTTTTCGCCGCTCACAATTCGGCTCTTTCTCCGCTCTCGCACCCGCATGTTTCGATCGGATGACGGCAACCTGTGAATTAAGATCCATTGCACGAAAACGGTCGACGATGAAGGCCATAAAAATGCCGTCGACCGGTCGGCTGCTGCGCGTGATGCAATTGGCATGTCAGGTGTCCTTTGTCGCGCCGTGGTGCTGTCGAGCCTGTGGCAGATGCATGTGCGATGCATACGGCGTTTGCGAGGCAGCCACCGGCCCAAGCTCCGCGGCAGAGAGGACAAATGCTACGAGAAGACTACACATGCTACCGCCGCTCGCTCACTGGTCCGTCGACGAAGTGGCGGCATTCGTCGATTCGCTCTCGGAGACGGGGGCACGCAACACCTGCATGTCTGGTTGCAAGACGCCCGGACTCTTCAACGATTCCGCCGTACGCTTCAAGGCGCTCGGCATCAACGGGACGATGCTCCACGAGCGCCTGCAGCAACAGGTCGCGCTCGAGGCGACGCTACGAAGCCCGAACACGAGCGTCGACATCAAAGGGAACGGGAGCGCGCTGCGCGCTGAGCTGGCTTTCGGGCTCATCTCCCCCGTCGAGGACGCCGTTCGCGTCGCCCTGCCATTCTTCAATCGTCTCCACATGGCGGTTCGGGCGGCCGTCGAGAATGGCGGCCAGCAGCACCCAGCGCAGGGCGGATCCGCAGCTCCAGCCGGCGAGGGGATGAGCGGGACAAGGGCTCCAGTCAGGAGACGTGCCTTGGCCAGTTGGACGCGTCAATAGGCAATTGTCAATAGGAGCTCATTGACATACATTGATGATTGGAATTTGGATCCTGTTGTATGCTGTGCACCGGACACGCGTTTTCTTAGGTGCGTGTAGTTCCGGTGACGTGCCGTCGGTATGCTATGCATGCAGGTGTGGCTTTCTAGTCTGGAGTCTTGTCGTTCCTGGCTTCTTGGTTTTCCTGTGAAATCGGTCGCCGATCATATGTCGGCCTCGCTCGGCGAACTCGCTGCCAATTCGGCCTTGCTCGACGTCCTCGCTGCCAATGTGGAGGACGGACTGCAGACAACGTCCAGGTCTTGCAAGCGGCCATGGCTCACCTTCAGCGTTCTCTCCATCATCGCGGTCACGCTGTTCGCGGCTGGCGGCCCAGTCGTCGTAGCGCTCGGCCAGCCAACCCACCGCCAGCTGCGTATGCTATTTGCAGCATCTCCACCACCGCCTCCTCCTCCACCACCGCCTCCTCCGCCGCCGCCGCTGTCCTCGCCACCGCCGCTGCCGTCGCCCTCGCCCAGCCATGCAGCCGCAGGCGCAGGAGCAGCAGCAGCAGCAACGGCAGCGGCGGCGGCGGCGGCGGCGGCGGCCCGCGTGGTGGACGCCAAAGGGGCAACTGACCCGGGCGGCGCACCTCGCGTCGCCGAGAGCTCGCCGCTCATTCAGGCCATGATCGAGGCGGGCTTTTCGCGCACCCAGGTGCGACCTCTCTGATTGTATGGCATGCTGATGGCCTGCTGATTACATGCTGATGGCACGCTGATTGCCACCGGGCTTTTCGCGCAACTCATCTGACGATATTGACGAGACTGGGCTTGTCGCGCACCCAGGCCGTCGCTGCGCTCTCGGCCGTGAACGCCACGAAGCAGGAGGACGTGCAGAAGGCGATCGAGTGGACACTCAAGCAAGACGCCGACAAGCACCTTGCCGAGGCTCAGGTGCGACCTCTCTGATTGCATGCTGATTGCATGCTGATTGCGGGCTGATTTCAGGCTGATTGTGTGCTGATTGCCACCTTGCCGAGGCTCAGGCCGAGCGCGTGGTGCATGCATACCCGAACATGGACTTTGACGGCTACGCGCTCGTGTGGGGCGATCGGCATCGGACGCGCACGCTCGACGAGTGCGGCGAGCGCTGCCTAAATTGGAAGCCTCAGAAGCCAAGCCTCTTTGCATGCAACGTATTCGTCTTCTGCCCGCTGCCAAAGTGCTATGCGCCCGCGGCGCTGCCACCGGGCTCGATGACCGGCCAGGTGCGACCTCTCTGATTGCATGCTGATTGCGTGCTGATTGCGATGACCGGCCAGGTGCGACCTCTCTGATTGCATGCTGATTGCGTGCTGATTGCGTGCTGACTGCATGCTGATTGCGTGTTGATTGCGTGCTGACTGCGTGTTGATTGCGTGCTTGTTGAGTGCTGATTGCGTGCTGACTGCCACTGGGCTCGATGATCGGCCCCAGTGCTGGCTCAAACACCAGATGATGATTGCATGCTGATTGCGTGCTGATTACGTGCTGATTACGTGCTGATTACGTGCTGGCCCCAGTGCTGGCTCAAACACCAGGAGGACCCGAACAATCCGCAAGTGAACATGCGAGGCAACTACAGCGCGGCCTATCTGCAACGACATCCGGACGCACCGGCGGCGGTGCAGTGGCAGGCGGGGGTCGTCGTGCGCAAGGGCAGCGCGGTGGACTTATCCACGTGGTCCAGCCGCGCGAACTGGTGATGATTGATGCGCGCCACAGCGTCGGCAATTTGTGTGGAGCGATCGGTTCCGGTGAGCACAAGAGCAGCGAGGTGGCGACTTGTCGTATAACGCCGTGCGTGATCGTAAAAGTCGAAACCGTAACCGTTACTAGTCACTGGTTTAGCAGGGGTCGCGTACGGACTGCTCTTCCTCTTGCCATCCGGTGCCCAAACGCGGCCGCGGCCGCTGCAACACGAGAAGCGAAGAACGGAGCACCGTGATATGGACCGACGAGGAGCGTGTCTGAGCGGTGAGAGCGATGACCCCGCGAGTAGTAGCCGCGCAGTAGAGCTTCGCGCCGTACCGCCGTCGCCGTACCGCCGTCGCCGCACCGCCGTCGCCGCACCGCCGTCGCCGCACCGCCGTCGCCGCACCGCCGTCGCCGCACCGCCGTCGCCGCACCGCCGTCGCCGTCGCCGCACCGCCGTTCGCCCATGCGTTCGCCGCACCGCCGCACCGCGGCCGCACCGCCGTCCGCCGCACCGCCGTCCGCCATCGGCCATGCGCCATCGGCGCCGACCGCCCCGCTGCGCGCCGCGCCGTCGGCTCCCAGGCCATCGAGGATCGAGCGGCCCGACGGCCAGCGCGGCCGGCTGCGGAGCGAGGCCGCGCACCCGGCGAGCGAGCGAAGCAGCCGCGTCTTGCCGCTGCCCGTCGCGCCGACGATCATCATGAAAATGCGGCAGCTCTCCGGCCTCGCGCGACCACTCATCATCGTCCGCGCCGTCCTCCGCCGGCCCAAGGGCGCCCGACACAGCGCCGGCCCAAGGGCGCCCGCTTCCGCCGCGTCGTGAATCCACACGAAGGGGAGGCGCACCTCGAGAGGCACCGCCTCCGCAGGCAGTTCGTCGACAACCTTGCACTCGTTGCCGGCTCGGCCGGCGCACAGCTCGTCGTGCAAGCTGCTGCCGCCACGCACGGTCTTTGGCGCGCTGCCGAAGCGTGGCGGCAGGGGTGGGGCAGGGCTGTGCAGGACGGCCGCGGCCGGGAGGAAAACCGACTCGGGACGAGGCGTGGGCGCGCAGGGGTGGGGCAGGCCCGGGTACAGCCGCCCCTAGTACACCTCGCCTTTTGACGAGGGGAGTGAGCCGGCACCGCGCGGCCACTGTGAAGGCACCGAGCTATCTTTGGCGCGTCGGACACCCCCCAGGAGGTTGAGGGCGGCGGGAACGTGTCCGGCTTGTCCGCCTGGCGACCGCGCTCATAGAGGTCGAGCGCGAGGGTGCGCAGCGCCTGCTGTGGGGTCGCGGACACCCGTGCGCCTCCCACGCGTGCAGCCAAAGGACGGCGCGGCTGCTGGCGAAGGTGCACCCAGCTTCGCCGCACGCGTCGTGGCTGCGCTCGTGCGCTTCGAGGGCGTGTCGCACGCGGAACTCGCGACCGCAGCACACGGCGGGCGGGTCGAGCGGCTTGTCGGGACGGGTCGATGTGTGTGGCATGGAGAGGGCGCGACACTTCCAATAGTCGGCCCCAGGGCGCCAGGGAAGACTGTCGATAGTCCTGGTAACACCTCGGGACCAAGGACGTGGCCGGTACCACGCTCATTCCTCGCGGCGTGGGCGGCGGCCGGGCTGCGAGGGTGGCGGCGGCGAGGGGGGCGGCGGCGAGGGCGGCGGCGGCGGCGGCGGCGGCGGCGGAGGCGGCGGGG
>Ga0210243_100074_pt1 | contig 66150 bp, 103 predicted proteins | sample ChrtobMeP5a_32mM_FD_155461 | JGI IMG/M metagenome (GOLD analysis project Ga0210243, IMG submission 155461) | Chrysochromulina tobin associated microbial communities from unialgal haptophyte culture, Seattle, Washington, United States - P5a_32mM | ecosystem: Host-associated > Algae > Haptophytes...
TGGGGGGAGAGGGGGTGGGGGGAGAGGGGGTGGGAGGTGAGCACGGAATGATCTCTGAGCCGGTTCCAAATTAGGATCGACAGACTTGAGTTCAAGTCATCAAGGTCAATCAAAAGCAATCAAGGACAATCAAGGTCAGTCAAGGGCGCGCCCAAGGACAATCAAGGACAATCAAGGGCAATCAAGGGCGCCCACGGACTTGAGTTCAAGTGATCCATGTCAATCAAGGGCAATCCATTGCAATCAACGGCAATCAAGGGCAATCCAGGGCGCCCACGGACTTGAGTTGAAGCGTATGCTCCTCTCCGACCGTCTTGGCGACGGCCGCGAGCATATCAAGGTAGAACTCGAAGTCGCTCATCTTGGAGCGCTCGTCAAAGGGTACCCCATGCCAAGTGCCCTGCCAGAACGGCATCAGCAGGGGCTCGGGCTCGGTCAACGGCTCCTCGCCCTCGGCACGCGCTTTGCCGGAGGGCCCCCGCTTCTCGTCCTTGCGGTAGCGCTCCGCGCGCACGCCGTACAGGAACTCGTTGATGTTCTTGATCGCGAGCGACTTGATGCCGTAGAGCACCACGAACTGGTCGGGCACGAAGTCGGGAAAGGGCTGGCGCTCGTGCTCCTGTGAAAGGGCATAGGGGGGTGGACGAGGCGCCGTGGTGAGCAGTTGCATGCACGAGCTGGACGGACCCGAGGTCGGGCGAGGGGATGGAGCGCCGTGGTGAGCGATGGGCATGGGGCGCCGTGGTGAGCGCCGGCACGGGGCGCCGTGGTGAGCCTACCTGCCGGTCGGCCTCCGCGTTGGCCTCAATCTTGACCTGGTAGAGGGCCGAGAGTAGCCGACGGCACATGAGGATGTTCATCGCCTTCACGTCCTTCCGGTTGAACTTGATCTCGCACAGCGAGGTCGCCGCCGAGGTTGGCAACGGCTTGGACGGGTCGAGCTTGCCAGCTCCCGAAGAGGCGCCGTCCTGAGCGCCAGAGCTGCGCGCGAAGCTGAGCTGCGACTGCCCAGCTTGGCATTCGGCATCGGCGGTGCCGTCACCGCCCGCGCCCGCGCCGCCGTCGCCGCCGCCGCCGCTGCCGCCGCCGCCACCGCGCCGTCGGCCGCCCTTGCCGCCGCCGCCGCCGCCGCCGCCGCCGTCATCGTCGTCGTCGTCGTCGCCGCCGCCGCCGCCGCCGCCCTTGCCTCCCTTGCCCTTCTTGCCGCCACCGCCACCGCCGCCACCCCCGCCGCCCCCGCCGCTGCCGCTCTTGCTCTTCGCTCGCCGGTCCTTTTCTCCCGCCATCAGCGCCTTCCGCTCCTCATCAGTCAGATTCGGATCCATCAACTTGTCCAGCAGCGCTTGTTGACGTTTCATCTCGCGCTCCATCTCCGCCAATCTCCGGCGCAAGTCGTCGTCGTCGTCGCCGCCGCCGCCGCCGCCCCGGCCCTTCTTGCCGCCCTTGCCGCCGCCGCCGCCGCCGCCTCCGCCCTTGGCCTCTAAACGCGCGACCTAATGAGGGAGGCAATCAAGAGGTCAGCAGAGGCACTCCGAGGCACTCCGAGGCATTCCCACAGGCACTCCGAGGCATTCCCACAGACACTCCGAGGCATTCCCACAGGCACTCCGAGGCATTCCCACAGACACTCCGAGGCATTCCCACAGACACTCCGAGGCATTCCCACAGGCACTCCGAGGCATTCCCACAGACACTCCGAGGCATTCCCACAGGCACTCCGAGGCATTCCCACAGACACTCCGAGGCATTCCCACAGGCACTCCGAGGCATTCCCACAGACACTCCGAGGCATTCCCACAGGCACTCCGAGGCACTCGGCGCACCTTCTTCTCGAGCGCTTGCAGCTCGGCCAGTTCCTCGGGCGTCAACTCGCCTGCCGCCTGCCGTCGCTTGAGCTCGGCGATACGAGCTTGTGCAGCATCGAGCTCCGCCGCCTCCGCCGCGTTCAGCCCGCCACCACCGCCGCCGCCGCCGCCGCCGCCGCCCTCAGCCTTCGCCTCTAGCCGTCGGAGCTCGGCTAGCTCCTCGGGAGAGAGCTCGCCCGCCGCCTGCCGCCGACGCAGCTCAGCCATACGCGCCGCCTCGGCATCACTCACGCCACCGCCGCCACCGTAGCCGCCGCCGTAGCCGTCGTCGTCGTCGTCGTAGCCTCCGTCGCCGCCCCCAGCCTTGGCTTCTAGTCGCCGGAGCTCGGCTAGCTCCTCGGGAGAGAGCTCGCCCGCCGCCTGCCGCCGACGTAGCTCTGCCATACGCGCCGCCTCGGCATTGCTCGGGCCGGCGCCGCCGCCTTTGCCCCCCCCGCCGCCGCCGGGGCCGCCACGCCCGCCCCCTCCCCTCGGCATTGCACCGGGGCCGCCAGGCATACCGGGCACGCCAAAGCCAGCGCCCGCGTTGGCGCTTCCTTTAGCACCACCGCCGCCTGGACCTGTCCTAATCTCGACGCCGAGACCCTTGCGGAGGTCACGGAGCACCTGCATGCAATGAGGGAGGCAATTAGGCAGGCAATCATGCCGAGCCCCTTGCGCAGTCACGGAGCACATGCATGCAAGGAGAGAGGCCATTAGAGGCAATCAGGGAGGCAGTCTGCATGCAATTGGGATGATCGCAAGTCACGGAGCAACGCACCTGAGCGTTGATCACGCCGGACGGGTCGTCATTCACAACCATCGAGCCGTCCGGGTTCACACCGAGCCTCGACGCCAAACCCCCGATGAGCTCGCGATGACGTGGCGCTTTGGCGGTCATCACGGATGCGATCGTCTCGCCGACCAGCTTCGCGTTGCCACTGTCGACCAGCACCTGATGAAGGAGGCAATTAGAAGCAATTAGAGGCAATCAGGGGCAACCATCTCGCCGACCAGCTTTGCGTTGCCACTGTCGACCAGCACCTGAGTTTGGAGGCAATCAGAGGCAATCAGAGGCAATCAGATGTCGACCAACACCTGAGTTTGGAGGCAATCAGAGGCAATCAGAGGCAATCAGATGTCGACCAGCACCTGAGTTTGGAGGCAATCAGAGGCAATCAGAGGCGATCAGAGGCGATCAGAGGCGATCAGAGGCGATCATAGGCGACTATCGGGCACCTTTTTGGCGAGCCCTAAGCGCTCCTCCTCGCCCATAGCAAGCTGTCCGAGGAGAAGCGCGAGTACCTGCATGCAACGAGGGAGGCAATTAAGGAGGTAATGACGTGTTCTTGAGGGAGGCCATCCGCATGCAATGAGGGAGGCCATCCGCATGTCTTGGGGCTGTGTGAGCAGCAGCGCGAGTGTACCCTGATGAGGGAGGCCATCAGAGGTCATCAGAGGTCATCAGAGGTCATCAGCGCGAGTGTACCCTCGGCCTCGTCGCCTCATTCGCATCGAGGGAGCTCTCGGAGAGCTCCGACAGGAGATAGACCAGGCGGCTCGCCACGTCGGTGGAGGAATGGCCCATCAGGCACCTGTGGGGAGAGGAGCGAGGGCGCCGTGGTGAGCACATGCATGCAAGGCGGAGGTCCATAGAAGGTTCGGCCGATGGCGCCGTGGTGAGCACTTGGGCGCCGCCTCGTGATGGTAGAGATGGACGTAGAGCGCCTCGGCCCTCTGCTCCTCGTCGCATTGCTCGAAGGCCTCAAGCACCTTTTGGATCGGGTCCTTGTACGCCTCCTCGTGCAGCCGGGCCACCTGATGAGGGAGGTCATCAGAGGCCATCAGAGGTCATCAGAGGCCATCGGAGGTCAATAGAGGTCATCAGAGGTCATCAGAGGTCATCAGAGGTCATCAGAGTTTCGTGGACGGCGCATCACACGCGCTCAGTACAGCGCGCATCGCACGCAGGGGCACTCAGCGGCCGTCAGGGGCGCGCTCGGCACAGCGCGCTCGGCACAGCGCGCTCGGCACAGCGCGCTCGGCACAGTACGCTCGGCACAGCGCGCTCGGCACAGCGCGCGCGAGCTCGCACCTCGGCGGCCGCTTCTCGAAGCAATCTCTCGAGCTCCGAGATTTTGACCTTGAGCCCCTCAACATCGCCCTGCGCGGACGCGTTGCCGAGGGCGCGGTTCCAAGCGCCGAGCGTCTTGTTGATGAGCGCATTGCGCCCGTTGATCGCCTCGAGCTCCGCGTCGCGTTGGGCGCGCATCCGACGCATCGTTCGCTCGTGATCCTCGACGAGCGCTCTGAGCCGTTTCGCCTCGAGAAAGTAGGGGGTGCGCTCGGCGTACCTGTGGGGAGAGGGCGCCGTGGTGAGCACAGACATGCATGCGGGGCGGGGCGGGGGGGGCTCAAGGCAGGGGGAGGGGGGGGATGTGCGCTCGGCGTACGCCTTGGCGCCCTGCCCTGGGAGATCGTTGGTAAAGTCCGCAAAGATTGAGCGGATGAGCTCCTTCCAAATTAGGACGAGCACGCCCTCGTACCGACCGGTCAGTGGCGCGACGCGTTCGAAGGCGTCGCACACGACGGCGATCCGAAACGTATTCGGGACCTGTGAGGACCGACGGCGCCGCGGTGAGCACTTGCATGCAAGGCGGAGGTCCATAGAAGGTTCGGCCAATGGCGCCGTGGTGAGCACATGCATGCAAGGCGGAGGTCCATATTAGGTTCGAGGCAGGCTCGAGCACCCCTAGCGAGACAGAGGAGGAGAGGGCCTGCCGCAGCCTCATCTCCACAAAGACGGCCTTGGAGGCGAAGGCTTCCTCGTCCGCGGCGAACGCGTTCATCCACTGCGCGAGTCGTGACGAGCGATCGAGTGTCTCGAGCTGCTGCGAGAAAGCGAGTGCGTATGGGGTGCCTCCCTTGCCTAGGTGCTCGAAGACGTCGAGTGGCGTGTCCGTTCCACCATCGGGCAGCTCAATGATGGCAGGGTTGCCCAGGTTCGCGCTCGGATCGCCCAGCCTCGGCTTGCTCCGCCACTTGCCACCGATGCGACTCTGGCCGCGCGCGTTGATGCTTCCGAGCGGGCTGCCATGGCTGCCATGCGTCGAGAGCGGGCTAGCGGTGGCCGGTGCACTCTTGCCGTCGCGGGCGACCGCCGGCAGCGAGGCGCTGCGCGGCAGCACCAACGCGCTCGCCGATCGCGCCATCGCAGCCGAGGGCGACCCGAGCGGCGGCGACGCAAACCCCGGCGTCAGAGACCCCCCAAGCGAGCCCCGCATGCTCGTCGACGGCGGCGACGCGTGTGAGACGACCTTGAACCCGGCGTCGAAGGTGTCCATCGCAGGGCGTGTGGGGAAGGGCACCAGCGGGCTGAGCGTCTCGCGTGCCGGCTCAGGCCACCAACGACCCAGATCCTGCTTGCTCGGCAGCTTCGGGTCCTCGAGGACCACCCGCAAGTCGACCGAGGTCTTCACCGTGGTGGCAAGCACATTTATCGCGCGCTTTTTGTGAAGGGACCGCAGCGCGTTCGTGTCCGCATTCCCCTCGTCCTGCGGCTGCGCACGCAACGCCGCTGCGAGCTGGGCCCTCATGCTGCAAGAGGCCTTGCGCGACTGACCTCCGGCTACTTTTCTTCGAGCGATGAAACCGCTCCTTCTGTGAACTCCAACCCCAAAATACACCAACACCCACACGCCGGAGTTCGGGGTGCTTGAGGAGGGGTGAGAAATCCCCAAAGCCACCTTGCATGCAGCACAAAAATCTGAACGCGACTAAAGTTCTCCAGCATTTAAATAAACTACTCGTTCTTCCATGCACGTTCTTCTCTAACTCGATCGCCGCGCACCTCAACCGCTCTTTAAGCGCTCTTTGAATATCTACGGATGGACGTCCCCCTTCTCAAACTCGCGCTCACCTTCGTGCTGACGTACGTCCCCCTTCTGGCGGTAGCCGTCTGCGTGACTTTCATGCTGGTTCGGATGATGCCGGCGGGAGATCGGCAGCAGGTGCAGTTCGAGAGCGGTTTCACGTTTACCACTCCATTGATAGAGGAGGAGCGGAGAGGGCCGGTCAAGCGACAGCGCAAGCAACGGATGGGCGAGTATTCCACTGGGACGCGCGCGTCCATCGCCAATTTCTTTGCAGGAAGAAGAGGCGCGTCTCGAGCGTACGACGATCGACGTCTCGACAAGCACATTTCGGAATGAATGATCACAGTTGAAGATCAAGATGAAGCCTTGAATCACGCAGTCGGACGACCCAGCTATTTCTGCAGGCGCCTTCCGCTGCAGTTGCTGGAGCTACCGGGCAGCTGCTTGCGACGGATGACGATCCTTGACTGTCGCCAATAGTTTTGTCCTGGTGTGGACAGATAGGAGCAGGAAAACTACAGAGAGTTTTTCACCATCTTGGCACCTCGCTTTGTGTTGGGCGGAGTCTGCCAAATCACAAAAACGCATTTTATATACACACTTGCCCTGTGCGCCGCGGCCCAAAATACAAAACACCGGCAACACGACGAAATTGCGCGCGTCCTGGCCGAGCGGGGATGCCCTGTGCCATAGATCTTGGAGGATTGCCCCTTGATTGCCCCGGGGAGGGTGTACATTGCTGTGCACACGACGAGCCGGGCCCGCCGCCCACAAAACGGGACAAGAAGCGACCGGCTCGCACACATTTAATAGTTAATAGACATGTTACATGACATGTTAATAGAGGTCAGAGCCTGCACTCGTGACACTCGTGCACTCGTGGCCGCACTCGAATCCGGTCATGAATCCGCTATCCGGTGGTGCATTGTAATCTCCATACGACCGGTTTAAAAAGAGTAACTTCTAACGGTAAACGGAGGCGCGAGACCCGGTATATACAACGATATGCGATATACGTATAAAAGCGCACCAACTTCGCCGCACTGGGCTCCTGGGGCCATATCCCATATCATATCGCATATCGCGGCATCAGACGCACAGTCCTTGACGTATAAGAACCCCCGCTTACTTTTTGTGCATGGCCACATTGATGCAAGAACGAGTGTGCTCGAACCGTATGACGTAATACTTGGGCCCAGCTCGACTTGCCAACCGCTGCCCTCGAACGTATCCGCCCATAGTAGGCGAGGAGAGGCCATCAAACGTGTCCACGTGCATTACACGTGCGTATGCTCCATGCTGTATTTCCTTGGCTACGTGGCGGCGGCCTTGGTGTCCGCGTCGTGGTGAGCACTTGCATGCAGCGCGGGTCCTTGGCTACGTGGCGGCGGCCTTGGTGTCCGCGTCGTGGTGAGCACTTGCATGCAGCGCGGGTCCTTGGCTACGTGGCGGCGGCCTTGGTGTCCGCCTTGTCATCCTTGGCAACGGCGCCTGCGCTCTTGAGCTTGTGCCCTTTGGTGCCCACATTCGATGGAAGGACCTCGACGATCTTGCACCTGACAGTGGGCAGCAGGTAGGCGAGCTCCTCCTTGCGCTGCTCAAGGTGCACGCCCGGCGCGTACAGGCACTCGGCCTCGTCAGGAAAGGCGGAGAAGGCGGACACATCCACCGGTAGCGTCAGCTCAGTCGGCACCGCCACGCGGAACAGCAGGATGGGAGGCTCGACCTTCTCCTCCCTGTGGACAGGAGGGGACGCGAGCGCCGTGATGAGCACTCTCGCATGCAAGGCAGGCCCTCAAGTGGGACGCGAGCGCCGTGATGAGCACTCTCGCATGCAAGGCAGGCCCTCAGCGGGGAGCGAACGCCGTGGTGAGCACTCGCATGCAAGGCAGGCCTCCTCTGCGGCAATCAACGAACCTCTTCTTCTCGCCGGTGTCCACAGGTGAGCCTCGGGGCGTGAACTTGAACGTCGCGCCAAAGTTGCCTTTTATGGGTGAGCGCTTCTTCTTCTTCGGCTCCGCGGGCCCCTTGCCCTTGCCTTGCTCCCGCGCCGCTTCGGCCACATCATCCTTGCTCTTCAGACGGCCCCGTTTGGGCGGCGCCCTCGCGGCCGCTGGCGCCGCCGCGGGAGCCGCCCCCCCGGGCGCCGCCTCCGTGGCCTTCGCCGCCGGCGCGTCGGGGTTCGTCAACTGGGCCTCGTCGGCGGCCTCGGGGTTCGTCAATTGGGCCTCGTCGGCGGCCGCCTCGTCGGCGGTGGCCATGGGCTGGGTGATGCCCATCAGGCCGTCGGGCACCTGTGGGGAAGGGACAGGGACGGGGCGCCGTGGTGAGCACATGCATGCTGGGGTGATACCCACCCATCAGGCCGCTGGGCACTTGTGGGGGTGACGGAAGGAGACGGATGCCGAACGCGATCGTCATCGGAGGCAATCAACGCACATCATCAGTGGCAATCAATGCACCTTTGGGTGACGGAAGGAGACGGATGGGGTACCAATCTGCCGATCGAGATCGTCATCGGAGGAATCACTCTCGTCGAACGCGTCGTCGTGAGCGTCCTCGTGCAGCGCGACGGCGTCGCCGACGATCCCTTTGAGCGGCGCCGTGCCGAGCAGCCCTGCCATGAGCTCGTCGAGCGTCGTGTGCGAGTCACCATCTTGGTCGAGCTCGCCTGTGGGGAAAGGGGTGGGGAGGCGCCGTGGTGAGCACTCGCGCAAGCTCGCGGGTGGGCGTGGCGCGTCCACGTGGTGACGAAACCGTCCACGTGGTGACGAAACCGTCCACGTGGTGACGAAACCGTCCACGTGGTGACGAAACCGTCCACGTGGTGACGAAACCGAAACTCTTCCGGTCTGCTCGAGGTGGCGCATGAGGCGCAATCGGACGCAATCGGCATGCAATCACGCACCTGTCTGCTCGAGGTAGCGCATGAGGCGCACCACCTGCGGAATGGTCCTCGCGTCCGGCAGCCCTAGGAGAGCTTCAAGCTCACCTGTGGGGACCAAGAGGGGGGGGGGCGTGGTGAGCGTCGTTGAGCTTCGTCATGAGCGCCGTGGTGAGCGTCGTTGCGAGCGCCGTGGTGAGCACTGGCTCGGTGGGGTGGGGACGGCGGCGTGCGCGAGGGCGCGAAGGGCGACTCACCGTCGGCATGCAGTTTGGCGGCGAGCTCCTTACGTGACACGTGGCCGCTCCCGTCCGTGTCCATCGACTCGAAGAGCGCGTGCACCTGTGGGGATGGGACAGGGACAGGGCGCCGTGGTGAGCGCGCGCCTGCTGGGGCGTGCATGCAAGGCGTGCATGCAAGGGCTTCCATTCGTGCAGGGCGCCGTGGTGAGCGCGCGCACCCGTGCCCTGGTCTCCTCGTCATTACGTAGTGTGGAAGTGCTTGCCTTCCCTGGTGCTCGGGACGGTGCGATGGCGAGGAACACGAGCGCCTCCTCCTCCTCATCCTCCGCCGCCGCCTCCGCCTCCTCCTCCGCCGCCTCCTCCTCCGCCGCCTTCGCCTCCTCCGCCGCCGCCTCGATTGGCGTCGCCTCGGGCGCCACCTCCGGCTCGGCCGCAATCCCCACAGGTCCTTCGCCCTCCTCGGCCAGCTCGCCGGGCTCCATGAACTCAGCCGAGGACCGGTGAGTCACCACCGGCGACCTCTGCGTCCTCTGTGGGGAACCGGCACGATTGGGAGACAATGACTGGGGAGACGAGCCCCCAGTCCGCGCGGTATTGAGGCTACTGCCCGCCAGTCCGAAGAGCGCCAGGGCCTTCTTCGCCTCAAAGTTGGGTTCGGCCTCTATCTTGAGCGCGAGCTCCGCGTATCTGAACTCAGGCAGGCAATCAGGGAGGCAATTAGGGAGGCAAAATTAGGGAGGCAATCAGGGCCACTATCTTGAGCGCGAGCTCCGCGTATCTGAACTCAGGCAGGCAATCAGGGAGGCAATTAGGGAGGCAATCAGGGAGTGATTAGCGAGGCAATCAGGGAGGCAATTAGGGTTTCGTCCACTCAGGGTTTCGTCCACTCAGGGTTTCGTCCACTCAGGGTTTCGTCCACTCAGGGTTTCGTCCACATACTTTTCGGCGACCGACTTGCGTTTCGTCAACGAGAGGAACGCGAGCTCCGAGGAGCCTCGCTGCTTATACTCGACGGGGTTGAGGCCCGACACGGCGCGCCAAAAGGTGAAGACTTGCAGCGCCTCCGAATCGGCAGCGGCCTCGGCTGCCTTGCGCGCGGCCGCCTTGATGTCGTCCTCCTCCGCCTCGGCCGCACGCAGCTGGTCGACAGCTTCTTTGAGGGCGGCCGCTTTGGCGACGGCTGCGCGGCGCTGCTCCGCTTGTGCCGCACGCAGCCTGTGGGAGGCGATTTGGGAGGCGATTAGGGAGGCAATTAGGAAGGTAATCATGGATATATTTAGGGAGGCAATTAGGGAGGCCATTAGGGGGGCGATTAGGGGTGATCGAAGGTCATCAAGAGGCAATCGGGGATCATCAGAGCTCATCAGAGGTCATCAAGAGGCAATCATGGCTCATCAGTGCCGTCCACGTACCGGTGCAGCGCGTCGATCAGCTGGGTCACGAGCGACGGGTAAGGATGGGGCCGATCGGCCGAGCACCCCTCGTGTAACGCCCTGTTGACGCGTCGCGAGACAGCCGTTGACGAGAAGAGCCGGAGAGCGAGCAGGTGGCCGCGGTTGAGGCTGGCCATCACGGCGATTGGCCGCTTGGCAAAGTACCTGTGGGCAAAAGGGGGGAGCATGGCGCCGTGGTGAGCACTTGCTTACCAAAGGAGGAAGGTCCTCTACGGTGGCGAGCCAAACAAGGCAAGTCCTCCACAGTGGCCAGCCACGTACTCGAGCGACACGTCACGGTGGCCCTTATCGAATCCGTTGGTTTTGGCCTCCGCCTTGAGCTTCGAGAGCTTCTCCTCATCGGAGCCGGTGCGCGAGGACATGGCGCCCGACACGGCGCCCTTGAGGTCGGGCCACGAGTTGCTCATGTAGCGTAGCCAGTCGAGCTCGCTCCATCCGTACCTAGAGAGAGCGACGCAATCGGACGCAATCAGAGAAGGCCATCACAGGCAATTAGAGAAGGCCATCAGAGGCAATTAGAGAAGGTCATCAGAGGCAATTAGATCTCGCAGCCAGTCGATCTCGGTCGATCCAGACGCATCCAGATCTGGTGGCATGAGAGGCCATCGCAGAGGCCATCCAAGGCAATCAGAGGCCATCCGACGTACTCGTCCTTGTCGTGCGAGCCCGCGTCTTTGCCGCTTTGCGAGCAGTAGAACTCGACCATCTCGTGTCGAATGCCATCCTCTCCGCTGGCCTTGAGCTTGTCTAGCGCTTCCGAGCTCGGCTGCCCGAGAAGCTTATGAAGCGTGTACGACGTCTCGAACGGTCGCCCGTACCTGATGAGGGAGGCAATCAGCATGCAATCAGAGCTCGGCTGCCCGAGAAGCTTATGTAGCGTGTACGACGTCTCGAACGGTCGCCCGTACCGCATCTTCTCGCTGCAGAACTTGAGCTCGGGCACGTCCTCGAAGGGCTGCAGGATGAGCGAGCTCATCGGGATGCCCCGGCTCGCATCCATGGTACAATGATGTAGATGCATCTCTTCCCCACAGGGCTCACATCGCTGGCGACGCATCATCACGTCATCAATGGGCCAATAGGTCGCTCCCTCCGAAAATGGGTTCTCGATCTGCCTTGTATGGCAAGTGGGGCAGCGCACGTAGATCTTCTTCGTCTCCGTGTGAAAGTCGTCCAGGCACGCCTGTGAACAAGTTGGGGAGCGCCGTGGTGAGCACATGCATGCTCGTTGCCGGGGAGGCGTGTGGGGAGCGGCACGGCTTTAGCTATCTACGCAGCGCCGTGGTGAGCACATGCATGCAAGGCGTTGGCCATCCAGGCAGCAGCACACCTGCATCTGGCTGCGCACCCACAGCATCGACACCCACATGTCGAGCCGATTCGCACGCTCACCGCACCTGTGGGGAGGCGAGGGCGCCGTGGTGGGCACATGCATGCCGAGCCGGAGCGCGCGCACGCTCCCCGCACGCACCCGTTCACCGCAATCATGGCTCATCAGTCGCAATCATTGCTCATCAGTCGCAATCAGGGCTCATCAGTCGCAATCAGGGCTCATCAGTCGCAATCAGGGCTCATCAATCGCATGCACCCGTGCACCACAAGCTCGTACTCGCCCGGCCCAGCGTCTCTCTTTCGCTTGAAGCTCTCCAACTCGGCCTGTGGGGAGGCCAGGGCGCCGTCGTGAGCGTATGCATGCAAGTCAGGGCGCCGTCGTGAGCGTGTGCAGGCACGGCAGGGGCGCGTCGGGTCCACGGCAGGCTCTCTCTACCTCCGCCTCGGCCGCGCCCTCCGAGCTTCGCGGAAAGTTCCCCTCGTCGGCTTGCAGGAGGACCGAAGCGTCGACTTCGATCTCGCCGCTGATGCGCGCGCGGTACCCCTTTTTGAACGAGTCCCGACTGCCCCAATGCTTGTCGCGGATCTCGAACCATATATGGTCGATGGCCTCGAGATGACGCGAGATCATGTGGCAGCCCGTCCGCCAGACCTGATGAGGGAGGCAATCAGACTGATGAGGGAGGCACGCAGCCTGATGAGGGAGGCAATCAGACCTGAGGAGGGAGGCAATCAGACCTTGTAGCACGTGCCGAGCGCTTGACACGACGCGAGAAGGCGCTCGAAGATTCCGTACGGGATGGAGTTGCCGAGCGCGACGGAGATCGTGAGCACCTGAGATCGATGGGAGATTGCAATCCCGAGTGGCGCTCAAAGGGATCGAGATCGATGGGAGATAGCAATCCCGAGTGGCGCTCAGAGGGATCGAGATGGCTCGAGATGGCTCGAGATGGCTCGAGATGGCTCGAGAAGGATCGAGAAGGATCGAGATGGCTCGAGATGGCTCGAGATGGCTCGAGATGGCTCGAGATGGATCGAGCACCTCGTCGTCATCAAAGAGGGTCATCATCATCAGAGAGGGTCATCATCGGAGATCGCACCTCGTAGCCCCGCCGTGCGCTCACGTGATTCCACAGGTCATCAGGGTCATCATCATCATCATCATCGGAGATCGCACCTCGTAGCCCGGCCGTGCGCTCACGTGGTTCCACAGGTCGCGTGCGCCCTCAGGCATCGTATCGGGCAGCCTCGAGGGCATCATCCAGCGACGCCCGTCATGCGAGTGGTCGGCGATGAAGAGCGCGCCCGCCTGGCAGAGCAGCGTCGCAAAGTCCGGGTACCTGTGGGGAAAGATGGGGGAGGGGGGGGAGCACATAGAGCGGGGCGCCGTGGTGAGCACAGCACATTGGGCCGAGGCGCCGTGGTGAGCACGTGCATGCAAGGCAGGTCATCAGTGGCACTCCACGCACTGGTCCTTGAGCAGCCCGGTCGATGCCCAAAACGTGGCGAAGAGCTCCTCGCGCAGCTCGCCTGATGAGGGGGCAATCATCCGAGATCATCCGAGATCATCCGAGATTCACGGAGATTGCGGCGGGCGGAGCTCGTCGCGGCGGCTCGCCAGTGTTCGTTAAGTGGTCGTGAAGGGCAATCAAGGACACTCAAGGGCACTCAAGGGCAATCATGGACACTCAAGGGCACTCAAAAGACACTCAAGGGCACTCAAGGACAGCTCGCCTGTGTTCACGAGGTGGTCTGCCGCTGCAATCGCGCTCTCCTTTTCGGAGTCGGTGAGTCCGGTGCCGGTGGCCAGCAGGCGAATTGCATCCTGGCGCGCGAGCGTGCGCTGCGCCCAGAGGCGGCCGCCGCAAGATTCGTCAAAGAGCGGCCGGAGCAGCTGCTGGATGAACTGCGGGTTGAGGTAGATGACCTGCGACGATTCGGATCGACAGATTTGAGCCCAAGTACAGTCAAGGTCAATCAAGGGCGCCCACGGACTTGAGTTCAAGTAATCAAGGCCAATCAAAGCAATCAAGGTAGATGACCTGCGACGGGCCCATGACGACCTCGCCGAGCGAGCTCATCAGCTTGATGGCCTCCATCAGCGCATTCTCGCCCGTAACGGACAGCTTGAGTGCCGGTACGAATTCGTCAAAGTACATGCGCCGCGCCTCGGCGTACGGCATGTACGCGCGCGCACCTGTGGGGAAGCGAGGACATTGGGCTTGAAGTCATCAGGCGTTATCAGGCGTCATCAGGCGTCATCAGGCGTCATCAGGCGTCATCAGGCGCGCACTCGGCTTGAAGTCCGCATTCGTCGCCGACGGGATATACCCGAGATCGGCCGCGCGTGCCGCATCGATCGGGTCGCGCCCGTCGCGCAGCGCGCGCAAGAAGACAGTCGACAGGTACGCCGCGCGCGTCAGGTTCGGGGTCTGGTCGGGCGACATCAAGCTCTCGAGCTTCTTGCGAAGGTCCTGTTAGGCGACAATCAGGCGACAATCAGGCGACCATCAGGTGACAATCAGGCGACAATCAGGCGTCATCGGGCGACCATTAGGTGGCCATCCGGCGTCATCAGGCGTCATCAGGCGTCATCAGGCGTCATCAGTGCGCACCTCGACGGAGGCTTCGCCGCCAACGGCCATCAGGCGTCATCAGGCGTCATCAGGCGTCATCAGGCGTCATCAGCGCGCACCTCGACGGAGGCTTCGCCGCCAACGGCCATCAGGCGTCATCAGGCGTCATCAGGCGTCATCAGCGTCATCAGTGCGCACCTCGACGGAGGCTTCGCCGCCAACGGCCATCAGGCGTCATCAGGCGTCATCAGGCGTCATCAGGCGTCATCAGGCGTCATCAGGCGTCATCAGCGTCATCAGTGCGCACCTCGACGGAGGCTTCGCCGCCAACGGCCGAGCACACGCACGAGAAGAGGTCGATCCGGATCTTGAGCTTGGGCATATGCTCCGGCACAGAGTCCTGGAAGTGCTCGAGGCAATTAGGGAGGCAATTAGGGAGGCAATTAGGGAGGCAATTAGGGAGGCAATTAGGGAGGCAATTAGGGAGGCAATTAGGGAGGCAATTAGGGAGGCAATCAGGGTAACTACCTGGAACTGCTCGAGGCGCGACTTCAGCCACTCGACCTGCGGGGCGCATGCTGCCTCGAGCACCGCACTTGAACGGTCGCGCCGCTCCGCGGACATCAGCAGATCGCCCTTGGTCATGACCGGGATGACGGTGGCGTTCGGGGCACCCAGGCGCAATGCGTTGAGCCAGCGACCGACATAGAGCTCGTCCATCGTCTTCAGGATGGATACATCGAGCGCGGGCACCACGAGCAGGTAGACCGAGCCGTCGCACAGGTACGGCTGTAGCACGGACCTGTGGGGAGGCGAGGGCGTCGTAGTGAGCACATGCATGCATGGAGATGGAGCCGTCGCACGGGTACGGCTGTAGCACGGACCTGTGGGGAGGCGAGGGCGTCGTAGTGAGCACATGCATGCATGGAGATGGAGCCGTCGCACGGGTACGGCTGTAGCACGGACCCATAATCCTTTCCACCAGGAATGTCCCACAGGGTGAGGACCCCCTGCGAGTCCGCCTCGCCGATGAGCGCGGACGAGACGCTGATGTGATCGGAGGGCGAGTACGAGAGGTCGCGCATGTGCTGCTCGAGCTGCTTGAGAGCCTTGGTGAGCACCTGTGGGGAAGTGAGCGAGGGCAGGGCGCCGTGGTGAGCGCGCATCTTGGCGCCGTGGTGGACGCGCATCTTGGGCGCCGTGGTGAGCACATGCATGCTGGGCGTACGCGTACCGTCTTGCCCGACTGAGCATGCCCGGCAGGCAATCAGTGGCAATCAGTGGCAATCAGTGGCAATCAATGGTAATGGTAATCAACGTACCGTCTTGCCCGACTGAGCGTGCCCGACGATGCACACGCGCGCTCCATAGTACTTCATCAAGCCTTGCATCAGCTTCTCCTGGAAGAATTTACGCACGGCTCCGATGCCCTGCCGCGCGGTGGATGCAGGCGGCCGTTGGAGCGGATTGTCTTTGAGCTCGAGCTTCTCGACCTCATGCAGATCGCAGATGGAGGGCTCGAGCGCGATGAGAAAGTTCTCGGAAGCGTCCAGCTGCTTGAGCACGCGCAGCTTGGAGAGCGAGACGGGCAGGTACTTGAGCTGATTGGAGCGCACCTGTGGGGAGGCGAGGGCGCCGTAGTGAGCACTTGCATGCTTGGAGATGGCGACGGGGAGGCACTTGAGCTGATTGGAGAGCACATCGAGATTCTCGAGTGGCAATCAGAGTCAATCAGAGGCCATCCGAGTCCATCCGAGTCCATCCGAGGCCATCCGAGGCAATCAGAGGCAATCAGCGCACCTCGAGCTTCTCAAGCAATTCGAGATCGCCAATGGCCGAGTTGAGCTCGCGCAGCGAGTTGCCTACTAGCGTGAGCTGTTTCAGCCCACGAACGTAGGCGATGTCGTCGGGGATGGCTGTCAGCTTATTGTTCGCCGCGGACAGGTGCTTAAGGGAGAGCAGTTTGCCCAAATTAGGTAGGTCGCGCAAGTGGTCGCGATCAATAGAGAGCTTGTCGAGGTACCTGATGAGGGAGGTCATTAGTGATGAGGGGGGGTCATTAGAGGGGGCCATGGAGAGGGGGCGATCAATAGAGAGCTTGTCAAGGTACCCGAGGGTCGAGACGGCCAGCCAGAGAGACTCGAGCTGCTCGGCGGGTAACTCGACGGCGTTGGCGCGCATCGTCGAGCGCGACTTCTCCTTCTTGTCCGCCTTCGATCGCTCCTCGACGCGCACCACGTTGGCGAGGTCGAGGGTGCGGAGGGAGGAGGAGAGCTGCTTGACGACGATGGTCGCCCCGACAGGTGTGAGCCTGATGAGGTGGGTCATTAGTGATGAGGGGGGTCATTAGAGATGAGGGGGGTCATTCGTGATGAGGGGGGTCGTTCGTGATGAGGGGGGTCATTAGAGGGGGCAAAGAGAGGGAGGCAATCAGAGCTCATCAGAGCTCATCAGGGGCTCACTCGTTGGAATGAAGCACGAGCTCCGTGAGGAAGGTATCAGAGGTCATCAGAGCTCATCAGAGCTCATCAGAGGCAATCAGAGCTCATCAGGGGCTCACTCGTTGGAATGAAGCACGAGCTCCGTGAGGAAGGTGTTGCCGCGGAGAAGCGTGCCGATGAAGATGGCACTCACGAACCCGAGCGCCTTCCTTGAGAGGTCGAGCGAGCGCATCTTTTTGTCGCCCTTGAGCTGATCTACGGGCAGCTTGCCGCCCTCGAGCGTGATCGCGTCGAGCGATTTGTTGACCTGTGGGGAGGCGAGGGCGTCGCGCTGAGCACATGCATGCGGCCACGTTGTGAATCATGAGGGGGCCAATCGCGATTTGGGGAGGCGAGGGCGTCGTGCTGAGCACATGCATGCAGCCACGGTGTGAATCATGAGGGGGCCAATCGCGATTTGTTGACCTTGACAGCCTCGGCGAGGGCGTACAGTCCGGTCGTCTCGTGCTGCATCGCGCCAGTGTACACGGACACGTCGGAGAGCGGGTTGTTGGAGAGGTCGATCGAGGTGAGGGTCGTGTTGTGCGTGACCGCAATCGCGAGCACGCTGGCCGCATCGGCTTCGATCCCGAGCCCCGAGAGGTTGAGCTTCTTGACGAGGTGGTTGTACTTGAACACACCGGCGAGCAGCCGCGTGGCGCCCGAGCCGAGCGTCGTGCCGTGAATCACAAGGTCCGCATTGCCGTCCTTGACCTCAAAGGCAGCACAAGAGACGTACCGTACCTGTGGGGAGGCGAGGGCGTCGTGGTGAGCACATGCATGCCGGCGGCACACCCACGGCGGCACGCGAGGCGTAACGCACTTGGCACGAGCAGTCGGCGTCGAGCAGCAATCTCCCAATCGAGCCGAGACCGTCGTCGTCGATTGGGCAGTTACGGATGTCCAAATTCGTGAGCGAGCGGTTATACTTGATGGCCTGCGTAATCACGGGCGCTCCGATTTGGTTGTCGTTCAGATCGAGCGTCGAGATGTTACACCTGGTGGGGGAGGCGATCAATGTGAGTACTGCTGATGGGTGAGGCAATCCATGTGATTACACCTGATCGGGGAGGCAATCAACGAAACACACGGATCGGAGCGCAGCGTCTCGACAATCAGGGGTCATCCTCAATGCCAAGCAGGCGTCATCGATGGCAATCAGACGTCATCAATGGCAATCACCCATCCGATCGCAGCGTCTCGACGAGCAAGGGTCCCACAGCCTGGTCCGTCAGCTTGTTGGAGCCCAGATGCAGCGAGGTCAAAAAGGACGACTTGCCAGCAAGCAGCGACTCAAAGAACTTGGCGCCGCCGCGGTCGCCAAGCTCGATGCCCGTCACGTCCAAGATAGCGAGCGTCGACTTGCGCGCCCTGTGAATGTGCTCGAGCACTGTGATTACGCAGGTAATTAGAGGGCAATCAGAGGGAATCGGAGGGATTACCTGTGAATGTGCTCGAGCACTGCGCCCCCCTCGGTCGCGCCGCCGGGGTTGAGCTTGAGTCGTTTCACCGTCATGTTGGCGCCCAGGATGGCGCCCACGACCGCGACGGCGTACCGGTGCATGGGCTGGTAAGCTCCGAGTCCTTCGCCCCCCTCGATGGGGAATCCCGCCTTGGACAGGTCAATGAGCTCGACCTGAGGAGAGCAGCCATCCGAGCTCATTAGAGAGGTCATCCGAGGTAACTAGAGGCCATCAGAGGGCCATCAGAGGTCATCAGAGGGCCATCAGACGGACCTTCTTGGCGCCGTTGAGCTCCTGCACGGGAAGCGTCGCGATCTGCGTCGCGTCATTCTTCGAGGGCTGCTCCAGCCGGAGCTCGACCATCGTGCGGTTCGTCGCGAGCGCATCGGCCAGGACCTCGACGTGCTCGGGTCCGACGGAGCAGAGAGTGAGGCTTGTGATCGTGCCTGAGGTAGGAGGTCATCGGTGGTCATCATCAGTGGTCATCATCAGCGGTCCTCATCATTGGCCATCAGAGGTCCTCACACCCAATCAGTGGTCATCAGTGTGGTCATCAGGGGCAGCAATCAGTGGCAATCAGTGGCCATTCAGGCTCGTGCTTGTCATCAGAGGCAATCAGTGACAATCAGTGGCAATCAAGAGCAATTAGAGACAATCAGAGGCAATCAGGCTCGTGCTCGTCATCAGTGGCAATCATTGGCAATCAAGAGCAATCAGAGGCAATCAGGCTCGTACGATTCGCGCGCAGCAGGCCCGCGAAGAGTGTGAACGATCGGCGTGAACGGATCTGCTCCTTGTCCTTCACGTCGACCGTATGGGAGGGCTGGCCGTTCTCCTTGAGACCGTACGCGTCGCAATAGCCGAGTCGGCCGGAGGTGTTGCCTAATAAGGCAGTCCCGATCAGCTCGCGCTCATAGTCGCCAATGTCGCCGTTGGCGATGTTGAGCGTCTTGAGCGTGGAGTTGGAGCGGAGCACGCCGGCAAGCACGATCGCATCGCACGGCGCTCGGCTGATCCAATTGAGGGTTTCTGTCGTGTCGGTCAGCGAGAAGACGTCGCACTGCAGGAACTGCACTGTGCCCGCGCACGCCGGCTCGAGTAACGCACGCCCAATCGCCTCCTTACCTGATGAGGGAGGCCATCAGAGCTCATCAGAGGTCCTCAACGGAATTCGATGGCGACTGCCCAATCGCGTCCTTACCACGGGTGTCGAGCCAAAAGGTGCTCATCAGAGATGATCAGAGGCAATCAGAGGCAATCATGTGTCCTTACCACGGGTGTCGAGCCAAAAGGTGCTCATCAGAGATCATCAGAGGCAATCAGAGGCAATCATGTGTCCTTACCCCGGGTGTCGAGCCAAAAGGTCCGCTCGGATCGCGTGGTCGGCTCCTTCTCGACGACTCCCAAGGAGCGAAGGCCAGGGTGCACGAGCAGCATCGCGGAGAGTGCCGCTTCGCGTCCGGGGGAATTGTATGAGATGTCGAGGTCCTTCATGGCCGTGCACCTGATGGGGACAGCGCTCCGACGCAATCAGTGGCCGTCATCGAGACGCAATTAAGGGAAATTAATTGATGAGGACAGCGCTCCGACGCATTCAGCGGCTGTCATCAGTGGCCATCACCAGTGGCCGTCATCAGTGGCCATCATCAGTGGCCGTCATCAGTGGCTATCATCAGTGGCCACTCACGTCTTGAGAGCGTTGCACACGACCTTGATGCCCTCGGGCAGCAGCTTGTTGCTCGACACGTTGAGCTGGGTCAGCGTCTTGTTCGCGGCTAGTCCACGACCAAAGGCACGAATGTACCTGATGAGGGACGCAATCAAGGGTGTCCTCAAAAGTCATCAAGAGGCCATCAAGAGGCCATCAAGCCTCCATGCTCTCATTCGAAGTCATCAAGAGGCCAATAAGAGGCCATCAATCCTCCATGCTCTCATTCGAAGTCATCAAGAGGCCATTAAGAGGCCATCAAGCCTCCATGCTCTCATTCGAAGTCATCAGGGGGCAATCAAGGGTCATTTGAGGCAATGAGCGTACTGCTTGAGCTCGCCCAAGCAATTGTTGCTCAGGTCGAGGATGACGAGTGAGGGAGAGGAGAGGAGCATCCTCGCAAGCCCCGACGAGTCGTTCGGGCTGATGCCGACGTTGTTCGAGTTCAGATTCAGATCGCGCAGCTTCTCGTTCTTCTCACAGATCAGCCAGAGGGCCGTGAGCCCCACCTCGGTCAGTCGAGCGTCCGGGGTCGAAAAGTTCCAAGCAGGTCGGCGCTTGGCGAGGCGAGAGCCCAGGAAGCCCGCCGCGATCCGGCACGTGTTGTTCATGAACGGGTTGTTGAGAAACTCGCACGAGACGGCATCCGTCTCCCACCCCTCCCAGCCTAAATCCGCCTGTATCAACAGGTGCTGCGCGAACAAGCCCTCCTGGAAGGAGAGGTGCTTGAACTGGTACTGCGCGGGCGCGAGCTCGGTCTGCGCCTCGAGCGTCTTGATGAGGGGCAGCCCCGCGTCCTCCTTGTTGAGATGCATCCATAGGGTGAGACCCTCCGTGTTCATCTGCACGAGCACCAGCGAAGATGATCAGGGGGCAATCAGAGGCCATCAGAGGCGATCAGAGGCCACCAGAGGCAATCAGAGGCCATCAGAGGCGATCAGAGGCATACAGCGGCCAACAGAGGCAACCCGACGCAACCCGACGCAACCCGACGTACCTGCTCGAGCAGCAGCGCCTGTGCCACGTGCACCGCCGAGAACTCGCGCCGCCCCTGCAACTGATTGGCGACTGCCACGTGGCGGAGCATCGTGAGACCGAACGTCTGCGCCCGGTTGCCTAATAAGGACTTCAAGTTTGCGTTCACGAGCGTCATGACCGTGTCGACGAGCTTCTTTGGCATGGAGAGCTCGATGCGGTTGAGTTCGGTGCGCTGCACCTCGGGCTTGTTCGCCTCGCGCAGGTAGTGCGCGCCGTACCTGGAGGGAAAGAGGTGGCGATGGCGCGCCATGGTGGGCACTTGCATGCGGCGGGGCGCTATCCCGCGGGGGAGAGTGCGCGCTTTACCGGCAAACAAATGCAATCAGAGGCCATCAGAGGCCATCAGAGGCCAGCAGAGGCCATCAAAGGCAATGAGTGAGTGCGGGATTGCAATCAGAGGCAACATGAAAGAGTGCGGCGCTGTACCGGAACACCTCGTACACCTCCTTCGAGTCGAGATTGTACAGCTTGCGGTCTCCCTTGCTCGACTGCTGCTCACTCGCCTTCTTCTTGGACGCCGCCTCCATCTCCGCTGCCATCTTCTTCTCCTGCACGTTGTTCGAGAGCTCCATCGAGAGCGCCGCCTTGCGAGTGGGCCGGTGCTCGCGCTCCTTTTTCTCGGTCGCGCCTTCGGTGAGAGTGGCGCTCATCGCCGAGCGGTCGAGGTTGAAGAGTCGAAGCCAGTCGTGGATCAGAGCGTCGGTGTTCGTGCGGTTGCCAGGCAGCAGGCGACGCGAGATGGCCGAGTCGATGCCGAGCTCGTACAGCTCGATGCGGTTCGATGGCAGTTTCGTCAGGTCCTCGCCGCCCGCGGTGAAGATGAGCACGAGCAACGAGAGCAGCACGGGCACGCCGGTCGCGTCGACGAGGAAGAGGAGTTTCTCCTCGAGGAGATGATCGAGCTCAGACTCGGGCACCTGATGAGGGAGGCCATCAGAGCTCATCAGTCGCAATCCATCGCAATGCGAGGGATCTCCCTAATTTGGCAGGACGCAGTGAGGAGCGAGCGCCGTCTCGGGCAGTGGCAGGACGCAGTGAGGATCGAGCGCCGTCTCGGGCACCGTCCCAGCCAGCCGCCGCCGGAAGAAGTTGTAGTGCTGCTTCGGGTCGCTCTGATTTCCCACAAGGAGGATGTCGCAAAAGTGGATCTCGAGCTCGCAGTAGACGAACACCTGCCAAATTAGGGGCGATTGTCCGCCGTGCTGAGCATTGCATGCAAGGCGCAGGTCCTCTCAGTGGCAGGGCTTCGGTGACCATCCACCGCCCCCTTCCACGTACCCCTTCCACAGCGGGCCTAAAATGGGTCGGGTCGAGAGTGGGCAATCAGCATGCACTCGACACGTACCCCCTTCCACGTGAGTTTGAGGCCGCAGCGGGCCTCCCTAAAATGGGTCGGGTCGAGCTCCTCAAAGCGGTTGAGCAATTGCATGAGCATCACCTCGCACACGATCTTCTCGCCGGGCTTGCTTTCTACGACCTTTGGCTTCACAATGCCCTGTACAGGAGGGACGAGGCGCCGTGCTGAGCACTTGTATTCAAGGCCCGGTCATCCGCGGCAGCCATCAATGTACCTCCGCGTCCTCGTCGAGCAATCAGAGGTCATCAGTGGCGCTCCGATAGGCAATCAGGCGCCATCAATGTACCTCCGCGTCCTCGTCGACGGGAACGGCGACTCGCAAGGACGGCTTGATTGGCTCGATTGCCTCTTCGCTCAGCGACATGCCGCCCACGAGCCGCACCACGATGTCTTTGATCTGCTGCCCCTGCTGCATCGAGATGCGCGCGCGCAACAAGTCGGGCACACATTGCTCGCCCATATGCGCATTGTCGCTAAACCGCCCCGCGTAGCTCTGGGCGCTCTCATAAAAGTCAATTGGATCCTTGAACCCTAATGAGGCAATGTCCTTGCACATGAGCGTGGCCTCGTCATCGTCGCGCGCCGACTCGACTACCAGCTTCTTCGCCACCTGATGAGGCAGGCAATCAGACGTGTTCAGAGGTCATCAGACAGGCCGTCAGACAGACCATCGCGACGCAATCTCGACGCGATCTCGACGCGATCTCGACGCAATCTCGACGCACCTTGAGGAAGATCTCTTCGCATGCCTCGGCCACGACGTACGCCTCGTTGGTGCGGGACAAAATCTCTTCCCATTTCTTGACCGCAGCGATTGCCTCCGAGACCTCGCTACCCTGCAGCCCCGCCTTGAAGTTGGCGAGGTTGCCACTCGCCTTCGCCTTCTCATGCGCCCTCTTCTTGTTCTCGGACGCGACATCCTCGATCGCCTTCCTCTCCTTTTGAAGCAGCATCCCGAGCCGTTTGGCCACCTTATGCTCGAGGTCTTCCTTGCCCTTCGCCTTGGGAGGAAGCATATCCTCCATGATCGTCGCTTCGAACCTGGACTTGAACTCGTCTGGTGAATTGCCGAGCACGTGGCTATGGCACGCGGCGTCGAGGCGGCTGAGGAGGGACACCTTGCACGGGGTGTCCTCGCTGCGCAGCTTCGCATCGAGCGACTTGATGTAGGCCGACTTGGGCTTCTCGTCAGTGGCCGCGATCAGCCGCACGCCGGAGATCTCCTTGAGGCGCTCGTCCGGATTGAACTTGGGCCCTTCGCCGGCCGCCGAGTCGGGTAACAACCAGCGGTTCGGGGCCCAGAGGCTCTCAAGCTCGTTGCGCGCACCTGCCAAATTAGGGAGACATGACCTTCAATCAATCAATCAATCAATCAGAGGCTCTCAGGCTCGTCGCGCGCACCGGGCGTGACCTTCTTGTACGCGTCGTCGAGCCGCTTGCGGACCTCGCCGAGCGAGAGCAGATGGTCGAAGAAGACGTTACCCTCCATCTGGATATTGATCACACGCCGCTGCTGCTCGTTGGTGAGCGAGCATAGGTTCATCACCACAAAGGTCTTCGAGTACGTCTCGAGCCGTACCTGATGACAGACGCAATCAGAGGTCATCAGAGGCCATCAGAGGTCATCAGAGGTCATCAGAGGTCATCAGGTCTTCGAGTACGTCTCGAGCCGTACCTGATGACAGACGCAATCAGAGGTCATCAGAGGCCATCAGAGGTCATCAGAGGCCGTCAGGTCTTCGAGTACGTCTCGAGTCGTACCCCCTCAGGACGAGACGTGACGAGCACGCGGTTGCCACTCGGCACCACCTCCTTGTGCACAAACTCCTCAATCTGGTCTCGCAAGCCGGCGGCCTCGTCGACGCCGTCGAGGAGCACCACGAGCGCGCGCATGTCGTACGCCTGCATGAGCATCGTACACCACGCCTCCAACTTCTTGCCGCTATACACGGACTCGATGTAACGTTCGAGGAGCGACTTGCGCCGCTCAATATACTGACTGTTCTTGCTCTCGACCTCGCGAAGCAGGTAGATGATTCGTTGGACGAAGACGACGATGGGTACGAGTCGAATCCCATCGTTCGATCCCGAACCGCGCAGCAGCCGGTCGGCGAGCGTGTAGACCGCCTGCTTGGCCATCCAGGTCTTGCCAGTGCCCGGGCCGGCGCGCACCTGTTGGGTCGGTTGGGTCGATGTAACGTTACATTCGAATTAGGGCAATTAGGGCAATTAGGGCGATACATAAGGAACGCGCACCAGGGTCGGTTGGGTCGAATGCGAGCCGGAGGCGCGGTTGGGAGATGGCACGAGATAGAGCTTGACGAGATCGAGCACGTTCTCGACCTTCCACTCAGCTGGGATGGGGCGGCAGTTATCTTGCGCATCCGTCGCGGTCGAGATGTGCAGCGTCTGGTCCTTGATGCGCAGATTGTTACCAGTGATCGCATCCTCGACAAGGGCCTCGCGCACAACGATGTCCTCGAGGTAGTTGGCTCGGGCGCCTTCGTATTGGGCGCCAATTAGGGATGCGATCAGAGGTCATCAGTGGTCATCAGTGGTCATCAGTGGTCATTAGGGCGACTCACCTTCGTATTGGGCGACCGAGGGAAAGCGCTGCACGCTGTGGTTGAACTCGTTCAGAGCCGCCACCAATATGATCACCGACTGCCCCGGGATCGTCGACACGTACGCTCGCACCGAGAGCTCCTTTGTCTCTTCATCTTGCACCTGCCAAATCAGGGTGGGGAGCTCTTTCGTCTTCGCATTGCGATCTCACCGTTCGGAGCTCAATTAAGGGCAATCAAGGGCACTCAAGGATCGCAATCTCACCGTCCGGAGCTCCAGGATGTGAACCGGCATCTTGTTCGTCAGCAAGCCGACTCGCTCTGAATTGGCCGGGTCGCACCTGTGGAGAGGCGAGGGCGCCGTAGTGAGCACATGCATGCTTGCCGACTCGCTCGGAATTGGCCGGGTCGCACCCCGAGTGCATCACGAGAGGCTTCTTCCTATTTAGGATCCAAGCCTCGTCCTCATCAATCGCATCGCCCTCGCCCTCCTTGGCCTTCTTCGCCGCCGCGGCCGCCTCCTCCTCCGGGGAGAGCCTGCTCGAGATTATGTGAGATTCGACCTCCGCGAGGTGACCACCACGGCCATCAAGGGCCATCAAGGGAGATCGCTCCTCCGCGAGATTCGACCTCCGCGAGGTGACCACCACGGCCATCAAGGGCCATCAAGGGAGATCGCTCCTCCGCGAGATTCGACCTCCGCGAGGTGACCACGGCGTGACTTCCAGGGCCATCAAGGGCCATCAAGGGCCATCAAGGGCCATCAAGGGCCATCAAGGGCAATCAAGGGAGATCGCACCTTCGCGAGATTCGATCTCCGAGGGGCTTCGAGTCTTTCTCGACCGGCGGGATGGCGATCGTGAGCGCCGACAGGTCCGCCCCCTCGGGGGCTGCGTCCGCGATCTCCTTTTTGCACAGCAGCTGCTTTTGGTCCTTCGAGACGATCGTGATCCAGCCCGAGATATGCTTACCTGATGTGGGCGAGATCGGGACGAGATGGGCGAGATGGGCGAGATGGGCGAGATCCAGCCCGAGATATGCTTACCCTCGACCCGCATCTGGTGCCGCGAGCCCATGTGGATTGGGATCTCCGGCTCCGGCCACGGCTCCACCACGGCATCCACGCACCTGTGGGGAACAGGAAGGGAACGGCGCCGTGGTGAGCGCGTGCATGCGAGGCGTGGCCACGGCTCCATTCACGGCTCCATTCACGGCATCCACGCACGAGTTCTCATGTACGATGAGCAGCCGCGTGCCGGGCTGGTGACGCGGGTTGGTCGCGGTGACGACCGTGAACGGCGTCGGGTCGACGGTCAGCTCCGAGTCGGAACCTGTGCGAAACGCGAGCGCCGTGGTGAGCACGTGCATGCATGCGTAGCCCCTCAAGGCTCGACCGTTGGCTCGACCGTTGGCTCCGAGCCGGAGCGCGGGCGCCGTGGTGAGCATTTGCATGCATGCTGGGCCGGTACCGTCTCGGCGCATCTCCCGACTCTGATTGCCTCCCTCATCATGCAATCATCATGCAATCATCATGCAATCATCATGCAATCATCACGCAATCATCAGGCAATCATCACGCAATCAGCAGGCAATCAGGTACGTACCGTCTCGGCGCACCACGACGTAGTCGTCGCGCAGCGCTCGCTGAAGTGTGGAGGCGATGCCCTCGGTCGCGCCAGGCTTGCGAACTGCGAGACGCGCGCCTTCCCCACAGCCATAGGCGAGCCAAGGGTTGACCCTAATTAGGGAGAGAAGGGTGCCGTGGTGAGCGCTTGCATGCAAGCTACACGTCATGAGTCTTCGTGGGTTTGCGTACCTAATTAGGGCGACCTTGGCGACGCTGTCCTCGTTCTTGACGCGCGAAACGGCTTTCCAATCGAGGCGCAGCTCGAGGTAGCCATCGCTCTGCAGCCCGTCATGCACGATGCCGTGCTCGGAGCCTACCTTCCAGTCATTGTTGAACTCGAAGCGATCCTCGATGGGTGTGCCCTTCTCAGGCGTGATCTTGATGCGTCCGAGCACCTTACCCGAAGTGAGCGAGCGAAGCTCCGTCGTCTCCGCCTCGGGCAGCGTGGAGAGATCGCCGTGCAGCAGCTCAAAAGAAGCCTCGTAGCAATTGAACATGAGCACCACACGCCCCGGGGGTACCCGCTCGTGCCGCGACGGCGCGAGCTCGTCGGGCCGTCCTACCGGTCGCTTGTTCTCATTGCGCTGGAAGCGGGCCTCCTGCTTGGGTGGACCCGCCCCGCACTTGTGGACGAGTGCCTCGCGCGTCTTTTCGTCCAACGGCTTGCGGTTCAGCAGATCGTCTGTGAAGAACTCAACCTTCTTCTGTGAAGGGCCAGAGCTGCCCTTCTCATCCTTCTTCTTCTCGCCGCCCTCCTTGGGCGCGCTCGTGGCGGCCACCGCGGCCGCGATGGCGCTCGGCGGCAGAGCCGACGTAGAACCCTTGGGTCCTTCTTTGGGAGCGATGAGCTTGGTGGCCGCGGCGGCGAGCTTGGAGCCGCCGCCCGGCTTCTCGTCTGCCACCTTCTTCGAGCGCGGCGTCGCCGGCTTGGCATCCTTGTCCTTCCCGCGCGGCGTCGGCTGCTTGCCGTCCTTCCCGCGCGGCGTCGGCGGCTTCCCTGTCGGCGCCGCCGTTGCGCTGGTGCTGGCCTGATCCTTGAGGAAGGGAGATGTGGTTTTCCCGGCCGGCGCGGTCGCCGCCACCTTGCCGTTGGCTGCCGGCTTGGCCGGAGCAGCAGCAGCAGCAGCTGATGCAGCAGGAGTTGACCGGTCCGACTTGGCGGGCGCGGCACCGTTTGTGCCCCGGTCCGAGTCGCCGCCCATCCGCGCGGTCGGCGGCCTGTCCTTATCTTTGGCAGGCATCTTCGGCAGTGCCGTCAAGCCGGGACCCTTGGCTGCTGGTGGCATGGCGGCCGGCGGCCCTCCTCACGCTCGAGCCGAGGTGGTCGTCGCGAGGAGCCGAGGTGGCTGTCGCGCGGTGGTCAACCGCGCAGCACTGTGTCCTGGTTTTGGTGGCTAGAGTTCATGGATATGTTCAAAACAGCGCGTCGAAACGGTTTTGACGAAACAACAGACTACGTAGTGATCTCTCCACCTCCAGGACTTATCTCCCCAGCGCCTTCTCCACCCCTCTCTCCGCCGCCGCCATCGCCACCTCCACCCCCATCACCGCCGAAGCCATCGCCGCTTCGGCCACCATCAACGTCGCCTCCACCATCGCCGCCATCACCGCCATCATCACTACTTTCTCCACCGCCACCGCTGCCTCCACCTCCGTCTCCACCTCCGTCACCACCACCACCGTCGCTTCCACCGCCATCACCAGCGCCATCACCGCCGCCTTCTCCACCGCCACCGTCGCCACCACCGTCATCACGGTGATGAGCTCGGTTGCGTCCTGATTTGGTGCGGAGCTCGCCATGCTGGTTATTCTGCCCCAACGCCGAATGGCCTCGCGTCCCAACGGTCTCTGCAGACTCCGATGCGGCGGTCGACTGCGCCGGCGTTGAAGCGACCTTAGACGACCCTTGCTGGCGAGCAACCTCAAGCTCTGCCTCGCGAGCAGCCTCGTGTCGTTCGAGCGCCCCAGCGAGTTCTGGATGGCGCCTGAGCATCTCGCCACGCAGCACGCGCACTCGCTGAAAGATGCCAAAGAGCTCGCTGTGCACGTGTCGAAGAGTCGCCACGTGCCTCGCCAAGCGGCCGCTGAGTTGGGCATGCTGCTCGGCAGAGAATTGGTTGAACTCCGAGACGTCCTGGTTCGCGCGGCGCAAATTTTGATGGATCACAGCCTGCAGCTCGGTCATTTGTCGGATGTCGCTGAGCGGCACCGACTCGGACGTGAACGAATTGAGCGCGTTCATGCGTGCGCCACAGGGAGGGGTGTGCCGTCTTTTGCCTCGGCCCGACTGCCGTGGGCCTGTGTGGAGGTGTGAACGTGAATATGTGAAATCCGCTGCAGGAAAGCTGCGTGTGACTTTGGCAGATACTCAACAATGACGGCGGGCCGGTGGGACTCAAACAAGGTTGGCCGAGGGGATGAGCACAGATCGCGCGAACGACCAACGTTGCTCGTTGGCGATACGCTCTTTCGACAATTATGCCGTACTCGGTATGTATTGATTTTCAGGATGCCTGCGCCGTCTGCTGGAAGGCCGAGAACATGCCTCTCTCTGAGAGCCAGCCAGCGGCGCTACCGAGCCCAACAAGCCTCACGAGCTCGCCGGCATCCTCGCCGCTCAGGGTGTACAGCAGGTCGCCCACGACGGTCTTGAGGGTGTGGTTGGTACACGTGAGCCGCTGCACCAGGCGCAGGTGGACTGGCGCGCCGATCGGAAGCGGCGTGTTTGGATCCCAATTCGGCTCCATACAGGGCGGCCGGTAGGGGTCCCTTTCCTTGGTGAATTCAAACGAGAGCCAATCGGGCGGGAAGAGCGCGGCGCGGACGGCCGTGCACAGAGCGGCGTCGGTCGCACTGATCTTTTGGAGCGTGAGTAGCAGCAGCACTGGTGCGTAGCCCTCCGAGCCAGTATTGTCGAGGCTGAGCACCTGAAGATGAGGGAGGCAATCGGAGGCAATCGGAGGCCATCAGAGACCATCAGAGATCACTTGAGATCGAGGGACATCAGATACCATTCGAGGCAGTCAGTGACAATCTGCCGTCGACCGCGCACCTGTGTGAGCAGCGCAAGCAGCGCAGGCCACGCTGGCTGCAGCCGCGTGTACACCATCTCCACCGGCAGCACTACGCCAATCTGCAGGCAAGCGAGCTGCGCCTCCTTGATTGCATCCTGAATCTGCTGCTGCTGCTGATGATGATGATGATGATGATGATGACCTGGGCCGGGCGCGGCGCCGAGTACGTCAATCATCGAGCTCAGCCAGCTCTCGATCTCGAGCCGCTTCGCCTTTGATGAGCCGTCATTAGGGATCGACCGGAGTAAGTTGAATGCCGTCCTGCATGCGTCGGCCGCAAAGGCGGCGACATGGCCGACATCTTCGGGAGCGTGCTCCGTCGGCGAGGGGTAGCGCACCGTCACGCTCGCCCACGCGAGCGCGGACCGCACTGCGCCTGTGAGTGCCTCGGCGTACGGTCCGCTCGCGACGGCAGGTAGGAGAGAGAGCTGAAAGCAAATCTGGCCAAACTGACGAAGCCGCGAGAGCGCTATCTTGGGCGCTTCCGAAAGCAGCGCGATGATGTCGGGTACAGCGCGGCTGTCTGCTCCGGCGAGTGCGCCACCGGCCCTTGCGCGGTCCATCTTGAGCAAGTTGTTCAGCAGCGTCGCCGCCTCTGAGGCGGCGACTGTGCCGCCGGCCGGCAGCAGCGCCTCGTCGGCGACGCAAGCGCGCTGAGCAGCGTAGAGAACGACGCGTGGCACGAGCAGGCAATCGGCGACGCCGGGTGCCTCGCACGAGTCGCGCGAGTGAATGCACAGCACGTGCAGCGGCGGAGCCCACGCCTCCACCGGCGCGTGCGCCGGAAGCTCCAGCAGCCGTGCGACGGCGTCATTGCACTCACGGGCAGCGCCGTCGGACGCTGGCAGTGCAGCCGGCGGCGGCGGGGTTGGCGCAGCGGTTCCGAAGCTAAGCTCAACGGTGGGCGCCTCGGTTCCACCGAATACGTCGGCCGCCTTGACGCTTACATCACAAACCTCTCTGCCGTCGACATGCACCGAAGACAGCTGCGCCGCGGCGACGCTGGCGTTTCGCTTCTTGTTATACGCGCCGAGGAAGGGTGTGATCACCGCATCGACGAGCGCCTTTTGTAGTAGCGCTTCGGTGCAGGTGAGTTTGAGCTTGACGTCGTCGAGGGTGACAACGACGGGGATGCTCTTCATGAGAACTCCGCCAGAAGCGACTCAGCGGAGCGGACCAGTCAGAAGCCAGCTTCCTTTTGAGGCAAGTTTGTGCACCGGAAGATGCCACTTAGTTTGCACCGGATATTGCACGCCTGCGACGCTGCTGCGGCATCGGTTTCCTCAAGTGCGACCACCACACGTTCAAGTGTGTTTCGATCCGTCGAGTCCTAGCCACGATCACACCGCGAGTAGCAGTATAGAGACGACGCGTGAAAGAGACGGACCTGAACACGCTTCTCAGCCGTCTTTCTTCTGCCAAAGCAACGCATAACACACACGCTCCTGACTTGAAGGCAGCTCCGACTCACATACACTTTCATTGCATACACAGGCACCCCCTTGCGCCTTGGAGATGCTTTCTCAAATCACCGAGAAGTGCTTGCCGCTACAAGCCGCAGCACGCCGTACGCAACAACGAGCGCAGCCCAACCGAATGCAGCATAATGCAGCAGAGACAGCTTTGGTGGCGCCGGCACGTCGGGGCTGGGGTCACGCCGCCACATTCCGCGCCTAGCGTTTGGTGCCGACCGTCGCGTGGCCTTTGAATTGTGTCGCGTGCCGAGAAAGACACCTCTGCGCTTGTGGCACATGCCGCACGGACGTGTTCAGCGTACGGACGCGGGGCAGCGAAACGTGCCTGCGGCCGATCGTGCTCGCGACCTTGTTGATTCGGGCGCGTCGGGAGAGAGAGAAGCCGCGCGCACGCCGATGTTCTTCCCATGTGTGAATACTTCTGGGGTGCGCTCGGCACGGCGCTTAAGAACGAACCGTAAGGAACGCAGACGCTTAGCAAAAAGCGGCGCGGCGCGGCGACCGCGGCCGTCACCCGCTCCCACTGCGCGAAGAATCGCACACGGCCACACATCACACACACGAGACACGTCCGCGAAAGAACTCTCGAGCGCCCCTAGAGGTGATGGAACGTGCGCAGCGCCGTGATCACCATAGTCAAGGCCTATAGCGGTCAAAGGACTTTTGAATCCCACGCGTGAATGACCTGATTGTGGTGAAGACGACCACTTACCATAATTGGATAACACTGGTGAGGAGCTCGGCCACCTTCCACAGCCCTTCCACAGCAGGCACTGTTCGCTACCATATTTGGATCACACTGGTGAGGAAGGCGGCCACCTTCCACAGCAGGCACTGTTCGGTCACTCGAGGGCGTTGACGGACACCATCGTGAGGAAGACGACCACTTACCATATTTGGATCACTCGAGGGCGTTGACGGACACCATCGTGAGGAACACGGAGACGGGTAAGATCTTGGCACACAGGTCGCAGAGCACGAAACTGATGACAGACGCAATCGGAGGCAATCAGAGGCAATCAGAGGCCATCAGATCGATGTAACGGTCGCAGAGCACGAACAGAGACTCACGGCCGTTGGAATCGAGCCTCCCGTACGCGGCCGCTGCCCACACTGCGGGGAAGGCGTGCCACGTCATGTACACGTACATCCGCACCATCCGAAATTGGAACGAGATGCGCCGCGCGCCGCGTGCGGCGAAGGCGTCCTCGCAGAGCCGTAACGGTCGAGTGGCCAACCTGATGACAGACGCAATCAGAGGCAATCAGAGGCCATCAGAGGCCATCAGAGCCGTAACGGTCGAGTGGCCAACCTGATGACAGACGCAATCAGACGCAATCAGAGGCCATCAGAGGCCATCCGTCGAGGCCATCCGATCGATGTAACGGTCGAGTGGCCAACCTCAGAAGGTGTGAATAGCGGCCGCTCACACCTCAGAAGGAAGTAGAAAGTGCCGCAATCAGCATGCAATCAGCATGCAATCACACCTCAGAAGGAAGTAGAACGTGCCGCAGCAGATGCTGATCAGCACGTAATTGGGCACAAGCGTCGCGGCTCCACATGGTCCGTAGTCGAGGGACCCCAGCAGGCCCGTCCACATGAGGATCTGCGCCAGGAGAAGCGCCGTCGCGGGCACTGGGAAGCCGCGCGGCACGCTCGTGCCGGTACGGCCGGTGCGGTCACCGCTGAGTGAGCGCTGAGTGACCTCAATGTGATGGAGCTGTGAATAGGGTGGTGTGAATAGGGAGGTTCGTCAAGAGGTCATCAAAGCGCACTCAGCCGCAATCCATGCCAATCACCTGCGCCCAGAAGAGGCATTGCATGCTCGTGGAGCCGAGCCAGAGGATGAAGTGCTCGGGGTAGAGGGTGAGTCCGAGGACGTCACTCTCGATGGTCTGAGGAGTGAGGACCAGCTTGCGGAAGAGGTAGATCCACGCGAGCACCATGATGCCGGCGGGCAGATTGAGGATGTGCATCACCTGCGCCTTGGGCCCCTGGCTACAGAGCCACATGACCATGAGCGATTGGAGCACCAGCATCGAGCACGTGAACTGCCCCACGATCACCCACGTCGAGGTTTCCGGAGGGGACGCCAACGGTATGGACCCGAGCCAACCGCTGATGCCGTGAGCCAGCAGCATGCAGTAGAGCGCGGCAGCCGGGGCCGAGAGCCAGACCCAGCTCGGCGGGATGCGCAGGGGCGAGACAAGGCCGGTGCTCACGCTCAGCAGAGCGGCGACCAGCCCCATCTCGCCCACCGCGAGGACAGCTGCCCCGACATCGAGGTCCAAGAGGGACGGTGGCGCGGCTGTGCTCGTAGGCGCGCTTGTGCACCCAGCCCATTTGCAAATGTTGCGCTCCGAAGGTGACGGCGCGCCAGATCTGTTGGGCGCGCCAAGGCACCCAATCCATTTGCAAAGAGTGCGATCCGGCACCACGGGCTCGCACTGCGCGTTGCACTGCGCGGCATACCGCCAGTACTTTTGGACGGCCCCGTAGCGCTTGGGGTGAGGAGCGGCGCAAGTAGGGTGCGGCTGCACATCCTTGCGGATCAACAGACCACAGACGGCTTGCTGTGCGCCAAACATGAGGAGCAGCCAAAGACAGAGCAAGGGCGTCATGGATCTTTATCTCCTCGCGGGCGGATTAACGAAGCAGAGTTTCCATTTCCGCATTCTCATTTAGGAATTACGAATTCCAGTTTCTTCGATGTGACCCGGCATTCGACCCTCACAGGCCACCATCGGTCCATTCATATCTTCGATAAGACGCACGTGTTCTTCCGGACAAGTGGCGCGCGTTGTGTTGTACAGCATGAGCGTATATAATAGTAGCTCGAGGTCACACGCTCCGTCCATGCGATAGCAATCCCTGTGTTTGGGAGGTTGAAAAAGCTAAGGGGCCAAATTCGCGTTGTATTGATCAGAAAAGCTGAGCCATGTTCTCGGCTCTTGCTGCGCTGCGCACTCGCGTGGCGGCTCCCGCACTCGCGGCAGCGCACCAGTTCGTACGGCACGCAACGAAGAAGACGGGCGGCTCGGGCGGCGTCTCGCGCACCTCCCAACCCAAGTACCTCGGCATCAAGATCTACGGCGACCAGTTCGCCAAGGCCGGGGCGATCATCATGCGGCAGCGCGGCGCCAAGTACAAGCCCGGAGAGAATGTGGGCATCGGGCGCGACTACACGCTGCACGCGCTCGTGGACGGCTTCGTGGAGTTCACGTACCGGCGGCTGCCCAGGCCGCGCACGCTCATACACGTGCGCGCGCACTCCGCAGAGGAGCACAAGGCACGCGTGGCTGCGCGCGTGCACGCGCGCAACAACCCGCCGCGCGAGGGCGTGTGGCACAAGACGCAGAAGGGGCTCTTCGCCGAACGCTTCGCGCCCAAGGACGCCCCCGTCGATGACAGCCTCAAGGCCGTCGTCGGCCAGCGGAGGATCGGTTCGTTCACTTATTGAGCCCGCGTCTCCGGCGTCTGCCGCCAGTCACGGCGAGCGCGCGCGCAGTTGCAGTACGTACAGTAGCGGTGTCACAGAGTTTACTGATGAGTCCTATTTTTGCCATGCCACTCGATGGCCTATGGCAATTTACTGATGAGTCCATTCCGTCTGCCGAGTCGCGAGTGCGCAGTCGTTGCGACTTGCGAGTTCTGGCGAGCTCGGCGGATCGAGCATGACCTGGCGCTATTATGTGTGCAAGGGGACCCCGGCGGTTAGCGGCTTTGGTTAATTTCTTTCTGACGGCGGCGCGGCGCGGTTCCCCGACCGGTCATCGTCCTATGATCCAAACCATATATCCACGTACTCCAAGTTGGTACAGTACGTTATAGTGGGTGTGTGGGTCAAGTGACCTCAGGTCTCGCTACAAGGGCTGCCCCCGCTAGCCCCGTTGTTCTTACTTCTGTCGCGTCTGTCGTGTTAACGTTCACAGACGCTCGCGAAAGAAACATATGCCGCCCTCTCGCAAGCGCGCCCGCCGCGCTTCCGCCGACGCGCCCTCCGCCGCATCGATCGAGCTCGTGGGCGGCCTCGCCGAGAAGCCGAGCGCCATCGCCAAGTTCCGCGATGGTCGCCTCACCGACGTGGAGGTGGTGGCGGCGGACGGCACCGCCTTCCACGCTCACGCCCTGTGCATCACCTCGGGTTCTGAGTACTTTGAGCGCCTGCTGGCCGGCGAGCGGTGGGCGGACACCGCCGGTCGGCCGCTATCGCTGCCCGAGGTCCCGAAGCAAGGGCTCGCCGCATGCCTCGAGTTCATCTACACGGGGAGCTGCACAGTCGCCAATGAGGCAGAGCTGATAGTCGTGCTCCAGGCAGCGGCCTATCTGCAGATTCGACCGCTCGTGGACGCCGCGGCCAAGGCGATGAGTGCACACCTGAGCGCGACCACTGCCCTCGCCTTTTGGGCCGTCGCCGACCGGCAGGGTCTGAGCCAGCTCGCGGCCGACGCGGTGTCGGCAGCGGCTCGCCACTTTGAGCAGATCGCAGCGACGCCCGCATGGCTGAGCACGCCGGCGGAGACGGCGCGTGTGCTGCTCGCCTCCGACCTGCTCAAGGTGGTTGATGAAGAGGCTGTGTACTCGGCAGCGGTCAAGTGGCTGCACGCCCAGGCGCCTCCACCCGCCGAGGACGACGCGCTGGCACTGCTTCGGCTGGTGCGCTTTCCGCTGCTGAGGCGCGAGTTTGTGCAAGAGACGGTGCACAACGAGCCGCTGCTGAGGACGTTTGCTGGCATGCAGATGCTGAGCAATTCTTTTTTCGGCGCACTGCATGGCGACTCGGCGCGTCGTCGTATGGGCGTTGAGAAGCTCTACATTGTGGGCGGGTACGATGGCAGTGGTGCGTTGGCCACCTTTTACCGGTACGACTCCATGGCAAATGTGTGGGAGGCGATGGCGCCGATGTCCACGGCACGAGACAATTCGGCGGCTGCGACGGTCGATGGTAAGCTGTATGTGATGGGCGGCTATGATGATGATGGAGACGCGCTCAGCTCTGTCGAGCGATACGATCCGGCGAAGAATGCCTGGGAGGCAGTCGCACCGATGTCCACGGCACGAGACAATTCGGCGGCGGCGGCGGTTGATGGTAAGCTGTATGTGATGGGCGGCTATGATGATTCAGACGCGCTCAGCTCTGTCGAGCGATACGATCCGGCGAAGAATGCCTGGGAGGCAGTCGCACCGATGTCCACGGCACGAATCGATTCGGCGGCGGCGGTGGTCGATGGCAAGCTGTATGTGATGGGCGGCAGGGCAGCTGGAAACGCGCTCAGCTCTGTCGAGCGATACGATCCGGCGAAGAATGCCTGGGAGGCAGTCGCACCGATGTCCATGGCACGAAACGGTTCGGCGGCGGCGGTGGTCGATGGCAAGCTGTATGTGATGGGCGGCAGGGCAGCTAGAAACGCGCTCAGCTCCGTCGAGCGATACGATCCGGCAAAGAATGCCTGGGAGGCAGTCTCACCGATGTCCACGGCACGAATCGATTCGGCGGCGGCGGTGGTCGATGGCAAGCTGTATGTGATGGGCGGCATGGCAGCTGGAAACGCGCTCAGCTCCTTCAGCTCCGTCGAGCGGTACGATTCCGCAAAGAACGAGTGGGTGCCAATGGCCAGCATGGCGCTCAACACAGGGATGACTTCCCATTGTGCCGTATCCATGTGAACAAGTGTACACTCTAAACAGTTGGTTAAACAATTGTCCCATTCACACATATATAGTTATGTGAGTTGTGAGCTTGTGACACGACAATAAATTAGCGTGCTGTCGAGTGTATAGGTTAACGTTAGTCGTTACGAATACGATGACGCATGAAGATTTACTTATTTCGTTTCTTTACCGTCCCACACGCATGCCCACACGCGACAAGCTCGATAAAAACTACTCCTACAGCCGTTTCCGGTCTCAATAGGAGCTACCAAGAACTACGCGTAGCCCGGGGTACCCGGGTCTCTCACGTCACCTCAACCTTATTTCTTCACCACATGTGGGCGTTCATTCCGACATGCCGACAATGGACAATCGCTCGCCGCGGCGCCACACACGCACAGGTTTGAAGACAGCGGTACACGTCTTACACTCTACAAACACGCAAGACGATGGCAATTTAGAGTGGACTTATGAGTCCTCTCTGCCATCGATGTCACTCGTTGACTAATGGCAAGCCTCCTTCCTCCCCGCCATTAGTCATTAGTGAGCCATTAGTGAGCCATTAGTGAGCCATAGTGAGCCAGTCTCCTCCTCCGCGCCGCGCGTGCTTACTGTTGCTCCGCTGCCACTTCGACCTCCTCGTCAGCTGCCCGCGCTGTGGCGGGCGCCTCCTCGTCAGCTCCCCGCGCTGTGGCGGGCGCCTCCTCGTCAGCTGTCCGCGCTGTGGCGGGCGCCTCCTCGTCAGCTCCCCGCGCTGTGGCGGGCGCCTGCTCATAGGCATGCTCCTCCTGCATCCGCGTTGTGGCGGGCGCCTGCTCAATCTGCATCCGCCGATCCCGCGCCGCTTCCGCCCGCGGCCGCGTTCCCTTCGCGAAGCCTCGCGTACCTGCATGCAATGAGGGACGCAATCAGAGAGGTCATCAGAGAGGTCATCAGAGAGGTCATCAGAGAGGTCCCTTTCGCAAAGGCCTCGCGTACCGTTCGGTCCTTGGGCAAAGCGCAGCCCCAGGTCCTTAATGAGGGACGCAATCAATCAGGGAGGTCATCAGAGAGGTTACCGTTCGGTCCTTGGGCATAGCGCAGACCCATATCGCCTTCCTCGTCGGGCTCGTCGTTCACAGTCGCGCCGTTCACAGGCATGCTCCCCTGCAGATCGGCGCCGTAATGGGCGCCCGCGGCCCTCTTCTTGTCCCTGTGGAAGCGTGACACTGCCGAGACGGTGGCATTCACACGTGCCGGCGTGAACACGAGCGTCACGCGCACGCTCGTGCCCTCGCCACCCGCCGCCTCGAGCTCGACTCGTACTGCCCGCCCGACCACCTGCATGCAATGAAGGACGCACTCAGAGGGCGCTCAGAGGGCGCTGAGAGGGCACTCAGGCGCACTCAAGCACCTGCAGCACAAGCCGCGTGGCAATCAAGGCAATCAAGCACCTGCAGCACAAGCCGCGTGGCCTTTCGCCACGAATCGCGCTCTTCCATATTAGGCAACCAGCCGCGCTTTTCTCGACCGTGCGCTGTCGTCAGGTCCGATGAACGCTCGACGGACCTGATGAGGGAAGCAATCAGGGGTCATCCGAGGTCAACAGAGCTGATGAGGGAAGCAATCAGGGGTCATCCGAGGTCAACAGAGCTGATGAGGGAAGCAATCAGGGGTCATCCGAGGTCAACAGAGCTGATGAGGGAAGCAATCATAGGTCATCCGAGGTCAATAGGGAGGCCATCAGCGGCCATCAGAGGCCATCCGAGGCGATGGACGGACCAGTCGTGCACGTAGTCGCGCAGGTAAGCGTCCATGCGTGCACGGAGGCGCATGTGACGAGCGGAGAAGGGCGAGCCCGGCGTGCCGCGCGTCGACCACGCTCGCTGCACCTGCGGGGGGGAAGGGGCGAGCGCCGTGGTGAGCACATGCATGCGAGGCGGACCAGGGCGAGCCCGAACGCCATCAGGCGCAATCAGGCGCAATCAGGCGCAATCAGGGCCCATCAGAGGCAATCAGAGCTCATCAGTCGCAATCAGGGCTCATCAGTCGCAATCAGGGCTCCTCAGTCGCACCTCGGGGTTGCACAGGCTCACGAGAAAGTCCCAGTCCTCCGGACTCATCGCACGCATGGTCACGCCCTCGGCAAGCAGCAGGCGCATCCCTTCGCGCGCCGACTCCGATTTGGAAGCATACACCTGTGGGGAAGGGGCGCCGTGGTGAGCACTTGCATGCGAGGCACTCAGATTGGGGCGCGTAGACACTACGAGACGCAATCAGAAATCATCCGAGGTCATCCGAGGTCATCCGAGGTCATCCGAGGTCATGAGGTAGGCAATCAGATGGCAATCAGGGCTCATCAGGGGCCCTCATCACCTTCCGCTCCGTCTCAGTAGGGTGGAGCTCATCGTCCCTGATGAAGTAGGCAATCAGAGGGCAATCAGGGCTCATCAGGGGCCCTCATCACCTTGCGCTCCGTCTCAGTGGGGTGGAGCTCATCGTCCCAAGTCGCCTTGTACACGTCCGCCAGCACGAGCGTGAGCCCGACACGGCGCGGGCGCAGCACGCTCGTGTACCACAGCCGCAGCCGTTCGGAGCACGTGGTCAGGTGAATGGGCAGCGTCCGCTCGTACCTAATTTGGGAGGGGGGCACCGGGCGCCGTGCTGAGCGCGTGCATGCCGCGTGCCGCGCCATGAGGTGTGCGTGGGCGCCGTGGTGAGCGCTTGCAGGGATGCTCAGCGTGCATCGCCCGTGCGTGGTCGCCACGGGGCACGTTGTCATCAGAGCTGATTAGGGAGGCAATCAGGGGCGCTCAGCGTACATCGCCCGTGCGTGGTCGCCACGGGGCACGTTGCCGCCAGAGTGATGGCAAGGCTGGTACGTCATGAAGAGGGTGAGCTCCGCTGCGAGCTCGGCCGCGGGCCCTGCCGCCGTGGTGAGCACTTTCGGGGGCTCGACGCCCTCGAGGCCATCGAGCGCTGTGATGAGCGCCTGGTCCTCCAAAAGGAACTCCTCCGCATGCACGTTGAACTCGGAGTTGCCGCGGAAGCAGTTGGCGTACCTGTGGGAAAGAGGGCGCCGTGGTGAGCACTTGCATGCGAGGCGGGCCGGGTGGAGGCAGAAGGCGTACCGTGCCACGTAGAGGTGATTAGAGGCAATCAGAGGGTATAAGAGGTAATTAGAGGCAATCAGAAGGCGTACCGTGCCACGTAGAGCGCGGGTGGCTCATTGACGAGACTCGGACCCTCATTAGCGGCGTCATTGACGAGACTCGGACCCTCACTAGCGGCGGCAGCGGCGGCGGTGGCGTCGGCGGTGGCGTCGGCGTCGGCGGCGTCGGCGGTGGCGTCGGCGGCGGTGGCGTCGGCGGTGGCGTCGGCGTCGGCGGCAGCAGGAGCGGCAGCAGCAGCAGCTCCATTCACATTCACATTCACAGCAGGAGCGGCAGCAGCAGCAGCGGAGGTGGAGGCGTCAGCGGTGATGGAGGCAGCAGCGGAGGTGGAGGCGTCAGCGGTGGTGATAGGCCGTCGAAGACGTGCGATCACAGCGACCTGCGACTTGGAACACTTGCGCACAGCGTCGCGCGCCGCAAACGGCAGGTCCCGAAACGCCGTCTGCCCTTCACCTGAGATCATTAGAGGTCATCAGAGGTCATCAGAGGTCGTCAGAGGTCGTCAGAGGTCATCAGAGGTCATCAGAGGTCATCAGAGGTCGTCAGAGGCCATCAGAGGTCATTAGAGGCAATCAGACGAGCTCATCTGCCCCTCACCAGAGGCGTCTGCCGGCCAGTGCAGGCAGAGCTTCACGTCAGCCTCCCACGAATTCGCATGAAAGAAAGTGGCACAGAGCTGGCCAGTGCTGCCGAGCAGTGTGGTGTTCTCCTGGCACGGGGGGGCAGCACGGCAGCAAGGGTCATCAGCGGGTCAACAAAGGGGTCATCAGTGGTCATCAAGGGGTCATCAAGGTGCACTCAGTGGCAATCAGTGCGCATCACCTTCCGTTCGGGATCGCGTGGGAGCAGAGATATCATCAATGGCAATCAGGTGCACTCAGTGGCAATCAGTGCGCATCACCTGCCCCGGCGGGCCGGAGATATCTCCCAAACGGATCGCATGCCGTGGGCGCTGTGATGGGCGCGCCACTGCCGCTGCCGCGTCAGACCCCCCCTCAGCCCCCCCCTCAGCCCCCCCCTCACCCCCCCCGTCCACCTCGACACACAGAGGCGGTACCGGCCAGAGGCAGACGTTACTAAAGGAGCGCAGGCACAGGCACTCGAGCTCCGACCCTCCACCTGCCGCAAAGAAGAGGGCATGGCGCTGTGGTGAGCACTTGCATGCTAAAGGAGCGCAGGCACAGGCACTCGAGCTCGGTCCCTCCACCTGCCGCAAAGAGGGCGTGGCGCTGTGGTGAGCACTTGCATGCTAAAGGAGCGCAGGCACAGGCACTCGAGATTGGTCCCTCCAGCTGCCCAATATGGCGCGTCATCAGATGCAATCAAGGCAATCAAGGCAATCAAGGCAATCGAGGCGTGACACCCACCTGCCCTGCCTGGCAGCTGCCTGAGCTCGGCCTCGCCGTGAGCGAAGAAGCACTGTGTCAAGACCGGGGGAGGGGGCGCATATCAGTTACATGTCAGTTGCATGTCAGCAGCCATCAGCGCCCATCACGGCGCCCAACACGGCGCCCAAGTGCACCTGCGCGCCGTGGTAGCAACTGCCCATCGTGGTCCATCAGATGCAATCAGACGCAATCAGACGCAATCAAGGCGTTACACCTGCGCGCCGTGGTAGCAACTGCCCATCGTGGTCCAGTGGCGACAGAGGCGCGTCTTGTTGAGCAGCTCCTGCTTGTACGCCTCGCGCTCCGTGAAGCTCGCGGGGACCCGCGCCGTGCTGGGCGCCGGCTTGTAGGGCGCCCCGGCGCCGTGCTGGGCGGAGGCGCCGTACTGGGCGGAGGCGAGGCGATCTCCGAGGCGATCTCCGAGGCGATCTCCGAGGCGATCTCCGAGGCGATCTCCGAGGCGATCTCCGAGGCGATCTCCGAGGGACCGTGGTCGACCTCCGAGTGGGGCGCCCGAGACGGCGCGGGTCCCCGCCGAGCCGGCAGTGGTGGCGCCCGAGACGGCGCCGCCCCCGTCGCCCTCGCCGCCGCCGCCGCCGCCCTCGCCGCCGCCGCCGCCGCCGCCGCCGCCCTCGCCGCCGCCCACGGTGGCGCCCACGACGGCGCCCTCGGGACGGGAGCTGAAGCGTCCAAACGGATCACTCGGATCCAAATTAGGTAACGGCGCCGTACTGGGCGAGGCCGGAGGGTCGCCGTCGGATGCGTCCGCTTCGTCCGCTTCGTCACGGAAGAGGGCGGCACTTCCAAATTTGGATCCGGGTGCGTCCGCTTCGTCGCGGAAGAGGGAGGCAGGCGGCGCCTTCTTCTTCTTGCGCCTCGGGAGCACCCAGCCGCCCTCCGCCCCTTGCGATTCTTCGGAGCCGTTGGAGAAGCGCTCGGCGGCCACCTGATGACGGAGGTCATCAGAGGTCATCAGCGGTCATCAGAGGTCATCAGAGGTCATCAGAGGTCATCAGAGGCGGCCACCTGATGACGGACGCAATCAGCGAGGCAGTCAGCGAGGCAGCCAGCGAGGCCATGAGGGAGGCGATTCGAGAGGCAATCAAGATTAAAGAGGCAATCAAGATTCGAGAGGCAATCAGGGTCCTCTTGGCGCACCGCGCCACCCGTCGCGCGCCGCTCGAGGCGTTCGAGCAGCTCCTCGGCCGCCTCGGCGGTGTCGTCGTTGTCGGACGTGCGTGGCGCCGGCGCCGGTGCCGGCTGCATCGGCCGTCTCGCAGCCGCCACCGCTGGCGCCTTGGCCGCGGCGCTGTACGCAGGGCGGGGCGGCGGCGGCCGCATGTGCAGCGGGACCTCGGGCTCAGGCGGCTTGGAAGGCTTGGATGCGTCGGCAGCCCCAGCCGCTGGTGCGGCGGCGGCCGGCACGGGCGCCGGGCTGGGCGCCGGGATGGGCGCCTTGGGCGCCGGGATACTCAGATCGGTGAGCGGGATGCCCATGATCTCGAGCAGGCTGTCTGCCTGCTCCACCAGAGTGCCGGCCGGCTGGATGCCCATCGCGGCGTTGGCTGCGCGCAGGATGCCTGCCATGGGCTGATTCTCGACGCCGAGCTCCCATCGGAGCCGAAGGGCTTTCTGGAGCAGACCCGCCGAGTTGACGGTCATGGCACCCAACCACGGGGCCCGAGTGGAAAGGAAGCGGCTCGTGTGAACGTTCTCGGCGCGTGTGAACGTTCTGAAAATTCGGTCTACACTCTGAACGTCCAACTGTACGCCACAGGCGAATACGCGCGCAGCAGGCGTCAGGCGAGTCGTTTACATGATTGTACTACATGCGCGTGAAACGAAACGGGCCGCCTGCCCCTGTTCTCGCGGCCGTTGCAGCAGACGCACGGTGCATCGCCAAAGGGCAGCACGCTGCCCTGCACGATGCAGAAACGCGACACTCGGTGCGCGTGGAGCCTCACCGCGTGAGGTCGCGCATGCTGAGCGGCGGTGGCGCATGCACGGCGGGAACAAAACACCCCCCCGCAGAGGCAGCGCCGCCGCTCATAGGGGGAGGCACGCTTCTTGCGGCTGGTCCGAGGGAGGCTCGCAGCTACTCCTTCAAGCAGCCGCAGCAGTTTCACGTCGAGCTGCCACACCTCCACTCCCAGCAACAGACCCTGAGCACAGCGAGCCGGGTGGAGCAGGCGTGAGGGGCAGGGGGGCGCTCAGCGGTGGAAGCACGCGAGGGGCGCGCGGGGCGGGGGCCGAGCCGAGCGGTGCGAAAGGCTGGGGGGGTCGAATCCTTCAGGGAGCTACCAAGGTTTTCCATTTTCTGATGGAAGCCACTCAACTTGTTTCTGAATGCAGCAAACAAAAGGAGTGAGGCAAAGAGTGGCAAGGCACAACCACTTGCAAGAGTCCATTTTCTCATTGCCCCCCTGCGGATCGCACCCCAGCTGCGGGCACAAGGCCATGTGGAGGCACGCCGGCAGAAAGTAGCTCCGATCCGTGGGCACGCAGCCAAAGATCGCCTCGCCGTCCGCCGAGACGCAGCAGCACGGCGCCAGCGACTTGCAGCAGTCGGCGCAGGGCCCGCGGAAGTGCTTGACCGGGAGCTCCTCGCGCTCGACTTGGGACAACTCCGGCGCAGCACAAGGGATGCACTTGAGCTGCGGCTGCACAGCCCAAGCAGAGCCCGGGCCGTTGACCGCGAGCCACGTCGCAGAGCTCGCATCCGGGCTGGCAGCAGCTGCGTCCGAGAGCAGCAGAACGCCACTCTTCTGACCAAGGTCGGCCTCGGGCTGCCCACGCCAGTTGGCTCCATCGAACGCGAGCCAGCACGTGAGATGCGCCGTGTGCCGCCACACGGGCCGGCCGTTTACAAGCATGGGGCCGCCTCGCCTGCCAGCCTCGCCCGCTTGGTGCGGCCAGACTCTTAGCCAGACTCGGTCGTCTACGGCGAGCCGGTACTCACCCACGTACTCGGCCGCGGCGCCAGGCAGCGAGCCGCCCTCGAGCTTGAGCCCGGGCGGCGGCGGCGGGGTGCAAGGGATGCACTTGAGCTGCGGCGCCTCAACCCAACGAGAGCCGTTCGACGCCTTCCATGTCATAGTGCTCACATCGGGCGAAGCTGCAGCTGGGTCTCGTAGGTTCAGGTAGCCCTTCTTCTCACCAAGGACTGACTCAGTCTGCCCCATCCAACCAGCTCCACTGAACGCGAGCCAGCGCGATCCATCGGTCGTGTGCTGATACGCGGGCCGGCCGTTGATAACCTTGCCGACGACGAGACGGTACGTGCCCGGGTACTTGGCCGCGGTGCCTTCCAGCGAGCCGCCCTCGAGCTTGAGCCCGGGCGGCGGCGGCGGGGTGCAAGGGATGCACTTGAGCTGCGGCTGCGCAGTCAAACCAGAGCCCGTCTCGGCGAGCCACGTCGCAGCACTCGCATCCGGGGTGAGAGCGCCTATGTCTAGGAGCTGCAGAACGCCCCGCTTCTGACCAAGGTCGGCCTCGGGCTGCCCGCGCCAGTTGGCTCCATCGAACGCGAGCCAGCGCGATCCATCGGTCACGTGCTGATACACGGGGTGGCCGTTTATGAGCTTGCCGCGGTCGAGACGGTACACGCCCATGTACTCGGCCGCTTCGCCGGGCAGCGAGCCGCCCTCGAGCTTGAGCCCGGGCGGCGGCGGCGGAATCGCCTCGTACAGGCCCTTTTTGGCGTCGTCCAGCTTATCGTACTCCGCCTGGCAAAGGTCGTACGATGGTTCGCTGCCGCGCAGGTAGAATCCCTGATAGAAGGCATTGACTTGGAACGCTTGGAACGCGCCTTGAATCGTCACGTCGAGCGCAATGATCTTGGGCAGCTGGCCTTCCTTGTCGCTCTGGTTGGTCACCGTCACGTCCGGCTTGGAGAGGAAGTCGAACGCCTGCTGAGGCGTCTTGCTGGCCCAAGTGTCGACGAGCGCCTTTCTGTACAGCTCAGCCTGTTCGGCGGCGCCCTGGATGCACTCGATGTGGTAGCGCGCGTTTTTCGTGCCAACCGCCGACTTGAGGCCGTTGGGCGTCGCAAACTGCATGCTCAGCCACGCCTCGAACTGCGTCCAGAAGCGGGACAAATACGAGAGGTCGAAGAGGATGAGGACAGTCGTGCCCAGGTAGAGCATGTTGACCTGCGCACAAGTAAAACGAGGGAGAGCAATGACGGGGTGTTAACATAACATAGGCGGCTGAGTCGCGGGGAGAGGGTGGCGAGGAAAGGGCGGTGTCCGAGGCAAAGCGCGGCGCAGACCTCCGACAGCATGGTCTTGAAATCGGCCGTGTCCTCGTCGCTGCGGTTGAGGCCGATGGTAGGCTGGTGCTGTGGCATGGAGCCGCCATCGATCCACACGAGCTCGATCCGCTTGCCAGCCGACGAAACGAGAAAGGCCTTGATGGCCTTGAGCTGTTCGCCGTCAGGGTCGGGCTGAGTAGGCTCCATCCAGCGATGGGAGATGGACAGAATCTTCTCGACATGTGTCCCGCGGACCACCTCTTCATAGCTGATAGTCACCTCCACGAACGCACTCGGGTGCTTCGCGCGCAGCTCCTGGAAAAAGGGCAGGTTCGTGCCGGAGAAGGTGCGCAGGAAGTCCGCCTTGATCATCCAGAACCTACACGAGACTGGGCCTGCTGGCGCTCGAACAACGCTCGGTGGTGCGGCCTGTGCCAGTGCAGCTCTGGGACGTAGATCAGGGAGGCTCGGGGTGGGCTTGGAGGCAGCCTCGTTTCCTGTCGTCGCACCCTCGCGCTCCATGACCGTCGCACCCTCGCGCTCCATGACCAAGGGGGTGACTCCGAACAAGCTCCCCACCCTCTCGCGTGCAGAGTCGATGAGCTGCGAAAGCGGGCCGTCGGCCTTTCGCAGATCTTGGTCGAAGCACGTAGCTAGCTCGCCGGAGCCGCGCTCTCCGAACTCCACCACGTACGCGCCATTCGCCGCATCGTACGTCGTCACATGGGCGAGCCGCTTCTCTCCGTGGCCTTGATCCACGTACACGCGGCTGCCGACGGGGAAGCGCGGCCCACCTGACGGCCCACCGGAGGGGTCGGTGGGCGGAGGCGGTTGCGGCGTGGGCGTCGTGGCAGGGCTCGCCGGAGCCGGATGTTTCTCGAGTTCCGCCACGACGAAATTCAGTCACCACACCTCACAGTTGAAAAGGTCGTGCCTGAGTCCTCGGCGCGGATTGCCAAATTGCCAAAACTCGACAAGATCTCCAGCGAACTTCAGATTTCTCCTTCTTCCCTTCTCCTCCTTTTGTCTGTCCCAGGTGCCTGCATCTAGAAGGATCTCATGAAGGATCTGTGAAGAAGCAAAGTGTGAAAATGAAACTAAACTTACTAAACTTTGGGGGAAAACCAACAAAAACCCACCTCAATCCGTCCACTCATCAGACATCACTGCTTCTTCCACCCCACGAGCTCCTTGATCATGTTGGGTAACACCACAGCCGCAAAGAGAGGGTTGTGCGTCACGATCTGCTCACGCCGTACCTGTGGGTGCGAGTGCGAGGCAGAATGCGAGCACAATCTCCATGCTGTGGGCTTGAGGCAATCTCAGGGTGATCTCAGGGGCCATCAGTGTGACCCAATCAGGGGCCCTCAGAGGCTTCCAGATGGTGGGTCACGATCAGCTCGCGGCGTACGTGGAAGAGCGACGCGGCGAGCGCCGTCACGCCCTCAATGTAGTCGACACGGTGCCACGTCCATGTAGGGACCCAAAGAGCGTCGCCCGCCTGCGATCATCAGTGGTCATCAGCGGTCATCATTGGTCATCATTGGTCATCAATGGTCATCAATGGTCATAAGTGGTCAGCAGGGGTCATCAGCGGTCAAGAGTGGTCATCAGAGTACATCGGTGGCCGTCATGCGTCATCACGGTCATCAGAGGTCATTAGGGGTCATCAGAGGCCACAATGGACCAGCAGAGGCAATCTCATGCAATCTCAAAAAATCTCATGCAATCTCGTGCAATCTCATGCCTGTGACTCGACGACCCAACGGCGCACGTGCCCGAGCGTTTCCTCTGGCCGCTCCGTCGGCAGCTTCGACTGCACGTACGCACGCCCATCTTTGGAGAGGGTCGGCCGAAGGTAACGGCTCTCCTCCGGCGGCACGAGCGTCCACACCTGTGGGGATGAGGGCGCCGTGCTGAGCACATGCATGCAGGCCGAAGGTAACGGCTCTCCTCCGGCGGAACGAGCGTCCACACCTGCCAAAACAAGGGTGGCGCCCGTAGTGAGCACTTGCATGCAGGCCTTGGCAATCAAGAGGGCGGCCCACCTTGCGCCCCCCCATCTGCAGCACCAGATTCCCAATCAAGGCAATCAAGGCAATCAAGGCAATCAAGAGGGCGGCCCACCTTGCGCCCCCCCATCTGCAGCACCAGATTCCCAATCGGCTCGCAGTGCAAGTCGGTCCGTGCGTGTGAATGGCCCGTGGCCATGAAGACGGGCACGGTGAGGAGAAGACCGATGCGCGAGGCCTGAGATCGAGGGAGATCAAGGGAGATTAAAGGAGATCAAAGGAGATCAAAGGATATCAATGGAGATCCGCGGAGATCCATGGCGATTAAGAAGAGCATGGCGTCGAGGAGCTCGGGCTCGTCGTACCTCGAGAGATCAAGGGAGATCATGGGAGATCCATGGAGATCCAGGGAGCTCGGGTTCGTCGTACCTCGAGCTTCTGCTCGCCGCCCAGCAGCGAGCCCACGCGAGCTCCGATCTCGAGCTCGTCGAGCAGCTGTGGGGAAAGGTGGGAGGGGGAGGGGCGCACGCGCCGTGGTGGGCACTTGCATGCAGGGGCGGGTGGCCGATCTCGAGCTTCGTCAATCACCGGTGAGAACGAGCGCAAGATCATCCCGGTGCGCGAGGGTCATCAGAGGCAATCCGAGGCAATCACCTGTGGGAACGAGCGCAGGATCATCTCGGTGCGCGAGGGTCATCAGAGGCAATCCGAGGCAATCACCTGTGGGAACGAGCGAAAGATCATCTCGGTGCCGATCTTGGCGTTGCCGCCTGCGAGGATACCCTTCACAATGGTGCGCAGCGGTGCCCTCGCGTCGGGCACGATGCCGTCCTCGGCCGACGCGTTCGAAAAGTAGTCCACCTCGATGTCGCCCACTGGCGAGTCCAGCAGCCAGTTGTAATCACGCAGCGCCTTCGACTGCGGCGTGGAGCCACTGGCGTTGAGCATCCCACGGATGATCCACGGGCGCGTGAGGCTCGGCGCGGCCGTGCCCACCGCGAGCTCCTCCACCTGCTCGGGCGCAATCCGGAACCCTCTCCGCTCCTCATCCCAGCGCGCCCAAGCCCACGCCTCTGCCTTGGTCGCGAAGGTCGACGTCCACGGACAGAGCGCCTTCACCATCTGCGCCGCAATCCACGGCGCGAGCGCGAGATCCGTGGCGAGGATGGCCACGGCTGCGAAGAGCACGGCAGCGATGAAGCCGGTGATGAGCATGAACGTAGCGATGAATTGTGGCGATCCGTGGCGAGGAAGCCGACGCCCACGAGTGCCGCTGAGGACGAGAGGCGAGGACCCGCACCAAGCAGGACCTGGTCCGCGTTGAAAAAAGCACAAGTTTGAGATGACAAAGCGCCGTGGCGAGCGCATTCGCGCTTCGTGTAAACCCGCCGCATACACAGATACAGTGTTTCTTCTTCATTTTGTACTGTAACTCACTAACTCTCCTCGTCTCGTGACACTCCGCGTCTCGTCCTTCGAGGCTGTCCAAACGCTTCTTCACACTTAGACTGTGTGTGCTCCAGAGTCCAGACTGCTGTAGAGAGACTTGCCTCGCTGCTCCGGCATGGCCGGCGGCCGGGCCAACGCGCGGCCTCCTCACCGCTCTCGTATCGGTTACGTCGGTGTGCGACGTGACGCTCTAGTCATTCAGGCTGTAGTTGACGCTGCACGAGATCATCCAACAGCCCATCACGACGCCCGACGGCGAGGTCCACTTGCCTGATGAGGGATGCAATCAGCATGATGAGGGATGCAATCATCATGCTGAGGGAGACACTCCGCGGCAATCAGTGGCGATCATCGGGGCAATCAAGAGCCATCAAGACCACTTGCCTGGCGCGAAGACGTCCTCGACGGTGACCGTCGTCATCGGAGGGAGGACATGAGTCCCATACGAGTTGGTACAGATCATCGTGTGCAACGTGCCGGCGGCATCGGCGGCGCTGCTGCGGAATTCGATGGCGACTGCCCCGTCCTGCAGCTCAAACTTACCTGATGAGGGAGGCCATCAGAGCTCATGAGAGGTCATCAACGGAATTCGATGGCGACTGCCCCGTCCTGCAGCTCAAACTTACCTTTTCCGGACGGCCGACAGAAGCCCCGGCCGTTGGCGTCGAGCACCTTCGGATCCATGAGGGAGGCAATCAGCATGATGAGGGATGCAATCATCATGATGAGGGACGGCCGTTTGCGTCGAGCACCTTCGGATCCGAATACGCGGTGCATGCGCTAAAGGTCTGACAAATGGGTGGCGCCGTGGTGAGCACTTGCATGCAGGCCAAGGCAATCAAGAGCGGTGCAAACGCTAAAGGTCTGACACGCTCACGCGCACGCGAGGGTAAGGGCGTCGTAGCGAGCACACGCGCAGCGAACGCGAGGGAGGGCATCAGGGCTCATCAGTGCTCATCAGTGCTCATCAGGGCAAATCAGTGCTTTCCTCACCTGAAAGCTCAGGCCGGCGAGGGAGGGCTTCTCCTCGATATCGAGCTGCTCCCACTCCTTGAACTGGGTACTGAGCCCGTACTTACCTGTGGGGTGAGGCGCCGTAGTGAGCACTTGCATGCGGGGCACCTCGAGCTGAGGCAATCGCACCGGTCAGGTTGACCCAAGTCTTGGGTGGTCATCAGTGGTCATCAAGGGCTCATCATCAGGGCTCATCAGGGCTCATCAGGCAATCGCACCGGTCAGGTTGACCCAAGTCTTGGGGGCGGGCTCCGACGTGCGATGGGCGACCGTCGCGAGCAGCGAGCAGATCAGATGGGTGCTCGCCGCGTATACGTCCGAGTTCTCCGACAGGGCGCGGGCGAGGGGCTGGGCGCAGTAGGATTGAATCAGCGAGTAGGCCGCCGCAGCCTCCGCATCGACGGACCAAATTTGGATTCGCCAATCGATCTCCTCCTTCTTCTCCTTGCTCTTCACCTGATGAGGGAGGCAATTAGGGGCCATCCGGGGCCATCAGAGGCCATCAGAGGCCATCAGAGACCTCCTATCGAGAATGTCCTTCTTGTCCTTGCTCTTCACCTCAATCGAGCACTCGGCGCCCGGGACGACGCTCGCATCGCTCAGCGGCGGCTTGCCATGCGCCACTCGATCCTCGGAGTACATCGCACGCCACTCCTCCTTCCATGTACGCTCGGTGGGCCGAGGGCCGACGCGCGTGCTCACCTGATGAGGGGGGCAATCAGAGGGCATCAGACCATGTACGCTCGGTGGGCCGCGGGCCAACGCGCGTGCTCACCTGATGAGGGGGGCAATCAGAGGTCATCAGACCGTGAACGCTCGGTGGGCCAACGCGCGTGCTCACCTGATGAGGGGGGCCATCAGAGGTCATCAGAGGCCATCAGAGGCCATCAGAGGCCATCAGAGGCCATCAGAGGCCATCAGCTGACTTTCTGGACAAGCATGCCAGCCTTCTTGCCCTCCTTCATCGCCGCCTCCCTGAGCCCGAGCCGTGCAGGCGTGATGCATTCCTCATCAATGCCATCCAAGCAATCTCCCTGATGAGAGGTGCAATCTCCCTGATGAGAGAGACCTTTGGTGGCGTCTATCCGCTTTGCCTCCCTCGACGCCGCTCGGACAGCAACGACGATCCCCTTACCTGTGGGGTGAGGCGCCGTAGTGAGCACTTGCATGCGGGACACCTCGACGCCGCTCGGACAGCGACGACGATCCCCTTACCGAAGCAACGGAACTTGGACCATTTGGCCTCGACGTTGAGCACGCACGCAGGCGAGTCAATCTGTCAAGGATGTGCGGAGCGCCGTGGTGAGCGCTCCCATGCGGAGGATGAGCAGACAATCGACCCGCAATCAATGTGGCAATCAGAGCGCCGTGGTGAGCGCTCCCATGCGGAGGATGAGCAGACCATCGACCCGCAATCAATGTGGCAATCACACCTGCTGCACGCGGATGATGAGCAGACCGGCGCCCAGCTTCATCCGACCGACGACCTTAAAACGAAGCCCTGGCGGCATGAGCACCTGTTGGCCGGGGAATGAGGAGGTCATTAGAGGTCATTAGAGGTCATTCGAGGCCATGAGTGGAATGTACTGAGGAGGTCATTCGAGGTCATTCGAGGTCATTCGAGGTCATTCGAGGTCATTCGAGGTCATTCGAGCCCTCAGGCGCAATCACACCTCGTCCTGCCCAGGGAAGAAGGAAAAGGCCTTGATATCGAAGGCCGTGTTGAGCTGTATCATGAAGAGGGTGCGGTCGCCCGACGTGCCAAGGAACGTGTCGTCCTCGAGTACCTCCATCCGCTGAGTGGCCGAAGTGAAAGCCCACCTGATGAGGGAGGCAATCATAGGGCATCGATGATCGATCGCAATCTCGTCCTCGAGCACTCGAAGACGTGTGAAGGCACGTGTGAAGGCACGTGTGAAGGCACGTGTGAAGGCCGCCGTACCAGGTGAAGATGGAACCCTGTGGGAATTGCTTCTCGAGGTTGAGCTTAACGCCTCTCCACACGTCCTTGGACCCGCCAGCGCACGCGGAGGGCAGCTCTTTCAAGGCAAGCACCTGCAGCGGAAGGGGGCGCCGCGATGAGCACCTTGCACGTGGGAGCATGCGAAAAGAAGGAAGTGATTGAGAGGCACTCAGCATGCCATCAGCCTGCCATCCGCATGCACTCAGCATGCACTCAGCATGCACTCAGCATGCACTCAGCATACACTCAGCATGCAATCAGCATGCAATCAGACCTGCAGCTTGAGCATGCGCAGGAAGGGGGCGATCTTGTCCCAATCTTCATTCCTCTGGATCGCATTCAGCTGTTTATAGTACGCCTTGTCCTCACTCCCGAGACCGGCCGCCTCCATGTCCGTATAGAGCACCTGATGAAGGGGGCCATCAGGCCATTCAGTGCCGGTCATCATCGGTCATCAATGGCAATCAAGTGGCCATTCAGTGCCGGTCATCATCGGTAATCAGTGGCAATCAAGTGGTGCTCCTGTACCAGCGCGCATGCAAGGTCATCGGCCAGCTCGATGGGGAACGCGCCCTTGTTAGCCTCGACGAGCTCGCGGCACCGCACGATCGTCTTCGCTAGCCCAGGGACCACCTCCATGAGCGGCTCCGCGGCCTCTTCAAACGTGCCGTCGGGGGCTGAATTGATCGCCGCAGTCAAGTTGAACTTTCGAGTGACGGGCCCGGCGCCCTTTTCTTCGATCTTGGTGGCCGTTACGTCCGAGTTCGTGTCTTCTACGAGGCTACTGCTGTGGAAGTCTGGAGTCGTATGGCGGGAGAGTTCAAGATCCCTCGCCGCCGGAGGTGGCTCCGCCTTCACAGCTGCCGCCGAAGGTGTGACCACCTCGGCCTCAAGTTCCGACGAGAAGACGTTCTTGTTGAGAATGCGCCTCCTGTACTGCAATGTCACGAGCAAAATAGAGAGAAGCGCAGCCAGACTCGCGACGAGCTGAATGCGCAAGCGCTGGTTCACCCGACGACGGAGCGCGGCCCAAAGCAGCGCAGCGAGTGCTGCAACCGTGCCGATCTCCACGCCGATCCGCATGCCATCTGTCGGCATGTGTCGTGCCTTGACCCGCGGCGAGCCTTGCCTATGGGCCAATGGCCGTCGGCCTCAACAACGAGTTCCGAGGGTCTGCTCTTCGTCTGCTTGGGGTTGCCGTCCCTCTCAAGCGAAAGTTGCTCGAGCGCCGTTGCGAGCGCTGTGTTGAACAGCAGAAGCAGCACATATGTGTTTGCGTGCGTGCGTGCGGCGTGCGCGCGTCGTGTTGACTAAAACCTGAATTAAAAGTGAGTGTGCTGGTGAGGTTTTGAGATTGCAGCAGGAAATTTGTGAGGGTGTTCAGAAACGAGAGGAGGTACTTGAAGTATGAGATACGAACTACGCCACACTGACCTTCCCCGCTGCACTCTTACGGACAGGCACAAATTCCATCGACATGTCAAGCAACTATAAGCAAAGATGGGGAGGGTAGCATAGGATGGGGAGAGGAGGGTGGGGAGGTGCGTGGCCCAATCTCCGAAGCAACCCCACAAGCCAGATCGATCAGTCGCAGTAGAGGCAGTGCCACAACGTGCACCGGCCGTTCAAAGCGCAGAGGAGCCAGGAGGAGAGCAGGCCGCGGTAACCCCACTGCGGTCGCCCTGAGGCTTCAAGGGCGAGGGCAGTGTGGTGGTGACAGTTCTCGCAGCAGATGTCGTGCACCTTCTTGCGGTAGATGGCATCGGCCTTCTCAACAGCCTCGTCCCACTCTTTCTCGCCACCCTTTTGTATCGGGACAGTGTAGTACCGCAGCACGCAGCCGACCATGAAGTCGTCGACGCCGATGCGATATGGTCCTGCGAAGTCGTGGATGCGTCCCTGGCTGTCGGCGATGCCCATGTGGCCCACGCATGGGCAGCAGCAGGTGAGTGGGCCCAGCGGCCCCCAGACAACCGCGTGGGGGAAGAGGTTGTTGGCGAGATCCACCTTCGCCATGGGCACCGTGTCGTCGCGCCACATGACTGCATTCTCTGAGGACATCAGGCTGTCCTTCTCGGGATGCTGCTGCCGCTTATGAAGTGGCGGAATTTTCGGACCTCCGACAAGGCCGCTCCCGTGACGACCGACTCCCGCGAAGAAGACAGGACCCCGATCCGTGAAGAGAAAGATCCCCAGCAGTGAAGAGCAGTGAGAGTTGGAAAGAAAGGGGTGTGAGTTCCACACCAAGGCTCTACATGTAGATTCCATAGCCGTTTGTGTGTGCATGCATCACAAACTTATTTTGGGATGTCAAAAGCATCGCATACAGTTGGTGAAGGAGACACGAATTAGTCACGGTCTCCGCCGCGCAACTTCATCATGGCGACGCCATCCATCACACCTTGTCTCGGCAGCGAGCAGCAATCCTCCGCAGGGGCGCGCCGGAACGTCCATGCGCCGGGGCAGCACGTCGTGACCGCCAACCCGGCCGCACTGCAGCGCGCCCGAGCGCTGCGCCTCTCAAGCACCACCGACAGCCCCGAGCTCGAGGTGCCTCCGCGCATGTCCTTCCAGCCTCCTGGGCAAAAGAGCCCGCCCCTCAGCCCTCACGGGGAGCCCTCTCAGCAGGAGTTCTCGCCGCAGGAGTTCTCGCCGCAGGAGACGGAAAGCTGGAAGCCTACCCGCCAGCCACTTCTCGCACAGGCTGGCGATGCGGACGCCGAGCGGGTGCGGCAGCTCGAAGCTCGAGTGAGGGAGCTCGAGGGGCTGACCAACCCGGTGCTGGGGACGACGCCGGCGCTCAGTGCCGGCGGCCCGACGAAGCGGTCGGAGCCGCCTCCGGAATCTCGGAGGGAATCACGGAGGGAATCTCGACCATCTCAAGTGCAGAGAGGTGCGACCCATTTCGAACGGCAGGGGGGCGAAGAAGCGATCGAGGCCGGCCTCGAGGTCGGACGGGCGAGCGGCGATGGAGGGAATGACGAGGTGGACCTGTATCCGGGCCTCGAGGGCCTGTCGATGCGCCCAGCCTGTCAGGCCGTCCGCGGCCCAAGTGGCTGGATCTATCACAGCACCTCGATCTTCTGCATGCGGCCGCACCACTTCCCGCGCAACGTGACGATCTACATCGTCGAGTCCTCGTGGTTTGAGCCGCTGATTGCGCTCACCATCCTGTGCAACGTGACGACCATGGCCATCAACTCCCCACTCGATCCCGAGGGCACCGAGAAGGCCGCATTCATCTCCAAGTGCGAGATCGTGTATCTGGCCATCTTCCTTGATGACCTCTGATGACCTCTGATGACCTCTGTGATTGCTTGCCTCATCAGGTGCGAGATCGTGTATCTGGCCATCTTCCTTGATGACCTCTGATGACATCTGATTGCTTGCCTCATCAGGTGCGAGATCGTGTATCTGGCCATCTTCTCCTTCGAGCTCGTGACCAAGGTCATCGCGTACGGCTTCCTCATGCATGAGCACTCGTACCTGCGCGATGCCTGGTGCGTCTGATTGTGATTGCCGCTGATTGTGATTGTGATTCCTAATTGCTTCTGATTGTGATTGCGCGATGCCTGGTGCGTCACTGCTCTCGGCAGTGATTGCCGCTGAGTGCCGCTGAGTGCGACTGATTGCCCTCCTCATCACCACGTCAGGTGCGTCCTCGACTTTGGGGTCGTGTCGCTCGCTTGGCTGCCGATCTTCTTTTCCGAATTTGGCAACTTCACGATGCTGCGCACGCTACGAATCCTTCGCCCGTTACGTTCCCTCCGCTTCGTGCCCGGGATGCCTGTGCTCATCGCCTCGATCTTCGCGGCGATCCCGCAACTCGGATGTGTCATCGGGCTCGCAGGCTTCCTCTTCCTCATCTTTGGCATCGTGGGGGAGGAACTCTTCTCAGGCACGCTCCCCTGATAGCCCCTGATTACCTCTGATTGCCTTCCTAATTATCGACATCGTGCGGGAGGAACTCTTCTCAGGCAAACACTCTCCTTCTCATGACCCCTAATGACCCCACCTAATGATGAAGCGCATGCTCTTCACAGGCACGCTCCACTATTACTGTGACGATGCCTCTCTATACGATTCGGCCGGCCATCGTATGCGTCATCACGGCCTTCGCATGCTAATGGCGTCTGATGACCTCTACCATTCGTCCAGCATGCTAATGGCGTCTGATGAACTCTACAATTCGTCCAGCATGCGTTTCGTCGACGGCCACCAGCACGAGGCGCTCAACGGCCGTCTCCTCAACGGTCGTCTCCTGAAGGGTGGTGGCGGTGGGGACCGTGAGGACGTCACTTTCTGCAAAGGCGACGACAGCCTGTGCGAGATACCCGGCGAGGTGTGCCACTGATGGCCGCTGATGGCCACTGATGGCCACTGACGGCCACTGATGATCACTAATTGCCACTGATGGCGACTGATGGCGGCTGATGGCGACTGATGGCCACTGATGGCGAGATCGATCAATACGAGATCCCCGGCGAGATCACTACGAGATCACCACGAGATCACTACGAGATCCGCGGCGAGTCCGCGTCTAGACCAACGATGAGAACCCCGCGGGTCGCGCATGCAAGTGCTCATCGCGGCGCCTCCTCCCGTCCCTCTCGTATCAGGTCTGCGTGTACCACGATGAGAACCCCGCGGGTCGCGCTGTCAACTTCGATTCCGTCATCGACGCCTCGATGGCGATTGTGCAGACCATCACCTTTGACACGTGGAGCGACGTGATGTACGACCTGATGGAGGCCTTCTCTTGGTACGTCCTGATTACGTACTGATTACGTACTGATTACGACCTGATGGAGGCCTTCTCTTGGTACGTCCTGATTACGTCCTGATTGCCTCTTGATGGCCGCTGATGAGGTCTGATGAGGTCTGATGAGGTCTGATGAGGTCTGATGCGGTCTGATGAGGTCTGATGAGGTCTGATTGCATCCCTCATCAGGTACGTGTGGATCTACTTCTTCTTCGTCGTCATGCTCGGCGGCTTTTTCATCGTGCAGCTCTTCCTCGCAGTCATGTACGATGCGCTCGAGACGACGCGCTCGAGTGGTCGATGCCTCCTTGATTGCGCTTGATTGCGAGTGATAGCGCTTGATTGCGAGTGATTGCTAGTGATTGCGTCCAGATTACATCCCCGAGTGCACCCTGATGGCCTCTGATTGCTTCCCTCATCAGGTATGACGAGTTTGAAAAGTCGAAGCATAGTCCCGAGGCTGTCAAGGCTGCCACCGAGGAGGTGCAGAGGGGGCTGGACCTCCCAGCTGCATGCAAGTGCTCACCACGGCGCTATCGCCTCCCCACATATCCCCACAGGTGCAGAGGGGGCTGGAGGAGCAAGCAGAGGCGGCAGCTGCGCGGAAGGATTTACACCCGAGAGCTCAGAAAGTCGTTTCGAAAGAGTAACGTCTGAGTGCCTCTGATGATGGCCACCGATTGCAACGCATGCTCATCTCTGATTGCATCGCTGTTTGCTAGTGAATGCATCGCATGCTCATCTCTGTGCCTCTGCTCCTCACCTGATGACCCTCTGATGACCCTCTGATGGCCTCCCTCATCAGGCACTACCAGAGGCTCACGGGCGAGATGCTCGAGGACGCGGACGAGATGCAATCTGAGATGCAGCCCGGCGGAGTGACGTGGCTCCAGCCGTTGGTGGACTCGAATGCATTCACTGTGATCACACTTGGATTGCTCGGGGGCAACTTGGTCGTCATGTGCATGCCGTACGCGGGCCAATCGGACGAGTATGCTGATTGCATCTGTGATGACCTCTGATTGCATATGATTACGCTGGCTAGTCGGACACCACTGTGGCGCTATGTGCTGTTCCAAACTCGGCGCTGCCGCGTGCCCACCGTCGACTACCGGCTGCATGCAAGTGCTCACCACGGCGCCCGCGCCCCCCCGCGCAGGTACGCAAAGTTCGTCGAGGATGCGACGCTCACGTTCACAATGCTCTTCTTCGTCGAGATGATCCTCAAGTATGATTGACCCTGATTGCCTCTGATTGCCTCTGATGCGACGCTCACTTCACCATGCTCTTCTTCATCAATGACGATAGCTCAAGAGTGCCCCTGTGTGCTTCACTTTGCCTTCTTCATCAGGTACTTCGCCGCGGGCTACAAGGACTTTATGGCGGAGGGTTGGTGCGAAATTCCCCTGATTGCGATAGATTGGAATTGAGTGCCTCCCTCATCAAGGACGTTATGGCGGAGGGTTGGTTGGTGCATCGCGAATAGGCCTGATCACACACCTGTGATTACGCCTTGGATGGCCTCTGATTGCGCACATCTCCATCAACCCGTCGATGGCGCCCTCTAATTGCCTCCCTCATCAGGAACATCTTCGACTCGATCTTGGCCGGCGCTTCGGCAATCGACCTTTCCCTCTCGGCCCTCGGAAGCGATGATGGTGAGTATACCTGATGGCCCTTGATGACAATCGATTGCCCTTGATGACCCTTGATGACCTCTCCCTCTCTCTTGGCATTCGGAGGCAAGGGTGAGGCTGAACCGGTCGGCTACAGTCAGCATGCAAGTGCCCACCACGGCGCCCTACCTCCCACAACCTTGCACCCCCCCACCCCCCAGGTGAGAACAAGCCGGTCGGCTACATTTACTTTCGGATCTTTCGGATGATCCGAGTGCTTCGGATGATGCGCGCCATGAAGTATTGGCCTGGCCTGCTACGGATCTTCATGTGCCTGCTCGGCGCGGCGCGTCAGGTGACCAACATCCCCCTTGATCTCCATTGATCTCTCTGTTGAGATCTTCATGTGCCTGCTCGGCGCGGCGCGTCAGGTGGCCAACATCTTCGTGCTGCTCTTCATCTTCATGACGATGTTTGCCTTATTAGGCATGCAGCTCTTCGGCGGCAAGATCGACACGCAAAAGTCGCGCGCGCACTACGACTACTACTACCCGGCGATCTTGACGGTACTGAGCACCTTCTCGGGATGATGGGTCGACCTCCCTGCATGCACGTGCTCACCACAGCGCTCTTGCCTCCCCACAGGTACTGAGCACCTTCTCGGGAGGGTGGGTCGACCCTTACGTGGCCGCCTCCGAGGTGTGAATCTCACATCGCCGCTGATTGCGATGGATTGCCTCCGAGGTGTGAACGTCACACTGCCTCCGAGGTGTGAACGTCACACGTTGCGCGCCTCTCTTCTTCATGTGCTCGCGCTGATGACCTCTGATGGCCGCTGATAGCCTCTGATGGTTCTCTGATGCGTCTGATTGCGTCCATCATCAGGTGAATATCACGTCCGCGCGCCTCTTTTACATGGGAGCTCTGATCATCGGCTACTTTGTGATCTTCAACCTGTTCATAGCGATCCTGCTCGACTCGTTTGGGAGTGACGAGGAGGGAGAGGGCGAAGGCGAAGGGGGCGAGGGCGAGGACGAAGCTGAGAAGGGCGGCGCTCAGGACGGCGCGCGTGACCCCACAGCGGAGGAGTCGGCGACGTCCCCGAAGGACCTTTCACAGCACCGCACGGGTAGCGGTGAGCCCCCGAGCAGCAGCCGGCAGCTCCAGCGCTTCTGTCGCGCATGGGCCGAGAACGACTACTGGGAGGGCTTCATCATCCTCGCCATCTTCGCCTCGTCCGTTGCGCTGGTGCTCGACACGCCTCGCCTCGATGAGGACTCGGACCTCAAGCACGTCCTCGAGCATTCGAATTACTGGTTCACAGCGCTCTTCACACTGGAGCTCATCATCAAGTGCCTCGCCTTCGACCTGCTGGTGCAGCCGGATGGCTATCTGCTCTCTTCGTGGAACTTACTCGACCTTTGCATCATGGTCGTCTCTGTCATTAGCCTATGCCCCGAGTATGATCGACTCGCGGTGCTCCGTCTGCTTCGAGTGCTTCGGCCACTGCGCCTCCTCTCACGCGTTGAAGGTACGGGCGATTGCATGCTGATTGCATGCTGATTGCATTCTGATTGCATGCTGATTGCATGCTGCGCCTGCTTTCTCGTGTCGAAGGTATGAAAGTCATCTTTATGTTCTTCTCGACTTGTTACCTCGAGATCATCAACGTGGTGGGCGTCGTGCTCTTCCTACAGACATCCTTCGCGGTGTGTGCTGTTGGCATGGAAGCGCTTGATGGATCTTGATGGATCTTGATGACTCTTGATGGCTCTTGGCTGCTCTCTTCTGATTGCCTTTGAGTGCCTCTGACGGCCACGAATTACCTCTGATTACATCTAATTACCTCTGATTACCACTTATTACCTTTGAGTGCCACTGACGGCCACGAATTATATTCTCTCTCATCAGGTGCTCGGCATGGAGCTCTTTATGGATCGATGGGGCTCGTGCACCGATCCATCCATCCCTTTGCGTGAGCAGGTGCGCTGAATGACTTCTGATGAGCGCTGATGAACTCTGATGGATTTTCAATCGGGCTCGTGCTCTCGTTGCACCAACCCGACCCATCCCGTTGCATGCGCAGTGCCTGCTCCAAAAGGAGCTCGGCGCCCGAAACGACGCGGACACGCCCACTGATTGGCTCAATCCCCCTTTTGGCTCCTTCGACGACTTCCCGAACGCGATGCTCATCCTCTTTATCGCCTCGACGGGCGACGGGTGGGAGGACTTTATGCACATGGGCATGGACGCGATCGGGCCGGGCATTGCGCCTCAGCGGAATGATTTCTCGCCCATAGCGCTCTACTTCATCATGTGAGTGACCAATGAGGAACCGATCGCACTCTAATTGCATCTGATCGCACTCTGATTGCATATAATTGCATCTGATTGCATCTACTTCATCATGTGAGTGGTGCAGAGCTCAAGCTCTGATGAATTCTGATTGCATCCGAGAACGCTCTACATCACCGCCATCAGTCTCCGAGTGCACGCTGATTGTGCCCCTCATCAGGTGGCTGTTGGTCGGCACCTTCACGACCATCAATCTCTTCGTCGGGACCGTCGTCGACAACTTCATCAAGATCAAGGGCGAGCTGGACGGCACGGCACTGCTCACTCCCGAACAAAAGCAGTGGCAGTCCGCCATGTCGGCATGGTCGCAGAAGAAGGAGCTGCCGCGAGTTCCACGTCCTCCTAATTCCATTTGCCTCCGCCCAATCTTTGATCTCGTCACCGGCAAGCCGTTCGACATCTTCACGACGCTGGTGATCCTGAGCAACATTGGCATCATGGCGCTCGATTATCACCGCATTGAGGAGGACGAGGCCATGTGAGCTGGCCCCCGCTGATCTCGCCTCTGATCTCGCCTCTGATCTCGCCTCTGATCTCGCCTCTGATCTCGCCTCTGATCTCGCCTCTGATCTCGCCTCCGATGGGCACTCTGAGTGCCTCCTGATGGCCTTTTGATTGCCTCTGATGACCGCCTCTGATCGCCTCTCTGATGTGCACTGAGGTTTGCACTCTGATCGCCACTGATGGCCTCCCTCATCAGGTTCTCCTTCTACACGAATGCGATGATGACCTTCGGCTACATCTACTACGTCGAGTGCGCCATCAAGCTCCTTGGATTGGGGATCGGGGACTACTTTGCGGTACACTGAATCCCTCTGATGGCCTCTGATTGCGATCGCCATCAAGCTATTGGATCGGAGACTACTTTGCGGCACGGCATGCAATTCGGACCCGTTCGCACTCTGATTGCTTCCTAATTGCATCTGATCGCCTCTGATTGCATCAGGACAATTGGAACCGGTTCGACTTCTTCCTCGTGGCCACCTCGCTGCTCGACCAGGTACGCTGATTGCCACTGATGGCCTGCCTTGCATGCAAGCGCTCACCACAGCGCCCTTGACTCGCTGCTCGACCAGTTCGCAACGGACATCGTGCTGCCCTTCCCGCCCATGATGCTGCGGATCGTTCGCGTCGCTCGGATCCTTCGCATCATGCGCTTGCTCAAGGGTACACTGATGGCCTACTGATTGCCTACTGATGGACCCCTAATTGATTCTGATTAACGCCCATAACCCCCCATGGCCTCACTCTCTGATTCCTACGGACTGCCTACGCTGAGGGCTTCGCTGACGAGACTCTCTGATGACGTCCTTCATCAGGTTTCAAGGAGCTCAAGGACCTGTTGATGACTCTGGTACTTTCGATGCCCGCGCTCGGGAACGTTGGTGGGCTGCTCGCGTTGGTCACGTTCATCTACTCGGTGCTGGGTGTGCAGGTGATGGGCACGAATGGCCTCGGATGGAGGATGATTACCCTCTGATGACCCCTCTGATGGAGGATGATTACCCTCTGATGGCCGCTGATAGTCCGCTGATGACTCGTGACCGCTGATGGCCGCTGATGACCTCTGATGGCCTCGCTGATGGGCACTCTGATGACTCGTTTTCTCTCTCGGCAGCTCTTCACCTTCGTCAAGTCAGGCGAAGTGATGAACGACCATCGGAACTTTGACGGTTTCGGCAACGGGTACCTCCTCCTTCTACAGTGCCTCACAGGCGACAACTGGTCAGGCCTCATGTACGACTCTTGATGACCTCTTGATGGCCTCTTGATGGCCTCTTGATGGCCTCTTGATTACCTCTTGATTACCTCTTGATTGCCTCTGGATTGCCTCTGGATTACCTCATGATGGCCTCTTGATGGCCTCTTAATGGCCTCTTAATGGCCTCTCTTGATGCCCTCTGATGGCCTCTGGATTGCCTCTTAATGGCCTCTCTTGATGGCCTCTGATTGCAGGTACGATGCGATGGTGGGGCCCGAGCGCGGCTGCGACCCAAATATGGTACCCACCGACTGCGGCTCGAGGTCGGCCATCCCGTTCTTCATCTCGTTCGTCCTAATTGGCGCCTTCATCCTGCTCAACATGATTGTGGCAGTGGTGCTCGACAACTTCACCGCGCTCGGCGAGATTTCGTCAGATCTCGTCTCCGCCTCGGATATCCTCGACTTTGGCGAGGTGTGAATGATGACTCACTGATGACTCTCTGATGGCCACTGATGACTCACTGATGGCTCCGCCTCGGATATCCGACTTTGGCGAGGTTTGTGAACCACACTGATGACTTAATGATGGCCACTGAGCACTGACGGCCACTGACGGGTCGTCGCCTGATTCAAATCGTATGGTCACTCCTTTACTTCCATGCATGCATCGGATGGTCACTCCTCGCGCTTCCATGCATGCAGATGTGAGCGCAGCATGTCGAGCCAAGTCTCGCAACCTCATCTCTGATTGCGTCCCTCATTTGCATGCAGGTGTGGGCGCAGCACGTCGAGCCCGAGTCGCGCAACCTGACCGAGTGGCAAGTGGCCGAGCTGATCATCACAGTGCCCCCCCCGCTGGGCATCAAAGACCAATTATGTGTGGAGGAGGCGTTCCATCTCGTCCAGGGGTTCGGCATCAAGCCGGAGTTCGAGGGGGCCGGACTCCCGTTCGAACGCGTCGTCGAGGCGCTCACCAAGCGACAATACCTGCTCACGTGCAAGGACCCGACCAAGATCCCCGGGCTCACCCCCGAGATGCAGCCCGAGATGCAGCCCGAGATGCAGCCCGAGATGAGCGCCGCAATCAGAGATGCCGAGGGGGGGATGACCGATTTCTTCTCCGGGATGGCCCACGCGATTGAGAAGACCTACTCGGATGCGGCCACATCGATCACGCCACGTGGCACTGCTCCCAAATTAGGATCGGATGCGGCCACATCGATCACGCCACGTGGGCCTGCGCCCTTGCCCACGACAGCGCCCAATCCCCGACCCGTGAACGCTGCAACCACCGCTCGAGCGGCGCCAGATCGCGCGCCAGATCGCGCACCGACCCGCGCCGCTCCAGCTCCCGCCCCCGCCCCCTCCCAGGCCGCGTGGCAGGCGCCCGTCGCAGCGCCCCCCGAGCGGTTGGATCCGAAGACGCCGCGGGGCGAGACGCAATTCACACGCAGGGGAGTCGAGAGCAAGGCGACCTTCTTCGAGCGGCAGGGCTCCGGCGCTGACGAAACCTTGACGAACGGATGGAACGGCGGCCCCGCGCCCATCACGGCGCCATCTCACGTCAGCACGAACGGCAATGGACGAGACGGTGCACGTGACAGTGGACGGCACGGAGGCGGCATGAAGGCGCTGCCCCCCCCCGAGGCGCTCCCTCCCCCGCAGGGCCAGCCGTTGCTCCGTCCACAGGGCCACTTCGCATCGCCGCTGCCCCTGGGGAGCGTGCCGCCGGTGCAGGCGCTGCCCAGACCGCATCTGATGGCATGCAATTACCTCCCTCATCTGATGGCATGCAATTACCTCCCTCATCAGGTGCAGGCGCTGCCCAGACCGCCTCCGGGCGCGCCGCCGCAACTGCCCCCGGGATGGTACATGGCAGCGTCCTCACACGGCCTGACGTACTACTACAACGTCGAGACGCGACAGGTGCCACTGATGACCATTGATGACCACTGATGACCACTGATGACCAATGATGACCACTGATGACAACGTCGAGACGCGACAGATGACGTGGCAGCCGCGGCCTGTGGAATGGATCTGAGTGCCACGGATGACGTGGCAGCCGCGGCCTGTGGAATGGATCTGAGTGCCACTGATCGATCGCGAATGGATCGCGTCACTGATGAGCGCTGATTGCACCCCTCGTTGCCTGCAGGTGACGTGGCAGCCGCCCGTCGAATGGATCGCGTCGCCGCAACGCCGCGCGTCGCCGCAGCGCCGTGCTGAGCACCGCCCCGCCGAGGCCTTCATTGCGGGCATGCCACCGTACGCCGCTGCGGCCGCCGCGGCCACCGCGGCTGACTCCGCCTACATCGCTTCTACGACGGTGCGCCGTAGTGCGAGCTTCGGCATGCAATTACCTCCCTCATCTGATGGCATGCAATTACCTCCCTCATCAGGTGCGCCGTAGTGCGAGCTTCGGCACGAACGGCAGGAGCAGCAGCAGCGGCAGCACCCGCAGCAGCCACAGCCACAGCAGCGGTTACGGCGAGGTGAGGGCGGCGCCGAACCTGCCGCCGCGGGGCTACCAGACATGCCCGCCGCCACGCTGGGCGGGGGATGAGACAGACTACTCACCCTCGCGCGCCGTCTCGGGCTTCGTCACACTCAAGGGCTCTCCCGCGCGCGAGCAGAGGGAAAGGGCAGAGCGCGCCGCCCTGAGCGCTTCGTCGCTCTCGCCGCCCGCGCTCTGGCAGAGGGATCTGTGAAGGGATCTGTGAAGGGATGCACCTATCGGGGATACACGCGTACTCAAGCAGACTCGATCGACAAATATAATCTACGAGCACGTGGAGCAGCGGGAGACGAGATATAAAACAGTCTGGACCGTTACATCGGGACGTGTGAACGTTAACACGACAGACGCGACAGCCGGTGCTACAGGCACTGTTACTGCCCGCTCGTGTGCGATCCAGAAAGTGTGCAAGAAAGTTGGCGACTTTTCGATACTGGTAGAGATATTTTGCGCGCGCAGCGCGCAATAAAATTGCGCCGCGCAGCGGCGCCAAGCGGCGCCGCAGGCGCCGCCTGGCGGCGCGCAGCGCCGCCGTAGGCGGCAAGCTCAGACGCGTCGATTAAGGCCCCCCCTGAGCCCGTTAATTTGCACTACTTTTCACTTTCCCCGTAGTTAACGCCCAATACGGCGCATTTTCCAGCCTCTGTGGAGCCCTGTGCGCTGCTAGATGTGGCTGTGGGATGGTCGCTGCCACTCATCCTGCATCTTATTCCATTGGCACTGACGGGAACTGCGTAAGTTGAGCGCCTGCGCCGCGTAAACAAGGGACACTGTGAACAGAGGTGTGAAGAAAAAAAAGTGTTAGGATTGGCCGAAGCTGGTTAGGGCTCATCAGCCCCATCACTAGCGATATGGGAACAAGCTTCGGTCGCTCACCAAGCCCTCATTTCGATCCCCCCACTCTCAAAACATTGCAAGGCCCAAGGGCCAAGGCGCGTAGGCGAACGTAGGCAGTAGGGCCGGGGCGAGGCTACAGGGAAAAAAAGGGCCGAGGCCGCGCCTCTTGGAGCATGGGTACGTGAAATATGCAAAACTGACGTGTCATATTTAACCAACTGTGCTCGGCAAGTGCGTCCCCCTCACGTCCCCCTTCGGGACCTTCGATCACCGTCACCGGCACGTCCACTGCTGCGCGTGTTTTCAACGTCCCGTCAAGCTCAAGGTACAAGGTGAGTCGACTATGTAGACTATGATGAAGATAGATGTTTCATACTTCCACCGTGTATCGCCTATGTACGAATTTACATGCTAACCACTGCGTCCTGTACGCTATAACTCCCCAATCTCCTCGTTAAGTTCATCACCATCAGCCGCGCATCC